>Ga0326597_10004344_pt1 | contig 19972 bp, 17 predicted proteins | sample RVTome_12_FD_203789 | JGI IMG/M metagenome (GOLD analysis project Ga0326597, IMG submission 203789) | Soil microbial communities from uranium-contaminated site in the Upper Colorado River Basin, Wyoming, United States - RVT100D185 | ecosystem: Environmental > Terrestrial > Soil > Contaminated >...
TCATCGGTCCGCCTCGGTGCCGCGGAAACCCATATCCATTGACCCAGATGACATCGATATCGCCAGGGCGCTGCGCAACGCCCTCTTCGAGCACACGTGCGCCGGCGACGATCAACGCGTAGATACAGCGTTCCACGATCTCTTCGGTGCCGATGTTCCGTTGCAAAACGCCCAGCGCACTCGCCTCTCGCGAAATAATCTTGGCAACATCAGCATCCGGCAATGGCACGCGCGTCCCGGGTTCGTAGTGGTACATACCGGCCCCTGTCTTTTGGCCGTAACGCCCCGCTTCGGCCAGCCTATCGGCGATTCGGAAATACGCGGGATCGTCAGGTCGATCGCGATCCATCTGGCGAATCCGGTAACCCACATCGAGCCCAGCGAGATCGCCAACGGCATGCGGGCCCATTGCCATGCCCCAGTCGAACAAAGCTTGATCAATCTGGTCGGGCAGTGCGCCTTCGAGAAGCAGCTGCTGCGCCTCGCGACCGTAGCCGTGGAATAGCCGGTTACCGACGAACCCATGGCAGTTACCGACAACGACACCAACTTTCTGCAAACGCTTGGCCAGCGCAAGTCCGGTCGCAATAGTTTGTGCCGAGGTCGCCTTCCCACGGACGATCTCGACGAGTGGCATGACGTTGGCCGGGCTAAAAAAATGCAGACCGATAACGTCGTGCGGCCGTGCGGTTGCGGCGGCGATCGCATCGACATCCAGCGTTGAGGTATTGGTCGCAAGAATCGCTCCCTCCGCGCAAATTGAATCGAGCTGGGCAAATACCTCGCGCTTTAGGTCCAAATCCTCAAACACTGCTTCGATCACGAGGTCGGCAGCGTCGACCGCCTGCAAATCCGCTGTCGTGCCGAGTCGCTCAAGCCTGACGCTGGCCGCCGGTGCGGATCCCCGGGCTGTGTATCGGGGCTGTGAGAGAATGCCCTGAATCGACTCAGCGGCCTGCTCGAGTCGCTGCGCGTCGATATCTTGCAGAATTACGCGATAACCTGCGCCGAGACAGCCGGCGGCGATACCAGCGCCCATCGTGCCTGCGCCAACGATCGCAATCGTCTCGATACTTCCGGCGCAAACGCCGTCAACATCTGCGCTGCCCTTGGCTGCGCGACGTTCAGCGAAAAATACATACCGCAACGCCAACGACTGCGGCGAATTCATGCAGCTGATGAATAGCTCCCGCTCCGCACGCACCGCGTCATCGAACGGCAATACAAGCGCGCGCTCGACGCTTCGCACAATACATTCCGGTGCGAATTGACCCCGTGTCCTCTTGGCGATTGCTTCGCGGTATTCGTCAAAGAACGTCGCGTGTACAGGCGCCACGGCCAGTTCGCGGATCTGCCGCGGCGATTCTCCGCTTGCTGCCAAAGCCTGGGCACGATCCATCGCCTCGGCATACAACTCATCCGCGGGCGCGATCGCATCCACGAGCCCGCTGACGTGCGCCGTTGGCGCATCGATGGGTCGCCCGGAGATCATGAGATCCAGCGCTGCCTCGATACCAACCAGCCGTGGCAGCCGTTGGGTACCGCTCGCGCCGGGAATCAGTCCGAGCCGCACCTCGGGAAATCCGAGCTGCGCATCGTCGGCCGCGATTCTGTAGTGGCAGCCAAGCGCGATCTCGAGGCCCCCACCGAGCGTGGTGCCGTGCAAAATCGCAACGACAGGTTTGCCGAGACCCTCGATATGAGCGACGACGTCCGGCGTGTGCGGCGGCGCCAGGCCTGCATCGAATTCCCGAATGTCGGCCCCCGCGATGAACGTCCGCCCCGCGCAGCGCAGGATAACGGCAGCGACGGCCGGCTCGGATTTGGCCCGCGTGAACGCTTCCAGGAGCGCGACGCGCACGGCGCGCGACAGCGCATTCACCGGCGGATTGTCGATCGTAACGATCGCTATACGGTCGCGGATCTCAAAATCGACGAGTGCCAAGCGTCGCTGTCCGTCAGCAGCAACGTGTCAGTTGACGCGCCAGGTATCGGTGTCGCGCAGTGCGTCGGCGACAGACTTCGTGCGCTTGAGTTGGGTGACATGATTGGCAATGAAGGCCTCATCGTAGCTTGGCGCAGGATTGCGATAGATCACGCCGAGGGCAACTGGCAACTGTGGCGGCTGCATTGCGAGTAAGAGTTGCGCCATCACCGGATTGGTCTCGTCGTGGACCAAAACGGCCTCGGGACGCGCCTGCGCGTCGATAATCTCGAGCGCAAGCGTTGCGGTATTGAGATGCAAGCCTTTGGCGCCATTTTTTCCGAACAGCAGCGGCTTGCCGTGCTCGACGCGCACTTGGGCATCCGCTGCATTGGCTTTGTCCGTAAACGCCCCAAAGACATTGTCGTTGTAGACGATGCAGTTCTGAAAAATTTCCACGAAGGAAGCGCCTTTGAAGCCGTGAGCTGCTTCGAGCACACCGCCCAAGCCAGACTTATCGGTATCGATACCGCGCGCGATGAACCGCGCGCCAGACCCGAGCGCGAACAAGCCGGGCGACACGGGCTGGTCGAAGGAACCGCCGGGACTCGACGGCGAGCGCGTACCCAGCCGCGATGTCGGTGAGTACTGGCCTTTCGTCAAACCGTAGATTTCGTTATTGAACAACAGAATGTTGAGATCGATATTGCGGCGCAGCGCGTGCAATAGGTGGTTGCCGCCGATCGACAGGCCGTCCCCGTCACCGGTTACGACCCAAACGTCGAGCTCGGGTCGCGTGAGCTTGACGCCGGAGGCAATCGCCGGCGCGCGCCCATGAATCGTATGGAACCCGTAGGTTTCCAAGTAGTAAGGAAACCGCGACGCGCAGCCGATACCGGAAACGAAAACAGTGTTCTCCCGGCGCGCGCCGACCTTGGCCAAGACCTGGGTGACAGCCTTGAGGATCGCGTAATCGCCACAGCCCGGACACCAGCGCACCTCCTCGGAAGACGCAAAGTCCTTAGCATTGGTTTTCTCTGGCGCGTTCATACCGCATCCCTCCGCAAGCTTGCGTCGCTCGACTGGTGATCCGTGAGCGCCAGCTCGCGCTGAATGGCCGCCTGTAGTTCGGACACTAGAAACGGCTGCCCGGCGACTTTTGTGAGCGGAATCGGATCCAGACCCAGCTTGTCGCGCAACAGCGTCGAAAGTTGACCCATATTCATCTCCGGCACGAGCACGCGTTCAAAGCCACCCAGCAGCTCACCGAGATTATTCGGAAACGGTGCGAGGTGACGGATGTGAATGTGGCTAACGCTATGCCCGCTCATCGAGCGCACGGCGTGATACAAGGATCCGTAAGTCGAGCCCCAGCCGACGACGGCGAGCGAGCCGCGCTGCGGACCGATAGTCACTTGCTGGTCGGGAATGAAATCCGCGACGGCGCGTACTTTGGCGGCCCGCATCTGCGTCATCTGTTCGTGATTTTCGGCATCGTAGGAGATATGCCCCGTGCGGATGTCTTTCTCGAGACCTCCGATCCGGTGCATCAACTCGGGCGTACCCGGAGCAACCCAAGGCCTGCCCAAAGTGCGCGCGTCGCGGCGAAATGCAACGGATTCGCCGTCCTCGTCCGCCTCTTTGATCGGAATGGCGTTGGCCTCGATGGGCAAATACTTCCCCATGTCCGGCAGCTTCCAAGGCTCTGCTGCGTTCGCTAAATAGCCGTCCGTCAGCAGTATTACCGGCGTCATATGGCGCACGGCGATGCGCACGGCCTCGATCGCAGCGTCGAAGCAGTCGCTCGGTGACCGCGCCGCGAGCACCGGAACCGGCGCGTCGGCGTTGCGCCCATATACCGCTTGATAGAGATCCGATTGCTCCGTTTTCGTCGGCAGCCCGGTCGATGGCCCGCCGCGCTGAGAATCGACGATGACCAGCGGCAGCTCTGTATTGATCGCAAGACCAATCGCCTCGGTCTTGAGCGCGATACCGGGCCCCGAGCTCGACGTCACGCCGATTGCACCCGCATAGGATGCCCCGAGCGCCGCACAGATCGCCGCGATCTCATCTTCGGCCTGAAATACGCCCACACCGAGCTCGCCGAGCCGCGCCAGGCGATGGAGCAGTGGTGATGCCGGGGTAATCGGGTACGAGCAGAACATCAACGACCGATCGGCGAGTTCCGCCGCGGCTGCTAGGCCAAGCGCGAGCGCCTCACTGCCGCGAATGCCGCGATACTCGCCCGCGGGAAAGGTCCCCGGCGACACTTGATATCTCGGGACAGCCGCACTGAGCTCGGCCGTCTCGCCGTACGCATGTCCCGCATGCAATGCCCCGAGATTCGCTTCGCGCACGGTCTCTTGCTTGGCGAATCGTTGCTTGACCCATCGCTCGACGGACTCGAGATCCCGCCCGAACATCCAAAGCAACACGCCCAAGGCCCAAAAATTCTTTGACCGCCCCGCGTCGCTCTTGCTCAGCCCGAAGGCTTTGACGGCTTCCGCCGTCAGCCGCGTGATCTCGATCTGCACGACCTGATAACCGTCGAGTATGCCCGTATTGCGCGGGTCCTCAGCGTAACCGGCCTTAGACAAATTGCGCGGCGTAAATGTATCGGTGTTCAACACGATCAATGCGTTCGGCGCGACGAGCGGCAAGCTGACTTTGAGCGCCGCAGGGTTAAACGCAACGAGCACTTGCGGCGCATCGCCCGCCGTCGTGATCGGCCCTGCGCCCAGGTTGATCTGGTAGGCCGAGACACCGAACGTCGTGCCGGCCGGCGCGCGAATCTCAGCGGGATAGTCGGGAAATGTCGCAAAATCGCTTCCGGCCGCAGCCGTCGACGCAGCGAATTGCGTGCCCATGAGCTGGACGCCATCCCCGGAATCGCCGGCAAAGCGCACGACGACAGAATCGTTTGTCGGCTGCTCGTTAATCTCTAGTCTCCGAAATTCAACACTTCGCCCCGGGCCGGCTGGTCGATGCGTGGAAGCAACCGGCGATGCGGCTCGGCCGGTGGCTGAAACGAGGAGCCGGCGACCAGGCGTGTGCGCGTCGCGGGTCAGGCTCGCTATGAAGTTCCAGGCCGCCATGCTGCTGCTCGAGTAGCAGGCCAGAAACAGCGCACCCGGCCAATTTTCGCGCGCCGATCATACCGTTTCCCCGCAACGGGTCACAAGCTCAAGAGCCCCATATCTTGGGCATTCAGCGGCGAATTCAAAGTAACTTAACTTATATCCATATGCGCAAAAGCAGCGCTCGAAGCGGATCCTCGATCGGCATGGATGCAGCATGGGATTTTGCGAGAGGTTCTCGCTACAATACCGGCGCCGCCTGCATAGCACACCCGACCGAGGACCGAGATTATGACTTTCGTCGTCACCGAGAGCTGCATTAGGTGCAAATACACCGACTGTGTCGAAGTATGCCCGGTCGACTGCTTTCACGAAGGCCCGAACATGCTCGTCATCGACCCCGAGGAGTGTATCGACTGCACGCTGTGCGAACCGGAATGCCCGGTCGAAGCCATCTACTCCGAAGATGAGGTGCCGGCCGGCCAGGAACAGATGCTCGCGCTCAACGCCGAACTTTCCAAGCAATGGCCGGTGCTTTCGCAAGCCAAGGATCCGCCGGAAGATGCCGACGAGTGGAAGGACGTCGCCGGCAAACTCGCCCAACTCGAGCGCTAGCGACTCGTCCTTGAGCTCTTAATGCATTGACCTATTCGGTCGTCAGTATCCGGTACATGCCTGCGACGTTGAGCGGCCGCCACTGCGCGTAGCTGATCCAGTCTTGGTACGGCGTCATCATGATCTCGGCCTGCAGCTCCTCGAGACTCGCTCCTCTCGCAATACCTGCCCCCACTAGATCCCTGAGTTCTTCGATATAGCGCCGGTGGGCGGCAACGTCGGAGAGATCCCCCATGATCCCGTGGCCCGGCGCCACGATGTCGACGTCGAGGTTTTCGACGGCACGCATCGCGTTGAGCCACGGGTCGAGCGGGCCATCGGGCAGCGCTTGGAACGGTAAGCGTCCGAGGCTAATGAAATCGACTACAAAGACGGCCCGCTGATCAGCAAACCGCACGACACTCATGTCATCGGTGTGTGCCATACGCCCCGCATAGATGAGTTCGGCGCTCGAGTCGCCGAGCCTGACGGTCATGCGATCCTTGTACACCACGTCCGGCGCACGGACCTCACTGACCGGTCCACGTGCTATTTCGGCACCGCTCAATCTGCCATCCGCGCTCGCATCGTACTGCGCAAATGCTTCGGCGAAGTTACCCGTCGCCTCGGATGCCTGCAGGTAGCCGTCGCTGTTTACATCTAGCGCTGCCGCCGCTGCAGACAGCGGCGTATCGGCCGGTGGCATCGCGAGATTGCCGAGCATGTTCGCGTGACCGACGAACGTTGCCGTATCCGCGAAAACCGCGCCGCCCGAGGCGTGATCCCAATGATTGTGGCTATAGAGCACATAGCGTACCGGAACGCCGAACCGTGACTCGATTTCACCCTTGAGCCACTCGGAGAAATCCGCATTGATCGTATCGACCAAAATTACGCCGTCAGAGGTGACCAGAACTACGGCGTAATGATTGTTATTGCGCGCCCAGTACAGATTCTCGGCGATTTCCGTAATCGAACGTGTCGGCTGCTGGGCTGACGCGGTCATCGGCATCGCAAGCAGGAACGATGCGACAGCAGTTAGGACGGCGTGTGTCATTTTCATGTTGGGTCCCCCCTTGTTCGCCCAGCGTCGAGTATTGCTTGCGCGCGTGCCACGAGCAAGCGCCGCCTGCCTGCGATCCTAGAAACCGCACTGCGCGATCTAGGCTTTAGGTGCGACTCAGGGCTGCAGCAGGTAGGAGAATTTCACGAAGTACTGCTCGCCGTCCCGGCGTAGGCCGTTCGTGCTGATGAGTTCCGTGCCGTTGATTGTGTCAACGAGCTCGAAATTACTCGCATTGCTGTTATAGCCGACAAACAGGGACGACCATGGATTGATGACGTAGCGCACAAGCAGGTCGTAGTTACGATTCTTGTCGCGTTCCAATGAAGTCAGCGAGGGAGCGCCCGGCTTCAGGTCTTCCTGCTGAATGATGAAACGTAAGGACCATTCCTTAGTGAACTGATAGTTCCAGCGGCTGCGAAAAATTTCGTTACTAAAGATAGATCCGGCGCCGTTACGTGCGTCGAGCTCCGTATAGAGAATGGTGTTATCAACGCGCAACCGGTCGATGGGTCGCCAGAATAGGTCAAGCTCCGCAACCGTACTATCGGCGAGTACGGGCTCGGTGCCGGTAGGCGGCGAGAGGTTGATCGCCTCGCCCGACCGCAGCGTCACCGCATACCCGATGTTCGCGGAGGCCTGACTCTCAAACGACACTTGCCACGATCGTTGCTGGTAGTCTCGATTGTCGAGCAGCGCGGCGAAATCCTTGGGTCGCAGCCGCTCCCTGACAGTGTCGAAGGCTACGCTCAGTTCCGTTTGACCGTCGAAGTTCCAGGTCATCTCTGGGCGGAATTGTGAATAGATTCGCAATCCACTCTGATCATCGATGTGCGTAAAGAATGCCGTCGGCCCCCAGCTATTGAGCCGCGAACTTTCAGGCCAGAAACGGTAGTTCATACGCAGATGCCCGCCGTCGGTATCCGGCGAGTAATTGCGATTCAAGAATCCGAGTTCGGTGCGGAATCCAGCGGTCGTCTCGAGCAAATGCGCGTGCACAGACAAATCCCGGCCGCTGCGGTCGAAACGCACGTTGCGCTGCGTCCCGGAGAGCCGCTGACCGTTGGCTTGCCGCGTTTCCGTTTCGACGAACTGCAGATCGGTCGACCAATTCTCATTCAGTTTCAGGCGCGTATCGACACTCTTGACGGTATTCCACGCGTCACCGAACTGCCGGTCGGTGTAGAGCATGCCGACGCGTGACTGCTCACCGAAGTCGCGAAAGACTCGCACGATACCAACGTCTGCCGTCTCTCCGCGGAGCGGATCGCCGACCGGCCTGCCCTGCCCGGGCGCCTCGTCATTGATCAGCATCGTGCCGATGCCCCAATCGCCCTGTCGACCCGTGAACTTGAATCCGGTCTCTGGGTCGACGATCCGGCGCGTGAATACGAGCGCGGCCTCGGTCGCGAAGAAATCGGCGTTCTCAAGGAAGAAGGGCCGGCGTTCGGGAAACCGTACTTCGAAACGTTCGTTGACCGTCACCTGCGGTTCGTCCGACTCGACCTGCGAGAAGTCCGGATTGAACGTCGCATCCAGTACGAGGCTGTCGCGGAACACAAATTTGGCGTCGAGGCCGAAATCTTCCTCGGTGTCGGCGTTAAATCCGGGTCCGCCGGCGAGATTTGGATTGAGCACATCGAAATCGCGCACGAACGCAAACGGGATTAGCAAGATATTGCGCCCGGGTGAAACTTCGCGCACGCCCGTCAGCTCGGCCGCTTGGTTGAGGCGGCCCTGAATCGTGCTCGTGTAGGCCGGCCAGTATGCCTGCTCGCTCGAACGCGGAATCAGCCGCTCGAACATGATGCGCCAGGTCTGCTGATCGGTTTCGGGAAACCGCAGCGTGCGCATCGGAATCGTCATCTTCACGATGTAACCGTTGTCGGTAAGTTCCCCGTCCGTGTACCAGACGGCCTCGTACGAACTATCGAATCCCGGCGTCTTCGAAACCTCGAGCCAGCGGCCATCCCATTGCACACCCAATGGTGAGGAGCGGAACGCATAACCGGACCGCTGATCATTGAATGTATCGAGCAAAATACCGACGGTGTCGTCGTTATCGACGTTCTCACGCGGCGACAAATTCGCGCGGACCTGACCGGGTTGATTATCGAAGGCAAGAAATACCGCATAGAAATTACGTTGATCGTACGCGACATAGACTTCGGTTCGCTGTGTCGACGGTGTGCCATCGTCGGGTTCACGCTGGACGAAACCCGAGACCATCGCCATCTTGCCGGCGATCGACGCCGTCGGCCGCATGCCCGCGAAGTCGGCGAGCTCGGGCTCTTGATCGGTGAAGGGAACGACGAGGTCGTTACTCGGCTGTGCGCTGGCAAGATTGACCAGCGCGCCACACAAACAAAGCGCGAGTGCCGCGCCGCGGAAAATTTGGCCTGCCATTCGATTACGATCCATGTAGGGGCTCACCGTGACCGCACGAACCCGGGTCGCGGTCAAGCGGCGACGCGTGATTAAATTTCCAACCTGGGGCTGCTGTAGGGCGTCTGCCAGCAGGCGCCACTATATAAAAATATGGCTGGTTTGGCCATGTGGAATTTGGCGAGCGCTCGTGACGCTCGCGACCGCTGCATCGGGCGCCGGCTCAGCGCTCCCCGAGCCGCTCCTTCACGACGGGCTCGAGACCACCGAGCCCGGTATCCCGCCCGGCTTCCAAGGCCGTTTCGTCATCGGCGCCGTTGAGTTTCGCCCGCAGCGCGAGCAGCGCGCCGGCACGGTTGCCGCTGCCGCAGTGTACCAATACGGGTTTATCGAACTGAGCAAGCAACCGATCGAGCTCGTTGGCGTTCTCGTAGGTCACATCACCGGCGCCGAGAATTGGCAGCGCGATGTAGCTCATCCCGAGCGCCTCGACAGCGGCGCGTTCGTCGATGCCGCGATCTTCCTCGGGCCCGCGCAAGTCGATGACGGCCACATAACCGGCCTGGTCGATCTGCTCGAGCGCAGACTGGTCTGGCTGCCGAGCGCCGCTGACGCCCTCGATATACGCCGCTGCCGGCTTAGTTGCTGTAGCAGGCCGCTGAGCTAGGAGTGGAACCGCCATTAATAGACTGAGGAACCAAGCCCCCGCGAGAACTCCGAGTCGGAACCTGTTTGCCATTGTCAAAGCCGCCGTTTAGTGGATCGAGACGCTGACGATACGCCCCGAGCCCGTCGTCCCGCAACCGGTCCCTGGCCATGACTGTCGCCCATCGGACCGGCTACACCGCGATACCGCGAGCGTTTATAGTATGACCCTCGTTGATCCCGCCATGGAGCGCTGCCTAATGTCCACGCTAGAAACTAACCACGGGGAATTGGAACCGGTTGCCGGTAACGGACTGCTGCACCGGCGCGTATTCCTGACCGGCAGCGCAGCGCTACTCGGCGCGAGTGGCCTCGGTCTCCTGACTGCCCGCCCCGCAGCAGCCGCGCCCCCGCCGGAACTGCCCGAGTGGATGAAGGCCCCGGGCGCCGGCATGAGCGGTTACGGGCGCCGCTCGCGCTTCGAAGATGATGTCCAGCGCTCCGTGGGCTCGGCACCGGGAACGACGGGTTCTGGAGCCTCACGCACGCCGCTGGAGAAGCTCAGCGGCATGATTACGCCGAACGGACTGCACTTCGAACGCCACCATAGCGGCATCCCCGACATCGACCCCGCGCAACATCGGTTGCTCATTCACGGGCTCGTCGCAAGGCCGCTCATCTTTTCCATGGAGGCGCTGCACCGCTATCCCATGGTTTCCCGCATTCAGTTCCTCGAGTGCTCCGGCAACAGCCGTCCGAACTTGTCGGATGAGCCCCCGGGGGGCAGCTGCGGTGAGATTCACGGCATGGTGTCGTGCAGCGAATGGGCCGGCATTCCGCTCGGCGCGCTCCTCGAGGAAGCAGGCGTCGCGCCCGAGGGGCAGTGGCTACTCATGGAAGGCGCCGATGCGGCCGCCATGACCCGCAGCGTGCCGATGGCCAAGGCGATGGACGACGCGCTCTTGGCGCTGTATCAGAACGGCGAAGCACTGCGGCCCGAGCAAGGCTATCCGCTGCGGCTGTTTCTGCCCGGCTGGGAAGGCAATATCAGCGTCAAATGGCTGCGCCGCATCAAAGTCACTCGCGAACCGACCATGACGCGCGATGAGACCTCCAAGTACACCGACCTCCTGCCGAGCGGCGAATCGCTGTTATTCACATTTCCGATGGGCGTTAAATCGGTCATCACCTCGCCCTCCGCCGGGCTTGCGATGCAGGGGCCGGGGTTCTACGAAGTTTCAGGGCTGGCCTGGTCGGGCGCGGGCAGCATCCGGCGCGTCGAGATCTCTGCCGATGGCGGGCAATCCTGGGCCGAAGCGGCATTGAGCGACCCGGTGTTGTCCAAGGCGCTGACGCGATTCCGAATGGCCTGGCGCTGGAACGGCAGCCCGGCCGTGTTGCTGAGCCGGGCAACCGACTCGACCGGAGCGGTGCAGCCGACACGGGCCGCGCTCATCGCGGAAAAGGGTTCGCAGGTCTCGTATCACAATCACGCAATACAGGCCTGGCAAATCGCGGCAGATAATGAGGTCACCAATGTTTACGTCTAAACCGCGATTCGCACTGATCGGCCTCGTGCTGCTTGGCGTTCCGGCTTGGGCGCAAGAGGGACCGGCGCTTGGCGTCGTCGCGACACCCGAGGAGATCGCCGGCTGGGACATCAGCGTTGGGCCCGACGGTGCCGGGCTACCGCCAGGCTCCGGCACACCGAGCGCCGGGGCGGAGATCTTCACCGCCAAGTGCGCAGCATGCCACGGCTTACGCGGCGAAGGTCTGCTCAACGACCGCCTCGTCGGCGGCCAAGGGAGCCTGGCCACACCGAATGCCGTGAAAACACTCGGTAGCTACTGGCCCCATGCGACGACGATCTTCGATTACGTGCGCCGCGCCATGCCATATCTGCAACCGCATTCGCTGACGGACGATGAAACCTATGCGTTGACGGCGCACCTCCTGCACCTAAACGGGATCATCGGACCGGACGATGTCATGAACGCGACGACGCTGCCGGCTGTGCAAATGCCAAACCAGGACAGCTTCGTGTGGTCCTACGAGGAAGGCCAGTAGCGCTCGTCTGGCGCGACTAGTCGGCAGAGTCTTCGCGTGCCCCTGCCGGGCGTGCCGGCTTCGCATAAAACGCGAACGGTATTGCGAACGGACCGAACAGCAGGCCCATGACGCCCCAATAGACCCCGTTGCCGCCGCGCCGAGCCGCGATCAGGTAACACACGATCACACTGGCAAGCGTTATCAGAATTAGAACGAGCAGGAACAATTCGACCTCAGCGTAGCTTCATCAGTGCGGGCAAGCCCCGCCAGCTTGACGCCGGCCCCGCCTACGGGCCGCGCGGCGCGCTCGCGTAGCGGCTAACGCGACAAACTCGCGTAAGCCCGATCGAGAAGCCGCGTCGGATCTCCTTTTAGGTCATCCCACTGTGCCGTGGGCCGGGCGGCGATGACCTCTTCGAGGCTTGCACCTTGCGCAATCAGAGCGGCCACTCGTTCCCGAATCGCCTTGAGCATGGTCACATAGTCGCGCAAATCCGCGTAAGTGCTGATACGGCCATGCCCCGGCACCACAATCGTCTCTGCGTCGATTTCCAGCAGCACCGCTTCACAGAACTGGATTACGCCGTCGAGCTCCCCACCATTGTCAGCGTCGATGAATGGATATCCGGAGTTGTTATAGACGTCGCCGAGATGTACGACGTTCGATTCGCGAAAAATCACTGCAGCGTCGCCAGTCGTATGCGCCGGGCCGAAGTGCAGCAGATCGATCTGTTCGCCGTTGAAATGCAGCCCCATTCGATCTTCAAAGGTCGCGACAGGTAACGCGGCCGTCTCGTACGCCGGCTGATTCACGCTCGGTCGGATCACGACGTTGATTAAGTTCGCGCGCGTCATCATCTGACGCGAGTTAGCATGGGAGACAATCCACGTCCCCTGCGGCCCGAGAATCTGGTTGCCCTCAGTATGATCGTAATGCCAGTGCGTATTGATCGCGAAATCGATATCGCCGCCACCGAGCTCGCGGATGCGCGCCTGATATTTCGGCACGCTTGGCGTGAAGTGATCATCGACGATCAGCACGCCTTGCTCTCCGATCGACGCAACGACATTGCCGCCGGAGTTGAAGTAAAAGACGTATAGACCGTCGCGAAGCTGCTCGACTGCCATCTCGTTCGCCGCGAGCTGCTCATCAATAGTCAACAGTCCTTGGCTCAAGGCCAGATCGCTGAACAATACGGCGAACAGCATGCCGCACTTCATCGTGAGATTCATAGTTCGAGCCTCCGCTAGATTCGCGCTCTAGCTTAAAGCATCCTCAATTCAATCCATAGCGTAGCGCCGTACTGCGGCTTCGTCCCAGCGAATACCCGTACCCGGCCCTGTAGGCATTTGCAGCTTGCCATCGCAAACTCGGCTAGGCGTCGTCAATAATGGCTCAACCCAATCGACGAACTCGAGCCAGTGCGCGGTCTGCGTGGCTGCGAGCAAATGGACGCTCACTTCCGGATATAGATGCGACGACACGGGGATATTGGCCGCTGCGGCAATCCGCGCAGCCTCGAGCCACCCGCTTACCCCGCCGATACGCATCAGATCGAACATTTGATAATCGCTAGCGTGCTGTGCGATTGCCGTTGCCACTGCAGCCGGCCCGTAGAGATTCTCACCAAGCTGTATCGGCGTCTCGACGGCCACCGCAAGCTGTGCGCAACCGGTCAAGTCGTCCGCCGCGATCGGCTCTTCGATCCACGCGAGTTGCTCGGAATCAAGTTCACGGCAGCGCGTTATCGCATTGCCCACGGCGAGCGCCTGGTTGAAATCGGCCATTAGCACGGTTTCCTCAGGAACTGCCGCCCGCACGGCCCGTATGGCGGCCAGGTCCGCGGCAGCATCCGCGCGACCAAGCCGAATCTTGACCGCGTTAAAACCGGGCGCCAGCAGCGCCTGCGCTTCGGCTCCCAAGGACTCGGGCGCTCCAAGACTAAGTCCGTTGCTGTTGTATGCGGGTACGGACCCGGTTTGCGCGCCGAGATAATGTGCCAACGGCATCCCGGCCGCGATCGCCAGAGCATCCCAGCAAGCGACATCGAGGGCCGAAAGTCCCATCGCGACGACGCCATGCGCGCCGAGCAATCGAAACCGCGCACGCAACTCAGCGCCTAGCGCTTCAGGATCGACGGTCGCCCCTATGATCGTTTCACGCGCCAGCGCGAGCACACGCTGAATCATCGGCGCGGCCGCATCGATGTAACAGAAAGCATATGAGCGTCCCGTGACCCCCTCGTCCGTGATCAAATCGACGAGCACGAAGGGCGCCTGCGCCATCGCCGCCGCACTCGTGCCGAGCGGTCGGCGCATTGGGACACGCACGGCACGCGTCCGCAGCTCGCGTACCCTCAGCGCCGGCTGCGTCACGGGCCGGGTGCAGCGTGCGCCTTCAATGCAGCGAACACTGTGTCGTTCACGGGGGTCGGTACACCGAGTTCGCGTCCGAATCGCGCCACGGCTCCGCTGAGCCATGCGACTTCTAGAGGATTGCCGTTGTTGAGATCGTGGTGCATCGAGGAGGTCATGTCGTAAGGCAGTCCGTCGGCGAATTCGAGGCGATTCTGGGCGTAGTCCGCCGGCAGCGCGATTCCCCTGGCACGGCCGACGGCAACCGTTTCACGCATGACATTGAGCAGCAACGCTCGGCTGTCGGCGTCTTCGCGCACCGGCCCCAAAGTTGTGCGCATTAGGGTCGTCGTTGCGCTCAAACCTACCAGAAAAACAAATTTCTCCCAGATCGTCCGATGGATGTCATCGCTGATTTCAGCCGTGATGCCCGCCGCGGCCATCGCCGCATGCAGCGCTTCGACCCGGGCCGAGCGGCGGCCGCTCGGTTCACCGAGAACCACGCGCTGCATCGTACCAATATGCTTGATGACGCCTGGTTCGCCGACCGAGCTCGCGATGAACGCAACGCCGCTAATCAAGCGCTCCGCACCGACGATCGGCGCGAGCACATCGTCGCATTCGACACCGTTTTGCAGCGACAATACGGTCGTCGATGGCCCGAGCATCGGCAGAATCGCCGATCCGGTCGTGCGCGTATCCCAGAGCTTGACCCCGATGATCACGTAGTCGACTTGACCGACCGCGCTCGGATCGTCCGTCACCTGTGCCGGATCGATAACGGCATCGCCCATATCGCGGCTGGCGATTCGCAGCCCCCGCTCGCGGATCGCTGCCAGATGCCGGCCCCTCGCGATGAAGGTTACATCGCAACCGTTTGCAGCGAGCCGGCCGCCGAAGTAGCCGCCCACGCCCCCGGACCCCATCATCGCTATGCGCATTCCCGGCTCTCCCCATTCTCCGTAAACCTGCTCTGAGCGATCGCAATCATACCGGCACCAGGGCTGTTGCGGCTAAACTCGGATTCGGCTCACTAGGGTCGCTGATGGCGATGCGAATCCAAAGTTTGCTAGATTATCGATATTACCGAGCGGGAGAGTCCCATGAGCGTTTCTAGAATCCTGCCGTGTGTCATCGCCGCACTGCTCACGTCGCTGCCGCTGCCATCGATCGCGGGCCAGGACGAGTTCTGCAATGGTTACTACGCGGGTTATCTCGAGGGCTATAAACGGGAGTCGGGCAGTATCTTCGATCCCGCCATCCCGCTGTGCCCGCTGCAGCCGCGCAAACGTCCGCGTGACCCGGACGACGATTACGAGCATGGCCACGAAGTCGGCTACGACCAAGGCCGTGACGCGGCCCGCAGCCGCTTCCGCTAGGAGCCTGTCGGACTCAGGGCATCGTAGCGACGCTCAATGCGTCATCGCATAGATGACGTAATTGATGCCGAAACGATAGGCGAGCGCCGTCAGCGGCTCCGGGTAGTACGCATCGTCAGCGTGCTCCCATGCATCTCCGAGATCCATGTTGAAGTTAATCGCGACGAGTAGCCGGCCATCGTCGTCGTAGATCCCGCGCCAGTATGGCGTCTTGCCCTGGGGATGTTCCCAGGTGATCCCCCGGGCGACTGCCTGGCGACCGGGAATCTGCACGCGCTGATCTAGATCGTAGAGTACGTGAAATATTTCATCCGCGGATTCGATATCGACGATTGGCTTTGCCGGAAATACGCGCGCCATCGAAGCGGCGAACTCCGACCATTCACTCGGTCCGTGAAAATCGTCGACGATCAGGAATCCACCGCGTAACAAAAACTCTCGCAAGTGGGCCGCCTCGCCGTCGGTAAGCCGCAAGAAACCGACTTTAACGGCATACAGGATCGGGTAATCGAACATCACGTCATCATCGAGGCGCACATGCCGGTTGTCATCGGTGGTCTGGATGCGCGTCAAGCGCCCAAGCCCCTGCGTAAAGTGGTAGTCGGCCTCGGGCCAGTCGCGCAACCATGGCTCCCAACGACCGGTACCGTACGCGCCGCCATCCGCGCCGAAGGCCATGCGGGCGAAATAGAATTCGGAATCCTCGCCACCCGCCTGCTCCGCCGTCACGGCTACGGCGATCAGCACCAGGCCCCATAGGCCGGCATTAAACGAACTTTGCATTCGCCGCTGCATAGCTTAGACCGTAGCCTAACGGCACGCCGAATCGCAAAGTTAATTCGCCGTTGGCGCCAGCGTTTGTGGTAGCGTTGCGGCAGTTTGCACCCCCCGACAGACGCAGCACCCTGACCATCGACGTCGCATCATGACCGACCCCGGCCCGCCCGCCGCCGTGCCGCGACGCCTGCCGCCATTTTTTTTGGCGTTTCTCGGCGCGTTGGTCGCACTTGGCCCTCTGACGGTGGATGCCTATCTGCCCGCCATGCCGACGATGGCGCGTGCTTTCGACGTCAGTATCGTAACGATCAACAATACAATCAGCCTCTATCTAATCGGCTTTGGCCTCGGACAATTTTTCGGCGGTGCTATTTCGGATCAGGTAGGCCGCAAAACCGTTGGACTATTCGGCCTCGGTCTCTATGTCGTTGCCAGTTTCGGGATTGCCGAAGCACAATCAATCGGCGTCGTTCTTGCGCTTCGCATCGTCCAGGCGCTCGGTGGCGGCTGTGCAACCGTCATCAGCTTCGCCGCGATTCGCGACATGTACGGCCCGGCTGATGCTGGCCAGAAATACGCCGCCGTGATGATGATCATGCTGCTCGCACCGCTGCTCGCGCCAGCGGGAGGAGCCTACCTGCTGAGCTTCAGCTGGCGCGCGATTTTCGTGGGCCTCGTGATCTACGGCGTCCTGCTCATGCTGTGGTACGGCTTCGCCATCCCGGAAACCCGGCCGGGACGGCGTGAACCGCTGTCATTCCTATCGACTTTCAAACAATGCTACGAAGTGATCAACCGTCGCGTGGACGAACGCCGCGTTCCTCTTCGCTATGCCGTTGCGATGGCAACCGCAGCCTCAGTGCTCATGATCTTTTTGACCAACGCGTCATTTCTCTACATCGAATACTTCGGCTTCTCGCCGAACGCATTCCCAATTCTCTTCGGCGCCAGCGCGCTTGCACTGATGGCGGCAAATCTGACGAGCATGAAAATCCTGGGCCGTACCGATCCTCGCCGAATGTTCCGACTCGGCTGCATCATTCAATGGATAGCCGTTGCGGTATTTTTCGTGTTAGCCATCGTCGGCCGGGCATCGATCTATTTGGTGCTGCCGCTGATCATGGTTGGCGTTGGCAGCATCGGGCTGATCAATCCCGCGGGCAACGCCGTCTACATGGGGTATTTCAAGCGCCTAAGCGGAAGCGCCGCATCGGTGTTCACGACATTGATATTTTTTATCGGCTCGGCGCTCGGTGCGTTAACCGGAGTTTATTTCGACGGCAGCCTCGTGCCGATGACGGCAATGATGCTGGTCGCGACAACCGCCAGTAACTGGCTCGCGCACACTGTTTACCGCGCGTCGATGCCGACTCGCGATTAGCATCGGGGCCGTAATCAGAAAATGCCGTAGTCGATAATGTCGTCGAAGTAGCCGATCACGGTCAAGGTGACGGTAACGGGATATTCATTGTAGTTCAGCCAGTACCAGCCGTGTTCGCCATTAAAAGATGCCACGAGTGAGCCGTTACCGCCCGCACTTTCCTGATGCTCCCGGTAACGTACCCAAAACTCCGAGCTGACAGCCGGATCATGGCCATGAAAATCCGAATAGATGTCGCCGCGATCTACCGACCAGCTATAGAGAATGACCTTGCCCTCGGTAAGTACCGTTTTGATCTCGGTCTCTGCCTCCGCCGGAATCGTGACGGTCATCATGCGCGTCTGCGGTGCCGTGTCGGCTTCCTGATGTATGGCAGGGTTCGGCAGTGGAACCGGTTCGCCGAAATCCGGGATCTCGACCAAGCGCAATTCTTGGTTGCCGCCGATCACGTCGGTGATCTCGAACGTGCGGCCGGCCGGCTCGGTCATTGCCGTGAGCCCGAACACTCCGCCGATTCCGGTCGGATCGATACCGTATTCGGCCGGCAGTATCGCTGTGACGAGCACTACAGCGGCTGCGACGAAAGCCGCCAAAGCACCGAGCCAGAGTCGCTGCGGTGACGACTGGATTGAGCGGGGACCCGATCCGGATTCAGACATGATTTTCGTCCTAGAATTATCGCTACAGTTGCGAAACCAACGCGCAGGCGCCAAAAAGCTAATCTGCACCGCCTTCCACCGGCAATTGTAACGTACGCCATCGCAACATGCCGCCGGCTAAATTCGCCGTGGTTTCGATGCCCGCACTTTTGAGCATCAAGGTGGCGCGCGCCGACCGTCCGCCGGCGCGACAGACGGTGATAATCGCTTTATTGGCTGGAATCTCGCCGGTTCGCTTCTCGAGCTCTCCCAGGGGGATGTTGCGCGCATCCCGAATGTGCCCGAGCGGACCGTCAAACTCGTCGGGCTCGCGAACGTCGAGGATATACAGTTCCTCTGCGTGTTCCTCGACCCAGTCGGGCGAAATTTCCCAAATGCCTGCAAATGTAAATGTCAGCGGCGCCCAATCAGGCTCATCAATGTTCGCGAATTGCGCGGGTCGTCCGCAACCGAGATTAGCGGGCACGGCCACATCGATCTGCTTCGGGTGGGCGAGCCCGAGGTTACGCATGTAGCCGACGAAGTCGCCCTCGCTGATTTCCCCACCGAGCCGGGGATTGAATGCGCGTTCCTCGCCGACACTCGTGACCGTGAGGCCACGATAATCGTGCGCGGGATACAGCAAGCAACCCGTGGGTAAGGTAAAAATCTGCGCATGAACCGAACGATACAGCGTTGCGGCATCTCCATGCTGAAAATCCGTGCGGCCAGCACCGCGGATCAATAGGCAGTCGCCTGTGAAGGCACGGCTTTCATCGTCTAACACGTAGGTCAGGCAGCCTTTCGTGTGCCCCGGTGTCGATCGCACACTGACATAGCGCTTGCCAAAGTTGATTCGATCACCATGCGCGAGGTAGCGGTCGGCATCCTTGGCCCCGCCATCTTTTGCGATCAGAATTTGACTGCCGAGACGCTCTTTTGCCAACCAAGCGCCGGTCACGTGATCAGCATGCACGTGCGTGTCGAGCGTATAAAGCAGCGTCAGGCCGAGTTCCTTAATCAGCGCGGCGTCGCGACGCGCCTGCTCGAATACGGGGTCGATCAGTATCGCCTCGGCCGTGTCGCCATCGGCCAAGAGGTAAGTGTACGTGCCGGATTGGCCGTCGATGAGCTGCCGAAAAATCAGCATGAAATCGTTCTGAATGACGCGTTGGAGCCCATCGCAGTGTAACGGCTCGCAGACATTCCCACTAGGAGCCTGGTGCGGTCGCTACAGGCAGGACCGGAAAGCCCAGATTATCAGTAGCGGAAAGTGTAGTTGAATTTGAAGGTTAAGTCCGCTGACTGCGAATGATAGCTGTGATTCATATCTTCGTCCTGGAGGTTGTGATTGAGTACGAAGAACGCCTCCTGGCCGGCCTGCGGCACCCAATGCAGGCGGCTATTGAATCCCATTACGCGCGAATCGTTGTCCCACTGGATCAGATTGACCCAGGACAACTTGGACGAGAACACGATCTCGGCGCGAAAACGGGACAGCCGCGTCGTGAAAGATCCTTGGGGCAGGTCAACCTCATTGATTTGATAGGAGAGATCGAATAGAAAATGCTCCGACGGCCGCCAGGTGACCTGAGGGCTAATAGTCGTCTTGGTACCTCCGTAGAAATCGCCGCTGTCGTATTGGAGAGTCCCTGCTATTTTTCGCTGCGGCCCGGTGCGCATCTCAACGCGATGGTTGTTCCAT
>Ga0326597_10004345_pt1 | contig 19971 bp, 16 predicted proteins | sample RVTome_12_FD_203789 | JGI IMG/M metagenome (GOLD analysis project Ga0326597, IMG submission 203789) | Soil microbial communities from uranium-contaminated site in the Upper Colorado River Basin, Wyoming, United States - RVT100D185 | ecosystem: Environmental > Terrestrial > Soil > Contaminated >...
CCGCGCCTGAGCGGCCACGACATGCGTGGGCCGCCCAAGGAGTCGCTGGCCCAGCCAGGTGACGCCGCCGGTCTCCTGCAACCCGGCCACGACGACGAAGAGCACCGCGACGGTGAGCATCCCCTCGTTGGCCATCCCCGCCACGGCCTCCCTCGTGTTCAGAACACCCAGCAGCACGAGCAGCGTGACGCCGCCGACGATCAGAACATCGGTGCTGATGCGGTTCCAAATCAGCAGGGAGAGGATGAGGAGGATGACGCCGACCGTGGCCCACGCGTGCCAGGCCGCGGCTGCCGGGGCCGCCGCCGAGGTCTGGGCGAGTATGGCGAAGGCGGATTGGATCACGTGGCCGATGTTCCTGTCCTGATCGGGATCGCTCCGCGAGGGCCGATAAGGGTAGACGGCGCTGAGTGCGGCGGTCGGTTTATCATCGGTCAGGTTACGCGACCACAACACCCCGGATCGCACCGCCGACAAGATGGGGGTGGGATTCGCAGGCGAGTACAATGCTCCAATGCCTGCCGACCTCACCAGGGTTGAAAATCATCTGTCGGAGTTGATTGCGGAGGACATGGGTTTTCTGCGGCGCTTCCGCCATGACCTTCATGCCCACCCGGAACTGAGATATGAGGAGAAGCGGACGAGCAGCCGAGTCCGTGACGAACTCGCCGCCGCCCGCATCGAGCACACGGGTGGACTGGCGGGGGGAACGGGAGTTCTGGCGTTCATACCCGGTTCGAGCGGTGGCGCCGCGATCGGCCTGCGTGCCGACATGGATGCCCTGCCGATCACGGAGGAGAACGAAGTCGAGTACGTCTCGACCAACCCCGGAGTGATGCACGCCTGCGGCCACGACGGGCACACCACGATCTGCCTCGGCGCGGCCCGCATTCTCAAACGCCTTGCGGACGAGGGCGGCCTGCCGCGCAGCGTGAAGTTCCTCTTCCAGCCCGCCGAGGAAGGCGGGGCGGGCGGCAAACGCATGGTCGAGGACGGTTGCTTGACCGACAAAGTGCTCGGTCCGCGCATCGATGAGATGTTCGGCCTGCACTGCTGGCCCACACTTCCGCTGGGATCCGTCGCCACGCGCCCCGGCCCGCTTCTGGCTGCGACGGATCACTTCACGGTCACGATGCGCGGCAAGATGGGCCACGCCGCCTCGCCGCACTTCGCCCACGATCCCATCGTCGCCGCCGCCGAAGCCGTCATGGCGCTTCAGAGCATCGTGAGTCGCAACGTCGATCCACTCGAATCGATGGTCGTTTCCGTGACCAAGATCCACGCGGGCACGGCGTACAACGTCATCCCCGAAGCCGTCGAGTTCGCCGGCACGCTCCGCACCCTCACCGATGAGTTGCGCCGCTTCGGCCGCACGCGCTTCTACGAGACGGTCATCAACGTCGCGGCCATTCACCGCTGCGTGGCCGAGATCGAATGGGAACAGGGCTACCCCGTCACGCGAAATGATCCGGGAGCCGTCGAGGCATTCTTCAAGGTGGCGCGACACGCGGTGGGGGAGGAGAAGGCCACGCTCTACCCCGTGCCCTGCATGGGCGGCGAGGACTTCTCGTACTATTGCAACGAAGTGCCGTCGTGCTTCTTCCTCCTCGGCCAGCAGCGCAAGGCCGATGAGCCCTACCCGATGGTCCACACGCCGCGATTCAACTTCAACGATGATTCGCTGGCGCTGGGGGTGGAGATGTTCTGCCGCCTGGCGCTGGGGATCGGGCGGGGATGAGTGCTGGATCGGAGTTGCGGCGCCTTGCACCGTTTAGCCGCGACCCGAAGGCTCCGCGAAGGGGAGCGTGCCGCGGCGGGGAAGACAATCGACCTGCAAAGGAGTCCCTCATGCACAGGAACGGAAATGCAGGAATCCAGGGGTTGATGCGAGTTTCACTCGCCGCGCTCGCCGCACTGCTCTGGTGCTCGACGTTCGCCGCAGCGCAGAACGAAGACACCAGCAACGCGGCAACGTGGTATCGGCGGGCCTACGAGCGGCTTGAGAACATCACACCCGACGAGTGGACACTGCTCATCGAGTATCAGAAGGTCGGCGGCGCGCCTTCACCGGAGGTGCGCGAGGTGTTGCGCCGCGCGCAACCGGCGATTGCGGACCTGCATCGAGCCGCGAACCAATCCCACAGCGACTTCGGCCTCGATTACAACCAGGGCGTCTTCATGACCATGCCGCATCTCAACGGTGTGCGGAACTTGCTGCGACTGACCGCTGCTGACGCCGCTATGCGCATCGCCGACGGAGACGGTGCCGGTGCAGCCGCAGAGATCGTCTCACTCCAACGCATGACTGATCATCTCTCCGACGATCGCGTACTGATCAGTTCGCTACTGTCGTCCGCCCTTTTCAGTATGACGGACCGACTCATCACATCTGGTTTTGATGCCGCCGCGTTCGGCGATGCGGAGTCGGCCCTGCTGCTCAGTTCCGTCAGGTCGTTCGATCCCCGCGACCCCTTCGGCACGGTGAATGCGATGGCGGGCGAGCAGTTCATCGCCTTGCAGACGATGCGCGAAGCACTGGCTGGCGAGGATCCTGTCGCATTCGCGCGCTTCGCCGAGATCTTCGCGATTGACGAGGCCGTTGCGGCGAGATTCAAGGACATGCGCTCGGAGGAGGTTGAGTCCGAACTTGATTCGTACGGCCGGGTCATGGAGCAGTACATCGCAGCGTTTGCGGCGGAAGACCCCGAAGCAGCGCGGGCGGAGATCGCGCGCCTCGACGAGGCTTGCATGAGCGGCGAGCTCGGCGTCTTCGCCTCGCCCTTTGCGACGTCGTTCGCCAGGTGTTACGACTCGCTTGACCGGTCTCGACAGATGCTCGAGGACCGCGCGGAGTCCCTCGAAAAGATCCTCGGCGGCAAGGCCAGCGCCGCCGACCTCGCCAACGCCGCCGTCTGGTATCGGCGCGGCATCGACCGAATGAGATCCCTCGATGAGGTGTGGAAGCAGGCGCTGGCCGCGCTCGATCCGGCCCAGCCGCTTGCCCCCGAAGTGATGGAGGCTCTGGCCCCGGGCGCCGCGGAGGCGGCCGCGGCCATTGAGCAGTTCATGCACGGCTCGGGTATTCGGCGCTGCGACTTTTCGCCCGGGCGCGATCCGCGCGAGGTGTTCATTCCGCTCTATGCCGATGGGATGCGCGACGCCTTTCGCCTCCTCGCACTCGAATCGCAGCGGCGCGAAGCGGCGGGCGACAGCCCGGGGGCCGCTGCGGCATTGAGCGCTGCGATCCGCATGGCCGCGCATCTCTCCGACGATTGCATCCTTGTGAGTTCCCTCATCGCGCACGGTGGATTCCGCCTGGCGCTCCAGGCCGCGCATGCGCAGGACGGGCGCGAGCCATTCGCGGAGAACCCGTTTGCTGAATTCAGCGCGGCCCTGCGCCGCTGTGGGGCAGGAGATCCTTTCGGCTACATCGCCGCCGCCGCCGAGTCGCGCCAAGCCATCCGCACCAGACTTCTCGAACGAACACTCCTGACGGAGCGGCCGGCGCGGAGCAAGGCGATCGACGCCTGGCTGGCGGGAATCGACGCCGACGGCCTCGCGCATCTCCTGGCGATGCAGGATGTGATGGAGTACGGCTACCAGCCGCGCGAGCCGTTCAACCGCACCGGCGCCGCTCGGCTGGGCGAACTCCTGCTTGAAGAGACGATCGATCTCGCCGCGATCGATGCGCCGACCTTCGCCGAACTCATCAAGCAGCGTCGCGCGGAGGAGTACGACCTGCCGGAAACGATCGTCATACTGGGAGCATCAGAGCGGATGGCGTCCGCCCGCCGTGACCTCTGGGAAGCGCTCGAATGGCTCCGCCGGCGCGAGGCGGCAACGCCGCAGCCGCAGAAACCGTGACCGGCCGGCGCGTGATGCGCCGTTGAGGTTGAATGAGGAGAAGTATGAAGCAGTACACCGGTTCCAGTCACTCTCTGGCCACGTGTCTGATCGCGGCAGTGGGAATGGTGCTGCCTTCAATCCTCGCTCACGCGCAGAATCAGGACACCAGCAACGCGGCCACGTGGTATCAGCGGGCGTGGGAGCGCCAAAGTCTGATCACCAACGAAGAGTGGTTCGTGGTCGATGTCTTTCGCGCACAGGGAGGCAAGCCTTCGGAGGAGGTGCGTGCCGTGCTGCGCAAGATGTCGCCGCTGCTCGATGACGCGCGCCGGGCGACCAGCATGGGCTTTGCGGACTTCAGCGTCCTGCCCGGCACTGCTGACGGCGACCGCGTCGAGCACACAAGCAAACTGCGCGGAATCATCCGCTGGATCGACGCCGACGTGAAGGCGAAGATCGCGGACGGCGACACCATGGGCGCGGCCTCGCAGATGGCGTCGATGTACCGGCTCATCGCCCATGCCGGCGACGGCCGCACCATGATCAGTTCGCTCATCTCCGGCGCAATGATCAACACCGTCGAATCGACGCTGGAATTTGCGCACGAGGATCGCGCCCTCGGACAGGCCGAACTGGCGACGATCCTCCGCGCCATGGAAGCGCTCGACCAGCGCGATCCTTTTCAGGTCGTCAATAACATCGCGTGGGAGCAGGCGGAATTGCGGCAACTCATGGAGCATGCGGAGCGGCCGGGCACAGAGGACGGGGTGCTGGCGCTCCTTGAGCGAATCGGCTACCCGCCCGCAATGATGGCGGGCATGGAGCAAATGACCGAACCGCAACTGGCCGGTGAAGTGTCGGCGTACCACGATCTGCTCGGTCAGGTCATCACCATCCATGAGAGCGATGATCCGCAGTGGGCGGCGCAGGAGGTTGAGCGGTTGAAGGCGGCTGCGGCGGATGGTGAACTGGGGCCGCTATGCACGGCGGCCGTACCCGTGATGGTGCGGATGTACGAGTCACGGGCCCACTGGCAGGCAATACTCGACGGCCGCAAGGCGCAACTCAAAGGCCTGCTCCAAGGTGAGGTTGACGAGTTGGAACTGGCCAACGCCGCGGCGTACTACCGGCGCGGCATCGTCCTGCTCCACTCCATCGAAGCGCCATGGGAGGACGTGTTGGCTCGTCTGCGGGCGCCGGCGCGGATCGAGCCTGACAGTCCCGAGGCGCGACTCTATGAAGAGGAGCGCCGCGTGATCGACGGCGCGATCGCCGAGTTCACACAGGGTTCGCTCATCCGGCGGTGCGACTTCTCGACGAGGCGAATGGATGAGGAGCATTTCATCCCGGACTACGCGCCGGGGATGCACCTTGCATTCCTCGTCCTGCTGGCGGAGGCCATGACCCTCGATGAGACCGGGCGCGCTGATGAGGCGCTGGCGCATCTCGCAACCTGCTTTCGTGTGGTCAATCATCTTGGCGCCGATGGCTTGCTCCTCTCAGCCGTGGAGTCCCACGATGCCTTCGTGAACGCCCGGCGCATCGCGGAGCACGTGATCGAGTCGGCCGGTTCGGATGATGGGGCCAAGAGCCTTGATCCTGAGCGTCTCGCGGAACTCGCCGCCGCCATCCGTCGCACCGGGCCGCGCGACCCCTTCGGCTACGACGCCGCGATCCGCCAGATCAACGACAAGACCGAGCGATACCTGCTCGGGCGAATCGCGTTCGAGTTTGATGAGTGGCGAGAGGATGCGGTGGTTTCCCCGGAGCACGCGGCCGCCGCGAAGCGCGCGCGTGAGTGGCTCCAGGGGCTTGGCCCGGCTGCACGGTGGTACCTTTTCGGTCTCTTCATGCTCAACGACGATCCGGACATGGCCACGGACAGGCGGATCCGCAGCCGCGCGGAGCGATACAGCCGTCGGACGATTGCGACGATCATCGATCTCGCTGAGATCGATGCCGAGGCGCTTCCAAAGGTCTGCCGCACCGGTCGCTTTGAGGAATTGACGCTGCCGCCGGTGGAGCAATTGCTCGATGTGTCCGCTCGCCATGAGCGCGCCCGCCTCGATCAGCGCGAGGGGGCGCAGTTCGCGGAATCCATCACGGCGATCGGGCGATCTCTGACTCCATCTTCCATTCAACTCGTAGAGCGTTCAGCGCGCCATCGGGAGGAACGTCGTTGAGAATCCGCTCATCATCATGCTCCCTCGTCTACGGCATCCTCGCAGGCTTGCTGTTGATCCTGGCATCGGCCGGCCCGTGCGCCCTCGCCCAGGGCGATCAGTCGCGCAACGCGGCGAAGTGGTACGAGCGGGCCTTTGCCGACCTGGAGCGGTTCAGCGCTGAGGAGATGGAGTTGATCGAAGCGTACCGAGGCACGCCGGGGGCGACGCCCTCGCCGGAGGTGCGGGCGCTGCTCAACCGGGCTGCGCCCATCATCGACAACGTCATGCGTGCCTCGGCCCAGGGGTACAGCGACTTCGGCCTGGACTACTCGCAGGGCTTCGACCTGCTCCTGCCCCACCTCGGCAAGATGCGCTCCATCGCGCGCCTCATGCAGGCGGACTCGGCGATGCGCCTCAGCGACGGCGACGGAGCCGGCGCAGCGCAGCGGATCGCGGCGATGTATCGACTCGCCGACCACACCGGCGACGATCACATCCTCATCAGTTCCCTCGTCAGCCGCGCGGTCTTCGAAGTGGCGGACCAGGCGGCGCAGAACGGCTTTGACCGCGGCGCCTTCGACCCGGCAACCGCCATGGTGCTCCTGCGATCGACGCAGGCATTCAATCAGCGCGATCCGTTTCAGACGCTCGAAGCGATCATGATGGAGCAGACGCTGGCGATCAACTTCGTGCGCGAGCACTTCACCTCGGACGACCCCGCCAAGTGGTCAGAAGTAATGGGCGATCTGGTCTCGGAGTCGAATCTCGATGAGCAGTTCGATTCCATGTCGCGCGAGGCGCTCGAAGCGGACCTCAATCGATACAGCACACTGATGGATCGTTACGTCGAAGTCTGGGCCGGCGATGATCCCGACGTGGTCAGGGAGCAACTCAAACAGATCGAGCGGGAACTCGAACAGAGAGAGCACGGGCTGATCGCTCAACTGCTTCTGCCGGCGTTCGGGCGCGTCTATGAGTTGGGGCTTGTCAGCCGCGACAAACTCCACGCCCGCATCGAACTGCTCGAAGGTGTTACCAAGGGGCAGGTCGATGTGCAGTCGCTCACCAACGCCGCCGTCTGGTATCGCCGCGGCATCGAGCGCCTCGATTCCCTCGAAAAATCGTGGAAGGAAGCGCTGGCGGCGGTCGATCCGGCGCGGCCGCTCTCGACCGAGCAGATCGAGCAACTCACGCAGGCGGCCGCCGGCGCGCATGCCGCCATCAGCGAATTCGTCGAAGGCTCGAACATCCGCCGCTGCGACTTCTCCATCGGCCGCAACGCCCTCGAAGACTTCATTCCCACCTACGCCGACGGGATGCGCGACGCGTTTCGCCTCGTGGCGCTCGAATCGATGCGTCTGGCAGCGCACGGTGATCAGGCGGGCGCGGCGCGCCTGCTCGGGGCGGGCTTCCGCATGGCGGCGCACCTCGCCGGCGATGCGCTGATTGTCAGTTCGCTTGTCACCCGCGATGGGTACATGCTCATGTCCGCGACCGCCGCCGGCGTCGAGACGCGCCATCACTTCGACGAGCCGTCGCGGCAGGATCTTGCCGCCGCCATCCGCCGCAACGGCACGAGCGATCCCTTTGGATTCGTCGAGGCGATGATGAAGACGCGCGAAGACCTTGAGAAGTCGCTGGTGCAGTGGGGCGAGGTCAAGGATCGAAAGGAGCGCGAGGCGCGGCTGGGGGCGTGGCTCAAGGCGCTTGACGCCGACGATCTCGTGTACCTGATGGCCATGCTCGATGTGATCAACTTCGACCTGACGCCGCGCGAGCCCTTCAATCGCGCTGATGCCGGGCGTCTGGGCGAGTATCTGCTGGCGGAGACGATGGACCTGGCGGTGATCGATGCGCCGGCCTTTGCCGAGTTGCTCCGTGCCGGGCGGGCGGATGACTTCGAGATTCCCGAGACGGCGCAGATCATCGGCGCGGCGAGCCGCATGAGCAGCTCCCGACGCGACCAATGGAGGACGATCGCCTGGGCGCGGCAGCGCGGCGGCGACGAAGAGAGCGAAGTGAGCGAAGAGGGCGACGAAGGAGCGGGGCGGTAGACGCGGCCGACACGCGAACCCGCAAGCGGCAATCGCGCTGCGCCCTACCATCTCCCCAATGCTGCGGCGATACCGCCTCACAGTCCGTTACGACGGTGCCGAGTTCCACGGGTGGCAAAAGCAGGAGCCGCCCGAGGGCGAGCCGCTGCGCACGGCGCAGGGCGTGCTCGAATCGGCGATCATCCGCGCCGTGCGGCAGCCGGTGACGCTCATCGGCGCCAGCCGCACGGACGCGGGTGTCCACGCGCGGGGACAGGTCGCGACCTTCAGCGCTGAGACCACCATTCCGACGGAGCGGCTCCATCACGCCATCAATCGCTATCTGCCTGACGACATTGCGGTCGTCGAAGCCCGCGAGGTCGAGGCTGACTTCGATCCCATCGCCATGGCGATGCGCAAGGCGTATCAGTACACCATCCACAACGCGAGCGTGCGCCCCGTCTTCGAGCGGCGCCGGCTCTACCACTGCTGGCACGCGCTCGACGCCGGTGCGATGCACGCGGCGGCACAGCATCTCGTCGGCACGCACGATTTCACCTCCTTCGCCAACACCCACCACGGCCGCGACTCGACGGTGCGGACGATCTTCAGTTGCGCCGTGGCGCGGCAGGGCGAGCGCATCGTCATGGACATCTGCGGTTCGGGGTTCCTCTACCACATGGTGCGCATCATCATCGGCACGCTCGTCGAGATCGGCCGCGGCGCGATGAGTGTGGACGATGTGCCGCGCATCCTCGCCGCGTGCGACCGCACCAAGGCTGGGCCGACGCTCGACGCCGCCGGACTCTGTCTCATGTGGATTCAGTATCCCGGCGACGAAGCGGGCACTGACACGGGCGACGGCGCGGAGCACTCACGCGCGGCGGATGGCCAGCCACGGCTGGCCGTTGACGATCGGGCGATCGACGCGTGAGACCGCCAGCCCGCGCGCGCGGCAGGCGCGGGCGATCCACGAATGACTGTGCCTGATCATCCCCGACTGGTCCGACTCGTGGCTGCGCCCCACCCAACCCGTCCCCTTGTAATCGTCGTTTCGGTACCAGTGCGCCGGGCGGTAACTGGCGAGGAGCACCGCATCCGGCGTGCCCGTCTTCGCCACGCCGTCGAGCATCGCGCCGATCTGGGACTTGTCGGCGTGGGTCCACACGCTGCGCGCGATGAAATGAGTGAACAGCATGTCGAAGACTGAGAAGTCGAAGCGGTCGTTGTGGTCGAAGCGCGGCCGGCGGATGCGGATGATCTCCGGCTCGACGATGTGCGACAGGCCGTACTCGATCATCTCGCGGTTGGGTTCGATACCGCAGTAGTGGCCGGCGTTGAGCAGCGGGATAATCCACCGGCCGCCGCGCAGGCAGCCGCAGCCGATGTCGAGGACAACGCTCTCAGGCGAGAGTCGAAAGTCGAGCAGCGCGGCGAGTTGCTCGCGGCCGACGGTCTCGAAGACCTCGGGCGGCCCGCCGAGAAACTGCTGCTCCTGGGTGGTGGGCGAGTCGTTCATGGGACGGGCGGAGGGTAGATGCAAGGCCGCGCGGCATCAACCTCATGCACGATGACGCTTGCGCCGCTTGTGAGGTTTGGCGACGCCGGGGGGCGCTTCGCCGGGCTGGCGGCCGGGCGAGGCGGTGCGGTGATCGAGTTCAGACCGCCTCACCTTGCCATCTCCGTCGGAGGTCTTGAGCGACTTGATCTGATCGCGCAGGTGCGCGGCCCGCTCGAAATCGAGGCGCTGCGCCGCTTCGAGCATCTCCTTCTCCAGTTCGCCGATCAACTCGACGCGCTCAAACTCGGGCTCCGCCTCGGCGATGACTTCGCGCACCGTGCGGTTGGCGCGGACTTCGAGTTCGATGCCGCGTCGGATCGCCTTGACGATCTGCGTGGGCGTGATGCCGTGCTCGGCGTTGAAGGCGAGTTGCTTCTCGCGCCGCCGACTCGTCTCATCGATCGCCTCACTCATGGCGGCCGTCATGCGGTCGGCATACATCACAACTTCGGCGTTGACGTTGCGGGCGCAGCGGCCGATCTGCTGGATGAGGCTCGTGGCGCTGCGCAGAAAGCCTTCCTTGTCGGCATCGAGGATCGCCACGAGCGAGACCTCGGGCAGGTCAAGCCCTTCGCGCAGGAGGTTGACGCCCACGAGCACGGAGAACTCGCCCTCGCGCAAAGCCCGCAGAATCTCCCAGCGGTCGAGCGTCTCGATGTCGCTGTGCAGGTAGCGCGTCGCCAGGCCCTTTTCGGTCAGGTAGCGCGTCAGGTCTTCGCAGAGACGCTTGGTCAGAGCCGTCACGATGATGCGCTCGTTGCGGGCGGCGATTCTCTGGCAGCGCGCGATGAGGTCGGGAATCTGCCCATCGGCGGGGAGGACGGTGATCACGGGATCGACCAGCCCCGTCGGGCGGATGACCTGCTCGGCGACGTGCCCGCCGCTCCTGTCCAGTTCATAGGGCGCGGGCGTGGCGCTGACGTAGACGACGCGCGGCACCATCTTTTCAAACTCGTCGAAGCGCAGCGGACGATTGTCCAGAGCGCTGGGCAGGCGGAAGCCGTGATCGACAAGCACCTGCTTTCGCGCCTTGTCGCCGTTGAACATGGCGCGAACCTGCGGCATGGTGACGTGCGACTCGTCGATGAGCAGGAGCCAGTCGCCCTTCTCGCGCCCCGGAACGTGGTTGAAGTAGTCCAGCAGCGTGAAGGGCGTCTCGCCGGGTGTGCGCCCGTCAAAGAAGCGCGAATAGTTCTCGATCCCCGAGCAGTAGCCCACCTCCTGGATCATCTCGAGGTCGTACCTGGTGCGCGACATGAGGCGCTGGGCTTCGAGCAGTTTGCCTTCGTGGCGCAACTGCATGACGCGCTGGTCGAGTTCCTCGCGGATCGACTGGAGCGCGTGGAGCATCTGGTCTTCGGGCATGACGTACTGCACGGCGGGGGTGACGAAGTAGCGATCGACGTCGGCGATGAGTTCGCCGCTCGTCTGCTCGATGACCTGGAGGGTCTCGATCTCATCGCCGAAAAGTTCAATGCGCAGGGCGTGGGTCTGGTTGGCGGGGTGGACCTCGATGATGTCGCCTCGCGCACGGAAAGTGCCGCGGGCCCGCTCAAACTCGTTGCGCTGGTACTGCATGTCGGCGAGGCCGAGCATGAAGGCGCGCCGATCGAGCACGCCGCCCTTCTGGAGGTGCATGACCTTGCGCTTAAACTCCTCAGGCGAGCCCAGCCCGAAAATGCACGAGACGGAGGCGACGACGATCACATCATCACGGCTCACGAGATGGCTCGTCGCCGCGAGGCGCAGGCGGTCGAGATCGTCATTGCGCGAGGCGTCCTTTTCGATGTAGATGTCGCGTTGGGGGATGTAGGCTTCGGGCTGGTAGAAGTCGTAGTAACTGACGAAATAGGAGACCGCGTTGCGCGGAAAGAGTTCCTTCATCTCTTCGTAGAGTTGCGCGGCGAGGGTCTTGTTGTGGCTGAGGATGAGGGTGGGCTTCTGGAGGCGCTCGATGACGTTGGCCATCGTGAAAGTCTTGCCCGTGCCGGTGGCGCCGAGGAGGCAGATGCTCTTCTGGCCGCCTTGCAGCGCGGTGGCAATCGTCTCGATTGCGGCGGGCTGATCGCCGACGGGCTTGTAGGGGGCGACAACCTCGAAGGGGCGGAAGGACATGCGTGGATTGTACGAGCCGCGCCCGCCGCTCGCGGCTTCACGACTGAATCGAAGGCGCTTCGCGCGCCACAGAGAAAACGACCGTCGCGCGGCCCTTGACCAGCCGCGCGACGGGTTTCAATCACAGATTCGAGTGAAGACCTCAGCCTTCCGCACCCTCCGCGGCCGGCTCGACGGGCGGCGCCGGAACGGGCAGCCCCGCTTCGCGCAGCAGGGCGTCGATGAGATCAGTCTTCTCCTTGAGAGGGCGGGCGGGATGCAGGCCGCCGTGCCTGACCTTTCCGTCGGCGCCGATGATGGCGACGTGGGGGATGCCGCGCACGCCGTACTCGGGATTGAAGACGTCTTCAGCCGAGAAGACGACGGACCAGGTGAGGTCGCGCGACTTCATGTACGACGCCATGAGCGAGTATTCCTTGTCGGGGTCGCCTGTGGTGTCGATGGGGGAAACTTCCGCCTCGGAGTCGTAGTGAGCGTTCTGGATGCTCGTGACGCCGATGATGCGCACCGGATAGCCCTTGTAGTGCTCGACGAGTTCGCGCACCTTGGGGAACGAGGAGACGCAGGGGCCGCACCAGGTCGCCCAGAAATCGAGGACGACGACTTCGCCCTTGAGCGCTCCGAGCGAGGTGATGCTCGGGTCGCTGGACCAGTTGATGGCCAGTTCAGGCGCCTGGAAGCCGATGAGTTCGCCCCGGGCAAAGGCGCCGCTGAGATAGGCGGCGATGCCCTTGCAGGACTTGGCCAGGCGCTCGTCCGTCGTGGTCGCCGCAGCATCGCTCGCAAGCGCCGCCATCGTCTCGCGGATGCGCTTGTGGTCGGCGGTCTTATCCGGTGCGACGGTCTTGTAGAGGTTGAGGTAGCCGATGTACCCGCGCGCCAGTTTGTCGGCGTATTCGGGCTTGAGGAACTTCTCCAGGCCGAGAATCTCCTTGCGGGTCTGCTCGATGACCGTCGGGCTGAGGTTGCCGAGGTTGGAGAGGAGGTTGTTGGCGACTCCCATCTGGACGGCGCGGCCGAGGGCCGGGTGGCCGATCATCTTGCGGATCATCTCGACGCGGGCGTCATCATCCGCCGCGTTGCGGAAGTCGACGCCGAAGAGCGTGACGCGCGCCACGGCCCCGTCCACCTCATTGCTGTCGAGGAAGGTGCGCAGGCGTTCGAGTGCCTGGGGGTAAGTCTGCGCGTATTGCAGAATCGCGCCGTGCGCCATGACGCGGCCGATCTGCACGCCGGTCATCTCGGAGACGTTCAGGTCGCCCCAGGCGTCCTTGGCGACCTGGGCCATGGCGTCGCGCCCGACGGGCTTGGCGGCCATGCCCTCGTCGTAGGCCTTGAGCGCCTGGTCGATCTGTTCATCGGTCGGGGGCGCGGCATGGAGGAAACTCGCCGCGCCGATCAGCGCAGCAGCAGCACAGAGACTCGTGGTGATTCGCATCATGACTCTTCTCCTGATGGCCCAGGGTGGGCGGGGGTGGGAAGTTCGCTCGGGACGAGCCGCCCGTCAGGTTCGGCGGGCTGCTTAACGCTACGCCGCCCGGAAGGGAAATTCATGCCTCCGGCGAGCCGAGACCGAAGATTATCTGACGGCCGGTGGTCCAGTCTTGACCCCCGTCCAGATCCCTGAACCATCGCACGGAGGCCGGAATGGCTCAGCAGCAGCCGGAGCAGCCCGAGGGACAGCCCACCGTCATCGGCGGCAATTGCCGACTCGTCGGCGAACTGTTCCTTGAAGGAAGCGCGATCGTCCACGGCCAGATCGAGGGCCAGATCGAAGTCACCGAGACCCTTGAGGTGGGCGAGGGGGGTGTGGTCTCCGGAACGATTCGAGCCGGCGCCCTGGCCGTCCACGGCCGCGTCGAGGGAGATGTCTACTGCACCGACGCGCTCCACCTCGGCCCCACGGCGAACCTGAGCGGCGATGTCTATGCCGCCGCCTTCTCCGCCGAAGAGGGGGCCACCTGCCGGGGGCAGGTTGTGATCGGCCAGCAGGCCGTCGCCGCCGCCCAGGCGTCGCGCGGCCAGCCGCGCTCCTCCGCAGCCCTGGATGATGAACTCGCCGTGGCCGGCCGCGTCGATCAGACCACGGACACCTCGGTCAGCACCAGTCCCAACGCCGCCAAGACACTGCTCCGCCGGCGGCCCAGTCTCCTCGCCGGCAGCGGCCGCAACGCGGCCGGTTGATTCCACCACCCACGACGGCGGATGGATGCACATGCTCCCAGGCTTCGGTCGATCGCGTCGGGAGGCGGAAGATGACCGGGCGCCGTTGATGCGCACAAGAAACGGGCGCGAGGCGCGAGTGGCCGCCTCGCCGACCCCTTCGGCGACGCGCTCGGTTCGCTGCCCCTTCTGCCAGGCCCCCTTCGAGGTCTCGATCAAGGCGATCAACGGCCGCTGCCCGAATTGCACCAAGCCGATGCGCTTCGAGGACGCCGACCTCAACGGCTTCTGCAACCAGAATGTGACGACGATGGGAACGGTCCGCATCGGTCGCAAGGGCGTGGTCCGCGGCCGCATCGAGTGCGGTGCCCTGGTCGTGAGCGGCCAACTTGACGGCACCATTCGGATCAACGGCTGTTGCATCGTCCAGCCCCGCGGCGTCCTGCGCGGCGCCATCGCGGCGCGATCGATGATGATCGAGCGCGGCGCGTCCTTCGAGGGGTCGCTGGAGATCGGCGGCGAAGATGCCGCGCCGCGCCCGGCGGCGTAGCGGCGGCGCGAAACCGCAAGCGGCGTGGTCGCCCCAACCCCCAGGCCCCAAGCCGCAGGCCCCAAGCCCAAAACGCAACCACCCGCGTCCATCGTGAACGCGGGTGGTCGAGGATTGACAGGTCGTCCGTGACCTGATGAGAACGCGCGAGGCGATCAGGCGGCGCGACGGCCGTAGCGGCGGGTGCCGTAGCGACTGCCCGAGCCGACGAGACGCAGGCCCGTGGTGCGGCCGTAGCGGCGGCTGCGGGTCTTGTTCGTCTTGCGGGTCTTGCTCTTGTAGGTGCGGGTCGTCTTGCCGCTCTTGCGGCCCATACCCAAGCCGAAGGAGTTCCACGTGCCGTTGCTCATCCAGTAACCGGGGCAGCCCTTGACGGGCTTGAAGTTGCCGCGGACATTGGGATTGAACCCGCTGGGCTTGTGGAAGCACTTGTTGAAGCAGTTGCTGATGTGCCAGCAGATCTGGTTCGTCGTCCAGTTGTAGCACTGGGCGGGGGTGATCCAGCCCTGCTGAAGGGCGAACTGGATCATCTGCGGCCAGATCGTGTTCTCGGTCTTCTTGCAGTTGGTGCTGTTGGTCTTGCAGTTGAAGGAGGGGAACCAGAAGGTCTTGCCGTTGAACTTGGTGCAGAACGCAAAACCGTTCTTCTTGAGGTTGCTCCACACGAAGGCGGGCGTCTTGCGGCAGCCGGAGGCGATGTTCTCCACGACGCTGTAGGGCGTCTTGCCGTTCTGCACGCTCGTCTTGAAGGTACGACCAAAATTGTACGTCTTGCTCATGATGACTCCTCAGTCATGCGGCACGGGTCGGAGTATTCGACCATGGTGTGCCTGGTTTGCGAATGTCCGGAGGACTGTCGCGGATTCGGATCACCCGTCGGCGTTCGGCGAGCACGAAGCGTCGTCGTCATGCCTTGTCGATCCACCCATCCCCTTGTCGGCCAGTCTGCTCCCGACGCCATTGAACTCCTGACAGATGCGGAATGCCCGCAACGCCAGTGCTTATCGACCGCCGATGCAGGGGAAATCACTCAACTTGCAAAACTTGTGTACTGCGTCCGGTAAGACTTATCCGCGAAAACTTCGGAGATTCCGCAGCGCGCGCCGCGCAACACGCGATTGATCAATGAGTTGCGCTATCCGGGCGCACGACCGGCGATCGCCGGGCGCGTGCGTGCAGCCCCGAACAATAATTGCAAGTCATGCGCCCGCGATGTCGTTCACTTCGGTGATTCGAACACTTCGATGGAGCCATCCGCGAAGAAGATCGCAACGCGCGCGGGCTGCTGCGACCAGAGATGCTCGCCGAGATCCTCCGGTCGAATCCACCGCTGGGGAATACTCATCTCGACCTGCGCGTGGCGCTCGAGGAAGCGGCACACGGCCCGGCAGCAGAACAACCCGATCGTCGTCGTCTCGAACTCAACCCCATCGGCCTCGTGCGTAAGGATCGAAGCGAAGTAGCGAGCCCGCTCAGGCGCGAGTCGCCACTCGAAGACTGAGACGGCCGCATCACCCGCGCCGTCAAAGCGCCAGCGCACGTACTCGGCCATCGTCGGCGCTCCGGCGGCGAAGACATCACGCCGCCGAACCAGGTCATCGCGGTTGCGTCCGTATTGCCCCGCCGGATCCCAGAAAATCGTCTCCTCGCCCGGCCGGAGGAGGCGCAGCCCCGTGTGGGTGCCGTGCGTCAGGCCGAGGCAGATCAGCACTTGCAGCGCGGGCGCGGCCGAGTCGAAGGACTCGCGGTCGGAGGTGGGGCTGAGGCGGTCGGCCCACTCGGCAGGAGCACCGGCCCGCGGCGAGGCGCACCCAACCGGCACGCACCCCGCATAGGTGAGGACCACGAGCGCTAGTGGGAGGCGAAAGCCGGGGTGGGGGTGGGAAAGGGCTGGCATCGTCTATGGTTATGGGGTTTCAACGGTGGGTGGGTGGGGCGTGTTTCGTGCAATAGTCGGCTTTCCGACTCGTTCAACCATATGGATTCTGCATGACTGAGGCTCTGGACACCACGCTCAAGTCGGCCTCGCGCGGTGACCAGGCGGCCTGGCGGCGGATCGTCGATGAGTATGCGCCGCGCGTCTACGGGCTGCTCAAGTCGCAATGCGGTGATGGGGAACTGGCCGAGGAGATTACGCAGAGTGTCTTCTGCACACTGGCCGTGAAAGTGACCGGGGAACAGGGTTATGTCGAGCAGGGCAAGTTTGAAGCATGGGTCTTTCGCATCGCCATCAACCGCCTGCGCGATGAGGGGCGCCGTCGTCGCCGCCAGGCGGTCAACGTCGATCGCGATCTGCTCGAAGAGCGCGAGTCGAGATCGCCTTCGCACGATCTTTCGACGGCGCGAGGCGAAGAGTTTGCCGCGCTCCGCGAGGCGGTCGCCCAATTGCCGCCGGCCGACCGGCAGATCATCGAGTATCGCTACATCGGCGGCCTCAGTTTCCGGCAGTTGGCCGATCTGCTCGACGAGCCGCTGGGGACGGTGCTCGCCCGCCAGCATCGCGCGCTGCGGAAGTTGCGCGACTTGCTGGAGTCGAGCGGCGCGTCATCGCCGTCAGCATCCCCGCCTCATCAGCGCGGGGGAGGTGAGTGATCATGCTTGATCGCTTTCAGCCGCCGCAGCCCGACCCGCGCCTCGAGGAAATCGACGAGGCGCTGATTCGTCATCATGCGCCGGGCGTCGAGGAGCAACTCGTGGCGGGGCGCGTTTTCGAGCACAGTCGCGCCCACCTGGCTCGGCCCGGGCGCGAACGTCCGCTGCGACTCGCCGCCTCGGATGAGGACGGTCCATCGATGCTGCCGATGCGTTCGTGGTCGGCGTGGCCGGTGCTGGCCGCCATGGCGGCGCTGGTGGCGCTGGCCACCGTCGTCGCCGTGCTCTTCAGCGTGCAGTCGGCGCGCAACAACATTGCGATTGAGCCAAGCGAGCAGGCCGAATACCTGGCCATCGACGAAGACTTCGAGAGCGAGTTCACCGTGGCCACCAGCGCCCTGCTCAGCGACATCAGCGCCTCCGTCGATTCGCTCGTCACCACCGGCGATGACTGGGCCTACGGTTCGCTCTCAGACGAATTGCAGATTGCCGCGACGAGTCTGTGGGAAGAGATGAGTTCATTCTGATTTCCGTCATGGCCGATCGATCGGCCGGGAGAGTCTCCAGTGCGACTTCACAAGACCATTCTGCTCGCCGTCTCGGGTGTGGCGAGCGTTGCCATGCTGACCCTCAACGTTCCGGCCCAGGATCGACCGGCGCCCGACGCCGCCGAGCGCCCTGTGCGCGAGGCGCAGCGCGCTGACCAGGCCGCGGGGGAAGTTCAGATCACGCTGCGGCCCGTCGGCGAAGGGCGCTTCGAGGTCTACATCAACGGCGAGCGCGTCGAGGGACGCGCCAGCGAACGGATCGTCCGCGCCATGCAGGATCGACCGGTTGATCCGCGCCGGCCCGGCGCTGAGGACGCCCCTCCGGGCGAACGGCCAGTGCGCCAGGGACGCGGCCCGCAAGGCGAAGGCGGACGCCAAGCAGGGCCTCCCGCCGCGCCGGGAATGGATCGACCCGAGAGCGATCTCATGCCGCCGCTGCGCCAGGGCGTGGGGCAGGTCTACGCCGGTCCGATGCCCGAACTGACTGATGAATTGCTCATCGAGGTGCTCGCCGTCATCGCCGACTTCGACGAAGTGCTGCACGCCCGCCTCAGCAGCGCGATGGAGAACAACCCGGAGGTCGTTCGCGGCCGGCTGCAGAACGATCTGCGCCGCTGGATGGCCGCCGTCGAACTCAAGCGCAGCGATCCCGAACTCTACCAACTCAACGTCAGCGATCGGCGCCTCTCGCACGAGACGTCCCGCCTCGTGGGTGAGTATCACGCCGCCCGCCGCCAGGGCGAAACCGAAAAGATTGACTCCATTCGGACTTCGCTCGAATCCCTCGTCGGGCAGCACTTTGACGTCCGCCAGAAGATGCGCGAGCGCGATCTCTCTCAACTCCAGCAGCGCCTCGAGTTCCTCCGCACGCAGATTCAGCAGCGGCGCGAACAGCGGCAGGAGGTCATCCGCCAGCACATCCAGCAACTCTTCGGCGGCCCCACGGACGAGTTCTGACGCCGCTTGCCGCTTTGCGGCTTCGCGATGAGACGGAGACTTGGGGCCTGGGACTGGGAGCGACCACTCCGCTTGCGGTTTCGCCTCCAGCCGCTTGCGGCTTCGCGCACAACCGCAGCGCACTATGATCGCCTCCGATGAGCGCCCCCTCCGCGATTCCCGCCGCCTCTTCCTGGCGCCCCGCGCGCCTGCGACTGTGGTTCGTCGGCTGCGCTGTGCTCGCGGCGATCGTCATCGCCTGCCTCGGTTCGCTGCCCTGGACGATCGGCCGCAGCGCCGATCCTCTCGACCCCGGCGGGCGAACCCGCGCGCGATACGACATCCAGTCGCTCGATGTGAATCTCCTCCCGCCGCGCTGGAGCCGCTTCGACGCCGATGATGCTTCCTGCTACGCGGCATTCGTGGAGCGTGCGGCGTTGGCTGCAACGGAGGCAAACGTCAGTCCACTCGTGCCGCGCTACTGGCTCGGCACCGATCCCCTCGGCCGCGACTTCCTCACGCGACTGCTCCTCGGCGGCTCGGTGAGCCTGGGCATCGGCGTCGCGGCGGCGACGATCTCCGTCCTCATCGGCACCCTCTGGGGGATGATCGCCGGATACGCGGGCGGCAAGACGGATGCGATCATGATGCGCATCGTCGATGTGCTCTACGGCCTGCCCTATGTCCTGCTCGTCGTGCTCCTCGCAGTCGGCGTCGATGGACTCGTCGATCAGATCGAAGCGAGCGGCATTGCGAAACAAGCCGACGCGGCTGCCGCGGGTCTGAGCCTCGAACCTTCGCCCATTCTGGTCTTCGTTCAGAGCAACGGCCCGCTCATCAACATGGCCACGCTGCTCATCGCCATCGGCGGCGTGAGTTGGCTCACCATGGCCCGCGTCATTCGCGGCCAGGTGCTCAGCCTCAAGGCCCAGCCCTTCATGGAGTCTTGCCGGGCCATCGGCGTGCCGGTGCGCCTCCAGTTCACGCGGCACCTGCTGCCGAACCTCATGGGGCCGATCATCGTCTACGCCACGCTCACCGTGCCGCAGGCGATTCTCCAGGAGTCCTTCCTGTCGTTCCTGGGGATCGGCATCCAGGCGCCGATGCCGAGTTGGGGCAACCTCGCGTCGGAAGGGCTGACGCAACTCAACCCCGTCGAGTCGCGCTGGTGGCTGCTGCTCTTCCCGTGCCTCCTGCTGGCGCTGACGCTGCTGGCGCTGAACTTCATCGGCGAAGGCCTGCGCGAAGCGCTGGATCCGAAGCGAAGAACAATGTTGCAGGCGTAGGTCGGGACAGCCGCCTCGGGTACGCCCCGGCGCTGCCGCCGCACGCTGATGTTCAGGGTGGCATGGCCTCGCGCTTCGCGTGGCTATGCCGAGGGTGCAAATGAGTAGGACAGGTTGAAACTTGCCGACGACATCGCCGGGCCGGCGCAGAGACTTGGCCCGACCTACACGCCTCA
>Ga0326597_10004346_pt1 | contig 19969 bp, 14 predicted proteins | sample RVTome_12_FD_203789 | JGI IMG/M metagenome (GOLD analysis project Ga0326597, IMG submission 203789) | Soil microbial communities from uranium-contaminated site in the Upper Colorado River Basin, Wyoming, United States - RVT100D185 | ecosystem: Environmental > Terrestrial > Soil > Contaminated >...
GAAGACTCGCCGGAAGCGGCCGAGTCGGACACCAAGCGAGGTCTGAATGTCGTCTATGTGGCGGACATCGATCTGATGATGTCCCAATTTGTCCGACTCCGTGCCCAACCTAGCAACGAGATCCGGTTCCGCTTCGAGAACGTCACGTTCCTGCTGAATGTGATTGATGTTCTGACGGGCGACGATAACTATGTCGAGATTCGACGCCGCAAGCCGTATCACAGCACCTTGCGAGTTGTCGAAGAAGAAGTCCGCGAGCAGCGTGGGGAAGAGGAAAAAGTGATCGAAAAGTTCCAGACCAAGTACGACGACGAAACCAAGTCGCTGGACGAGCAAGACCAAGCGCAACTCAAAGAGTACGACGATCGCCGGAACAAATTGGTCGAGCAATTGCGTGCCGGCAAGGATGTGCGGCCCGAGATTTCCGCTTTGGATCAGGCTCGAGGAATCAAGGAACGCGAACTGGAAATCAAGAAGATCGTGAAGCGGGAACAGTTGGAAACGGAACTGAATGAAAAGGTCAAAGAAGCCCGCCGAGAAACGGAGGTCAAGATCGTCAAGATCCAAAACTTCTATAAGTTCCTGGCCGTGGCACTGCCCCCCATTCCGCCCCTACTTGTCGGACTGATCGTGTTTGTAAGCCGTCGTTTGCGAGAACGAGAGGGCATTGCCAAGTCGCGGTTACGCAGTTAGTTCGTTGCGCGTCCACCGTTAGTTCGCTGCGGCGACAACAGTTAATTCGCTGCGGCGACGCAGTTAATTCCAAGAGCAAGACATAGTCTGGAACGAATTGAGCTTCCGAGGAGAAGATTCGAGATGAATGAAGGCGCAAAAACTGGGGTCTTCGCAGCTATCGCGGTTCTGGCAGGGTGCGTCTGGTGGTTCGCGAAGCCGGTCGAGCAGGGGAGCAACGAACGTGACATTGTCGGCCAGGTACTTTTCGAGAAACTGAACGATCCGGCGGAGGCGGCCAGTCTTGAGATTCTCCGTTACACCGAAGAGTTAGGCGAGATCCGCGAGTTCAAAGTTGCCAAGAACGGCAAGACCGGCCTCTGGACGATCCCCTCCCATGCCGACTATCCAGCCGATGCCGAGACGCGAATTCGCGACGTCGCAACCAGCATGGTGGGACTCAAAGTCTTGGGCGTCGTCACCGAAGCCAAGACGGAACACGAACTGCTGGGTGTCGAAGAGCCCAACAAGAAGGAAACCAAGCTCGGTGACAAAGGCGTTGGCTTGCTGGTTAGCTTTGAAGATCAGAAGGGGAAAAATCTAGCCAGTTTGATTATCGGCAAGCCGATTAAAGGTGCCGAAGGGCACTATTTCGTCCGCGAGCCGGGTCGTGATCTGGTGTACGACGTCGAGATCGATCCCAACCGGTTCTCGACCAAGTTTGAGGACTGGATCGAGCAAGACCTGCTCGACCTCGCGGCCCTCGACATCGAACGCATGAAGGTGAAGGACTATTCCGTTTCGCGGGACCCACGCGGTTTCTCGATCGAACCAAAGTTCGATTTGATCGCGGATTGGAACAACAGCGATAACAAGTGGGAGTTGAACGAGTTCCTGACCTACAAGCCGGGCGAGGCTGCCAATTCCCTGAAGCCCGTCACGAGCCAGTTGCTTGCCGGCGAGGAATTGAATGGCACCAAATTGAATGACTTGAAGAACGCCTTGGCGGATTTAAAGATCGCGGATGTGCGACGCAAGCCGTCCGGGTTGCGCGCGGACCTCAAGGCCGACGCTGGGTTCTTGAACGATCAAGAGAGCGTCACTTCGCTCGTTAGTCGCGGTTTTTATCCGCTATCGATTGGCGGTAGCGAGCCGGAGATTCTGTCGGCCAACGGCGATTTGAGTGTCTACCTCAAGGATGGCTATGAGTATGTGCTTCGCTTTGGAAACGTGGCTGGAACCGAAGAGGATTCTGACAAGAGCAAGCTGAATCGATATCTGATGGTGACGGCGGTGGTCAACGAGGCCAAGTTCCCAATGCCGGAGTTGGAAGTGGTTCCCAAGAAGCCCGCATCTGCTGACGTGCCGCCACCACCGGCCGCGGAGGGAGCCGAGCCGGCTGCGGAAAGCAGCGACGCCATTGAAGAAGAGAAGGCGGACGGTGCGGCCGAAAAGAAAGACGATGAAGAGTCCGAGTTGGACAAAGAGATCAAACGGATCGAAAAAGAGAATCAACGCAAGATGGACGAGCGGAACGACAAACTTACCAAGGCCCAGGAGAAGGTCCGCGAACTGAACGCCCGCTTCGCCGACTGGTACTATGTCGTTTCCGAGGACGAATACAAAAAGATCCGACTCACCCGCAGCGATCTGATCAAAGAAGGCGCGAACGCAGCCGACGAGGGCTTTGGCGTCGACGCCTTCCGAAAGCTGCAAAAAGAAGGCTTGAAGAAGAAGGGCGAGGGGGAATGATCCCTGAAGGTACGTTAGGCTTTCTAGCCTGACATGTCAGCCTGGAAAGGCTGACGTACTCTAAAACCGATTCCTCTCCTTATTGTCTCCGACTCAACGACGAACTAGACTGAACGTGTTGCCCGTTCTTGGTTGTGCGCCGACCGCCGTTCGCTTGTCGTCGACGACCAGTTCCGATCGATCGCACGGCAGTCGTCTTGCAGCAGGCCGCTGGTTTTTGAAGGATGGATTGTTGTCGCTTTCTCGCATAGCCCGCACGGCCTTCATTCAAGCAGTGTGTAGCGCTAGCCTCGTCTTGTCCGCGTTGCCGGGATCTTCACAGGACGAGGCTCAACTGACCGAAGCGCGCTTGAAGATGGTCCGGGATGAAGTGGCCGAGGCTGGCATCAAAGACCAGCGCGTCATCGCGGTCTTGCGAGAAACACCGCGGCACTTGTTCGTGTCCGCGCAACAGCGTCACCTGGCCTACCTCGACATGGCGTTGCCGATTGGTGAAGGTCAAACCATCTCGCCTCCGTTTATCGTCGCTTACATGACCGAGGCGCTGAAGCCACGCCCAACCGACAAGGTCTTGGAGATCGGCACTGGAAGCGGTTATCAAGCCGCGGTACTCAGCCAACTGGTGGCCGACGTCTACTCGATCGAGATCGTAGCGCCGCTGGGGCGCAAAGCGGCTCAGACGTTGCGCCGCCTGGACTATTACAATGTTCACACCAAGATCGGCGATGGTTTTCAAGGCTGGCCTGAACATGCACCGTTCGACAGCATTATCGTTACCTGTTCGCCGGAACGACCGCCACCTGCACTCGTCCAACAGCTTCGAGAAGGCGGCCGCATGGTCGTTCCGTTAGGCGAACGCTATCAACAGACGTTGGTTCTGCTAAAGAAGGTCAACGGCAAGCTGGAATCAGAACCGCTGCAACCAACCTTCTTTGTGCCGATGACCGGGCGCGCCGAACAGTTGCGAGTCCAAAAGAGCGATGAAGATATCCCGCAACTTCTCAACGCGGGTTTCGAGCTGACCGACGACGAGGACCAGTTGCTTGGCTGGTACTACGTTCGGCAGGCCAAGATCGTAAGCGACCACGAGGCGATGCAGGGCAAGCGGTTTCTGGAATTCAGTAACGAGACGGCTGGTCGCGGCGCCCAAGCGTTGCAGGCTGTCGGCGTGAACGGTCGCGAGATCGCCGCGATTGACCTATCGCTGTGGGTTCGTGCGTCGGAGGTGCGTCCCGGCCGATCATCGCGAGAGCTTCCACGCGTCAACGTCAGCTTCTTCGACGACGAACAAGCACCCTGCGGTTCGCAATCGGCGGGGCCTTGGTACGGAACCATCAGTTGGGTGAAGAAGCAAGCGGCGATCCAAGTTCCTCCCAAGGCCAAGTTGGCCGTCATCGCTGTCGGCATGTTCGGTGCAACGGGCGAGTTCGCCGTCGATTCAGTAGATCTAAAAGTCAGTCAAGAACGATAACTCCTCTCATCGCAAATTTACTTCGCCATTCCGTTCATCGTCACTTGCGTGGCGCGACGACTGGCAGATCGCCGTCGCACGCCACATGATTTGGTCCACACGCCGCACATTCTGTCTGCTCGCGCTGCTCTGTTGGCATGAGCCTAAGATGGCAGTCTCAGACGAGCTGAGTAAGCAGGACACGAAACCGGTCGCGGCCACCATCATTCGCGAATACCGATCCCCGCGTCTGCATGTCCGGACGGATTTACCCGTGACCGACGCCGAGTCGCTTTACGAACGACTGGAGGAGACGCTACAGTTTGCGTCGCGATACTGGGGCAGAAATCCGAAAGGACAAATCAATTGCTTTGTCGTCCACGATCTCTCGGCCTGGACCGACGCGCAGCTGCCGCATCGATTGTCTCGTGTGATTATCGATGGTGTTGGTGGAGCGACCGTGCCGAAGATCGTCGGCACAGGTAACCAATCGCGGAACCAGCCCACGGTATTTGCGTCCAGTAAGCCCGGCGTCGCCGAACACGAGTTGGTTCACGCCTATTGCATTCATACGTTCGGCTCGTCGGGACCGGAGTGGTACAAGGAAGGGATGGCGGAGATGGTCGTCAATCGTAGCAACCGCGAATCCGGCCTGCAGTGTTCAGCACAACAGAACGACACGCTGCGAGTTGGCAACGACACGTCGCTTGCGAAGATTTTCGCAACCGGAAGTACGGGGCAGCGGATATCGACGTCGCTTCGCCGAATGATGGATAATCCCGCGACGCAAGGTCGGCATGTCCCCGCGAATGCCTGGACGGACATCGATGCGGACAACGTAGCGCAGGCTCGTCACGAATATCTTCATAGCTGGGCATTCTGCTACATGATGCTGCACAATCCAAACTACTCGAAGCGCTTTCGCAGCCTGGGCAATGTCTTTGTCGCCGAGCAGCGGGATGCCTTCGACGACTTCTTCGCTCCCGTGCGCGACAAAATCGAGTTTGAACACCAACTCTTTTTGAAACACGCCTCGGTCGGCTACCGAGTCGATCTCTGTGCATGGGATTGGAGTTCTCCGTTTCGCACACTGTCCGCAAAGGAGTCGCACAAGACTTGCGTAGCCGCCGGCAAGGGCTTTCAGGCGTCGGGAGTCACGGTCACCAGCGGCCAACGTTACGATTTTCAGGCAGAGGGCCTCTGGTTACTGTCGGCAGACGGTCAGCAGGCCGATGCGAATGGCGACCAGGATCGCGCAGGCCAATTGGTCGGCGTCGTGTTAAACGATTGTACGCTCGGCGAACCATTCGCGCTCGGTGCCAGCGGGACGTTGCGACCAAGCACGAGCGGCAAACTTTACCTCCGATGTCACGACGCCTGGAACGAAATCGCCGACAACACCGGGCAGATCACCGTCACGATTAGCGGCCGCTAACCCGGATTCATCAGCGGTTCTCGCGAACTTCCAGAGAACCGCACGCTAGCGCGTGGCGGCTGATGTGTACGGTTTTTGGGGCGAACTACGAAATAATTACTGCACTCGGGCAACCTTGTTGTTCGCCAGTTCTTTCAAGTAGTCGAGCGTGATATTGACGATCTCTTTGTTATAGAAATCGTCTGGGAAGATGTCGCGTTCCTTGTTGCCTTGCTGATCTTCGAAGTGCTTCTCTTCTTCCTTTTCGGCGTCGCGTTCGGCTTCCCGGCGGGCACGCAACTTCTCCTCGTTTAGCGAAATCGTCTTTTCGTCCTTCATTCGCTGATAGCGGGCAATTCGGGTCAGCTCTTTAGAAAAATCGCCGGCCGTCTGGATGCGATCGCTGGAGCGGGTGCGAATCTGGGTCAAAACATCACCGCCGACCATGTTGTAGCCCGTAAACTCGGCCGTCGGAATGTGATCAAATTCAACTGCGTAGTCCAAGTCACCCTCACCCATCCCAATCACGTTGGTCAAGGAAGGCAGAATGACATCGGGAATCACGCCGCGCTTCTGGGTGCTGTCACCGTTGGGGCGATAGAACTGTTGCATCGTGATCTTCAAAGCACCAAGCTTCGGTGCGTTCGTATTACTGCCGAAGAATTGGCTCGTCAAATCCAGCAAGCTTTGAACGGTGCCTTTGCCATGAGTCGATTCGTCGCCGATGATCAGCCCGCGATTGTAGTCTTGAATGGCACCCGCGAGAATCTCGCTCGCACTCGCACTGAACTTGCTGGTCAAGACAACCAGCGGTCCGTCCCACGCCATGCCCGCGTCGAGATCGTTGTAGCTCTGTTCGCGACCGATCGCGTCCTTCACTTGGACGACGGGACCTTGGTCGATGAACAGGCCGGTCAGATTGATCGCTTCGGTCAAGCTTCCACCGCCATTGCGACGTAGGTCGAGCACGACAGCGTCAACATTCTTCGACTTAAAGTCATCGAGGAGCAACGTGACATCGCGTGTGGTGCTGCGAAAAGCTTTTTGGCCGTTGTCATCACGAGCCGCTTGCATGTCCATATAGAAGCTGGGCAGATCGATCACGCCAACTTGAAATGGCTTGCCGTCAGGCCTCTGACCGCGCTGAATCACCTCGCCTCGCGCGGCGCTGTCCTCCAGCTCGATACGGGCACGCGTGATGTCGTAGATCTTGGTCTCCCCAGCTCCGCCCGGTCGAACGCCGAGCTTTACGACAGTCCCTGCATCGCCTCGAATCAGCTGAACCACGTCGTTCAACTTCATGTCTACCACATCGACCAACTCGCCGTTGGAATCACTAACGCTGACGATCTGGTCATCGGGTTTTAGTCGACCGTCCTTGTCAGCCGCGCCGCCCGGAATCACCTTCGTGACGACCGTGTAGCCTTCTTCGGAAACTTGTAGTGCCGCGCCGATGCCATCCAGATTCAAACGCATCATGATTTGAAAGTTTTCGAGCGAACTGGGCGACATATAGCTTGTATGTGGATCGTAGCTGCTGGTGATGGCCGTGAGGAATCGCTCGAGCAACTCGTCGCTGTCGGTTTGGTGCCAGCGCTTGGCCAGACTATGGTAGCGTCGCTTGATCTTGGTACGCGCCTCGTCGTCAGCCATGTCGTCGACTTTGAAAGTCAACAAGTTCAACTTGATGAGCTTCCGCCAGCGATCGTGGACTTCTTCTTCCGTGCGAGGATAACGCAAGCGATCGGGATCGGTGACAATACTTTCGTCAACCGTAAAGTCGTGTGGTTGGTCAACGAGTTTCTCGACGAGCGTCACCCGTTCGTCGAGACGCGTGAGGAAGCGATTGAAAACCGTGTACGAGAAACGTACGTCGCCGTCTTGAACGTAGTTGTCCAACAGGCGCTCTTTCGTCATGAACTCGTCGATATCGGACTGCAAAAAGTACATCTTGCGGGGATCGAAACCTTCTAAGAACGCCTTCATCGCACGTGTCGAGATTTCGTCGTCGAGCGGATGTCGCGAGAGATGTTCCCGCTCCATAAAGGACTTCACCACAAGCGTCACGCGACGGTCACTTCGGGCAGGGCCGTCCAGCGGAGCAGCCGGGAGCGACAGCCAAGCAGCCGAGAGCCCGCCAAAGAGAACGAATCCGAATAAGAACCCCAACCAACGCCTTGGAGCCACACTGGGCTTTCCGCCTACCTTGGGAGAGTTGCTGCGCATCACGTTTCCTTGCGTTCATGTGGAGAAGAAGCGGGTCATTCGTAACCTACCTGAAGTCAATAGCTTATCCGATAGTAAGCGCAAATGTGAGCTGAGGCAAGATCGAAGTATTGGGCGGTGTTTGTCAATCTGTCACATGGTTTGCGCTGATTCACAGTTAGAACCCGGGGCGAAATGGAGCAATTCCTTACAAATCGAGAAATAGTGGACTAGCTGACCCCATATTGAGAACCGCTTCGCCGACCGAAAGGCTCCGTTTCCTGGCGCGCAAAGCGGCTGTCGCCACACCCGTCACTTCGGCTGGTGAGAGCCAACAAATTGGTCTTGCAGGCGTGCGAGGCTTGCCGATAAGCTCGTCCCACAAACCTCGAGACAGAGCGAGAGCTTTATGCATTCCAGACCTCCCGTTGCGAGCAATCCGCAGGCGGCCACAACTGCGTCCTGCGCGAATGACGCCGCGCGCATGGTTTCTGCTCGAAGCGCCTTCCCGCTGTCCGCGTGTTCTATCGTTTGCTGGTGCGTCGTCGCATCGCCATCTCGTTGATCGCGTTCACACTGATCTTGATAACCGAGGGGTTACTGGGAGCAGGTTGGCACCACGTTAGCCTTCTCACCGACATTCTCTTTGGTGTGGCTGTCGCTCTCGTGCTGATTGGGATTGGCATTCGCAGTTGGGCCGCTGGAACGATTCGAAAGAACTCGGAACTCTCGACCACTGGTGCCTACAGCCTCTGTCGGCATCCTCTCTACCTGGGCAGCTTTTTGATGATCGTCGGTTTTTGCCTCGGGACGCAGCCACAGATCAATCTTCCGATCGTGGCACCTTTGGTAATTGTCATTTACGTCTGCTCAATTCGCAGCGAAGAACGCTGGCTCGCTCAACTCTTTGGCACCGACTGGACGAACTACTTGGTAACAACTCCTCGGTTGATCCCCAATCCACTCCGCTCCAAGGTTCGTCTTGTTCGTTGGTCTTCCGAGCAATGGCGATCCAATCGCGAGTATCAGGCACTATTCGGGGCCATCGCAGGCATCGGCGGAATGTCCGCTTGGTATGCGTTCGCTTAGTCGTCTTCGCCTGGGAATTCCGCCAATCAAACGACATCTGCGTGGGCTTCCAAAAATCGACTGACTGCGGCTTCAGCGACCAACTCGCAAGGACCGAGGTGGTCAGCAACAAGCCACCTTTTCGCAGGGCGTTCGGCTTGCTTGCTATGCACCATCGCTCGCAAATCGCTCGTCAACTTGCCGTGGAATAACAGATGAGGTTGCACGACGACGCAGCCGTACGATGAACGCGAGATGGCTTCAAGCTCGGTCGCGACAGCCGGCTCGGCAACCGCCATGAAGGCTGTCACAGCCGAGGCAACGGGAGTCAGTTGCCGACGCAACTGGACAAAACGGCGCACTTCGGCAATCGCCGACAGGTCGCTTGTGCCGCGGCTGACCATGATCAAAGCCACATCCGCCGCTGACTCAAACTCACCGGGTGGCAAGACGCTTTGAAATCGTTCTGCCGATGCCGCCAGGATCTTTTCGTGACAGCCCAGCGGTTCGGCTTGTCGGATCTTGAGGTGCGGGAAACGAATTGCGGAGGTTGCCACTTCGTTGGGAATGTCTTGCTTCGCGTGGCCGGCTGCGAACAGCAGCAGCGGCACGACGATGATTTCTCGCACATCACGTTCGACCAATCGCTCCAGGGCCGTACCAATCGGGGGCTCTGCCAGTTCCAGGAAGCCGGGTTCCACGGCGACGCCCGGCACCAGCTCGGCGACCAACCGTGCCGTCTCTAAAAACTCGGCAACACCTTGCGAGTCTCGTGTCCCATGGCCAACGAGCAACATTCCAGAGCGGGTCGGTAAAACTAGGTCATTAGTCATTAGTCATTAGAACTTGAAACTCTGAACTTGGCACCTACGCCTCGGGTCGTCGTCGGTGTCGGACCCCAGTATACTGCGTCAACTCCGACTAGCCGCCGCCCACTCTGAGGATTCGTCGCTGCCATGCTCGCTTACCTGACATTGACATCTGGTTTGCGAAGTGGCTCGAACTACTTGCTCGATCCGAACAAGGAGAACCAGATCGGCCGCGGATTGGATTGCCAAATCATTCTGACCGATCCGCTTTCTTCTCGCGTTCACGCGGTCGTCTCGTCCGACGAAGACGGCTGGTGGGCTCGGGACGCCGGGAGCCGTAACGGCACATTCCTGAATGGGCAGAAGATTGACGAAGCGAGACTCGTCGATGGTTGCGCGCTGAAGATCGGCGACACTGAGTTTTTGTTTCGAACGGATGAGCGGCGGAGGGCTGGCTCGGACACGGGCAACTTAGAGACCACCGAGACGATCATTCTCGACACACCGATAAGCGGTGGCGACACCAGTACCTTTGCCGCTGCCGCTTTCGGCGACGAAGAGCATGCCAAAGACTTGCTCGACATTTATCAATTGAGCATCCTTTTACTCGGGTGCAACGACCAGGAAGAAGTCATCACGACGTCGTTGGAAGTCGTGCGCGAGCGATCCGGGGCATCGTTGGTAGGTTTTCTCGTTGTCGACAACGAAGGACGGCTGCGGCCGAAACGTGTTATCCCCGAGACGGCAGCCGAGGAGTTGGCGTTAAGTGCCACGCTGACGGACTTGGTCAGCCGGCAGCGCCGTGGCGTGTGGACCAGCCAACACTCGGGTGGCGACATCTCCGACAGCCTGCAGCACTTCGCCGATGCGATCTGCATTCCGGCGATTCGCGACAAGACGATGCTCGGCGCGCTGCATTTGTCTCTGGAAAGCGGGCGGTTCCGGCAAAGCGATTTTGAAGTTGCGATGTCCGTTGCCAACATGTTGGCAATCGCATTGGCAAAAGCCCATCAACTCGCGGCACTTCAAGCAGACAACACGCGACTCGCGGCCCAGTCCGCCCGTTCGAGCGAGCTGCTCGGCGAAAGCCCGCCGATGCTTGATCTGAAGAACAAGATCAACAAGATCGCGCGAGCGCCCGGTGCGGTGCTCGTTCGAGGCGAGAGCGGCTGCGGCAAGGAGCTCGTCGCACGCGGCCTGCACAAAGCGAGCCCCCGATCCGATCGGCCGATGTTGTCGGTGAATTGCGCTGCGATTCCGCGCGACTTGATGGAAAGCCAGTTGTTCGGGCACAAAAAGGGAGCTTTTACCGGCGCCGAGTCCGATCGCATCGGCTGGTTTCAGCAGGCCGATTCTGGAACGTTGTTCTTAGACGAAGTCGGCGAGATGACGTTGGACGGGCAGGCCAAGCTGCTGCGCATCCTGGAAGGTCATCCGTTCCTGCCCGTCGGCGGACAAACCGAGATCCATGTCGATGTGCGAGTCATCGCGGCAACGAATCGAGATCTCCGCGAGTTTGTTCGCGAAGGCCGCTTTCGCGAGGATCTCTACTATCGGTTGGGCGTCTTTGAGCTATACGTCCCGCCGCTACGAGATCGCGGAACCGATGTTGAGCTATTGATGACGTTTTTTTTGGAACATTTCAAGAAGCAACATGGGCGCCCCGACTTGGTTTTGCTGCCGTTGGCTCGCGAAAAACTGCTGGCTTACAATTGGCCAGGCAACGTACGGCAGTTACGCAATGTCATTGACAGCGCCGTCGTGCTGGCGGATGGGACGCAGATCAAGCCCGAAGATCTTGGCTTGCGCGACACGAGCGATGAATTGGAATCACTGCGAATCGATTTCTGGGAACGCAAGCTCATCAAGCAGGCCATCGAGCGAACCGGCGGCAATATCCCGGAAGCAGCCCGCCTGCTTGGCATTGGCCGCGCCACCTTGTATCGCAAGGTGGACGAGTACGGTTTGAAATGATGGACATTCCAACATTCACCCCGCATCCAATGCTGCCCAGTGGACACATGCAAACGATTGGGGCAGCGTTCATCACGGGCCACATGCGTCCGTATCGTGCCACACGGCACCGAGTCGAACTTGGCGATGGAGACCGGCTTGTGCTGCATGACGATGTTCCTGCCAACTGGCGGCAGCAGGGTCGCGTCGCACTCCTTCTGCACGGCGTCTCGGGATGTCACGGTTCGCCTTATATGGTTCGCATTGCCGGCAAGCTGAATGATATCGGGGTGCGGACGTTCCGCATGGACATGCGAGGCTGCGGAGCCGGCGCTCGGCTCGCACAGCATCCAGGCCACGCAGGTCGCAGCGAAGATGCTCGCGCTGCGGCAGTGAAAATTCATGAATTGTGTCCTGACTCGCCGCTCACGATCATCGGGTTTTCGATGGGAGGCAACATCAGTCTGAAACTTGCTGGTGAAGCCGGCAATCAATCGTTTGCCACTGTCGACAGCATCATCGCCGTTTCCCCGCCCATCGATCTCGTCGTTTGCGGTGTGAATATCGACGCTGGTTGGAACCGGATCTACAGCCGCAACTTTTCGCGACGTTTGATCCGGTTTATACACGAGCGGCGCGAGCAAATGCCGCGACTCGCAGATTTTTCCCTTCGGCCCACTCCAACCAGCGTCGTCGAGTTCGATGATCGTTTCACGGCCCCGCTGAGCGGTTTCCGGGATGTGTGGGATTACTACACGCAATCAAGTGCCATGCCTCGGCTGAACGAAATTACGTTACCAACGCTGATTCTTACGGCTGAAGATGACCCCGTCGTTCCGGTCGAGATGTTTCATCGAGCCGACTTGTCACTGAGCACAAGGCTTTTGCTCACCAAGCGCGGCGGGCACTGCGCTCATATCGCCCGCTCCAAGGGAAATGATCTCGACCGATGGTGGATGGACTGGCGAGTGGTCAGTTGGGTCGGTCAGCTTGACGCCCCAGGTCGAAAAGGGTGACATCGGTGCAGACTCGCCGCCTGGGTAGTGATACCGTTTGGCGATTTCAATCGCAACCCGACGCGTAAGCGATGATGGAATCTGTTTCCTCGCTTACGCTTCGGGTTATGATTGCTGCGCGATCGACCACCTTGAACTCAGACGATATCACTACCGCCGCCCGCGGTCGTGGTCAATCGCGTTGGCAACTGATAGCATGTCCGAGTCAAATTCCGATCGAATACCAATCAAGTACGAAATGGCAAAGTCGAAGCGATCTCAACCTGAACTCTCCTCGACGTTGATCGATGCGATCTGCAATCGACTCGCCCAGAACAAACAAGTGCGCAGAACGCTGCCGCGGAAGGGACGTCTGCACATCGATCGTCAACTGCCGTTCTTGTGCGTCTATCGCCGGCCAACGGACCGTGAGGATGTCGGAACGCAACGGCTGGTCAAAGGCGAAGCTTCTTACTTAGTGGCACCAGGCGACGACAGATTTCACAAGAGCATTTCGGCACTCGTGCGAGAGGTCGTGAAGACTCTGTCACGCGAGTTCGGAGCATTTCTGATCCTTGAAGTCTGGGCGGCGCCGGACGGAGGCAAGGCGAACGATCCCGCCGTACCAACAGTCTCGCCAACTTTTACCATCCACGCACCGGATGCCGAGGGCTTGGGGCGAACGATCGCGACACTGGAGAAACGTCTTCGGCGGATTAAAGTCCTGAAGCAGGGCGTTGCGGTCGAGATCGATCGCCACGCGCAGTGCCACCCAAGCGAGATGAAGCCGCTACTGTTGTCTGCCGAAGCCCGCGAGCTGAATTGTTCGCTGCTTGGCCTCAGCGTTCCGCCCGTTTATCGCCGTCCGAAGACGCAGCAGGAATTCCCGCAGGTGATGCGTTCGCTGGGACGTAGTCTGGCTCTGGCGCTGCGACAAACCTTCTACGAATTCACGCGTTCGCAGACCACGCATCGGCCGCCGCATTATCACGCACTCGGCCGCAAAGCGGCGGTTAAAGCCGTGTGGGAAGTCGATCGGCGGCTGGCGGAAGTCAGCAACCAATTCGACTACCTACTACAGCTGACGCCGGTCAACGCGAACGACGCCTTCGAGCAATTCCGCCTGTCGCGATTTGAGCGCGTTCCCGAGTTTCATTACCGCCCCCTCCCGGTCGACACCAGCCTCTTAAAGCGGCAGCTCTACAATATTCCGATCGAGCGAGTGGAAGATCCGGCTCTCGAACGAGTGTTTCAAGAGAAGCAGGAAGAACTGGACATGAAGCTGTCCATGCTCCGCGACCGGGATACGTCAAAGTTCTTGTACGAAAGTCTGCAGCTGTTTGGCGGTGTGAAGGACGAGCTGCTCGAACTGGCGAACAATCTCTTGGAGAAAGTGCCTCGAACTCGTCAACCGTCGCCCCACGTAGAAGAAGTCGATGCGGTCCAATTCGCGAGTCGCGCGGAAGCCGAAATCAGTCATTATCGTCGCCTCTGTCCTGACTTTTTGGCCAAAGCTCGCGTGACCGGCGACGTCGCGAACTTGATCGTCTCGCGGGGCAGCTTGCTGATCAGCAAGCAGATGAAGATACCAGCAACCCGCGTCGAGCCGCTCCTGGCCCACGAGATCGGGACGCATTTGCTGACTTACTACAACGGCAAGTCGCAACCGTTTCAGCAGCTCTATTCGGGGCTGGCCGGATACGAAGAGCTGCAAGAAGGCTTAGCGGTGCTGTCCGAATATCTCGTGGGTGGATTGAGTTCTTCTCGAATGCGGCAACTCGCCGCACGTGTCGTCGCCGCGCGGCAGTTGACCGACGGAGCTACGTTTGTCGACACGTTCCGCCTGCTCGATCAAACGTTCGAGTTTTCGCAGCAGGCGGCCTATACGATCACCATGCGAATCTATCGCGGTGGCGGGCTCACCAAGGATGCCATCTATCTACGCGGTCTGCGAGCCATGTTGCGCTACATTCAGAAAAGCGGCGAACTAATGCCGCTGTATGCCGGTAAGATGGCGGAAAAACATATTCCCCTCATTCAGGAATTACAGTATCGCAACGTCCTCGCAACCGCTCCGCTTCGGCCTCGTTTCCTTGACAACGACGCGGCCCAGCAGCGACTGGAAGCATTACGCAATGGAAAGTTATCGGTTTTGGATCTGGTCATGGCTTCCTGATGCCTCTGCACTAGTCCCTTCGAATCGATCAATCAATAAGTTTTCGGACTCACTATTACAACAGGAACCAAGCAGATGCGAATTGGATTTGTCGTCAACGACGTGAAGACGGAAGAGGCAGGTTTCACCACGACGCGACTGGCGACCGAGGCGATCAACCGCGGGCACTCGGCGTGGCTCATCGGTGTCGGTGATTTGGCATACGACCCCGACGAGCACATCCGCGCCCGTGCGTTCTCAGTCCGTGCGAAGAAGTACAAGACGTCCGCCTTGTTTTTGGAAGAGCTACATGGCAAGAACGCAGTCCAACAGCGGATCACCGTCGATGAGTTGGACGTCTTGATGCTTCGCAACGTCCCCTCGGACGACTTTCTCAAACGACCTTGGGCTGCGTCGATCGCCGCCGAGTTTGGTCGCCTTGCCATGCGGCACGGTGTCATCGTCGTGAACGATCCGAATGGCCTCGCGAAAGCTTCCAGCAAGATGTACTTCCAATTGTTCCCGGAAGAAGTCCGGCCGCGAACGATCATTACGCGCGACAACAACGAGATTAAGGAATTCGCCAAGGAAGAGGGAGGCAACATCGTACTCAAACCGCTACAAGGCTCCGGCGGCGCGAGCGTGTTTCTGGTTCGTCCCGAAGATGTGCCGAATCTGAATCAAATGATCGACGCCGTCAGCCGAGATGGATTTGTGATCGCACAACGGTATCTGCCGGCGGCCGCGGACGGCGACATGCGGCTGTTTGTCATGAACGGCCGCCCGCTGCGTGTCAAAGGCAAATACGCGGCGTTTCGCCGGGTCCGCAGTGGCGGCGATATGCGAAGTAACATCCATGCTGGCGGAAGGCTTGTGCTCGCGGAAGTCGACGATGTCGCGCTGCGGATCGCCGAAATCGTCCGCCCTAAACTTGTCCAAGACGGAATGTTCCTCGTTGGGCTGGACGTCGTCGGAGACAAGCTGATGGAAATCAACGTCTTCAGCCCCGGTGGCCTTGGGAGCGCGCAGAAGTTCACGAACATCAACTTCAGTCGCTACGTCATCGAAGCCCTCGAACGCAAGGCGGACTACATGAAATTCTATGGTCGAAACTTTGACAACGTGGATATGTGTACGCTGTGAGTCGGAAGTGAAACCGAATGGCAAAACCCAAACAACCAATAACCAAACGTATGCACGTTGAACCTTGAACTTTGAACCCTTGAACCTCGAACCTCGAACCTCGAACACTGAACCCTGAACACTTCTTCCCAACACGCCCCCATCTCTCGCGAGTTAATCGACGAGGTCTGTACTCGTTTGGCCGAGAACAAATCCGTTCGGCAAGTCTTGCCGGGTGGCGGGCGTTTGAACATCGATCGATTGCTACCATTCCTCTGCGTCTATCGCCGCAACCCGGCTCGCCGAGATGCCGGGACGCAATCGTTCGTGAACGCCGAGGCAGCGTTCCTCGAAGCTCCAGGCGATGCGCCCGAGAGGAAGGGCTTGGCGCAGTTAGTCAAACGTATCGCCGAGACCGGGGCATCACGCCTCGGAGCGTTTCTCCTGGTTGAAATCTGGTCCGAGGAAGATGAACGAGTACCTCGCGGCATCGATGAAGTGACTGGTGAATTGCAACTTCCGCCAGCAGCCTTTTCGATTCATACTCGCCAACCACACCATCCGGAAGGAACGGTTGCCGCACTCGAGTTTGCCTTACAGCGTCTGCGAGTCAATCGCCAAGCGTCAACGGTCGAAATCAACCTGCACGCCAGAAACCACGCTCCGGGAATGACGCAGCTCATCTCGGCGGCCGATGCCGCGAAAATGAATTGTCACATCCTGGGCCTCGCCATCCGCCCTGTCTACCGTGACACCCAGACGGGTGATATCTACCCGAAGACGCTGCAAAAAATGCGGCGTGGAATCCATCGGGCGCTGACGAAGGCCTTTTTTCGCTACGCCCTCAATCGTACCAACACGCGTCCCCAGCATTTCTATTCGCTCGGTCGCAAATCACTTCCCAAGCGAGTGTGGGTCGTCGATCGGCAACTCGCGGAGATCAGTTCGCAGTTCAAGTTCCTGCTGCAGGTAACGCCGATCAACCTGGAACGATGTTGGCATGAATTCCAAGCGTCCGGGTTCCAACAAACGCCACAGTTCGAGTATCGTCCGCTGGGAACCGACCCGCTGCTGCTAAAGCGCCGACTGCTGAATATCAAGACCGAGCAGGTCGAAGATCCCATCTTCGCGCACGTGTTTCAACAGACGCAAGACGAACTCGATCGCCAGATCAGCATGCTGGCGGACGTCGGGACGAGCCGCTTCTTGCCTGGCAGCTTGCAAGTGTTTGGCGGCGTCAGCGCGGTGTTACTCGAGTTGGCTCAACAGTTATTGCAACAGGTTTCCAAGCAAGTCGAGGAAGGAGCGGACCAAGTCACGGCCAGCGACTTCGCTCGTCAAGCAACCGCCGAAATCGGGTGGTATCGCGCGCAAGCCCCGGCGTTCTCGGCCCAGGCGATCATCCGCGAGGACATGTATTCGGGCTTGCTTTCGACGGGAGGCAACTTATTGATCGGACGCGAGACGAAACTAGCCTCGCGACGCGTCGAAGCGTTGCTGCAACACGAAGTCGGCACGCATCTGGTCACTTACTACAACGGACAATCGCAACCGATGCGATTGCTGAAAGTCGGCTTGGCCGGTTACGACGGGCTGCAAGAAGGGCTGGCGGTGCTTTCCGAATACCTGGTCGGCGGGCTTAGTAACGGGCGTTTGCGAACTCTGGCTGCGCGTGTCGTTGCGACGCATCAATTGATTCGCGGCAGCTCGTTTGTCGAGACTTATCGCGAATTGACGGAGAGTCACTCCTTCGAAGCTCGCACGGCGTTCACCATCACAGCCCGCGTCTACCGAGGTGGCGGCCTGACGAAAGACGCCATCTATTTGCGCGGCCTGGTCGAGATCATCGACTTCGTCCGCCGCGGCGGAGACTTGAACACGCTGCTAGTTGGCAAACTCGCCGCCGACCACATCCCGATCATTCGCGAACTGCTCGGCCGCGGCATTCTCCGCCAACCGCCCCTGCGTCCCCGATACCTCGACGATCCGCGCGCGATTGAGGCGCTGAATCACGTGGGACAGGCAAGCAGCGTTCTTGATCTGCTAGAGTAGGCCACCGCGACTTCAAACTAAGCTTGACTTAGGATCTTTGAGATGACGCCACGGCAGATGCAACGCTGTTCGCGGTCGAGAATGTCGAACTCTAAGCCCTCGTGTAAACCGACTAGAGACTCAGCAGGATCGCCGAAACTTAGTCGAGCCGTCCCTTCCTGACCGCTCGCCATCTGGCTTGCGCCGAGCAGAACGAGCATAACGTCATCGACAACTTCGTAATGCTGAAATGTTGCGCGAAAGCCGGAATACAAAGTGCCACTGCCGGGACATTCTTGGTGGCCGAGGAAACGCAAGTGAACCTCAAGGTGAGGATCTAATTGAATGGGCCACTCAGGCCCGCGGTTTCTGCGGAAGCTCCAGACGTGCGGAAGTCCCAACAACGCAACCGTTGCGATGACGAGGCTGATGACGCCGAGAAGAACCATGATGGCGATGGCCACAAAGGCGTGGCGTCCGATAAAGAACGCTCCGAGTAAACCCCCGAGCCCGCCACCAATTAGAGAACATCCGAGAAAGGCGAACACTCCCGCCAATGCCATGACAAGCACGGTCGCCAAGCTCCTGACGAACACATTCCCCAAGACATTTTCTCTGAGAATTTCAGACTTCAGATGTGAGTTCTTTACGACTTCGCGCCCGTGCATGAGAACTCCAATGCTGCACTGCGTTCGCCATCCAGATTTAAGCGCACTTTAAATCAGCACCACGATACGGGCAAGTGCGGGTTGCGTATCTCCGCAAGATGTTCGACAATCTGCGCCCATGAAACTCGGATTCATCGTTAACGATATCAAAACGGAAGAAGGCAAGTTCACGACGAGCCGTCTGGCCCAAGCCGCGATCAATCGTGGGCATGAGGTATGGACGATGGGGGTCGGTGATCTTGCCTACGATGCTGACGGCATGGTCCGCGCGCGAGCGACGACTGCTCCCAAACAGAAGTACGCCAATTCCGAGTCGTACACCGCAAACCTGCAAGGAAAGAATGCAATCAAGCGACGGATTACGGTCGACGAGCTAGACGTGCTGATGCTCCGCAACGTCCCGTCCGACGATGCGATCGCGCGCCCTTGGGCCGCCACGGTCGCCGCCGAGTTCGCTCGCGTCGCCGTGCGAAATGGAGTGATCGTGTTGAGCGATCCGATGGGGCTCGCCAAGGCATCGAGCAAGATGTACTTCCAACTTTTTCCGAAAGAGGTTCGCCCGCGAACTCTGATCTCGCGTGATCGCGACGAGATCAAGGCGTTTGCCCGCGAAGAGGGTACCCTTGTCATCAAGCCGCTGCAAGGTTCCGGCGGAGCGAGCGTGTTCCTTGCCCGCGCGCGAGATATTCCGAATCTCAATCAGATGATCGATGCGGTCAGCCGCGATGGATTCGTGATCGCGCAGGAGTACCTACCGGCGGCGGAGCAAGGCGACATGCGGTTGTTCGTCATGAACGGGCGGCCAATTCGAGTCGGCAGGAAGTACGCCGCTTTTCGCCGCGTACGGAGCGGCGGGGACATGCGCAGCAATATTCACGCCGGAGGTACCAAGGCCGCAGCCGAAGTCGACAAAACCGCACTCCATATCGCCGAAATCGTTCGCCCCAAGCTGGTCCAAGATGGCATGTTTCTGGTCGGCTTGGACATCGTCGGCGACAAGCTGATGGAGATCAACGTGTTCAGCCCCGGTGGCTTGGGGAGCGCCCAACAGTTCGAGAAAACTAACTTTTCGGCGCATGTGATCGAAGCCCTGGAACGCAAAGTCGAATACATGCAGTTCTATGGTCGCAACTTCGACAACGTCGACATGTGTACGCTGTAAGGAGAATTGCAGGAAACAACCTGCTATCTAACTCGCCCATGAATGTAATCGTGCAGATGCACAATCTCCGTTGCTTCCTCGTCGATCAGATGTGCGCTAACGTCCCCTAACGAGACGATGCCTAACAAACTGCCATCGTCAGCCACCACCGGTAGCTGACGGACAAATTGGTTCTTCATGATGGACCGGACTTTATCAATCTGATCGTCGAGGCTACAGACGATAACGCTCTTCGTCATCACGTCTCCAACAGCGACGTTGGAAAGATCATTCGCTACGGTGGCAATTCTTCTGAGGACGTCACGCTCGGTGATCATGCCGCTCGGGGCGCCGCCCTCGCTGATTACGACCAAACAGCCTATCTTGAGGTCGTTCATTTTTTTGACGGCTTCCAACACGGTACTGGTCTCAGAAATCGTATGGACTTGATCGCCTTTGACCGACAAAACTTGACGTACTTTGCTCATTTCGTTTCTCCCCGCATCAAGACACCGATTCACCACACACGACTGA
>Ga0326597_10004348_pt1 | contig 19963 bp, 17 predicted proteins | sample RVTome_12_FD_203789 | JGI IMG/M metagenome (GOLD analysis project Ga0326597, IMG submission 203789) | Soil microbial communities from uranium-contaminated site in the Upper Colorado River Basin, Wyoming, United States - RVT100D185 | ecosystem: Environmental > Terrestrial > Soil > Contaminated >...
TAGGTCTCGAACAGGTCCGCCGCCATCCCGGCGCAATCGCCGACGTTGTCGCCGACATTGTCCGCGATCACGGCCGGGTTGCGGGGGTCGTCCTCCGGTATGCCGGCCTCGACCTTGCCCACGAGGTCGGCGCCGACGTCCGCGCCCTTGGTGAAGATGCCACCGCCCAGCCGGGCAAAAATCGAGATCAGCGAGCCGCCGAACGCGAGGCCGATGAGCGGGTGCAGGATCTCCTTGATCGGGGCGCCGTGCGCGGCGCTGCCGAGCAGCGTCAGGTAGAACAGCGTTACCCCGAACAGCCCCAGGCCGACGACCAGCATGCCGGTGATCGCGCCCCCGCGGAACGCGATCTCGAGCGCGGCGTTGAGCCCCGAGCGCGCCGCCTCCGCCGTGCGGACGTTGGCGCGCACCGAGATGTTCATGCCGATGACGCCGGTCGCGCCCGAGAGCACTGCGCCCACCAGAAACCCGACCGCCGTGGACCACGAATGCAGGCCGACCCCGATCACCACGAACAGGACGACGCCGACGATCGCGATCGCCTTGTACTGGCGCCACAGGTAGGCGACCGCGCCCTGCTGGATCGCCGCGGCGATCTCGCGCATGCGATCGTTGCCCGTGGGCTTGGCGAGTATGGAGGAGATCCACAAGCCCCCGGCGGCGATGCCGACGAGCGAGCAGATCAGCGCGAACCACAATGCATTTGACGCCATGACACTTCCCTTCGTTGGAATTCAGAGTCGTGAGTAGTGAGTGGTTAGTGGAGAGCTGCGGGCCGAACGGCGATTCCCGGTCAACTCACTACTCACCATTCACCACTCACGTTTTTCAAATCTTGAAGGCGGCGAGTTTTTTCGGCACCGCCGCGTTTTTCAGCTTCACGTAGGCCGGCAGGCCGTTCCGGTACGGCGGGTAATCCTCTCCCTGCACCAGCGGCGCCAGGTATTCGCGGCACTTGGCCGTGATGTGGAAGCCGTCCGGGGTGATGTAATCGCGCGGCAGCAACTTTTCCGCGTTGGCGATGTCCTTGAGTTCCGCGACGCCGATCGCCCAGCGATAGGGCTTCGCCGATTTCCTGACGATGACCGGCATCACGCCGCCGCGGCCCTTGACCGCCAGCTCCACCGCGGCCTTGCCCACCGCGTACGACTGCAGCACGTCGGTCTTCGAGGCGATGTGCCGCGCGGAGCGCTGGAGGTAATCGGCCACCGCCCAGTGGTACTTCTGCTTGAGCTTGTCCCTGACGAGCTGCGCGACCAGCGGGGCGACGCCGCCAAGCTGCGCGTGGCCGAACGCGTCGCGCAGCCCGGACTCCGAGAGGAATTTACCGTCCGGCCAGCGCACGCCCTCCGAGACCGCGACGGCGCAATAGCCGTGCTTCGCGATGCTGTCCTCGACCTTCGCCAGGAAGCGGTCCTGCTCGAAGGGAATCTCGGGGAACAGCAGGATGTGCGGCGCTTCGCCCTCCCGGTCCTGGGCGAGCCCGCACGCGGCGGTGATCCAGCCGGCGTGCCGTCCCATGACTTCCAGGATGAAGACGCGCGTCGAGGTGCGGGCCATGGACGCGACGTCGTATCCCGCTTCCCGGATGCTGGTCGCGACGTACTTGGCCACCGATCCGAACCCCGGGCAGCAGTCGGTGACGGCGAGATCGTTGTCCACGGTCTTCGGCACGCCGATACAGACCAGGGGATAGCCCAGCCTTTGCGCGATCTGCGACACCTTGAACGACGTATCCGCGGAATCGTTGCCGCCGTTGTAGAAGAAGTAGCCGATGTCATGCGCCTTGAATACCTCGATCAGGCGCTCGTACTGCGCCCGGGACTCCTCGAGGCCCTTCAACTTGTAACGGCAAGATCCGAAAGCGCCGCCGGGCGTGTGGCGCAGCGCGCGGATCGCGGCGGCCGGCTCCTTCGACGTGTCGATCAGGTCCTCGGTGAGGGCGCCGATGATGCCGTCGCGGCCCGCGTAGACCTTGCCGATCCGGCCGCGGTGCCTGCGCGCGGTCTCGATCACCGCGCAGGCGGTGGTGTTGATCGTCGCGGTCACGCCCCCGGACTGGGCGTAAAGGGCGTTCTTTTTGGCCATGGGATCAGGAATCAGCCAGACTGGTCTCAGCGATCACGGAGAAAAATCGAATCGTCAGAATGGCGGATTTTACCATTCACCCTTCACGGTTCACCATTCACCATTCACGGCTTCTTGCCGTCGCCGAGGGCCGCGAACATCCGGTTGCGGATTTCCTCGACCTTGCCGATGCCGGGCACGTTGATGCCGCGCGGCGCCCGCCGGTCTCCGCTCGCCGCCCACCGGGTGTAGAAGGCGATCAGCGGCTGCGTCTGCGCGTGGTAATTCGCGATGCGCCGCTTCACGGTTTCCTCGTTGTCGTCGGCGCGCTGCACGAGGGGCTCGCCGGTGACGTCGTCCTTTCCCGCCACCTTCGGCGGGTTGAACGTGACGTGGTAGGTCCGGCCCGACGCGAGATGCACGCGGCGCCCGCTCATGCGGCGCAGTATCTCGTCGTCCCCGACCGCGATTTCCACGACGCAATCGATGTCGATCCCGGCGTCGCGCAGCGCCTCGGCCTGCGGAATGGTGCGCGGGAAGCCGTCCACGATGAAGCCGTTCGCGCAGTCCGGTTCCTTGACCCGCTGTTTGACGAGCTCGATCACCACGTGGTCGGGAACGAGCTCGCCCTTGTCCATGTAGTCCTTCGCTTCCAGGCCGAGCGGCGTGCCGTCCTTGATCGCCGCGCGCAGCATGTCGCCCGTCGAGATCTGGGGAATGCCGAAACGGTCCATCAGGAACTGGGCCTGGGTGCCCTTGCCGGCGCCCGGCATGCCCAGCAGGATAATTCTCATGTCATTCCCGGGAAAGAACCTGCGGCCAATGTATCACCGAATCCGCGCCGTCCACAACGCGCGCGGCGCGGTCATTTCACGTGTCGCAACAGCCGCCTCAGGTCGGCGGGCGTGTCGACGCCGGAATGGGGCGCGGCGCGCGTGACCGCGCAGTGAATGCGAAAGCCATGCGCCAGGGCGCGCAGTTGCTCGAGCGCCTCGAAGCGCTCGATGGGCGAGGACCGGAGCCGCGCGTAGCGTTTCAGGAACGACGCGCGATACGCGTAGATGCCGATGTGGCGGTAGGCGGGCAGTCCGGGCGGCAGCGCGCGAATGCCGCGCGCGAAGGCGTCGCGCGCCCAGGGAACGGGCGCGCGGCTGAAGTACAGCGCATAGCCGGCCGCGTCGAGGACGACCTTCACGACGTTCGGATTGCGCATCTCGCCGGCCCTGCCGAGCGGGTGGCACGCCGTCGCGATCTGCGCCGCGCGATGCTGCGCGAGGTCCTCCGCGACCGCGCGCACGAGCGCCGGCCGGATGAGCGGCTCGTCGCCCTGGACGTTCACGACGATGCGCCCGGGCGGAAAGCCACGGCGCGTGACGACCTCGGCTATGCGGTCGGTGCCCGTGGCGTGGCGCGAGCGCGTCATCACCGCCTCATATCCATGCGCCGCCACTGCGGCGGCAATGCCGGGATGATCGGTCGCGACGAGCACCTCGTCGGCGCCGCTTGCCCGCGCGCGCTCCGCGACGCGCACCACCATCGGTTTTCCGCCGACGTCCGCCAGCGGCTTGCCCGGAAAGCGCGTGGAAGCGTGGCGGGCGGGAATGATGACCGTGAATTTCAAGAGCGTGACTGGTGACTGGTGACTGGTGACTGGCGCTTGCGGGCTTCGCGTCCCGGCGCAGCCGGGAATAATTTCGAGTCACGAGTCACGATTCACCCGTCACACGCGTCAAACTTCCTCCTCGGGAGGAAGTTTGCGCGCTTCGTCCTCGAGCATCACCGGGATGTCGTCCTTGACGGGATAGGCGAGCCGGCAGGGCTTGCAGATCAGCTCGGCGGCCGCCTTCCTGTACAGCAACGGTCCCTTGCACAGGGGGCATACCAGGATGTCGAGGAGTTTGCTGTCCATTCGTATTCCTCCGGCAAATGATGGACAGGCATTTGCCGCCGTCCATTTCCCCTCTCCACTCGGGAGAGGGGGAAGGGGTGAGGGGCCAATCGCTTCCGTCCCGCCTATGCCCGCTGTGCCTCCAACTTGCGCAGCACCAGTTCGCCGAGCGCCGGATCGGGGGCGGCATCCACCACCAGCGCCCACCAGTCGTCGCCGGCGAATCGCACGCATTTTACCGCATCCTTCTCGGTCATCACGACCGGTGACGCCCCCGCGAACGAAAGCGCGTCGGCGGTGTAGGCGTGGTGGTCCGGAAAGGCATGCGAAGTGAATGCGATGCCGAGCGCCTCCAGGTGCGCGAAGAAGCGGCGCGGATCGCCGATTCCCGCCAGCGCGTGCGCGCGCTTGCCGCGAAAATGCCCGGCGTCGACACGGTGCTCCGGGTGGCGGACATGGCGGAATACGCTGCCTTCGATTGCCATGTTGAACCGCGGAATGCCGGCCGGCAGGCGCGCGGTCAGCGTGTCCGCCGCACGCGCGGGTTGCCCATTGATCACCACGCCGTCCACGCGCGCGAGCCGCGACGGCGGCTCGCGCAGAGGACCCGCCGGCAGGAGCCAGCCGTTGCCGAAGCCGCGCCCGGCGTCAATCACGCAGATCTCCGCGTCGCGCGCGAGCGCGTAATGCTGCAGGCCATCGTCGCTCAACAGGACGTCGCAACCGGGCTGCGCCGCGAGCAACGCCCGCGCCGTCGCGGCCCGGTCGGTACCGGCCCATACGGCGCAGCCGCTGCGCTGCGCGAGCAAAACCGCCTCGTCGCCGCATTCGAGAGGATCGGAGTCCGCGCCGACCGGCCGGGGCGCGCTCGCGCGGCCGCCGTAGCCGCGGCAAACGATTCCCGGCTTGCGCCCGCGCGCGCCGAGGAATGCCGCCAGCCAGAGGGTGAGGGGTGTCTTGCCCGTTCCGCCGACGGAGAGGTTGCCCACGACCACGATCGGCACGGGCAATCGGGCCGATTCGAGCATGCCCACCCGGTAGGCGGCGCGGCGGGCGGCCGTGACGGCGCCGTACAACAGGCTCAACGGGTAGAGCAGTACCGAGACCGGGGTGATGTGTTGCCAGTGGTGTTCTATCCAGGCCATTACCGGTGACTCGCGGCTTGCGGCTCGCGGCTCGAAAACCGGTTCACACCAGTCACCAGTCACCAGTCACGAGTCACTTCTTCCCGGCTTGGGTGGTGAAGGTAATCTTCCCGTATCCCGCGATGCGCGCGGCCTCCATAATATTGATCACGGACTGATGGGGCGCGTTGGCATCGGCGTTGATCACCACCACCGGGTCCTTGGCGCCATTCGCGGCGCGCCGCAACTCGTCGCTGAAGGCGGCGGCGTTGTTGAACGGAACCGGCGTGCGGTTGATTGAGTAGCGGCCCTGCGGATCCACCGCGACGTCCACCTGCTCGGGGCGCTGCTGCTGGCGCTCGGCATCCGCGGCAGGAAGGGTGATCTGGAGCTCGGCGAAGCGGGAATAAGTGGTGGTGACCATGAGAAAGATCAGGATCACCAGCAGCACGTCGATCAACGGGATGAAGTTGATCTCCGGCTCTTCGCGGAACGCGCGCGGGCGGAATCGCATTACGCTCTTTCGCCGTGGATGATTTCCACCAGCTTCACGGCCTGCATTTCCATGTCCACCAGCAGCTCGTCGACCTTTGCGCGGAAATAGCGGTAAAAGATCATCGCCGGGACGGCGACGACCAGCCCGAACGCGGTGTTGTAGAGCGCGATGGAGATGCCGTGCGCCATCTGCAGCGGGTTGCCGCCCTGCGGCGTCTGCGAGCCGAAGATCTCGATCATGCCGACCACCGTGCCGAACAGCCCCAGCAGCGGGGCGATGGCGGCGATGGTGCCGAGGCTCGTCAGGAAGCGCTCGAGCTCGATCGCCACCGCGCGCCCCGTTTCCTCGATCGCCTCCTTGACGATCGCGGGCGGATTCTTGGCGTTCTTCAGGCCGGCGGCGAAGACCTGTCCGAGCGGCGAGCTGCGGGACAGCCGCGACAGCATCTGGGGCGTTACGCCGTTCTGGCGGTATTCCTGGACCACCCGGGTCAGCAGATTGCGCGGCATGACGGCCGCTTCGCGCAGCGACCACCAGCGCTCCCCGATGATGGCCAGTGCGATGACCGACGACACGATCAGGAACCAAATCGGCCAGCCCGCCGCCTGGATGATGGAATACACGCGCGACTCCTCGAAAATGGCCGTCACTGTATCTGCCGGAAGCGCTTTCAGCAACCGCAGACGCGCGGCGGAACGGTTTTGCGCGCAACGCGCGCGCCGGCGGCGAATCGTTTTTCCACAAGCCTTGTGGATAACCCTGTGCATACCCTGGTGAGTATTTGCCTAAGCCGGTTTTGCGCCGAGGAATTTTTCTTTCTGATTCCGGTTTTATCGACCAATAGCGGTATGGATTCAACGGGTTGCATGAAAACCGGCGCCCGTGCCGGCTTCCCGGGCCGCCGCGAGGGCGACTGCCACGCGCCTGTGGAAGATGCGCCCGGGCATGGCGCCTCTAAGCCATGAATTTCGCAGGCATTTTTTCGCCGCTTTTGCGCGCCGGGGGGCGGGCGCGCATTGTTGCCTTGGGCCGGTGCGGGGCACCCGTCGCGGGCTTCAGTAGAATGCAGCATGCCTGCCGCCGCGGCCCCGCTCCCGCCCGTCATCACGGTCTCCGAACTGAATCGCACCGCGCGCGAGCTGCTCGAGCGCAACCTGCCCCTGACCTGGGTCGCCGGCGAGATCTCCAACTTCCGGCGCTACGATTCCGGGCACTGCTATTTCACGCTGAAGGATCCGCAGGCGCAGGTGGATTGCGTGTTGTTTCGCCACCGCGCGCAGTTGCTGGGCTGGGTGCCGCAGGACGGACTGAAGGTCGAGGTCAGGGCGGTGCCCACGCTTTACGAGGCGCGCGGCAAGTTTCAGCTCAACGTCGAGTCGGTGCGGCGCGCGGGGCTCGGCGCGCTGTACGAGGCGTTCGAGCGTCTCAAGGCGCGGCTGCAGCAGGAGGGCCTTTTCGACCCGGCGCGGAAGCGGCCGGTGCCGCGCTACCCGCGCGCGATCGGCGTGGTGACCTCGCCCCAGGCGGCCGCGTTGCGCGACGTCCTCACCACGCTCCGGCGGCGCCTGCCGCGCCTGCCCGTAATCCTGTACCCGACGCCGGTGCAGGGCGAGGGTGCGGGCGGCCGCATCGCGGCTGCGATCGCAGTCGCGGGCGAGCGCCGGGAATGCGACGTGCTGATCGTCTGTCGCGGCGGCGGGAGCCTCGAGGACCTGTGGGCCTTCAACGAGGAGCCGGTCGCCCGCGCGATCCTGGCCTGCCCGATCCCGATCGTGACCGGGATAGGCCACGAGACCGATTTTACGATCGCCGATTTCGTCGCCGATGCGCGGGCGCCGACGCCCACCGGGGCGGCCGCGCTCGCCAGCTCTTCTCGCGAGGAGCTGGAAAAGGTGCTGCAGCACGCGGCGCGCCGGCTGACCCGCGGGGCGCGCCGGCGCATCGAGGATGCCATGCAGCGGCTCGATTATCTCTCGCGGCGGCTCACGCATCCCGGCGAGCGCATCCGCAACCAGCTCGCCGAGCTGCGGCATCTCGCGAGCCGCCTGCTGGGGGGCTGGTCGCGGGTGGTGGAGGATCGGGGCTGGCAGGCTCGGGAACTCGCGCTGCGGCTTTCCGCTGCGGCGCCGGATATCGCGCGCTACGGAAACGAAACCGCGCAGCTGGCGCGCCGGCTGCGGGACGCCGGGCGACGGCGCGCGGAGATCGCCGCCGGGCTGGTGGGGCGGCTCGAAGCGAACCTGAAGCACCTCAATCCCCAATCGGTGCTCGAGCGGGGATACAGCATTACCGAGACCGCCGGGGGCGTGATCGTGCGGGATGCTGCGCAGGTCGCGATCAGCGATGACGTTACAATGACGTTTGCCCGGGGCAGGGCCGGGGCGCGGATTACGCGCAAGCCGTGAAGTCGGGCGCCTGCCCGGCGGCGACATGAAACGAACAATCGGGCCGGACTGAGCGGCCAGACGACGAGGTGACATGGAAGAACTGGATTTCACCGGCAACCGGCCGGCGAAGAGCAAGATTTACGATCCCGGCGTGGCGCGGACCTGTTTTGAGGCGCTGGGGAAGGAGGAGTCGATCCCGCAGGGCGGGCAGTTCTTCGCGGAGAACCAGGCGAGCGACAGGATGTACCTGCTGCTCGAGGGGGACGTCAGCCTGATCCGCGGCAAGAAGGTCATCGACGTCGTCAAGGCCGGCGAGATATTCGGCGAGATGGCCGCCATCAGCCGGCTGCCGCGCAGCGCGACGGCCGCGGCCCGGACGCCATGCCGCGCGCTGTCGCTCGACGCGGCGCAGTTCCTCGCGGCGATCCAGGAGACGCCGGAATTCGCGCTGATGATGATGAATATTCTCATCAACCGCCTGCGCCTGACGGTTGCCATGCTGGCGGTGACCCGGACGCTGCCGGGCGCGGACGAGACCCGCGAGCGGCGCGTGTTCGACGACAGGCTGCTCGATCAACTGGTGGAGCAATTTCAGGCGCGCCCCGCGCAGCACGCGCCGCTCAACAAGGTGATCATGAAGGAGGGCGAGACCGGGGCCTTCATGTACGTCGTCCTGGAGGGCCGCGTGGCCATTGCCGTCAAGGGCAAGATCGTCGAGCGCGTCGGGCGCGGCGGCATTTTCGGCGAAATGGCCCTGGTGGACCAGTCGCCGCGGGCCGCCACCGCGACCGCCGAGACCGACTGCCAGCTCCTGACGGTCAACCGAAAGGACTTCCTGCATCTGGTGAAGAGCAACCCGGCGTTTGCCGTGTCGCTGCTGCTGGCCGCGGCGGACCGGCTGCGGCAGATGACCGCCCACAAGAAGTAAATCGGGAGGCGAGAGGCGAGAGGCGAGAGGCGAGAGGCGAGAGGCGGGAGGCGGGAGGATTTGAGATTTTCAAGCTGCCCCGCTGCGGCGATCATCCCTCATCCCTCATCCCTCATCCCTCATCCCCCAGCCCTCAACCCTCAGCCGAGAAGCTGCGCCTCGAGCTCGCGGCGGACGTATTCCAGGACCATGTCCCCGAGATCCTCCGCGAGGCAGTCGAACTCCGTCACGTCGGCCATGGCCCGCAGCCAGGTGAGCTGGCGCTTGGCGAGCTGGCGCGTCGCGGCGATGCCCTGCTCGCGCAACTCGGGGAGGCTGATTCGCCCTTCGAGATGCTCCCACGCCTGGCGGTAGCCGACGCAGCGCATGGAGGTCATCGTCGTCTCGAGCCCGTAGTCGTCGCGCAGCCCCTTCAGCTCCGCGACCAGCCCGGCCGCGAGCATGTCGTCGAACCGCTGCGCGATGCGCATGTGCAGCACCTCGCGGTCGCTGGGCACCAGCGCGATGCGGATCGGCGTGTACGGGAAATAGACGTACTTCGGCTTCTGCAGGAGCTTCGAGAGCGGCGTGTTGGTGATGAAGTAGACCTCGAGCGCGCGCTGGATCCGCTGGGCGTCGTTGGGCTCGAGCCGCGCCGCCGTCTCCGGGTCCACGCGCGCGAGTTGCGCGTGCACGCCTGGCCAGCCTTTCTCCTCCGCCATGGTGTCGATCATGAGCCGCACCATCGGGTCGGCTTCGGGCAACTCGTTGAGCCCCTCGGTCAGCGCCTGGAAATACATCATGGTGCCGCCGACCAGCAGCGGGATGCGGTCGCGCTCGGTGATCTCGCGCATCAGCGCGAGCGCGTCGTCCCGGAAACGGGCCGCGGAGTAGCGCTCGTGCGGCTCGATCACGTCGAGCAGGTGGTGCGGCGCGCGCGCGAGCAGCCCGGCATCCGGCTTGGCCGTGCCGATGTTCATGCCCTTGTAGACCTGCGCCGAATCCACGCTGACGATCTCGCACGGCAAGGCCTCCGCCAGGCGCGCGGCGACGGCGGTCTTGCCGCTGGCGGTGGGGCCCATCAGCAAAATTGCCGGAGGCAATTTTGCGCGGCTCGCCGGCGGCGGCTCGCCGCGCAGTGATGAGTGATGAGTGATGAGTGATGAGTCGCTTTCCGCCTTCGGCGGGACGTCGCTTGCCGGTGAGGGTGGGACGATTCGTGTCTGCCGGGACCGGGGTGTCGAACGCCCGGAGCGCGCAACCGGCTTGCGAGCGCGGGCGTGCGCGGCCTTCTCCGGGACGCGGCGCGGGGCAGCGGATTTTCTCCGAGCCGGCTTGGACCTGCTTTTCTTTCTATCAGCCACGAGAAACGAGTAACGAGTAACGAGCCACTATTTCGCGGCGGTCAGCGGCCGCGCATGAACAGCTTGTCGAGCTCCGCGAGCGTCACCTGATGCCAGGTGGGCCGGCCATGATTGCACTGACCGGAGCGCTCGGTCGCCTCCATCTCGCGCAGCAGCGCGTTCATTTCCGGCACGGTGAGCCGGCGGTTCGCGCGCACCGCGGCGTGGCAGGCCATGGTCGCGAGCAGGGCGTTGCGCCGCTCGGTGAGCACGCGGCTCGCGCCTGTCTCGCGCACTTCGCGCAGCACGTCGGCGGCCAGGCCGCGGGCGTCCGCGTCCGCCAGCGGCGCCGGCACCCCGCGCACGATGAGGGAGCCCGGCGCGGTGCCGATATCGAAGCCGACGGTGCGCAGCACGTCGGCGTGCTCCTCCGCCGCGGCAATGTCGAGCGCGTCGGCGGCGAAGCTCACCGGCACCAGCAGCGGCTGAATCGGAATCCCGCGGTGGTCGAGCGCGTCCTTCAGTTGCTCGTACCGGATGCGCTCGTGGGCCGCGTGCATGTCGACGATCACGAGCCCGTGGCGATTCTGCGCGAGCACATAGACGCCCGAAAGCTGCGCCAGCGCGTAGCCGAGCGGCGCATCCTCCGCCTCGGGCAGCGGGGCTTCGACCGCGGTCTGCCCGAAGAGGGTCTCGTAGAACGCCGGCGCCTCGCCGGCGCCGAGCGCCATTGCGGCCTGCCGCGAGGGGGGCGGCGCGAATGCCGCCGGTTGCGGCGCGGCGAAGGCGCGAGCCGGCTGGGCGCCGGCCGTCGCGCCCGCCAGCGCCTTGTTGAGCGCATGGAAAAGAAACTGGTGCACGCCGCGCGCGTCGCGATACCGCACCTCGGTCTTGGCCGGATGCACGTTCACGTCCACCAGCCCCGGCTCGACCTCGAGGAAAAGCACGTACGCGGGGTGCCGGTCGTGGTGCAGGACGTCCTGGTAGGCCTGCCGGATGGCGTGTGCCGCGAGCTTGTCGCGCACGTAGCGTCCATTGACGAAGAAATATTGCGCGTCCCGGCCCGCGCGCGCGTGCGCGGGCAGGCCGATCGCCCCGGTGAGGCGCAGCCCGGCGCTCGACTCGTCCACGGCGAGGGCGGCCGCGTCGAATTCCTCGCCCAGCACGGCGCCGATGCGTTCGCGCAGCGCCTGAGGCTTCAGGTGCCACTGGGTGCGGCCGTTGTGCGAGAGCGTCATCGCGGCGTCCGGCCGGGACAGCGCGATGCGCTTGAAGGCCTCCTCGCAGTGGCCGTACTCGGTCGGATCGGACTTCAGGAATTTGCGGCGTGCCGGCGTGTTGTAGTAGAGGTCGCGCACTTCGACGCTGGTCCCGGCGGGCAGCGCGGCGGGGGACGCGCGCGACACGGTGGGACCGGTGGCGGTGACCGCCCAGGCGTGCTTCTCGCCCCCGCGACGGCTCGCGAGCGTCACCCGCGCGACCGAGGCGATGCTCGCCAGCGCCTCGCCGCGGAAGCCGAGGCTGCCCACGCGCTCGAGATCCTCGAGCGAGGCAATCTTGCTGGTGGCGTGGCGGGCGAGCGCGAGCTTCAGTTCGTCGCGCGCGATGCCGGCGCCGTCATCGACTACCCGGATGCCCTTCGCGCCGCCTCCCGCGAGCTGCACCGTGATCGACTGCGCGCCCGCGTCGAGGCTGTTTTCCAGCAGCTCCTTGAGTGCCGAGGCGGGCCGCTCCACGACTTCGCCGGCGGCAATCTGGCTTATCAATAATTCGGGGAGAAGGCGGATGCCGCTCATCCCCGAATTATAAAGCCGTGACTCGCGGTTCGCGGCTGGCGGCTCGAGTTGTCGGTCTCACGGGCCTCGCAGGCCAACGGCAAGCACCATCCGCTAGCCGCGATCCGTTAGCCGCGACGCATGGCTGCTACAATGCGCCGTCCCACGAAATCCACCCAAGGAATGCAGATGGACGTCGTTCCCAACCTCGCGAAGCGCCGGCTCGCGGCCGGCGAGCTCTCGCTCGGCCTCGGCGCGCGGCAGGCCCGCACCGTGGACATCGCGACCATCGCGAAGACCAGCGGCTTCGACTGGCTGTTCATCGACATGGAGCACGGCTCGATGGACGTGGACCGCGCCTCGCAGCTCGCGATGGCCTCGCTCGGCGCCGGCATCACGCCGCTGGTGCGGGTGCCGGGCCACGAGCACTACCATGCCTCGCGCCTGCTCGACAGCGGCGCGCAGGGCATCGTCGCGCCGCACGTGGACACGGTGGAGGAGGCGAAGCGCATCGCGGACGCCTGCCGCTACCCGCCGGCCGGCCACCGCTCCGTGGCGGGCATGCACCCGCAGCTCGGCTTTCGCCCCGTGCCGGTGGCCGAGGCGACGAAGCTCGTCAACTCGGAAATGCTGGTCGTCGTGATGCTGGAAACGCCGAAGGCCATCGCCAATGCCGACGCGATCGCCCAGGTCGAGGGCGTGGACGTGCTGCTGATCGGCACCAACGACCTGTGCGCCGAGCTGGGCATACACGGCCAGTTCACGGACCCGAGGGTCGAGGACGCCTACAAGAAGGTCGTCGCCGCGTGCGCGAAGCACGGCAAGCACCCCGGCATGGGCGGCGTCTACGAGCCGAAGCTCATGGAAAAATACATCGGCCTCGGCATGCGTTTCATACTGAGCGGTTCGGACCTCTCGTTTCTGATGGCCGGGGCGAAGGCGCGCGCGGATTTCCTGCGCGGCGTCAAACTCTAGCCGTCAGCCGTCAGCCGTCAGTATTCACCCCTGGGGCGTAGGCCGCGGACCGCGTTTGCGGGTGCCTGCATACGGGTTGATCTGGATCAACGGCGGCCGAAAGGAACCATCGCATACTGCCCTATAATTCCGGCGTGCCCGTGGTTGGCGCGCGGGACGTTCCGGAGCAGGGAAAAAGCAGGAATGACGTTCGACAATCCGGCGGCAGCGCCGTCCCCAGTCCCGCGGCGGGCGGCCGCCAGCGAGTTCGGCATCGAGACGGTTACGCGCGAGTTTCGCGGCTGTCCCGGCGCCGCCGACTATCGGAATCCAGGGTGAAAATGCGAGGGAGTTCATGCCTCAGGTCATAGGGGTGCCAAAGGAAACGGCAGCAGGCGAAAAACGCGTCGCCACGGTGCCGGAAATTGTCGAAAAGCTCATCAAGCTGGGATTCAAGGTCGTCGTGCAGTCCGGCGCCGGCAACCCGGCGAATTTCGACGATGATGCCTATCGCGCCGCGGGCGCGGAGATCGTCGACAGCGCGGCAAGCCTGTGGGCCGCGTCGGATATCGTCTTCAAGGTGCGCGCGCCGGACGCCGGGGAAGTGGGCCTTCTGCGGGAAGGCGGCACGCTGGTCAGCTTCATCTGGCCGGCGCAGAACCCGGAATTGCTGAAGGCGCTCGCGGCGAGGAAGGCCACGGTGCTGGCGATGGACAGCGTGCCGCGCATCTCGCGCGCGCAGAAGCTGGACGCGCTTTCCTCGATGGCCAACATCGCCGGCTACCGCGCGGTCATCGAGGCCGCGCATCACTTCGGCCGCTTCTTCACCGGCCAGATCACGGCGGCGGGCAAGGTGCCGCCGGCCAAGGTGTTCATCATCGGCGCGGGTGTCGCGGGGCTGGCCGCGATCGGCGCCGCCTCGGGCCTGGGCGCCATCGTGCGCGCCAACGACACGCGTCCCGAGGTCGCCGACCAGGTGAAGTCCATGGGCGGCGAGTTCGTCGGCGTGGACTACCAGGAGGAGGGCACGGGCGTCGGCGGCTACGCCAAGGTCATGAGCGAAGGCTTCCTCAAGGCGCAGGCCGACGTGTTCGCGAAGCAGGCGAAGGAAGTGGACATCATCATCACGACCGCGCTCATTCCGGGCCGGCCCGCGCCGAAGCTGATCACCGCCGACATGGTGAAGTCGATGAAGCCGGGCAGCGTCATCGTGGACCTCGCCGCGGAGCAGGGCGGCAACTGCGAGCTGACCGTGCCGCACGAGGTGACGGTGAAGCACGGCGTGACGATCATCGGCTACAGCGACCTGCCGAGCCGCCTCGCCCGGCAGTCGAGCACGCTCTACGCGACAAACCTCTTCCGGCTCACCGAGGAGCTGTGCAAGAAGAAGGACGGCGTCGTCGACGTCAACATGGAAGACGAGGTGATCCGCGGCACCACGGTGGTGAAGGAAGGCAACATCACCTGGCCGCCACCGGCTCCCAAGCTTTCGGCCGCGCCGCCGGCTGCGGCCAAGCCGGCAGCGGCCGTGCCTGCGGCCAAGAAGGGTCACGGACACGGCGAAGCCGCCGCGCCGGCCTCGGCAAAGTCGATGACGATCATGTTCGCGGTCGCCGCGGTGCTGTTCTGGTTCATCGGCGCCAACGCGCCGGCGGCCTTTCTCAACCACTTCACGGTGTTCGTGCTGGCCTGCTTCGTGGGCTACATGGTGGTGTGGAACGTCACGCCGGCCCTGCACACGCCGCTGATGAGCGTCACCAATGCGATCAGCAGCATCATTGCCATCGGGGCACTGGTGCAGGTGGCGCCGCCGCTTGCGGACGCAGCCGGCGCAGACCGGCCCGAGGCCTGGATACTGGGGCTGGCAGTGGCGGGAATCGCCCTCACCTCGATCAATATGTTCGGCGGTTTCGCCGTGACCCAGCGCATGCTGCAGATGTTCCGCAAATAAGGGAGACGATTGATGTCCGCAACCCTGGCAACTGTCTCCTATATCGGAGCGACGATACTTTTCATCCTCAGCCTCGGCGGCCTGTCCAATCCGGAGAGCTCGCGGCGCGGCAACCTGTACGGCATGATCGGCATGACCATCGCCGTGCTGGCGACGGTCTTCGGGCCGCACGTCACGTCAACCGGCTATGCGTGGATCATCGTGGCCATGGTGATCGGCGCCAGCATCGGGCTGTACGCCGCGCGCGTCGTCAAGATGACGCAGATGCCCGAACTGGTCGCGCTGATGCACAGCCTGGTCGGTCTCGCCGCCATGCTGGTCGGCTTCGCCAATTACATCGATCCGGCGGCGGCGGGGACGTTCAAGGGCGCCGAGAAGACCATCCACGAGCTGGAGATCTATCTCGGCATCCTGATCGGCGCCGTGACCTTCTCGGGTTCGGTAATCGCTTTCGGCAAGCTCTCCGCCAAGATCAGCGGCAAGCCGGTGCTGCTGCCGGGACGCCACTGGATCAATCTGACCGGCCTGCTCGTGGTGATCGGGTTCGGCTGGAGCTTCATCAACACCCATGCGGTGGCCGACGGCATGATTCCGCTGATCGTGATGAGCGTGATCGCGCTGCTCTTCGGCATCCACATGGTGATGGCGATCGGCGGCGCGGACATGCCGGTGGTGATTTCGATGCTGAACAGCTACTCCGGTTGGGCAGCCGCGGCCACGGGCTTCATGCTCAATAACGATCTGCTGATCGTCACCGGCGCGCTGGTGGGGTCGAGCGGCGCCATCCTCTCCTACATCATGTGCCGGGCGATGAACCGTCACTTCATCGCGGTGATCGCGGGCGGATTCGGCACCGGGGGCGGCACGCCCGCGGCGGCTGGCGGCGGCGCGCAGCCGGCGGGCGAGGTCGTGCCGATCCTTGCCGCGGCGACGGCGGAACTGTTGCGCGAAGCCAAGAACGTGATCATCGTTCCGGGCTACGGCATGGCGGTGGCCCAGGCGCAGCATTCGGTGTACGAGATCACCAGGCACTTGCGCGAGAAAGGCGTCAACGTGCGCTTCGGCATTCACCCGGTCGCTGGCCGCATGCCCGGCCACATGAACGTGCTGCTGGCCGAGGCCAGGGTGCCCTACGACATCGTGTTCGAAATGGACGAACTCAACGAGGACTTCCCGGACACCGACGTCGCGATGGTCATCGGCGCCAACGACATCGTCAACCCGGCCGCCCAGGACGATCCGACGAGCCCGATCGCGGGCATGCCGGTCCTCGAAGTGTGGAAGGCGAAGACGTCCATCGTGATGAAGCGCAGCATGGCGTCCGGCTACGCGGGCGTCGACAATCCGCTGTTCTACAAGGAGAACAACCGGATGCTGTTCGGCGACGCGAAGAAGATGCTCGATGAGGTGCTCGTCGCGCTGAAAGGCTGATTCCGGGCCGGCTCGGACCGTGACTCGCGGCTCGTGACTCGCGGATAGGTCAGTCAAACACCAGTCGCCAGCCGCGATCCGCCGGTCACGCGCGGCTCGACGCTATTTCGTGCGAATGGCGCGAAATACGTAGTAGGCGACGGCGTCGATCTGTTCCTTCGTGAGCGTGTTGTCGTAGCGCGGCATGACGCCGAGCCCGCCGCGCACCGCGTTACGGATGCGCTCTTCGTCAGGCTCGATTTCCTCCAGCTTGGCGCCGATCTCGCCCTTGGTGCCGGCGTCGCGCAGCGTGTGGCAGATGCCGCATTGCGGCTCGGCGATCTTCGTGAAGACCTGGCGGCCGAGGTCCATCTTTGCCTTGTCGGCCTCGGCGGCGCCCAGCGTGACGGGCATTGCCGCGGCGAGGACCATCGCGCTTAAAGGGGTGACCCATGCCCCGGCGCGGCGCTTGCGGAACCGTTTCATCTTCAGGCTTTCGCTATTTCCAGGCAAACAAAAACCGGCGGGGGCGCCGCGTTGCCGCAGCCCCGACGCCGGTTCGAGACTCAGGCGACCGTGACCTTGACCGCGTGATCGAGCCAGCCGTTGTGCGAGTAGCCGCGCTCGTTTTCCACGCGATCGCGCGGTTGCGTGTTGCCCGCGGTATCGGTCGCGCGGCTCGCGATGGTGTAGTTGCCGGGCTCGAGCCGCGCCGAGTACACGAACTGCCGCCAGGCGAAGCGACCGAGATCCGGGCCCACGAACCGGGCGTTCTTCCAGCTCCTGCCGCCGTCGAGGGACACTTCCACGCGCGCGGCGGCGTTCACGCCCGCGAACGCGACGCCGTGGATCTGCACCGTGCCCGCCCTTACCGCTTCGCCGGGCTCGCCGGACGGGCTGTTGATCCACGATTTGACGTTCATCTCCCACATGGACGGCTGGCTCGCTGCGCCTTTCTGGCCGATCGGGCGCACGCGGTAGCCGGAACGCTGGATGTTCACCGAAGTTTCCTTCTCGGTGAAGGCGAGGCGGCCGATGTACTTGACGTTGTTGACACCGTAATAGCCGGGAATCACCATCCGCAGCGGCCCGCCGTGCGCCAGGGGCAGGGGCTCGCCGTTCAATTCCCATGCGAGCAGGGCCTGCTCCATGGCCTTGAGCGGCACCGAGCGCTCGACCGTCACGCGCTTCGGATCGATGCCCTTGGGGATGCGCTCGCCGCCGGTGCTGGTCATGAAGCGCGCGCCGCCCGAGACGCCGCCCATCGCTTTCACTACCTCCGAGACCGGCACGCCGCTCCAGAGCACGCAACCGGATGCGCCGACCTTCCACTGCGAGCCGCTCGCCTTGTGCTTGAAGAACCCGCGGCCGTTGCCGGAACACTGCAGCACGGTCGCGACGGTGGTAATGCCGAGACGCTTCAGGTCGCCAACGGTGATCCTGCCCGGGTTGTTGACGCCGGCCACCGTGAGTTCCCACGTATTGGCGTCGGCGGTGATCATCTCGTCGGGCGGGGCGATGTTGTTGCGCAGGAACAGGATGTCGGTCGGCACGATCACGCTGGTGCCATACGCGCTGCGCCGGGTCTCGACGCCGCTCGCGCTGTGCACGATCATGCTGTCGATGTATTTCCAGTCAGCGAACTTCGGCAGGGGCTTGGGCTTTGCCTGCGCAAGCGCGTCGGCGCTCAGCGTGCTCAGCCCGGCAGCGGCGGCGGCACTCGCGCTGCTCAGCAACAGATGACGGCGGCGGATGTCGATCGGATGGTCCATTCTTGCCTCCTGGGATGGTTCGATGCCGGTACGCGGCGTTCTCGTATTCGTGGCCGGTTTCTTTCCGCAAACATTTTCCGCGGCGCCGGCCAACTTGGACTGAGTCTAGCAGAAGGAAATGCGCGGCGGACAAATACAAGTATCGGATTTGACGGGAATAAGCGGGATTTATCGCCTCGACAGCATTCCTAATGGCTGATTCATTGAACGTGGGTCGTGGATCGTGGGTCGTCGATCGAGCTAGCACTCGTCGCCGACAAGCGGGCCGAGACGGCGTGCGGATGGACAAGCCGCGTCGTTCCCGCGGAGGCGGGAATCCAGTAACTCTTTAATCCGATGCCGAGAGAATTTTCTGGACTCCCGCTCCCCGCCTGATGCCTGCGGGGACAGGCTTCGCGGGAGCGACGGTGGATTTGGGGGTCGGCCTCGACCCGGTACGTCTTAGCGCACCCCCGCTTCATCCACCAGCCGCGATCCGCCATCCGCGAGCCGCGAGCCACGATCCGCGATCTTCCGCCTCCAGTTCCACGGCGGAACCGGCGCGGGGTCGGCCCACAGGCCGCGCCGGGTGGCGCGCGCCTCGTGCTCGATCCGGAAAAGCGGCGAGTCCGCGCGCGCGTAGCGCGTGTAGGTCCACGCGTAGCCGCGCCGGACCTGCTCGGCGTTGGCATTGGTGCCGGCGCAGGTGACGGTCGCGATCGCGCGCCCGTAGCGGTCGCGGTTGCGCACGTCGAGCGTGGCGCTCTTGCCGAAGCACAGCTCGGAGAGCGAGCGCTTCGAGTGCCCGCCGTAGGGCTGGCGCAATTCGGGCGCGTCGATGTCCGCCAGCCGCACCTTGACCTGGCGCCGCTCGACCAGCACGGTGAGCGTGTCGCCATCGTGGACGGACACGACGCGACCGAGAACGTCCGCGTGTGCGGCGGAGGCGGCGAGAAGCAGAGGGAATGCGGCTGCGGCGAAGGCGCGAAAACGGGGCGCTTTATTCAAGCGACCCGTTTCCCGGCGCGCGGCTGGCGGATCGCGGATTGCGGATGGGGTTTGTTTCGCCTTGAATCGGGCCGGTGCCCGCCGGAACGGAAGCTAACTTTTCCGGCGCGCTGCGGCGGAGGAAGTCGAGCACCTTCAGCAACTTCTTCCTGGACACCGTGCGGGGGCGCGAAGCGGCCGGATGATTGTCACCAGTCACTGGTCACCGGTCACGGGTTCGAGACAAGCCGGTCGCGCGCGAGCGGCGGGTTCTTCGAGAAATACCCCTTGATCCCCTGGAACACCGCCTCTGCCATGCGCGCCTGGTAGTCGCCGTTCCGCAGCCGGCGCTCCTCGTCGGGGTTGCTGATGAACGCGGTCTCGACCAGGATCGAGGGAATGTCCGGCGCCTTCAGCACCGCGAAGCCCGCCTGCTCGACGTTCGGCTTGTGCAGGGTGTTGATGCCGCCAAGGTGGCCCAGCACCAGGCGGGCGAGCTTGAGGCTGTCGTTGATGGTCGCCGTCTGCGAGAGATCGAGCAGCGTCTGCTTGAGGTAGGGGTCGCGCACGTCGAGGTTCACGCCGCCGATCAGGTCCGCCTCGTTTTCCTGCTTCGCCAGCCAACTCGCGGCGGCGGACGTCGCGCCGCGCTCGGAGAGCGCGAACACCGAGGAGCCGCGCGCGTTCGGGCGGATGAACGCGTCGGCGTGGATCGAGACCAGCAGGTCCGCCTTCACGCGCCGCGCCTTCTGCACGCGCGCGCCGAGCGAGACGTAATAGTCGCCGTCCCGGAGGAGGAAGCCGCGCATGTTGGGCTCCTGGTCGATGCGCGCCTTGAGCTTTCTCGAGATCGCGAGCGTCACGCTCTTCTCGTGCGTGCCGCCGCGGCCGATGGCGCCCGGGTCCTCGCCGCCATGACCCGG
>Ga0326597_10004349_pt1 | contig 19962 bp, 15 predicted proteins | sample RVTome_12_FD_203789 | JGI IMG/M metagenome (GOLD analysis project Ga0326597, IMG submission 203789) | Soil microbial communities from uranium-contaminated site in the Upper Colorado River Basin, Wyoming, United States - RVT100D185 | ecosystem: Environmental > Terrestrial > Soil > Contaminated >...
GCGCGCAAATCGGCCAGGCCATCGACGGCCACGTTGAATTTGCGCGCGACGGCGCGAAGGGCGAAGAGCCGTTCCTCGGTCTTTTCCTGCCTTGCGGGATCGGTTTCGAGACGGGCAAGCAGCGCATCGAACTCGGCTCTGGCCTCCTGGACATGGGCAAGCGCCGTTTCCAGGGCCGTCTCGGCGATGGCGGCGGCCTTGCGCCCCTCCGGCGCGAGACGCGAAAGCTTGCGCAGCGCCTGGCCGAGCGCGCTTTCCGCGCCCGTCTCGCCGCCCACGAATTGCGCGGCCTGGCCGACCTCCTCGGCGATGCGTCCCGCATTCATCAAAAGCGCGCGGTCCAACGCGAGGCGTTCCTCCTCGCCGGGTTCGGGCGCGAGCGACGCCAATTCTTCCGCGGCATGGGCGAGATAGGCGCTCTCCTCGGCGGCACGTGCGCGCACGCGGCGAAGTTCGGCAAGATGCGCTTCGGCGCGCGCCAGATCGCCATGCCGCGCCGCGGTTTCGTCGGCGAGACGCATGTGCCCGCCGAACTGGTCGAGCACGCGCCGGTGGGTGCCGGAATCGAACAGGCCGCGATCGTCCGCCTGGCCGTGGATTTCGAGAAGTGCCGCACCGATATCGCGCAGCAGCGCCACGCCCACCGGCCGGTCGTTGATGAAGGCCCGCGTGCGCCCGTCGGCAAAAACCGTGCGCCTGAGGATGATCGCATCCTCGCTTTCGATACCGCTCGCGGCCAGTAGCGCGCGCGCGGGATGGCCCGCGAGAATCTCGAAGACGGCGCTCGCCGTGCCCTGATCCGCGCCTGGGCGCGACGCGGCGCGTCCGCCTCCGCGGCCGCCCGCCGCCAAGCCCAGCGCATCGAGCAGGATGGATTTGCCCGCCCCGGTTTCGCCGGTGAGCACGTTGAGGCCGGGCAGGAAGCCGAGTTCCGCCCTTTCGATCAGGACGATGTCGCGGACGGTGAGCGACGCGAGCATGGCGCTAGTGTCCCGATTCCGAAATTCGCACGATCGCTATATAGGCTCCGGGCGAATTTCGGAATCGCGAGGACACCAGCAACCTATTGATTGCTAGTGTCGTTTTTGGTTTCGAAATTCGCCTAGAATCCGATATCGATAACGTAGCGAACTTCGAAACCACGACACTAGGCGCTCCACCCCTAGAAGACGCTCGTGAACGCGCGGCTGATCCAGGAGCCCTTGTCCTCGGCGGGGCGAAGATTCCGGCCCGTGAGCATCGCGTAGGAATCCTGATACCATTCGCTGCCCGCATAGTTGTGACCGAGAACCGCGGCCGCCGTTTGTGCCTCGCTCGCGATACCGAGCGCGAGATAGGTTTCGGTCAGACGGTGCAGAGCCTCCGCAGTGTGCGTGGTCGTTTGATAGTTTTGCACGACGGTTCGAAAGCGGTTGATGGCCGCGACGTATTGCCCGCGGAAAAGGTAATAACGTCCGACCGACATCTCCTTGCCGGCGAGATGGTCGCGCGTGAGGTCGATCTTGAGCTGCGCGGCGCGTGCGTATTCGCTGGTCGGAAAGCGCTGCGCGACGTCCAGAAGCGACGCCAGCGCCTCTTCGGTCTTGCGCTGGTCGCGGCCGACATCGGTGATCTGCTCGTAGAGCGACATGGCCCGCAGGTAATAGGCATAGGCCACGTCCTTGTTGCCGGGATGAAGCTGAATGAAGCGGTCGGCGGCGGCGATCGCTTCGGTATATTTGTTGCCTTCGTAGTAGCAAAACGCGGCCATCAGCATCGCCCGGCGCGCCCACACGGAATACGGGTGCTGGCGCTCGACCTCGTCGAATTGCTTCGCCGCGTTCACCCAGACGCGCCTTTCGACCTGGATCCAGGCCTCGTTGTAGATTTCCTCCACGGGCCGCTCGACATACACCGCCTCTTTCGGCTCCTCGGTCGCGCAGCCGCCGAGCAGAAGAACCCCGAACGCGAACGCAACCGCCGCGGCCCATCGCGAGGGGGAAGGAAACACGAACGTTTTCAATGGCATGCGAATTCCGCCCTGTTCGGCGCGCCCCGACTCCCGCGCGATTTCCGAATACTCCGACCGGCCTCTTATGCCATCGCCGGCAAGCGCGGGTCCAGTCTGCCCGCGTAGCGGGCCGCGCGATCGACCGAGCGCGCCATTGACGGGCGGCAATTGCGGTCTATGTCACTCCTGGACCAGACAGCCGCCTTGGTGCCAAGGCGGCGGAGGCAAATCATGAGCCAGGAAGTGCTTTTCAGCCGAAGCTTTGCACGGCGGGTCGACGACCATGTCGGCGAGCGGATTCGCGAGCGGCGTACCCTTACGGGCCTGACGCAAGACGAACTCGCCGGCGCCCTCGACATTTCCTACCAGCAAATCCAGAAATACGAGACCGGGGTCAATCGCATCAGCGCGGGACGCCTCTACGAGATTGCTCAACGGCTCGGCGTGGGCGTGGACTATTTCTTCGACTCGTTGAACCCGTCCGCGCCTTCCGGGCCGATGCCCCATGGCGGGCATAGCCGGGTCGCCATCGATCTTGTGCGCAATTTCATCGAGATCGGCGACGACGACCTGCGATCCGCGCTTGCTCACCTCGTCAAGACATTGCGCGAGCAGAGGCCTCATTCGGGCGCCGCTTGAACGGTACGTCAGGCTTGGACGATAGCGTAGTTGGCCGGATCGGCGAATAATGCGCGCAGCAGCGCGTTGTTGAGGTCGTGGCCGGAACGCCGGCCTTCGAAGCGCGCGAGCAGCGGATATCCCGCGAGCTTCATGTCGCCGATGGCATCGAGAATCTTGTGACGCACGAACTCGTCGGGAAACCGGATCAGCTCGGCGTTGCGCACGCGCTCGCCATCGATGGCGAGGGTATTCTCGAGGCTCGCGCCGCGCGCCAGTCCGCGCGCCAGCAGCGCATCGAGATCGTGCACGAAGCCGAACGTGCGCGCGGGTGCGATCTCGGTGCGGAAGGCTTGGGGCGTGAACACGAAGTCGAAGCTCTGGCGCCCGATCGCCGCGTTGTCGAAGGCAATCTCGAAGTATAGTTCGTAACGTTCCGCTGGAACGAGCACGGCTTCGGCGCCGTTTTTCGCGACGCGGACCGGTCTCAGCACGCGCACCGCCTCGCGCGGCGCATCGCCCGCCGCAGTGCCCGCCCGATCCAGGAGATCGAGATAGCACCGCGCGTCGCCTGCCAGGATCGGAGGTTCGGGACCGTCGAGTTCGACCACGAGATCGTCGATCTCCGCGCCCGCGAGCGCGGCCATCAAATGCTCGACCACGCCCGCCTGGGCTCCGCCGGGCTCGGCGATGGCGGTGCCAAGCGCCGTTCCGACGACGTGCGACCAAAGTGCGGGAATCGCGGCACCGCCGAGATCGGTCCGGCGAAAAACGACCCCGGTTCCGGCCGGAGCCGGAAGCAATCGAAGCCGCGCGGGCACGCCGGCATGCAACGCGATGCCCTGCGCTTCGACTTCGGTCGCGACCGTCCGCCGTTGAGCCATGCCGTCTTATAGCAATTGCGTGGAACGATGGCTTCCTGCGCCCACCGCCGGAGCGCGTGCCGCGCTCCGACCTTCCCACAAGGGCAAGGCCGAACGGCATGCGCATCGACATCCCTTCCCCCTCTTGGGAAGGGGTTAGGGGCCGGCCGGTTCCCTATGGCCCCGCGTCAGTTCGCCTGGCGGCGCAAGAACGCCGGAATCTCGAAGCGGTCCTCCTCGTTCACGCCACCAAAAAGATCATCGCCGCGTTTGCGCTTTTCTTCGGCCGGAGCCGGCGCGGATGCCTGCGCCTTGGCATCGCGCGGGGGACGCCCGATTACCTGCACGGTCGCGCGCGTCGGGGCTTCGGCCAAGGCGGCCGGCCGCGAGGCGGCCCGCGCCACCGGCCGAGGCGCCTCGTCGGCCGGGCGCGCATCGCGGCCCCGCCGGCCGAAGATTCCAACGATACGGCGCTTGATATCGCCTTGCGGCGCCGACGCCGACGCGGCTGTCAGGGGTTCCGGCGCCCGGCTTCCGTGCGCGATCGCCGGCATTTCATCGATCGGGGGCGCGTCGTCGCCCCCAAGCGCGAACGCTTCGGCGGGCTCATGCTCCTCGATCTCTTCCGGCAACGGCTCGGGCGCCTCCGGCGCCGCGGCGGTCGCGCGCGGGCCGAACTTGCTGGCGATTACTTCGACTTGCCGGTGCACGGGGCTCGCTGCGGGCCTGATCGGCATGGAAACGCCCGCCGCGCCCGCAAAGCTGCGCCGTTCAAGCGGCAGGACCGTCGCCGCGTCGGCCTCGATGCCGGTCGCCACGACGGACACCCGGATACGCCCTTCCATGCTCGCGGTGCAGGTCGAGCCGAAGATGATATTGGCGTCGGGCGCCACCTCGGCACGGATGCGATTGGCGGCCTCGTCGGCCTCGAACAGCATCAGATCCGGGCCGCCCGTGATGTTGATGAGGACCGCGTTCGCGCCCTTCATCGACACATCGTCGAGCAGCGGGTTGGAGATCGCCGCTTCCGCCGCCTTCAACGCGCGGCCTTCGCCATCGGCCTCGCCGGTGCCCATCATCGCCTTGCCCATCTCGGACATGACGGTGCGGATATCGGCGAAGTCGAGATTGATCTGGCCGGGCATCACGATGAGATCGGTCACGCCGCGCACGCCCGAATGCAGAACCTCGTCGGCCATGGCGAAGGCCTGGGCGAAGGTCGTGCGTTCGTTCGCGACCCGGAACAGGTTCTGGTTGGGGATGATGATGAGCGTGTCGACGTAGTTCTGAAGCTCCTCGATCCCCTGTTCGGCGATGCGCATGCGCTTTTCGCCTTCGAAATGGAAAGGCTTTGTGACCACGCCGACCGTCAGCGCGCCCAGTTCGCGCACCGCGCGGGCGATGACGGGAGCGGCCCCGGTGCCCGTGCCGCCGCCCATGCCCGCCGCGATGAACACCATGTGCGAACCCTGGAGATGCTCGAGCATATCCTCGAGCGATTCTTCCGCCGCCGCGCGCCCGATATCGGGCTTGGCGCCAGCGCCGAGACCTTCGGTCACCTTCACGCCCATCTGAACGCGGCGGTCGGTCAGAGATTGCGAAAGGGATTGGGCATCGGTGTTCGCGACGACGAACTCGACGCCTTCGAGCTTCGCGTTGATCATATTGTTGACGGCGTTGCCGCCGGCACCGCCCACGCCGAGGACCGTGATCCGCGGCTTGAGCTCTCTGACCTCGGGCGCTCGTATCTTGATGGACATGTCAGACCTCCGTACTAGAACTGGGACAACACCGTCGGTCTTCCGTTACGCACCCCGGGACTCTTTTCGGCTCTCTCGGAGCCCGTCTCGTTCCCATCGTTTTCATCCGAACAGACTTCCGCCCAGCCAGCGGGCGAGCCCGCGGCGTTCGCGCTGCCGGTCCTCGCCGTCCGCTCCGGGATCGAGCGTCTCGACGAGTTGCGACGCGCCCGCGATCAGGAGGCCGAGCGCGGCCGAATAGGCCGGGCTTGCCGACGACGCGGGCAGGCCGGGAAGCGGTTGGGGGCGGCCGATGCGGACCTGCTTGTTCAGCACGTTCCAGGCGAGCTCGCGCGCACCCGAAAGCTGGCAGGCGCCGCCCGTCAGCACGGCGCGGCGGCCCGCGGCCACGTCGAAGCCGGTCGCGCGCAGCCGGTCGCGCACTTCGATGAAGATCTCTTCCATCCGCGACTGGATGATGCGTGTGAGCATGGAACGCTGAACGCGCTGGGCCGCGTCGTCGCCTTCCTCGCCCATCAGCGGCACTTCGATGAGATCGCCGCCCGCCTCCAGATCGCCGAATGCGCTGCCATAGAGTGTCTTGATGCGCTCGGCCGCGCCAAGCGGCGCCGACAGCATGCGCGCGATATCCGAAGTGACGTGCGCGCCGCCGAGCGGAACCGCGTCGACATGGACAAGCTCGCCTTCCATGAACACGGCCACCGAGGTCACGCCCGCGCCCATGTCGATCAGGGTTACGCCGAGCGATGTTTCGTCATGCGTCAGCGTGGCGAGGCCGCTGGCATGGGCGGCGAACATCCGCCCGGCCACGCACAGATGGCAGCGTTCGATCGCGAGATGGAGGTTGCGGAGCGGCCCGGGATGCACGGTCACGCCGTGCATGGTCACGCCAATACGGTCGCCGAACATGCCGCGCGGATCGCGGATGCCGCGCGCCTGATCGACGACGTAACCGGTGGGCATGGCCTGAATGGTTTCGCGGCCCTCCTCGCGGCAGCGCGCGCGTCCTTCGCCGAGCAGCGCACGCAGATGTTCGTCGCTCACGAGCGTGCCGCCGAGGGCGGATTCCGCGCGCACGGTAATGCTTTTGGGCAGGCCGCAGGTCACGGAAAGGATCACGTCCTGGATGCGCTGATCGGCGAGCTGTTCGGCGGCGGCCACGGTTTCGCGGATCGAATCCTCGGCGAGTTCGAGGCTGGTGATCGCGCCCGAGCGAAGACCCTGGGATTCATGCAGCGCCGAGCCGAGCACGCGGAGTCCCGCCCCGTCCGCCCGGCCGATGACGCAGGCGACCTTTCCCGATCCGACGTCGAGCGCGGCAACGAGACCCGTACGCGAAGGCGCCTGCCTCGCGGGCATCGTCCGTGGCCGCACTATCTCGCCCATCAGGCCGGCCTCCCCCTCTTTACCGGCTGCGAATCACCATTGCGGAGTCGGAAGATGTACCTGTCCGGGAAGCGAAGGTCGATCATTTCGACGTCGCGTTCGAGGACTCCGCTTTCGACGATCAGCCGGTCGAGTTCGGCGATCTCGCCTTCGGGATCGCGCTCGGGAAGCCGCACGACCACGCCGCCGTCGAGATGGAGGTCCCAGCGCCGATCGGAAATGCGTTCGGCGGCGCGCAGCCGCGAAGCGACCGCGATATGGGCCGACGTCACAGCGAGAAGAGAAGCGGCGGCCTGCGGCGCCCCCGTCCCAAGCAGGAGCGGGAGCTTGGCGAATTCGGCGAAACTCGCGCCGGTAATCCTGGCGCCTCCGCGTTCAACCACGACGAGTCCATCGGGGCTCTGCCACAGCGCGAAGGGCCGCTTTTCGACGAGACGAACCGAAAGCGCGTCGGGAAAATACCTGCGCACCTCGGCATCGGCGACCCAGGGAAGGGCGCGCAGGCTTTCGCGCGCGGCCCAGGGATCAACCGTGAAGATCGATTGCCCCGGCTCGATTTCGAGGGCCGCGTAGACCGCACCGGCGGGCGTACGTTCGTTGCCCCGCAGGCGAACCTCCGAAATCGCGAACCCGGCCTCGGCGCTGAAGGCGAGCGCGCCTTTGCCCGCGGCCGTCAGCCACGCCGACGCATAGCCGCCTGCCACCAGGCCCGCGCCGGCCGCGCCGACGCCGAGCAGAAGCGCCAGCAACAGCATCGGCCGCTCGACTTGAAGGCCGCGCTTAAGGAAGGCGATCCAGCCCGCGACGATCGCCTTGCGCAGGACCTTCCTGCGGCCGAACACGGGATGCGGCTCCATGCGGACTTGCGAACGCCGCGCGCTGCGCCTGGTCCGCGCCTTGCTCCGAAGTCCGACTCTGGATCTCAGCGATCGCATGAGGCGTCCTCCAGAATCCAACGCACGAGTGCGCGAAAATCCATGCCGATATGGGCGGCTTGTTCGGGTACCAGCGATGTCGGCGTCATGCCGGGCTGGGTGTTCACCTCGAGCAGGACAAGACGATCGCGGCCGGCCGTGTCGTCGTAGCGGAAATCGGCGCGCGTGACGCCGCGGCAGCCGAGCGCTTCGTGCGCGCGCAAGGCCAGGCGCAAGGCTTCCTGCGTCACGGCGTCGGAAATCCCGGCGGGCACGACATGCACCGAGCCGCCGGCGGCATATTTCGCTTCGTAATCGTAGAACTGCGTCTTGGGCACGATCTCGGTGACCGCGAGCGGGCGGTCGCCCATGACCGCGGCCGTCAGCTCGCGGCCGGGGACGTATTCCTCGACCATCACGTCGTCGCCGAGCGTCCAGGTGTCGGCGCCGAGCGCGCCCGGCGGACGATTGTCGCCCTTGCGGATGATGTACACGCCGACGCTGGAGCCTTCGTTGACGGGCTTCACGACATAGGGCGGTTCCATCTGGTGCGACTTCGAAGCGGCATGGCGATCGACCACGATGCTCGGCACGACGGGCAGGCCGGCGGCGCGGAACACCGCCTTGGAACGTTCCTTGTGCATGGCGAGCGCGGACGCGAGCACGCCGGAATGGGTGTAGGGCAGGCCCGTCACTTCCAAGAGGCCCTGCACGCATCCATCCTCGCCCCAGCGGCCGTGCAAGGCATTGAAAACAGCGTCGGGCGCCGCCGCGGCGAGCTGCGCGGAGAGATTTTCCGCGGCGTCGATTTCCACGACGTCGAAGCCTTCCTCGCGCAGCGCCATGGCGCACGCCCGCCCGGACACCAGGCTAACCTCGCGTTCCGCCGAGCGCCCGCCGAGAAGCAAGGCGACGCGTTTGAATGTCGTCATGGGGTGCCCTCCTTGTTCGCCACCCCGACCCGCTTGATTTCCCATTCCAACTCGACGCCGGACGTTTGCTTCACGCGCGCACGCACCTCTTCGCCGAGCGTTTCGATATCGGCGGCGGTTGCGCCGCCCGTATTGATGAGGAAATTGCAGTGCATCTCCGAAACCTGCGCACCGCCGATGCGAAGCCCGCGGCAGCCGGCCGCGTCGATGAGTTGCCAGGCTTTGCCGCCTTCGGGATTCTTGAACGTCGACCCCCCCGTGCGGCTTCTGATCGGCTGGGTCTTTTCGCGCGCGGCGACAAGGTCCTCCATGCGCACGCGCACGGCCGCCGTGTCGTCCGGCCTGCCTTGGAAGACCGCGTCGACGAAGACGAGATCGTCCGGCACCGAGGCCTTACGATAGGAAAACCCCATCTCGGCATTGGTGAAGGTGACGGACTTGCCCGACGCATCGACCGCTCGCGCTTCGACGAGCACGTCCTTGATCTCGCTGCCGTAGCAGCCGGCATTCATGCGCAGGGCGCCGCCGATGGTGCCCGGGATGCCGCGCAGGAATTCGAGACCCGCGATGCCGGCGTCGGCGGCCGAGCGCGCCACCGTCGCGTCGAGGCACGCCGCGCCCGCGCGCACGCGGTGTCCGGGCTCGATCACGACGCGCCCGAAAGTAGAGCCGAGCCGGATCACGACACCGCGAATCCCGCCATCGCGGACGAGGACGTTCGAGCCGACTCCGATTGCCATGATCGGCAGGTCTCTCGGTTTTGCCACGAGGAATGCGCACAAATCGCCGAGATCGGCGGGGCGGAAGAGGATCTCCGCCGGGCCGCCCACGCGGAACCAGACAAAGTCCGCGAGCGGCGCGCGTTCGCCGAGCGCGCCGCGCACGCCAGGCAGAGCGGATCGGGCGAGCGCCGCCATCAATTCTTCCCCCCCTTGGCGTGGCGTTCGAGCGCGTCCTGCAGCCCCGCGGCCCATTGCGTGATCGAACCCGCACCGAGGCACACGATGGCGCCGCCGGGCTTCGCCAGCGGCGCGATGACGGCCGGCAGATCGTCCGGCCCATCGATCGGGCGAACGTTCTTGTGGCCATGCGCGCGCAGGCCCTCGATCAGCGCGTCGCGATCCGCGCCCGCAATGGGCTGCTCGCCCGCCGCATAGACCGGCGCGATCACGGCGGCATCTGCGTCGTTGAGACAGGTGCAGAACTGTTCAAAGAGATCGCGCAGCCGCGTGTAACGATGGGGTTGGATCACGGCCACGACGGGCCCGGAAAACGCCTGTCGCGCGGCCTTCAGCACGGCTGCGATTTCGACGGGGTGATGGCCGTAATCATCGACGATGGCGGTCCCGTTCCAATCGCCGACGCGCGTGAAGCGGCGCTTCACCCCGCCAAAACCGCCGAGCGCCTTGCGGATCGTATCGTCGGAAAGCCCGAGCTCGCGCGCCACCGTGATCGCGGCCAGCGCGTTCAGCGCATTGTGTTCGCCGGGCATGGGCAATTTGAGGCCGAGCAGCGTGTGTTCCACGCTCTTGCGGCGATCCGTGAAATGGATGTCGAAATGCGACGCGCCTTCGGCAAAGCGCAGATTGACGATTCGGGCGTCGGCCTGCGGGCTGAAGCCGTAGCTGACGATGCGCCGGTCGCGAATGCGTGCGATCATCGCCTGGACTTCCGCATGATCGGCGCACATGGCGGCAAAGCCGTAAAACGGCAGGTTTTCGACGAAGCTCTGGAAGGCGGCGCGCACGTGGTCGAAATCGCCGTAATGATCGAGATGTTCGGGATCGACATTGGTGACGATGGCGATCGTCGCGGGCAGGCGCAGGAACGTGCCGTCGCTTTCGTCGGCTTCCACCACCATCCATTCGCCCGCGCCCAGCCGCGCATTCGTGCCGTAAGCGTTGATGATGCCCCCGTTCACGACCGTCGGATCGAGCCCGCCCGCATCGAGAAGCGTCGCCACCATCGTCGTGGTCGTCGTCTTGCCGTGCGTGCCGGCGACCGCCACGCAGCGCTTGAGCCGCATCAGTTCCGCCAGCATTTCGGCACGCCGCACGATGGGAAGGCCGCGCTCGCGCGCCGCCTTGAGTTCGACATTGTCGGGCTTGACCGCGGTTGAATAGACGACGACCTGCGCCTCGCCCAAATTCTCGGCGCGCTGTCCGACCGCGACGTTGATACCGAGGCCACGCAAGCGCTTCACGTTCGCGCTGTCCGCGAGATCGCTGCCTTGCACCGTGTAGCCGATGTTGCGCATGACTTCGGCGATGCCGCTCATGCCGATGCCGCCGATCCCGATGAAATGAATCGCACCGATCGAAAGCGGCATGCGGGTGGTGGAAGCGGCCATCATGCGTTTCCGTCGCTCAGGCGTTCGACGAGATCGGCCAGACGCGCGGCGGCATCGGGCTTGCCGAGCTGCGCCGCGGACGCGGCCCGCGCCGCCAGGTCCGCCGGATGCGAAAAGATATTCTCCAGAAGGCGCGCAAGCGTATCGGCGTCGAGCGTGTCCTGCGGACAAGCCCAGCCCGCGCCCGCATCCGCGATGACGGCGGCATTGGCGCTTTGGTGATCGTCGGTCGCGAAGGGATAGGGCACGAGGATGGCGGGCCGGCCGATGGCGGCGAGCTCCGCCACCGTCGACGCGCCGCTACGCGAAATCACGAGATGGGCGTCGGCCATGCGTTGGGGCAAATCGGCATAGAAGCGCGCGATCTCGGCCCCGATGCCGGCGCCCGCATAGACGGCGCGGACAGCTTGGATATCTTCCGGCCGGCATTGCTGGATCACGGCGAGGCGGCGGCGCAGGGCATCGGGCAGGCGCGCGAGCGCGGCTGGCACGATTTCCGAAAGCGCGCGCGCACCCTGGCTACCGCCGAACACAAGAAGGCGAATGGGCCCGTCCGCCGTCGGCGGCGCATAAGGCGCGCGCGCAAGGCGTCGCGCCTCGGGGCGGATCGGATTGCCGGTGAAGACGATTCGGCCGCCATCCTTCGGTGCATAGCGCGCGAACGCAAAAGACGCCGCGATGCGCTTCACGCGGCCCGCGAGAAGCCGGTTGACGCGCCCCGGCACGGCGTTCTGCTCGTGCAGAGCGGTCGGATATCCCGCGGCGCTCGCCGCCAGCATCACCGGCAGGCTCGGATAGCCGCCGAAGCCCACGACCGCGCGCGGTTTGAGTTTCAGCAATTTGGCGAAGGCCGCCACGACGCCAAGCGCGATTTCGCCGAGCGCCGCGATCCGCCCGAGCACCGAGCGGCCGACGAAAGTCGCCGCGGGGATTAGCGAGATTTCGGCACCGGGAAACGCTTCGCCGTAATTGCTGCCGCGGCCGTCCGTCATCACGACGACGCGGCCGCCGCGCAGATGGAGCTCGGCGGCGAGCGCCTGCGCGGGGAAAAGATGCCCGCCCGTGCCGCCGGCCGAAAGGACGAAGGGCGCGCTCATCGCCGTACTCCTTCGTCGGGCAGGAGCGGACGCATGCGCGTGACGCCCAGCGCGAGGCCTAGCGTGAGCGCGACGGCGAAGAGCGACGAGCCGCCATAGGAGATGAAGGGAAGCGTCATGCCCTTGGCGGGAAGCAGGCTGAGCGAAACGCCCATATTGATGAAGGCCTGGAGCCCGACGGCGATCGCGAGCCCGGCGCCCGCGAGCTGGGCGAAGAGCTCGCGCGCCTTGGCCGCGCGCAACAGAAGCCGGATCGTGATGGCCGCGAAGAGCGCTGCGATCGCGACACAAAGCACCAGCCCGAATTCCTCTCCCGCGACGGCGAAGATGAAATCCGTATGGGCGTCGGGAAGGCGGTATTTGATCGTGCCCGCGCCCGGGCCGGCGCCGGCAAGCCCGCCGGCCCCGAACGCCTCGAGCGCCAATCCCGTCTGATAGCCTTGTGCGTTCGGATCGAAGAAGAGATCGATGCGGTCGCGCACATGACCGTGCAGCATATAGGTGAGCATGAGCAGCCCGCCGCCGGCCGCGCCGAGCCCGGCGATCCAGGTGTAGGACGTGCCGGCGAAGAACAGCATCGCCGCCCACAGCGCCACGAGCAGCGCCGTCTGGCCGATATCGGGCTGCAGGATCAGCACGAAGACGGCCGGCGCCAGCAGGCCGAGGGTCACGAGCGCGCCCGGATAGCCGTGCCGGAGCTTGTCGGCGAGGACGGCGGCGGCCAGCACGGCGAAGGCGGGCTTGAGATATTCCGACGGCTGAAGCTTGAACGCGCCGAAATCGATCCAACGCCGCGCGCCGTTCACTTCTTCGCCCGCGAACAACGCCAGTGCCGCGCCGATCAGCGCGAGCGCGAACAGAACCGCCGCCAGGACGCGCACCTGGCGGGGTTCGAGCAAGGACGCGGCTACCAGAATCAACGCGGCCGTTCCGGCGAAGACGACCTGCTTCAACGCGTAATGGAAGTCCCCGGCAGCGGCGGCGGTGCCGGTGGCGGCGGGACTCGCGGCGAAAGCCAGCACCAGCCCGATGCCGATCAGGGCCAGCACGCAGGCGAGCGCCACGCGATCGACCGTCCACCACCAGCGGACGACGGCGCTCTTGTCGGCGCGCGAATACATCATGCGTGCGCCTCCGCCCCGGTGGTTGCGGCGAGCGCCTCGACGGTGACGCGGAAGGCGTCGCCGCGATGCTCATAGTCGCGGAATTGATCGAATGACGCGCAGGCCGGCGACAGCAATATGACGGGCGCCGGCGCGGTGGAGGCACTGGCGTCGCGCAAGGCTTCCGCAGCCGCGCGTTCGAGCGTGCCCGACATCGCATGTTCGACGCGGTCCCTGAGCGTTGCGGCGAAGGCCTCCGCCGCTTCGCCGATCAGATAGGCCTTGGCGATGCGCGGGAAGAACGGCGCGAGACTGGCGATGCCGCCCTCTTTCGGCTTTCCGCCGGCGATCCAATAGATGTCCTGGAAGCACGCGAGGGCGCGCGCGGCGGCATCCGCGTTCGTCGCCTTGGAATCGTTGATGAAACGCACCTTTCCGACGCGCCCGACATCCTCGATGCGATGGGCGAGGCCAGGAAAGCGCTGAATGGCGGACGCGATGCTCCGCGTGTCCTTCACGAGGCGGCGCACCGCGGCGTAGGCGAGCGCCGCATTCTGCCAATTGTGGGCACCGGGAAGATGCGGCGCGGATTTGAGATCGACCGTGACCGTCGCGTGCCGGCCCCACGCATCGTGCAGCCGCCCGTCGATGACGAAAATGCCGCGGCCGAGAACCTTGCCGACCGACACGGCGACGGCTTCGGCGCGGCGCGCGGCGGCGAGGCGCGTATAGATCGCGGCGGAATGCGCGTCGTCGATGCCGACCGCGACATGGCCGGACGCATCCGTTCGGCTCAGCAGTTTCGTCTTGACGGCGACGTAACCCTCCATCGAGCCGTGACGGTCGATGTGATCGGGCGAAAGATTGGTGAGGACGCACACGTCGGGCACGAGACCTGGCGCCAAATCGATCTGATAGGACGAAACCTCGAGCACATAGACCGTCTTGGGCTTGGGCTCGGCCAGATCGAGCGCCGGCTTGCCGATATTGCCGCCGATCTGCGCGTCATAGCCGCAGGATTGCAGGATGTGGCCGATCAGCGCCGTCGTCGTCGATTTGCCGTTCGTGCCCGTCACCGCGACGACGGGCGCCAGCGCCCTATTGGCGCTCTTGGGGCGAATGGCGCGTGCAAAAAGTTCCAGATCGCCGACGATTTCGGCGCCGGCTTCGCGCGCATGGGTCACGATCGGATGCGGCGCGGGATGCGTGAGCGGGATTCCGGGACTGAGGACGAGCGTCTTGATCCGATCCCACGGCCATTCCTGCCAAGGCTTGATCGTGGCGCCGGCTTGCGCGGCGGCTTGGCGGGAACTTTCCTTGTCGTCCCACGCCGCGACCGTCGCGCCCCCCTCGGCGAGCGCGCGCGCGGCCGACAGCCCCGAGCGCGCAAGCCCGAAGACACCCACGTCGGTCCGGCCAGGCAAGGAAACGCGGATCATGGTCCCTACCTGAGCTTGAGGGTCGCGAGGCCGGCGAGCGCCAATACGACGGCGATGATCCAGAAACGGATCACGATCGTGGATTCGCGCCAGCCGAGCTGCTCGAAATGATGATGGATCGGCGCCATGCGAAAGACGCGCTTGCCGGTGAGCTTGAACGAGACGACCTGGACGATGACCGAGACCGCCTCCATCACGAAGAGGCCGCCGACGATGAGCAGCACGAGTTCGTGCTTGATCGCGATCGCCACCGCGCCGATCGCGCCGCCCAGGGAGAGCGATCCGGTATCGCCCATGAACACCATGGCGGGCGGCGCGTTGTACCAGAGGAAGCCCAGCCCCGCGCCGATCAGGGCACCGAGCAGCACGGCCAGTTCGCCCGTGCCGGCGACATAATGGATTTGGAGATATTCGGAGAACTTCACATTGCCGACGAGATAGGCGATGACCAGGAACGTCGCGGCCGCGATCATCACCGGCACGATGGCGAGCCCGTCGAGCCCGTCGGTCAGATTGACCGCGTTCGAGGCGCCGATGAGGACGAGCGCGCCGAAGATCACGAAGCCCCAGCCGAGCGCGATCAGAACGTCCTTGAAGAACGGCACCGCGACGGTACCGGCGAGCGCGGGCGTCTCGAGCGAAATCACCCACGCTGCGACGCCGGCGCCGACGACGAATTGAAAAAGAATCTTGAGCCAGCCGCTCACGCCTTCGGATGAGCGCCTGGCGACCTTCAGATAATCGTCGACGAAGCCGAGCAACCCGTAGCTGAGCGTCACGACAAGCACCGCCCAGACATAGGCGTTCGTCAGATCGGCCCACAGCAGGGTCGCGACCGTCAACGAGACGAGAATGAGCAGCCCGCCCATGGTCGGCGTGCCCTGTTTCTCGACGATATGACGCTGCGGTCCGTCGCTGCGGATGGGCTGACCCTTGCCCTGACGCATCTTCAGCGAGCGGATCAGCATCGGCCCGATGACGAAGGCGACGACGAGGGCCGTCACGATTGCGCCGCCGGTGCGAAACGACAGATAGCGGAAGACGTTGAAAATCCCGAATTGGTCCGCCAGCGGCACGAGCAGGTGATACAGCACCGATCAAATCCCCCTAGGCCACGGTCGCGCCGCCGCGCGCCTTGAGCGCGTCGACGATCGTTGCCATGCGGCTCCCGAACGAGCCTTTGATCAAAACCACGTCGCCCGGGCGCACGGCGCGCGCCACGGCTTCGGCCAACTCCACCGATTGCGATGCATAGGCGCCGCGCCGCGCCGGCGGCACCGCGTCCCAAAGCGCCGCCATCTGAGGACCGCAGGCAAAGACGAGATCGGCGCGCGCCTCTTCGAGCGCGATCGCCAGCCCGCGATGCAGCGCGGAACCTTCCGGACCCAGTTCCAGCATATCGCCCAGCACGGCGAGGCGCCGGCCGCCCTTGGCGGGGCGCGCCGCGCCCAGCAAGCCGATCGCGGCGGCCATGGATGCGGGATTGGCGTTGTAGCTCTCGTCGATCATCTCGATGCTGCCGCCCTCGACAGGCAGGAAGGCGCGCGCGCCGCGCCCCTTGAGGGCCGCGAACGACGACAACGCCGCGGCGCCCCTCGCCACGTCGGCACCGAGTTCGGAGGCGGCAAGCAGCGCCGCGACCGCGTTGGTCGCGATGTGGCGGCCCGGAGCGCCGACCGCGAAGCGGTGGCGCGTTCCGGCGATCTCGGCGTCGACCGTCATGCCTTCGTCGCGCGGCTCGACCGACACGAGGCGACCGACGCATGCCTTGCTTTCGCCGAAGAACAGCACGCGTTCCACGCCCGAGACACGCGCGTGATCGGCGAGCCGCTCGGCATGCGCGTTGTCGCCGGGGATCAGGGCCGCGCCGCCCTTCTCCACACCTTCGAAGATTTCGGCCTTGGCATCGGCGATCTTCTCGACCGTGCCGAAATATTCGAGATGGGCGGGAGCAACCGTCGTGACGAGTGCGACCTGAGGGCGGACCTGCGCCACGAGCTCGCGGATTTCGCCTTCGTGGTTCATGCCGATTTCGAAGACGGCGAAATCCGTATCCTTCGGCATGCGCGCGAGGCTGAGCGGCACGCCCCAATGATTGTTGTAGGAGGCGGCGGAAGCGAACGTGGCGCCGCTCGCGCCCAATACGAGACGCAGCATTTCCTTCGTCGTGGTCTTGCCGGCGCTTCCCGTGACGGCCGCGATCTTCGCGTTCGCGCGCGCGCGCGACGCGCGGCCAAGCGCCACCAATCCCGCCAGCGTGTCCTTCACGACCAAGAGCGGAACATTGTCATTGGCTTCCTTCGGATGCCGCGAAACAAGGGCGGCCGCCGCGCCCTTTTCGAAGGCGTCGGCGACGAAAGCCTGGCCGTCGCGCGCGTCGCCCTGGAGCGCCACGAAAAGATCGCCTTTCGCGAGCGTGCGCGTGTCGATCGACACTCCGCTCGCCCGCCACTTCATGGTGGAGCGCCCGCCGGTCGCGGCGGTGGCTTCCGCCGAAGTCCAGAGCGCGTTCATAGGGCCTCTCCGCCGCTTGCGCGGGCGGCCTTCGCCGCTTCCTCGGCATCGGAGAACGGACGCACGTCGGTTCCGACGATCTGGCCTTCCTCATGGCCCTTGCCCGCGATGACGAGCGCGTCGCCGTCTTCGAGCATCGCGACCCCCTCGCGGATCGCCTCGGCGCGATCGCCGATCTCGCGCGCGGACGGCGCACCGGCCAGGACCGCCTTGCGGATCGCGGCGGCGTCTTCGCTGCGCGGATTGTCGTCGGTGACGATGACGAGATCGGCGCGCGTCTCGGCGACGGCGCCCATGAGCGGGCGCTTGCCGCGGTCACGATCGCCACCGCAGCCGAAGACCACGATCAGGCGGCCCGCGACATGGGGACGAAGCGCGCTCAGCACCGTTTCGAGCGCGTCGGGCGTGTGGGCGTAGTCGACATAGACGGACGCGCCTGTCTTCGTCCGCGCCACGCGCTGCATCCGTCCCGGTGCGCCTTCGAGACGTTCGAGGGCTGCGAACACGGCATCCGCCGGATCGCCAAGCGCGATCGCCAGTCCCGCCGCAACGAGCGCGTTCGACGCCTGGAACAGTCCCGCCAGCGGAAGCGCCACCTTATATTCACGCCCGTCAAGCGAAATGCCGAGCATCTGGCCGTGCGCCGCAGGTTCCTGCGCGAGAAGACGCAACGTCTCGCCGGCCTTGCCGACGGTCAGAACGCGCAGACCGCGACGCGTGGCGCCGGCGATGAATTCGAGCGCGTGCTGCGCGTCGGCGTTGATCACGGCCGCGCCGCCGGGCCGCACGAGCTCGGTGAAGAGTCGCAATTTCGCGGCGAGGTAATGCGCGAAGTCGACATGATAGTCCAGATGATCGCGCGTGATGTTGGTGAAACCGGCCGCGGCTATCGCGACGCCGTCGAGGCGATATTGGTCGAGCCCGTGGCTCGAGGCTTCGAGCGCCAGATGCTCGACGCCTTCGGATTTCAGCCGCGCGAGCTGGCGATGGATTTCGATCGGATCGGGAGTGGTATGGGCGAGCTTGACCGCGCCGGACGGCGCCATCACGCCAAGCGTGCCGAGGCTTGCCGCGCGCCGCCCCTGACATGTCCATATCTGGCGCAGGAACGACGCGATGGACGTCTTTCCATTGGTACCCGTGACGGCCGCGACGATCGCGGGCTGCGCGCCGAAGAATTCGGCGGCCATCGATGCCAGACGCCGGCGCGGATTTTCGTCGGCGATGAAGCGCACGCCGGCTTCGCGCGCGGCTGCCCTCGCCCCGGGAACACCCAGCACCGCCACGGCGCCACGCTTGACGGCATCGGCGATGAACTGCGCGCCGTCGAGCTTCGTGCCGGGCATCGCCGCGAAGAGATAGCCGGGCTTCACCTCTCGGCTGTCGGAGGCGAGCCCGCGAAACTCCTGCGTGGCCCCCATCGCTTCTTCTTTCACTTTTAGCGCCCCGACCATCGGTCTCGATTGTGGTTCAATTATGAATTGCTTGCGTCGACGAAAGGACCATCGCTGCGCATCACGCCGAGCAGCGGAGCGATACGCCCGATCACGCGCGAGACGAGCGGCGCGGCCGTGTAGCCGGCCGTCGCGTAACCATATGTGTCCTTCGTGCCCTTGGGTTCGTCTACCACGACGAACACCAGATAGCGGGGCGCGTCTATCGGGAACACGCCGCAGAAGGACGAGATCAGCGATTTGCGCGAATAGCCGCGTCGCGTGGCCTTTTCCGCCGTGCCCGTCTTGCCCCCGACACGATAGCCCGCGACCGCGGCGTTCTTTCCAGTTCCTTCGGTCACGACGAGGTGCAGCAGCTCGCGCATGGCGAGGCTCGCGCGCTCGGAAAGAACACGCTCGCCGTTCTGCGGGCTTTCGCGCTTCAGGAAGGTCGGCACGATCCGCGTGCCGCCGTTAACCACGCTCGCCACCGCGGCGGCGAAGGAGAGCGGGCTGACGGAGACACCATGGCCGAACGCGACGGTCGCGGTCTCGACATCCTTCCAACGGCGCGGCGTGAGCGGCTCGCGCGCCTCGGGAAGCTCGGTCCGCACGGGTGCCAGCAAGCCCAGGCGGGACAGGAAGGCGCGCTGACGCGCCGCGCCGGCACGAAGCGCGATCCGGGCCGTGCCGATATTCGAGGATTGCGCGAAGACATGGGCGGCCGTCAGCATCGGGCCGAGACGATGGGAATCGCGGATCGAAAAGCGGCCGACGCGAAGCGGATGTCCGACATCGATGCGCTCGTCGAGACGAACGGTCTGTTCTTCCATCGCCTGGGCAAAAGCGAAGATCTTGAACACGGAGCCGAGCTCATAGGCGTCCTGCGCAATGCGGTTGCGCTGCGAGTCGCCCGGCTTCAAACGGCGGAGATTGGGCTCGAAGTCGGGCAGCGATACGAGGGCCAGGATTTCGCCGGTCACGACATCGAGCACGATGCCGCCGCCGGCATTCGCCTTGAATTTTTCGAGCGTGGCGCCGAGCTCTCGCGCGAGCACATGCTGTACGCGCAAGTCGACGGAAAGCGCGACGGGCTTGGCGGCATCGCCGCGCAGCCGCGTATCGAGCCCGAATTCCAGACCGGAGACACCGTCGCGATCGATGTCGACTTGGCCGACGACGTGCGCCAAGGCGCGGCCGCCCGGATAGATGCGTTTGAGGCTGGGCCGGAACGTGAGACCGGGAAGGCCGAGCCGCATGACGGCGTCCTGCTCGTCCGGTGTCAGCGCGCGCTTCACGGTGACGGTCTTGCGATCCTCGGCGAATTGCGCCAGCAATCGCGCCTCGTCCGCACCGGTCGCCGCGGCGAGCACATGGGCGGCTTCGGCCGGGTTCCAGAACGCCGACGGCTTGGCCTCGAGATCGACGATCGGCAGATCGCGCGCGAGCAACAATCCATGGCGATCGACAAGATCGGCGCGTGCGCCTGACGCCGGGGACGCGGTTTCCGCGACCACGCCGGTTCCCCCGCGCAGCGCCATCACATCGACCAGACGCAGACCC
>Ga0326597_10004350_pt1 | contig 19961 bp, 20 predicted proteins | sample RVTome_12_FD_203789 | JGI IMG/M metagenome (GOLD analysis project Ga0326597, IMG submission 203789) | Soil microbial communities from uranium-contaminated site in the Upper Colorado River Basin, Wyoming, United States - RVT100D185 | ecosystem: Environmental > Terrestrial > Soil > Contaminated >...
CAGGCCGCATATCGGGTTCGGCGACGCGTAAGGCTTTAGGTTTCATAGTCTTTGCGTTCATGTGATGTGGCTCGGCGAGCGATCCGATCGAGGTCGACAGCGATGGACGGTCGCCATCGCGGCCTAAGAGCAGGCATCGCCGGTTTGTTCATGAGGCCCAACTAGTGATCAGGCAGCAAGCCGCTGCCGCAGAAAGCATATACCCGTAGAAACTAGCAACCAACAGTAGAAACATGGCCGCGGCGTCGTACCGATAGCGCACGCAGATGAGGCGCTTGCCGAAGCGCGCGGCGAGTTTGCGGGTGCCTTTGTCGCCCGGGCGCAAGAAAACGCGCGTTTCCATTCCCGGAGTAACGCCGCACAGGGCAGGCGTCGACTGCCTCAGGCGGCGTGCGGCGGCCCAACGCGGCCGCGTGATCATTCGTCCTTGGCCATCCATGCGACCTTCGCTTTCGCCTGGGCTAGGGCCTCCTTGTCGGTGGCGAAGACCAGTTGCGAGTAACGCTGCAGCGAGAACCATCCCTTCATATCCTCCGGATCCCTGCGGTACTCCTCGAAACCGAACGTGCCGTCGTCGCGCACGAAGATGTCGACGCAGTGGTCGCCGGCGGGACTGTCGATGGAGGTGACGACGTGCTGGCCCACGGCTTGGCGATCAACGGCTGCGCGCGTGCACGAACCCGATCGCGCGCCGGAGGGCCAGGTTCACCGGCATTGCATCGGCAGGTAACCGGCGGGAATGTTGGTCATGTTCTCGCCCTTGGCCGTCATGTTGCCCGGCACCGCCGCGTAACCGCAGACCCACGCGACCGGAACCACCGGTGCGTCCGCCACGATCGCCGGGCGCAGCGTGAGGATCAGTCCCCGGATCTGGTTGTTGGCCCGGTTGCCGAAGGCGATGTGGATGGCGCCGCCTTCGACCGACAGCGCGCTGACGTAGTTGCTGACGACCTTTTCCGGGACGGGCAGGCCGATGCTCGCGTTGTCGGCGGGCAGGGCGTGCGCGAAAGCCCAGGACGCGGCGATCGGGCCTTTGGCGATGTCCGCCAGGGGCAGGGCGTCGACGATCTGGTTGCGCCCCGGATCACGAGCTAGGTCGCGCGGCAGCCCGTCGTGCACGACGAGGATATCGGTGCCGCCGTTTGCATCGGCCAGCGTGATCGTGATCGTCATCTCGCCGCGCAGCGCGGGATCCGCAGTCTCGAACTCCACCACTTCGACCACCCGCTCGTTCGTCACCAGCTTCACGAAGCGGCCGTGGTAGGTGTCGGTGTGCGCGCTCGTCTTGCCGGTCCCGGTCGGCTCGTCGTAGGTGAGCGAGACCCGGAACGCGCCCCCTTCGCGGACGTCGAACGCGTGCAGGTGGCTGCTCATCCCGGTCGGCACCTTCCACGTGGCGACCGCGCGCGCGTCGACAAGCGCCTGATAGACCCTTGCGCGGGGCGCGTGCACGCGGCGGCTGATGCGGGTCGAGCTCACGCGCGAACATTAGCACTAGCGGCGAGACGGCGTAACGCCTTGAAACGGTTCACGTTGACCCACGCGCGGCGATATACTTCCCACACTTATGCAGAAGTCCAGTCCCTACGATCAGGACCTGTACCGCAACCCCGCCAACTACGCGCCGCTGACGCCGCTGTCGTTCATCGAGCGCGCGGCCACCGTGTACCCGGAGCGCACCGCCGTGATCCACGGCGATCGCCGCTTCACCTGGAAGGAAACCTACGCGCGCTGCCGCCGGCTCGCCTCGGCGCTCACCAGGCGCGGCGTCGGCCCGGGCGACACGGTCTCGGCGATGCTCGCCAACACACCCGAGATGGTCGAGTGCCACTTCGGCGTGCCGATGACGGGCGGCGTGCTCAATGCCCTGAACACCCGGCTCGACGCCGACGCCATCGCCTTCATGCTGAACCACGGCGAAGCCAGGGTGCTGATCACCGACAAGGAGTTCGGGGCGACGATCGAGGCCGTGCTGAAAAACCTCGGGCGCAAGATCGAGGTGATCGACGTGGAGGACCCGGAGTTCCAGGGCGGCAAGCGCCTCGGCGACAGGACCTACGAGGAGCTGCTCAAGGAGGGCGACCCGGAATTCGAGTGGCGCTGGCCCGCGGACGAGTGGCAGGCGATCTCGCTCAACTACACCTCGGGCACCACCGGCGATCCGAAGGGCGTGGTGTACCACCACCGCGGCGCCTATCTCAACGCCGTGTGCAACATCGTCACCTGGGGCATGCCGCACCACGCGGTGTACCTGTGGACGCTGCCGATGTTCCACTGCAACGGCTGGTGCTTTCCATGGACGATGGCGGCGAACGCCGGAACCAACGTCTGCCTGAGAAGGGTGGAGGCGGCGAAGATCTTCGAGCTGATCAAGGCGCACAAGGTGTCGCATTACTGCGGCGCGCCGATCGTGCACTCGGCGCTCGTCAACGCGCCGCAGGCGATGAAGCAGGGGATCGGCCACAAGGTGTCGGCGATGGTGGCGGCGGCCGCGCCGCCGGCGGCGATGATCGAGGGCATGGAGAAGATGGGGTTCGATCTCACCCATGTCTACGGCCTGACCGAAGTGTACGGGCCGGCGACGGTGTGCGCCAAGCACGAGGAGTGGGCCGGGGCCGACATCTCCGAGCGCGCGCGCCTGAACGGCCGCCAGGGAGTGCGCTACCTGATGGAAGAAGGCTTGAGCGTGATGGACCCGCAGACCATGAAGCCGGTGCCCGCCGACGGCGAGACCATGGGCGAGATCATGTTCCGCGGCAACATCACCATGAAGGGCTATCTCAAGAACCCGAAGGCGACGCAGTCCGCGTTCGCCGGCGGCTGGTTCCACTCGGGCGACCTCGCGGTGCTGCAGCCCGACGGCTACTTGAAGATCAAGGACCGCTCCAAGGACATCATCATCTCGGGCGGCGAGAACATCTCCTCCATCGAGGTCGAGGACGTGCTCTATCGCCATCCCTCGGTGCTCGCCGCCGCGGTGGTGGCGCGCCCCGACGAGAAGTGGGGCGAGACGCCGTGCGCGTTCGTAGAGCTCAAGCCCGAGGCGAGGGTGAGCGAAGCCGAGCTGATCGAGTTCTGCCGCCAGCACCTGGCGAAGTTCAAGGCGCCGCGCGCGGTGGTGTTCGGCGAGCTGCCGAAGACCTCGACCGGCAAGATCCAGAAATTCATCCTGCGCGAGAAGGCCAAGTCGGCCTCCGCCATCGAGTAAGGAGCCACGCCATGAGCGCCGTACCCCAAGCCGAGCAGCCGGTGCTGCTGCGCGAAGACCGCGACGGCATCGCCACGCTGACGCTCAACCGCCCGCAGCAGATGAACCTGCTGACGGGCGGGATGCTCGCCGCGCTGCAAGCGACCTTCGACCAGATCGCCAGGGACCCCTCGGTGCGTGTCGTCGTGCTCGCGGCGACCGGCAGGGGCTTTTGCGCCGGCCACGACCTGAAGGAGATCCGCGCGCTCAAGGAGCTGCCGAAGATCGAGGCACTGTTCAAACAGTGCAGCCGCATGATGTCCACGATCCCGAAGCTGCCGCAGCCGGTGATTGCCAAGGTGCAAGGCGCGGCGGCCGCCGCCGGCTGCCAGCTCGTCGCGCAGTGCGACCTCGCCATCACGGTGGACACGGCAAAGTTCGTCACCTCGGGCGTGACCTGGGGCTTCTTCTGCTCGACGCCGGGCGTCGCCGTCGGCCGCAACCTGCAGCGCAAGCACGCGCTGGAGATGCTGCTCGTCGGCGACCCGATCTCGGCGCAGCGGGCGCTGCAGTGGGGGCTCGTCAACAAGGTCGTGCCGGTCGATCAGCTCGACGCGGCGGCCGCCGAGCTTGCGGCCAAGCTCGCCGCCAAGCCGTCGGCGACCATGACGGCGGGCAAGCGCGCGTTCTACCAGCAGATGGACCTCGGGCTGGAGAAGGCCTACGAGCTCGCCGGGCGCATCATTTCGGAGGCCTTCGCGCACGAGGAGGGCCGCGCGGGCATGGACGCCTTCATCGAGAAGCGCCCGCCGCCGGGCACGAAGTAGGATGGGCCGCTACTACGAGGACTTCGCCGTCGGCGACACCTACAAGCACTGGCCGGGCCGCACCATCACCGCGGCCGACAACACCTGGTTCACGCTGCTCACCATGAACCAGCACCCGATCCACTTCGACGAGGAGTACGCGAAGCGAACGGAGTTCGGGAAACCCCTGGTCAACTCGACGCTGACCCTCGCCATCGTGGTCGGCATGAGCGTGCAGGACGTGAGCCGGAACGCGGTGGCGAACCTCGGCTGGACCGACATCGCCATGCCCGCGCCGGTCTTCAACGGCGACACGCTGTACGCGGAATCCGCGGTGCTGGAAAAGCGCGAGTCGAAGTCCCGCCCGACGCAGGGCATCGTCACGGTGGCGACGCGCGCCTGGAAGCAGGACGGCACGACGGTCATGACCTTCAAGCGCTCCGTCCTGGTGCCGAAGCGCCCATGAACGCGGCAGACGAAACCCAGATCCTCGACGCGATCGCCAAGTGGCTCGAGCGCGACGTGCGGCCGAAGGCGCGCGAGCTGGAAAAGAAGGACGAATACCCGGAATCGATGGTCGAGCAGATGAAAACGCTCGGCCTGTTCGGCGCCACCATCCCGCAGGAATACGGCGGCCTCGGCCTGCCGGCCTCGACCTACGCCAAGATCGTGGCGCAGATCTCCGAAGTCTGGATGTCGCTCACCGGCATCTTCAACTCGCACCTCATCATGGCCGCGGCGGTGGCGCGCTACGGCACCGAGGAGCAAAAGAGGAAGTTTCTGCCGAAATTCGCGAGCGGCGAAGTGCGCGGCGGGCTCGCGCTCACCGAGCCCGACTGCGGCACCGACCTGCAGGCGATCCGCACGCGCGCGGTGCGCGACGGTGAGCACTATGTCGTCAACGGCACCAAGACCTGGATCTCGAACGGCATCAAGGGCTCTTGCTTCGCGCTGCTCGTCAAGACCGACCCCGAGGCCAAGCCGCGGCACAAGGGCATGAGCATGCTGCTGGCCGAGAAGGGCAAGGGGTTCAAGGTGTCGAAAAAGCTGGAGAAGCTCGGCTACAAGGGCATCGACTCGGCGGAGCTCATCTTCGAGGACTATCGCGTGCCGGCGGCGAACCTGATCGGCGGCGAGGAGGGCAAGGGTTTTCACCACGCCATGGGTGGGCTGGAGCTCGGGCGCATCAACGTCGCCGCGCGCGGCGTGGGCGTGGCGAACGCGGCGCTGAAGGACGCGGTGGCGTACTCCCAGGTGCGCAAGACCTTCGGCAAGCCGATCTGCGAGCACCAGGCGATCCAGCTCAAGCTCGGCGAGATGGCGACGCGCTGCGAGGCGGCGCGGCTGCTGGTGGAGAACGCGGCGCGCGCCTACGACGCGGGCGAGCGCTGCGACATGGAAGCCGGCATGGCGAAGTACTTCGCCTCGGAAGCCGCGCTCGAGAACTCGATCGAGGCGGTGCGCATCCACGGCGGCTACGGCTACTCGACGGAGTTCAACGTGGAGCGCTACTACCGCGACGCGCCCCTGATGTGCATCGGCGAGGGCACCAACGAGATGCAGCGCATCATCATCGCCAGGCAGCTCATCGCGCGGAACCCGGCCTGATGCTGCCCCTCGCGGGCGTGCGCATTCTCGCAGTGGAGGTGTACGGCGCCGGCCCGTTCGGCAGCGCGCACCTTGCAGATCTCGGCGCCGAGGTGATCAAGATCGAGCCGCGCGCGGGCGGCGACGTCTCGCGCGCGGTGGGCCCGTACTTCCTCGGCGGGGACGACAGCGTCTTCTTCCAGTCGCTCAACCGCAACAAGAAATCGCTCACGCTCGACCTCAAGCTGCCGAAGGGCAAGGAGATCCTCGGCAAGCTCGCCGCCACGGCCGACGGGCTTCTGAGCAACCTGCGCGGCGACCAGCCGGAAAAGCTGGGCCTCAGGCACCAGGATCTCGCGAGCGCCAACCCGAAGCTCGTCTGCGCGCACCTCTCGGCCTACGGGCGTGACGGCGCGAGGAAGTCCTGGCCGGGCTACGACTACCTGATGCAGGGCGAGGCGGGGTTCCTCTCGCTCACCGGCGAGCCCGAGGGCCCGCCCGCGCGCATGGGGCTCTCGATCGTCGATTACTCGACGGGCACGACCTGCGCGCTCGCGCTCCTCGCCGGGATCCTGGAAGCGCGGCGCACCGGGCGCGGGCGCGATATCGACGTCTCGCTCTACGACGTCGCCATGCATCTGCTCAATTACCCGGCGGCGTGGTACCTGAACGACGGACTGGTGACCGAGCGCGTCGCGCGCTCGGCGCACCCGTTCATCGTGCCCTCGCAGCTCTACCGCACGAAGGACGGCTGGATCTTCGTCATGGCGCAGACGCGGCGGTTCTGGGAAATGCTGTGCGCTGCGCTCGGCCGGGCGGAGCTGGCGGCCGAGTATCCCGATTTCGCGGCGCGGCGCGAGCATCGGGATGATCTGACCCGAATCCTCGACGAAGCGTTCTGCGCGCAGAGCACCGAACACTGGCTGGGCAAGCTGCGCGGCACGATTCCCTGCGGCCCCGTGTACGACATGGCGCAGGCGCTCGAGAACCCGTACTTCCTCGAGCGCGGCGGCGTGCAGGTGCTCGAGCACCCCGACAAGCCCGGCCTCAAGCTGGTGGCGAGCCCGTTCCGGCTCGACGAGCCGCTGCCCGCGAACCCCGCGCCGAGGCTCGGCGAACATACCGAGGCGCTCCTGGCGGAGCTCGGTTATTCCGCGGCCGACATCGCGGTGCTGAAAGCGGCGAAGGCCATCTGATGAAGCTCGAGGGCGTGCGCGTCATCGATCTCTCGCGCTTCCTGCCGGGGCCGCTCGCCACGCAGCTGATGGCCGACCAGGGCGCCGAGGTGATCAAGGTCGAGTCGATCGACGAGGGCGAGCCGACGCGCAGTATCGGGGCGAAGCGCGACGGCGTGAGCGTTTATTTCGCCAATACCCAGCGCGGCAAGAAGAGCCTCGCGCTCGACCTAAAGGACCCGCAGGGCGTAGAGATCCTCATGCGTCTCGCCGGGAAGGCGGACGTGCTGATCGAGTCGTTCCGCCCGGGCGTCGTCGAGCGCCTCGGCATCGGCTACGCGCAAGTAACGAAGCGCGCGCCGCGGATCGTCTACGCCTCGATCGCTGCCTTCGGCCAGACCGGTCCCTACCGCGAGCTCGCGACGCACGACCTCGGCACCGAGGCACTGACGGGCGTGCTGTCGCTGAACCGCGGCGGCGACGGCAAACCCGCGATTCCCGCGCTCGCCAACGCCGACATGCTCGTCGCCACGATGACGCTCGCCGGCGTGCTGATGGCGCTGCTGCGCAGGAAGGAAACGGGGAAGGGCGACTATCTCGACATGGCGATGGCCGATTGCCTGCTCGCCTGCCTGCCGAACAACATGGGCGTCGCCATGACCGAGCGGCGGCAGCCCGACCCCAGGTCCGAGCGTACGCTGGGCGGGAACGCGCTCTACGACATCTACGAGACGAAGGAGGGAGACTTCGTCGTCCTCGGCGGGCAGGAGCTGAAGTTCGCAAAGAACCTGCTCGAGCCGCTCGGTCGCCCCGATCTGGTCGAGCTCTGCAAGCTGCCGCCCGGGTCCGGGCAGGACCCGGTGCGCGCGTTCCTGCGCGAGACCTTCCGCACCCGGACGAAGGCCGAGTGGGTCGAGTGGTTCAAGGGGCGCGACATCGCCTTCGCGCCGATGAAGACGCTCCCCGAGGTGCTCGAGGACCCGCACTTCAAGGCGCGCGGCATGGTGCTGAAGGACGCGCGCGGCTGGGACCATCTCGGCGTGCCGATCCGCTTCGGCAACGAGCCGGCAAAGCCGAATTTCGAACCGCCGGCGCACGGCGAGCACAGCTCGGCGATCCTGCGCGGCCTCGGCTACGGCGAGGACGAGATCGCGCGGCTCAAGTCCCGCGGCGTCATCAAGGACGCTTGACGCCGTGCATGGACGGCGCATCGCTTCCCGGGTAGCATCCGCGGCCGTGAATCGCCCCTGGATCGTGCGTACCGTCGCGCTGCTGCTGGTGCTGGTCGGCCTGCAGGCCGGCGCGTTCAGCGATCTGGACAGGGGCGACGAGCGCTACTACGGCACCGAGGACTACAGCGCCGTAGGGCGTCCGGAGGCGCGCAAGCCGGACGCCGTTCCCCTGCCGTTGCCCGCGGCGCAGCCGCCGCGCGCGCTTCAATCGTCCCTTTTCCCCGCTTTGTTTACGCCGCCCCGGCGCTTCACAGGCGCGCGCGCGTTCGCGCGGCATCGCGTCCCCGACCCGACCGGCCCGCCCCGGGCCTGACTCCGCAAGGCAGTCTGCAGTTCGGTTAATCGCGGCGCGGCGCGCTCGCGGCGCCGCGTTCGCATGCACAAGTCAGAGGAATCCTCATGGAAAGTCTGGGCACCGCGGTACTCGTATTCCTGGTGAGCGCGTCGTTCGTCATCGCCGCCGGCATCGGCCTCGCGCGCTACGGCGACGATCTCGCCGAGAGCACCGGCTGGGGCAAGCTGTGGGTGGGCACGCTCCTCGTCGGCATCGCCACCTCGCTTCCCGAGGTCACGGTGAACATCTCCGCCGTGTGGCTGGAAAAATCCCCCGGGCTCGCGCTCGGCAACGTGTTCGGCGCGGACATGATGAACGTGTTCGTCCTCGGCTGCGTAGGGCTCGCTTTCGGCATCGGCAATCTGTTCGGCGGCCAAGGACGCGACACCGAGCTGCTGATCCTGGTCGGCATGGGGCTGGTCGCGCTCGCGCTGGTCTTCGGCATCGCGGGCGACGTGAAGCTCGGGCCCACGAGCCTGGGCACCGTGCTCATCCTCGCCGGCTACCTCGCCGGCATGCGGCTGGTCTACAAGGCAGGCCAGACGCACATGCACCTCGAGGACATCCCCGCGCCGACCGGCAGCGCGCGCAAGGCCTGGATCGGCTTCGGCATTTCGGTCGCCGTGGTGATCGTGGCCGGGCGCTTCCTGGCGATGAGCGCCGACCGTATCGCCGAGATCTCCGGCATCAGCGCGAGCTTCATCGGCGTGCTGCTCGTCTCGATCGTCACCACGCTGCCCGAGGGCTCGGTCACGGTGGCGGCGACGCTGCGCAAGTCCTACGGCATCGCCATGGGCAACGTCTACGGCAGCAACGCCTTCAACGTCACCATCCTCTTTTTCTCGGACCTGTTCAGCCCCGTGCCGCTCCTCGGCCAGATGGAGGGTGCGCACTACGCGGCGGCGCTCGCCGCGCTCGCCCTGATGGGCATGGGCTACCTGGTGTGGAAGGGGGTGCAGCGGCCGGCGTACGCCTGGGCGCGCACGCTCGCGCCGGCGATCCCGGTGCTCTACATCGGCGCACTGTACGTGGTGTACACGCTGGCGCAGACCTGACCTCCCCAGGCCCTGTACAATTGCGGCTCCGCAGCATGGCCGCCGACATCATCCTCGAGACGCAAGGCCTGACGAAGGAGTTCAAGGGCTTCGTCGCGGTGAACGGCGTGGGCCTGCGCGTGCGCCGCGGCACGATCCACGCGCTCATCGGTCCGAACGGCGCGGGCAAGACCACCTGCTTCAACCTGCTCACGCACTTTCTCGCGCCGACGCGCGGCCGGATCGTCTACAACGGCCGCGACATCACCGGCTCGCGCCCGGCCGCCATCGCGCGCATGGGGCTCGTGCGCTCGTTCCAGATCTCGGCGGTGTTCCCGCACCTCACGGTGCTCGAGAACGTCAGGATCGCGCTGCAGAGAAAGCGCGGCGCCTCGTTCGACTTCTGGCGCTCCGAGCGCGCGCTCGATTCATTGAACGAGCGCGCGCGCGAGCTGATCGAGGCGGTGGGGCTGGCGCAGTTCGCCGCCGTCGCCGCGGTCGAGCTGCCCTACGGGCGCAAGCGCGCCCTGGAGATCGCCACCACGCTCGCGCTCGACCCGGAGATGATGCTGCTCGACGAGCCCACCGCCGGCATGACGCACGAGGACGTGGAGCGCATCTCGGCGCTGGTGAAGAAGGTCGCGGCCAACCGCACCGTGCTGATGGTCGAGCACAACCTCTCGGTGGTGGCCAACCTCTCCGACACCATCACCGTGCTGCAGCGGGGCGAGATCCTCGCCGAGGGCGACTACGCCGCGGTGTCGAAGAATGCGCAGGTGATCGAGGCCTACATGGGGTCGGGGCATGCCTGAGCCGCTCCTGCAGGTGCGGGGCCTCAATGCGTGGTACGGCGAGTCGCACGTGCTGCACGGCGTGGACTTCGAGGTCGGCCGCGGCGAAGTGGTGACGCTGCTCGGCCGCAACGGCGCGGGCAAGACCACGACGCTGAAGTCGGTGATGGGCATGGTCGGGCGGCGCGAGGGCGCGATCGCCTTCGACGGCCGGCCGATCGGCGCGCTGCCCTCGAACCGGGTGGCGCGCCTCGGCATCGCGTTCTGCCCGGAGGAGCGCGGCATCTTCGCCAGCCTCAACGTGCGCGAGAACCTGCTGCTGCCGCCGCAGGTGCGTGAGGGCGGACTGACCGAGGCGCAGATCTACGAGCTGTTCCCGAACCTCAAGGAGCGCCTGGCGAGCCAGGGCACCAAGCTCTCCGGCGGCGAGCAGCAGATGCTCGCCATCGGCCGCATCCTGCGCACCGGCGCGCGGCTGCTGCTGCTCGACGAGCCCACCGAGGGACTCGCGCCGGTGATCGTGCAGCACATCGGGCGCACGCTCGCGCGCCTGAAGCAGGACGGCTTCACCATCCTGCTGGTCGAGCAGAACTTCCGCTTCGCGCAGACGGTGGCCGACCGCCACTACGTCATGGAGCACGGGCGCGTGGTGGACATGATTCCCAATGCCGGGCTCGAGGCGGCGATGCCCAAGCTGCACGAGTATCTCGGCGTATGAACGCAACGTTTCTTTCAACAGGAGGCACCATGAAGTTGCAGCGCACATTGATCGCGGCGGCCGTCGCCGCGCTGGCCGGCACTGCCCAGGCGCAGGTTTCCGACGGCGTGGTGAAGATCGGCGTCATGAACGACATGTCCGGCCTGTACGCGGACCTGACGGGGCCGGGCTCGGTGGTGGCCGCGCGCCTGGCGGTGGAGGATTTCGGCGCGGCGAGGAAAGGCATGAGGGTGGAGATCGTCTCCGCCGATCACCAGAACAAGCCCGACGTCGGCTCGACGATCGCGCGCACCTGGTACGACACCGACAAGGTGGACGTGATCGTCGACGTGCCGACGTCTTCGGTCGCGCTGGCGGTCAACCAGATCACCCGGGAAAAGGGCAAGGCGTTCCTGGTGTCCGGCGCGGCGAGCTCTGACCTGACCGGCAAGGCCTGCTCGCCGAACACGATCCACTGGACCTACGACACCTGGATGCTGGCCAACGGCACCGGCAGCGCGATCGTCAAGACGGGCGGCGACAGCTGGTTCTTCCTCACCGCCGACTACGCGTTCGGGCACGCGCTGGAGCGCGATACCGAAGCGGTGGTACTGAAGAACGGCGGCAAGGTGCTCGGCAAGGTGCGCCATCCGTTCCCGGGGAGCGACTTCTCGTCGTTCCTGCTGCAGGCGCAGGCGTCCAAGGCGAAGATCATCGGCCTGGCGAACGCCGGCGGCGACACCATCAACTCCATCAAGCAGGCGGCCGAGTTCGGCATCGTCAAGGGCGGGCAGAACCTCGCCGGGCTGCTGGTCTTCCTCACCGACGTGAAGGCGCTCGGGCTGCAGACCGCGCAGGGTCTGATCTTCACCGAGACCTTCTACTGGGACCAGAACGACGCGACGCGCGCGTTCGCCAAGCGCTTCTCGGCGCAGGCGCCTCGCAACAACTATCCGACGATGATCCACGCGGGCGTGTACTCGGCGGTGCTGCACTACCTGAAGGCGATCGAGGCGGCGAAGACCGACGACGGCACCAGGGTGATCGCGCAGATGAAGGCGATGCCGACCGACGATCCCCTGTTCGGCAAGGGCTCGGTCCGCGCCGACGGCCGGAAGCTGCACGATGCGCTGCTGGTCGAGGTGAAGAAGCCGGCCGAGTCGAAGGGGCCGTGGGACCTGTACAAGATCCGCGCCACGATCCCGGCCGGCCAGGCCTTCCGGCCGATGGCCGAAGGCGGCTGCCCGCTGGTGAAGTAAGGGGGCAGGGAGCATGACCGAGATCTTCGGCGTCCCGACGCAAGCGCTGTTCGGGCAGCTGCTGATCGGCCTGATCAACGGGTCGTTCTACGCGCTGCTCTCGCTCGGGCTCGCCGTGATCTTCGGTCTGCTCAACATCATCAACTTCACGCACGGCGCCCAGTACATGATGGGCGCCTTCGTCGCCTACGCGCTGCTCAACCGCTTCGGCATCGGCTATTGGTGGGCGCTGCTGGTGGCGCCGCTCGTCGTCGGCGTCACCGGCGTGCTGATCGAGCGCACGATGCTGGCGCGGCTCTACAAGCTCGACCACCTGTACGGGCTGCTGCTCACCTTCGGCCTGGCGCTGGTCATCCAGGGGCTGTTCCGGCACGAATTCGGCTCCGCGGGGCTGCCCTATCAGATTCCGGCGCAGCTGCAGGGCGGCCGGAACCTGGGCTTCATGTTCCTGCCCAACTACCGCGCGTGGGTCATCGTCGCCTCGCTCGCCGTGTGCGTGGGCACCTGGTTCGTGATCGAGCGCACCAAGCTCGGCGCCTACCTGCGCGCGGCGACGGAGAACCCGGCGCTGGTGCAGGCCTTCGGCATCAACGTGCCGCGCATGGTCACGCTGACCTACGGCTTCGGCGTGGCGCTCGCGGCGCTCGCGGGCGTGATGGCCGCGCCGATCTACCAGGTCAGCCCGCAGATGGGGGCCGACCTGATCATCGTGGTGTTCGCCGTGGTGGTGATCGGCGGCATGGGCTCGATCATGGGGGCGATCGTCACCGGCTTCGGCCTGGGCGTCATCGAGGGCCTGACCAAGGTGTTCTACCCGGAAGCTTCCAACACCGTGATCTTCATCATCATGGCGATCGTGCTGATGATCCGGCCGGCAGGCCTCTTCGGGACGGCGAAATGACGCACCAGCGCGTCGCTTTCCTGCTGATGGCCGCGTTCTTCGCGCTGGCGCCGGCGGTGATCTACCCGGTGTTCCTGATGAAGGTGATGGCCTTCGCGCTGTTTGCCTGCGCGTTCAATCTGCTCATCGGCTACGGGGGGTTGCTCTCCTTCGGCCACGCCATGTTCTTCGGCATCGCCGGCTACGTCTCGGCGCACGCGGCCAAGATCTGGGGGTTCAACCCGGAGTTCGCGATCCTCGCCGCGGCCGGCGCGGCGGCGCTGCTCGGCTTCGCCGCCGGGCTGATCGCCATCCGCCGCCAGGGGATCTACTTCGCGATGATCACGCTGGCGCTCGCGCAGATGGTGTACTTCTTCTGCCTGCAGGCGCCGTTCACGGGCGGCGAGGACGGCATCCAGGCGGTGCCGCGGGGAATGCTCTTCGGCGTGCTCGACCTGCGCCAGGTCGCCAACATGTACGGCCTGGTGTTCGCCGTGTTCATCGCCGGGTTCCTGCTGATCTACCGCGTCGTGCACTCGCCCTTCGGCCAGGTGCTGAAGGCGATCCGCGAGAACGAGCCGCGCGCGATCTCACTCGGCTACGACACCGACCGCTACAAGCTGCTCGCCTTCGTGCTCTCGGCGGCGCTCGCCGGGCTCGCCGGTGGCACCAAGGCGCTCGTGTTCCAGCTCGCCTCGCTCACCGACGTGCACTGGACGATGTCGGGCGAGGTGGTGCTGATGACGCTGGTCGGGGGCCTCGGCACGGTGTTCGGCCCGGTGGTGGGTGCCCTGGTGATCGTCGCCATGGCCAACTACCTGGCGCAACTGGGCGCCTGGGTGGCTGTCGTGCAAGGCGCGATCTTCGTCGTCTGCGTGCTCACCTTCCGCCGCGGCATCGTCGGCGAGCTGGGGCACTGGCTGAAAAAGCCCCTCTAGCCGGCATAGTATTGGCGGCATGGCCGCCGAGCTCCCGCGTGCCCGGCTCATCGCGCGCCGCCTGCTGAAGCGCGGCGCGCGCCCGCTGCTCGACATCCAGCGCGTTTTCACCTGGCTGCCGCCCGAGCGCCCGGCGGGCGAGGCGCTGTTCCGGCTGGTCGAGGCACTCGGGCGCACCCCGGACCGCGGCGGGCGCAAGGCGCTCGCGCGCGAATACCTGCCCGGCGTGCCGCTCGCGCTCGCCGAGCTCGGCGCGCGTTTCGTCGCGCGGCAGTTCGTCTTCGCCGAAACCATCGGCGAGGCGCTGCGCCGCGCGGGCGACGGGCGCTACTCGTTCGACATGCTGGGCGAGGGCGCGCGCACCGCGGCCGATGCCGAGCGCGGCTTGCAGCGCTACCTCGAGGCGCTGGCGATCGTCCGCCGCGGCGGCATCTCGGTGAAGCTCTCTTCGATCCACGAGCGCTTCGACGCGGCGAGCTACCCCGGGGTGCGCGGCGAGCTCCTGGATCGCCTGCGGCTGCTGTGCGAGCGCGCGGCGACCGCGGGCGTCGCGCTGACGATCGACGCCGAGGAATCGGAGCGCTCGGCGCTGCAGCTCGACCTGTTCGTGCGGCTCGCCGCGCTGCCGCGGCTTCGCGACTGGCCGGGGCTCGGGCTCGCCGTGCAGGCCTACCGGCGCGCGCTGCCGCAGACGCTCGAGGCCGTCTTCGCCGCCTCGCGCGGGCGCGCGCCGCTCGCCGTGCGCCTGGTGAAGGGCGCCTACTGGGACGCCGAGGTGAAGCGCGCGCAGGAGCTGGGGCTCGCGCAGTACCCCGTGCATACCGTGAAGGCGGAAACGGACCGCGCCTACGTCGCGGCGGCCGCGCGGCTGCTCGAGCATGCGGCGTCGATCTACCCGCAGTTCGCCACCCACAACCCGGTGACCGCGGCCTGCGTGCTCGCGCTGGCGGGCGGGCAGCGCTTCGAGTTCCAGCGCCTGCACGGCATGGGCGAGGCGCTCGAGCGCGCGCTCGCCGCGGAAGCGCCCGAGGTGCCGGTGCGCGTCTACGCGCCCGTGGGTGCGCGCTCCGAGCTGCTGGCGTACCTGGTGCGGCGGCTGCTGGAGAACGGCGCCAGCACCTCGTTCGTGCGCCAGGCGGCGCGCAGCAGGGACATCGAACGACTGATCGAAGCGGCCTTCGCCGAAGGCGGAGAAGGCCTGCCCAATCCCATGGAGCTGCATATGCCCGAAAGACGTCTTGCCCGCGGCTACGACCTCGGCGAACCCTCCGCGCTCGCGGAGATGGCGAAGCGCGCAGCGCAAGCCCGGCGCCCCTGGCGCGCCGCGCCCCTGGTGAATGGCGTACCCGCCGATGGCCCGGCACACAGTGCCGTCTCGCCCGCGCGGCCGGACGAAACCATCGGCACTGTGGTCGACGCGAGCGCCGAGCAGGTACGCGCAGCCATCGGCTTCGCGCATGCGGCGCGCGAGCGCTGGGCGCAGACGCCGGCCGCCGCGCGTGCCGCGGCGCTCGAGCGTCTGGCCGACCTGATGGAAGCGCGGGTGCACGAGCTGATGGCGCTCTGCGTATGGGAAGCCGGGAAGACGCTGCCCGATGCGCTCGCCGACGTGCGCGAGGCGGTGGACTTCTGCCGCTACTACGCCGCCGAGGCGCGGCGTCTGATGGGCGCGCCCCTGCAGCTAAGGAGTCCTGTCGGCGAGACGAACGCATTGACCCTGCACGCGCGCGGCGTCTTCGCCTGCATCAGCCCGTGGAACTTTCCGCTGGCCATCTTCACCGGGCAGGTGGCCGTGGCGCTCGCCGCCGGCAACACCGTCGTGGCGAAACCCGCCGAGCAGGCGCCGCTCGCCGCCTTCCGCGTGGCGCAGCTTGCGCACGAGGCCGGCATTCCGCCGGACGTGCTGCAGCTCCTGCCGGGCGACGGCGCCATAGGCCAGGCGCTGGTTGCGGATGCGCGCATCGCGGGTGTGGCCTTCACCGGCTCGGTGGAGACGGCGCGCGCCATCCAGCGCACGCTCGCGCAGCGCGACGGGCCGATCGTGCCGCTGATTGCCGAGACCGGCGGCCTGAACGCCATGATCGTCGATTCCACGGCGCTCCCCGAGCAGGTGGTGGACGCGGTGGTGGCGAGCGCGTTCCGCTCGGCCGGCCAGCGCTGCAGCTCGCTGCGCATGCTCTACCTGCAGGAGGAAGTCGCGCCGGCGGTGCTGGAGATGCTGCACGGCGCGACCGCAGCGCTGCGCCTGGGCGATCCGGCCGATCTTTCGACCGACATCGGCCCGGTGATCGACGCCGACGCGCGCCGCGCGCTCGATGAGTACGTCGCGGGCTTGCGCCGCCGCGGCGCGCCGCTGGCGGAGGCAGGGCCGTTGCCGTCAGAGGGCCATTTCGTCGCGCCGGTGGCGTTCGCGGTGGATTCGATCCGCGACTTGCCGGGCGAGCGCTTCGGCCCGGTGCTGCACGTAGCGCGGTTTGCCATCGAGCGCCTCGATGCAGTGATCGACGACATCAACGCCATGGGCTACGGGCTCACGCTCGGCGTGCACACGCGGATCGACTCGCGCGCCGAGCACATCCGGCGCCGCGCCAGGGTCGGCAACCTGTACGTCAACCGCAACATGATCGGCGCGGTGGTCGGCGTGCAGCCGTTCGGCGGGGAAGGACTCTCGGGAACGGGCCCCAAGGCGGGCGGGCCGCATACGCTGCCGCGCTTCGCGACCGAGCGCGTCTATAGCGTGAACACCGCGGCCGCGGGCGGCGACCTGCGGCTGCTCGCGGGTCAGACGTAGGCCTTGATCTCAGCGATTTTCAGCTCGGCGGACATTCCAGGCCTCCGGGTTGACGAGGTTTCTCGGCTTTTCGCCGGCGAGCATGCGCAGCGTCTCGTCGGCAGCGCGCAGGCTGGAGCGCGCGCGCGATTCGCGCGTGCTGCCCGCGAGGTGCGGCGTGAGCAGGACATTGTCCAGCGCGAAGAGCGGGTGACCGGTGTCGATGCGGTAGTGCTCGTAGACATCGAGCATGGCGCCCGCGATGCGCCGCGCGCGCAGCGCCTCGATGAGCGCCTGTTCGTCGATCACCGGCCCGCGCCCGGCGTTGATCAGCCAGGCGGAAGACTTCATCGCGCCGAGGCGCGCGGCGTTGAACAGGTGGTGGGTCTGCGGGTTGAGCGGGCAGGCGATGACGATGAAGTCGGATTGCGCGACGAGGTCGTCGAGGCCGGTCCCCTGCGCCTCGGGCGGCAGGCGCTCCATGCGCCGCTGGTTGCCGAGCACGCGCATGCCGAAGCCGCGCGCGCAGATTCTCGCCACGCGCCGGCCGATCTCGCCCACGCCGACGATGCCCACCGTGAGGCCGGTGATCTCGCGCGCGGGGGCGGCGAGGCGCCGCGCGTCGTCCCAGGGCTGCGTGTGCATCGCCGCGTTGATGGCGGCGATGTTGCGCGCGAGCATCAGCATCGCCAGCACGCAGTACTCGGCGACCGACTGCGCGTTCTCGCCGGGCAAATTGGCGACCAGCACGCCCCTGGCGTTGGCCGCGGCGAGCGGCACGAGGTCGATGCCGGTGCCGTGGATGGTGACGGCGCGCACGCGCGGCGCCGCCTCGAAGATGTCGTCGGGGAGCCTGGAGCGGATGATGAGGCCGTCGGCTTCGGCGGCGAGACGCTTCACCGTGGCGCCGCTGCCCTCGGGCGCGAGCACAACCTCGGCGCCGCGTGCGCGCAGCAGCTCTTCGCCCGATGCGTCGATCGGGTCGGTCAGCAGGACGCGCGGCACTATTCGCGGAACGACGGGTCGCGCCGGTCGAGCATCCTGAGCAGCGCCGGCCACTCCAGCTCGGTGATCTTGCGGCGCCTGCCCGGCGCGTAGCGCTCGTTGGTGAGCCGGATGACGTTCGCGCCCGGGTGGTTGAGCTCGGTGTTGCACGCCATCGCCATCACCTGCGCCTGGCAGGCGCGCTCGAGCCAGTGCAGCACCACGAACGCCTCGCACACGGTGCGCCCCGCCGTGAGCAGGCCGTGGTTCCTGAGGATCATCGCGGAAGCCGAGCCGAGGTCGCGCACCAGGCGCTGCTGCTCGTCGAGGTCGATCGCCGGGCCCTCGTAGTCGTGGTAGGCGATGCTGCCGAAGAACATGGCGTTCTGCGTGAGCGGTAGCAGGCCGCACTTCAGCGCCGACACCGCCATGCCGGCGGGCGAGTGCGTGTGGATGACGCAGGCGACGTCCTCGCGCCCGCGGTGAATGGCGCTGTGGATGACGAAGCCCGCCTGGTTGATGCCGTAGCCGGTGCCCGAATCGAGCACCACGCCGCCGTCGAAGTCGATCTTCACCAGGCTCGAGGCGGTCACTTCCTCGTAGGCGTAGCCGTAGGCATTGATGAGGAAGCGGTCTTCCTCGCCCGGCACGCGCGCGGTGGCGTGGTTGTAGATCAGGTCGTTCATGCCGAAGTGCGCGATCAGCCGGTAGCAGGCGGCGAGCTCGACGCGCGCCTGCCATTCCCCGGCGCTCACTTGGCTCCGCAGCGACGCAATCTTCACCTGCGAGAGGTCGGTCATGGCGTGTCCTGGGTCCCTGGATCTGGCTGGAGAGCCGATTATTGCAGAAGGCCCGTGCAACAATCGAGCCGGAAACTTGAAATGCCTTCCCGACCGGCCCCGGTGGTGCGCGGAATGCTGTGGATGGCGGCCTCGGGGCTGCTGTTCATCTTCCTCAATACGGTGATGAAGCGGCTCTCCCACGAGCTCGACCCGTGGCTCGTGGGCTTCCTGCGTTACCTGTTCGGCGCGCTGGTGGTCCTCGGCATGACGCTTCCCGGCGGGCTTGCGGCGCTGTGGCCGAAGGCGCCCCGGCTGCATTTCGCGCGCGGGCTGTTCCACGCGGGGGGCATGATGCTGTGGTTCGCCGCGCTGCCGCTGGTGACGCTCGCCGAGCTGACCGCGATCGGCTTCAGCGGCCCGATCTTCATCTGCCTGGGGGCCGTGCTGTTCCTCAACGAACGCATGAGCGGCGCGCGCTGGACCGCGGTGCTGGTCGGTTTCGCGGGCGTGCTGCTGGTGCTCAAACCGTGGCAGGGCGGCGGCTTCGCCGGCGTCTCGCCCGGCATGCTCCTCATGCTCGCCTCCGCGCCCGTCTTCGCGGGGTCCTATCTCGTTGCCAAGGCGCTCACGCGCTACGACCGCCCGGACATCGTGGTGCTCTGGCAGCACCTCTGGGTATCGATTCTGCTGGCGGGCGTGGCCGCCGCGTACTGGGCGACGCCCACGCCGCTGCAGTGGGTCCTGCTCGTCGCCTGCGGCTTCCTCGGCGCGGGCGGGCACTACTGCATGGTGCGCGCGTTCCGCGTCGCCGACATCTCGGCGGTGCAAACGATCAAGTTCCTCGAGCTCGTCTGGGCAGCGATCCTCGGCTGGATCGTGTTTGGCACCGCGCCCGAGGGCGCCACGGTGGCAGGGGGCGTCGTGATCCTCGCCGGCACGCTGCTCCTCGCGCGGCACGAGTCGCGCCGCCCCCCGGCTTGCGCGAAACCGGGGTAACTTGGATACTCGTAACCCGTTTCGGGTGAACCACGGAGGAGGAGGACTCATGAAGCGTCGTAAATTCCTGCAAGGTGCGGCAGCAGGGGGTGTTGCCGCAGCCGCCGCAACCGTTTCCGCGCCGGCGATTTCTCAAGGTATCAAGCAGCTGAAAATGGTGACCACCTGGCCGAAGAACTTCCCCGGCCTGGGGACCGGCGCCGAGCGCTTCGCGCAGCGCATCAACACCATGTCGGGCGGCACGCTCGAGGTGAAGGTGTACGCGGCCGGCGAGCTGGTGCCGCCGTTCGAGTCGTTCAACGCGGTGCGCGACGGCAAGGCGGAGATGAGCCACTCGGTGTCGTACTACTGGCAGGGCCATTCGCCCGCGTTCAACTTCTTCGCCGCGGTGCCGTTCGGCCTGAACGCGGCGGAGCACGCCGCGTGGATGCTGTGGGGCGACGGCCACAAGCTGTGGAGCGAGCTGTGCGACCAGTTCAACATCGTGCCCTTCATGCGCGCCTCGACCG
>Ga0326597_10004351_pt1 | contig 19961 bp, 17 predicted proteins | sample RVTome_12_FD_203789 | JGI IMG/M metagenome (GOLD analysis project Ga0326597, IMG submission 203789) | Soil microbial communities from uranium-contaminated site in the Upper Colorado River Basin, Wyoming, United States - RVT100D185 | ecosystem: Environmental > Terrestrial > Soil > Contaminated >...
CCGCGCCCATCGCTCTTATGGCTTTTTCTTCTTCCTCGTGAAAGTAGTTGTCGCCGCAGGCGATGGTGGCGTACTCCACGCCATGACCCTTCAATTCGTTTTCGATGACGGCTCCCGCGCCCACCGGGCCGGGAATGAAAAGAAGCTCCTGGCCGGCCTTTTCTTCACCGCCGATCCCGGCGAAGAACTGATTCAAATAGTGGAGAACTTTGACCATGTCCGGATCTCCTTAATTTTGATAAACCGCTCGAAATCCGCTGCTGCCCATCTTGCCGTAAGAGCCGAAAAATATCGTCGGGTCAAAAAGGAATGGCAGGCGTGGATTGTGAGTCGCCTTTAAGTGAAGATCGATATCCGCGCCGCCGATAACCGTCGCGAGCGGCGGAATATAAATTTTTTCCGAAACGTTGCCCCGGCTGATCATGCAGTCGGCCTCACTCGGATGGTCCACAAGGGGTCGCTCGTAACCCTTGGGGCCATTGGATTCGTGGAGCACGGCGACGGTCCTGATGCCCTCGTCTTCGCACGCCTTCACCGTCTGCATGAAATCGACGGTTCCGTTGCCTGTTCCCTCCATGAGTGCGACGGCTCCGTGGGCGCCCAGATTGCGTGCCAGGCGGGCCACCCACAGCCCCGTCTTTTTTTTCTGTTCGAAACTGTCATTGTAGCCGCGCGAAAGAATGACGCCCAAGAAGTTCAAGGCTTTCCCGTGTCTCTCAAGCAGCTCCGCTATGAAAGGGTTGTTGCAGTGGTGAGACGTGGGGATCTTGCGCTCGCTCTTGTAGTTCCCGCTGACCAATGCGCCGTCGAAGAATTCGGCCGGATGGACGAATGTCGGCAGAGTTCTCGAGACTTCCTCGCCGTAATAAAAGGTTCGCGCGCAAGCAAGCTGGCTTTGTACCTGGTACAGGAGGGCCACTTTCGGCAGGCGCTCGTCGACCTGGTTCAAGGCGACGGTCTTTTTTTCGGGATCGCCTCCCGTTTTCTCCGCCTGCGCCAAAAAGCGCGCGCATCGAAGCGCGATAAGTCTGAGCGATTGGTCGAAGGCCGTGTTGGAGACCGACGGATCGGCAGTCAGCGAAAGAACGAGGTGGAAATAGTCTGATCCATAGGAATACGGGGCGCCGACGCCCGCCATGTCGATGATCCCCTCCCGCGGCTTCTCGATCGGCGTCATAAGTTCCGGATGGGGAAAGCGACCGGCAACGGTCACGAGCAGGTTCGTTATGCGCGTCGTTCGCCCGGTGCCGACGAGTTCTGCCGGACCATCAAAGCCGGGATATGTGAGACTTGAACCGGATGACTTTGCAATCGGCAACACCGTGTCCAATACGTGGACGATACGCGTCGATTCACCGGGGCGCGCGAGGCGATAATCGATACGGATGCCGCGGGATAGCTCCGCGATTTGCTTTTCAAGATCGGTGACGGAGATGGAAAGGGATTTTCCGTTAAAAGCCGTGCGCTCGCCCCCCGAAGCTCTTCAAGCGAGTAATCGACAAGTTCCAGTTCCATTCAATGATCCTCTTTACCAAGGGCACAACCGATTCCCATGTACCGCGTCGCTGATCCGGGTGTCAAGGTGAAAAGGAAAATTGCTTACGCTTCAACCGTTGATCGTTCTCTTGCCTCGAAACATTCGGGCCGTTCAAGACGTTCAAGCAGTTCAAAACGTTCAAGTCGTTCAAGTCGGAACAAAGATGCGGAATTCACCACGAAGCGCCCGAAGAATGATTTAACCGCCAAGAACGCAAAGGCCGCAATGAACGAACACAGGTGGGCGGGTTTTAACCCCGCCGTTTTTTCGTGACCAGAACGATGATCGTGACGCTGAATCGGCGAGAGCGCCGTCGCGGGCTCAGGGTGGATTCGTGCCTTGAGGGTTGACGGCTGTATCCAGATCGGGATACAGTTCTTCATGGGCCGGTGGAAACGATACGGTATCATCGTTGTGTCCTATTCCACCGACCACGATCCAAAACATGTTCACGTATTTGAAGACCGCAAACGCCTCCTCAAGTTCGACGTCGAGAACTGGACGGTGATGGAAGGAAAATTGACGCCCAAGGCCCGACGGACTCTTGAGGCGTTGCGGAAGGATAATTTGATATGAGAAATCCCAGGTTCAAGGAGATTAACCCCAACTACCAGAAGAACGTACTTGAAATCACTCTTCAGGAAGGAAGAAAAACGAAAAAATACAGCCTTCCCTTTGCGGTTTTTCGGGGCAAAAAGATCAGTCGCAAGAATTGTTTTTCATCGATCACTATTGATAAAGAGTTGGGTAACCAAGCCGCCTCCTTTGTTCTTAAAGACGGTTCCAAGGGAGATTTTCCCGCAGACTTTGTCCTTTATTACTGCGATCCAACCTACGACTGGTCGTCGATCAATCAGCTTAAACGAGCGCTAAAAGATCGGCTAGGCAAATCCAAACTCTCTGTTCGCGTTGTCGCTGACGCGTTAAACACTTCACCGTCTCAAGTGATTCGGTTACTTCAAGAAAATAGGATATCCAAGCAGATCGCCCAACTCTTTCAGTTGGCCGAGCTTGCCGGGTATCGAATCGAATTCAATCTCAAGAAGAAAAAAGCGGCTTGATCGGGAGCCTATGCGCAGCCAGCCCGGTTCATTTCAGCTTGCCATGCGAGATGGCGCTGACAAACATCCGGTGGTTCGCCGAGAAGGTGATGCCGGAATTCAAATAGCCGCGGACGGCCGGTTCAAGACGTTCAAGCAGTTCAAACCGTTCAAATCGTTCCAATCGTTGAAGACGCGGCGCGCGGCTGATTTTTTGCACCTCACAGTTATCTGTCACCGCGCGGTGGCAGATACGAGAAATCAAAGACCTGATTGATCGGCACCTCTTTCGTGATCGCTTCCGCCTGGAGGCTGTCGCGGATGGTGTCGGCCGCCATCACGGCGTCGATCTTGCCGTCCGGGGTCTCGGCGCGCTTGTGATAGTCGTAGATTTTCCCTGCTAGCTCGTCATCGCCTATCCGGACAAAGCGTTTGAGGATCGCCACGGTGGCGGGCTTGTAGTCTTTCGCGAACGCCCGGGCGTGGTGCATTCAAATCCCCATAGCCGCAACGTCGGTGTGGCTCCGCGGTTTAGTCCAACACGTTCCTTGGACTGGGCTCAGGACAGGTTTATCCATCCGTCGCTACCGCCGGGATCTTTCCCGAACTTGATTACTCCCCCGCTTTGGGGATAAAAGGCTATACGTTAGACGGCTTGATACGCGATTCCACGGAGCGCAAGGATACGCAGATGAGTGCCGATCACGAAGCGCCGGGCGCGATTGAAGAACTTAAGCAGTTCGTCGAGTTCCTACAGAATCTCTGGGCTACCCTCGCGGGAGTCTCAGTTCTCTTTCCTCTGTCCAATACGTTTGCTCAGATAATTCCGTTGGGAAAATGGACTGATGGCGGCTTCGCTTACTTGTCACCGACTTTGGTTACAGCTCTGACCACGCTCGTCTGTCTGTTCGTTGTATTTTGGACATTTACGAAACGAGAACAAATTCAACAACGCGGACCGTGGGAAACTCTTCCAAAGCAGGCCGTGTGGCTTTTTGGAATCGGAGTGGGAGCGCTAATCATCTATCTGGGTGGTCACTACGCAATAACACATGACTTCTACTTCGCAGTGCTCGGCTGGGAAAGCGAGGACTTACGGCGTATTTTTGGAGATTTGGTGTTGTTGATCGCATATGGCAGCTTCTTCACGTGTGTGACACGCGCTTTTGTCGGGTTGGGACTACGTGAGTATCTGCGACCAAAAGTTAAAGCCGTCTAACGCCAGCTGGTGCGGACGGGCTGGGAGCGTCGTACCAGTATTGGCCGCCGCGCGGACGCGCCGCTGACCGAGAAGGTTGTGCGGACCTACATTCCGGGCTGGAATTCAATACATAGAGTCTGCCAAGCTAAAGTAGGATCCATAAATGTCGGCTCTTCTGCGTTTCCTGTGAAGAGATATTCACCACAGAGACGCCGAGTTCACAGAGGATTTGTTGCCATTCTTAAGCCATTTTCTCTGCGCCCTCTGCGCCTCGGCGGTGCAATCTCCGAGCCCTGCTTCACACAAAAGTCTGAAGAACCTAAATCTGATTCCAACGGGCTTTTTTTTGGTGAAGCTAGCGCGGTGGCAGATACGAGAAATCAAAGACCTGATTGATCGGCACCTCTTTCGTGATCGCTTCGGCCTGGAGGCTGTCGCGGATGGCGTCGGCCGCCAGGGAGGCGTCGATTTTGCCGTCGGGTGTCTCGGCGCGCTTGTGGTAGTCGTAGATTTTCCCTGCTAGCTCGTCATCGTTTATCCGGACAAAGCGTTTGAGGATCGCCACGGTGGCGGGCTTGTTGTCTTTGGCAAACGCCCGGGCGCGGGTTAAGGCGCGGAGCAAGCGGCGGACCTGATCGGGAGAGCGCTCCAGAGTTTCCCGCATGGTCACGATCCCCGTGCTTGGAGAACGCACGAAGTTGCCGGCGAAGCCGAGATTTTTCAGCCCCTCACGATAGGCGAGAAAGTTATGCGGCGGATTGAGCAGGCCGGCGGCGATGCGCTTGGCTTGCAGCGAGGCGAGCATCGCGCCCGGGCCGCCCACCGTGATGAAAGTTGCCTGCGAAGGGTCCATTCCGGACTGGGCGAAGATGCGGCGCATGATTACATCGTGCAGGCCGCCGCGGGAGGAGATGCCGAGCAATTTTCCTTTCAGGTCGGGGATTGCGCCGATCTCCGGGATGCTGACAAGATCCTGCAGCGCGCGGTCGACGAAGCACATGACGACGCGGGTGTTGATGCCGCGGATGTTGGCGACCACGCCCGAGGTGATCGTCGTCGCGTATTGGATGTCGCCGGAGAGAAGCACTTTGATAGTGAGCGCGGCGGGCATGAGCACGATCTCGGTGCTCAGCCCTTCCTTTTGAAAGAATCCCTGCTCCTTTGCGACTGCCACCGGCAACATGGTCACCGTGAGCGACGGGATGCCGATCTTGATGTTTTCGGCGTGGGCGAGGCATAGGACAAATAGGACCGATGGGACCAAAGTAGAAAAAATCGCGAGCATTCGATAGGTTTTTGACAGCATTATCGTTTCGTTTCAGGTCTCCAGCGTCGCGGCGGCAAACAGATCATCAATCCGGGCCATTTGCCTGGTTAATCCCTCGCCGTGGGAGCTGGCGGCGAGCATCTCAAGCATCTTGCGGTTCGCGCTGACTCCGTAGGGAAAAGGATCGTCGCCAAAGGTGGCCGCTTGGCTCTGCGGATCGTCGCCCTCGAAGTACAGATAGCCCATGCTCCGGCGCTCGTTGGCGCCGTAGGCGATCCGCTTGGACTCACTGAACAATCTCACGAGTTCAAGCGCGAGCCACGGGTTTTCTGCCAAGATTTTTCTCTGGGCCACCAGCACGTGATTAACCGGCACAACTTGAGTCTTCCGGTAAAACGCCGTCACTGCCTCACGGCCGTCATCGGGAAATAATTTTCTCAGCCGTGGATTTCCCTCGATCGGAGTGCCGCCATAACGGTCGATATCGTATTGCTGCAGTTTCCGATCGTGCCGCGGTGCGAAACCATAGGCGGCATCGATCTCTCCTCGGTCGAGCATGACGTCGAAGGTTTGGTTTTCGGTCAACCAGGTGATGGATACTCCCGGGGGCGGTTCCTTATCCAAACCAAGCAACGCGCCGTGGCTAAACTCCTTGATTCGACCGATGTGCCAGGAAATTTCCTGCGGCCGGATACCGTATAGGTCGCGAAGGAAAACCCGCAACCAGAGCGCCGCGGTCATGACGTAGTCCGGCACGCCGACGCGCTTGCCGCGAAAATCCGCCAGACTCTTTATGTTTGCAGCGGTATTGACAAAGAGACCGAGCCAAAAGAGCGCCTTGGCGGGAAAGATCGGCAGCGCGATCCACTGCCACCTGTCCGAGCCACGCCGCTCTCGGGTGATGAGGTACTCCGAGATGGACATCTCGAAGAGATCGAATTCATCGTATTTCAGATTCCGGTAGAAAAGCTCGGGCGGCGTGGTGACGGTTACATCGAAAGTAACCTCGCTCGATTTCGCCCTGCCGTCGATGAGCGGCTCGAAGCGGGGATTTTTGGTCAGGCCGAGTTTAAGATTTATCATATGTCGACGCTTCTAATAACAAAAACTTTTTGGCTGGAAACTCTCTTTACATACGACGGCGCGCCGGGCGCCGTCAAACGCTTTGAAGTTCGGTGCCGGCCGGGTTATTGGACTTTGCGTCCTTCTTCAGATATGAGAAGACACTTTGCGACCCTGGTTTCCGGGAGGTTCGAATTGAAAATTTGTCACTATAACAACAATCAAGCAGGCGTGGTGGTGGGCGATCAGGTTTATGACATCGGCGACGCGCTGATCAAAGCCGGTCTGGCGCGCCAGGGCTTCACGATGCTCGAAATCATAGATGCGCTGGCAAATAATCCGGCGGCGCCGCAGATCGCGCGCGACGCTGCGCAGCGCGGCGGCTCGCTGGCGTTGGGTTCCGTGAAGCTTCTGGCGCCGATCACCAATCCCGGCTCGCTCTGGGCGGCGGCGGCGAATTACCGCGCGCACCAAGCCGAAATGATTACCCGCATGGGCAGCGCCGATCGCGTGACCAAAAGTAAGGATGAATTGATGGCGGAATTCTTCCTCAAGACAACTTCGTCCATCATCGGTCCCGGCGACACAATCATTTTGCCGAAGATTTCCAAGCTCGTCGATTTCGAGTGCGAGCTTTGCGCCGTGGTCGGTAAACGGGCGCGCAAGGTCAGCGAAGCGCAGGCGCTCGATTATGTCTTCGGCTACACGATCTGCTGGGACATCAGCCAGCGCGATCCCTGGGGCAAGGGCATGCAAAACACGCGCAACATTCGCAAGGGCTTCGACACATTTACTGCTCTGGGGCCGTGGATCGTGACCCGGGACGAAATCGACGAACCGCAAAATCTCTCGATCAAAGTTCTGCAAAACGGCAAAGAGGCGATGACCGCGCACACGAGCGATATGATCTGCGGGTTGCGCGATCATATCCGTTTTCTGACAAGCTGCCTGACGCTTCGTCCAGGAGATTTAATCACTACCGGCACTCCGGCGGGGGTAAGCAAGCTCAACGACGGCGACCGTCTCCACGGAACAATCGAAAAGATCGGCAGCATGGAGATCAAGGTCGCCGCCGAGAAGTAAACTCCGCGCCGCACGGGAGAGGAAAACGCTGCGCCGTGGGTTAAGGCTTTACTTTGAAGGAGTCGTCACCACAGAGACGCGGAAGCCGCGGAGGGTTTAGTCAAAATGGTGCCCTCATTCGATGTTCCTCGGCGTACTCAGCGTCCTTCGACAAACTCAGGACAGGCTCTCTGCGGTTAGCCGCACGCAAGCTTGAGGACGCAAAAATAAAAAAAGATCGGTGTTTGGAGAAGGCCGGACTAGGGTTTCTTTGCCGGTTCGGGGAAGTGGATGAACTCCTGGCGTATGAATCCGGACTGTCCGGTGCTCTCCTCGCGTACTTCGAGCCACTCACCGCGACTGCCGAGCAATGAGACTCTTGATCCAACCGACAATTTTGCAACCGAAATCGAGGAAAAATTAGGCTCCTTGCGCAGCGAGGTCGCGAACTTGAGTTGGTGGATGGCGGACGGCTTGGCTGCACTCACCCGCGGCGCCTTTTCGGCGCCCGTGATTTTGCTTTTCGTTGCGGATTCGGACTGGCGATTACTTTCGGTTATCCTGCTTTGTGGGTACGACAAGCTCACCACAGGCTTAACGGGAGCGGCATTGGTATGATTAAACGCCGCCGCCCCAATTTCGCCGTTTTGGCCGAAGGATTTTTCCCACTGAACCAGCGTGGTGATATCCATGCCCTCGCGCACGAACAGCAGCGGACATTGGATCGTGGCTCCGTTGGCGATGACTTCACGAAAAGACCACTGGGACACCGCCGCGATCACCGTTTTTTTGAAATCGGAGGCGGAAAGGCGGGAAGAAACTTCCTTGACCTTCGTGACCTCGCCGGAGGGCTCGACCACGAATTGGATCGTCATGCTTCCCATGAGTCCCGGATTCTTGTCGCTCTCGTGACGGTAAATTTCCCGCAGGCTTTGCAGTTGGCTCTCGATTCTGGCCACGACCTTTTTCTGTTCGGGGGCCGGGTCCTTCGCCGGCTTGAGGCTCAATCCTAGCTCCGGTGCGACGACGACGACGTTGCCCAACGCAATGTTCCAGGCGCGGGCCGGTTTCTTGCGCGCCGGTTCCGCGCCAGAAGCCTCACGTTCCACCGGGGGCGCCTTCTTTAACCCTTTGGTTCCTACGCTGAAAGCGAAGAAGATTAATGCCACTCCCATGACGCAACTGGCAATCGCCACGGCGCGCCGCATATTTTCCCGGCCGCTACTTGCCGATTCTGTGCCCATCAAGACCTCCGAGTGAATTGGATGCCGATATTACCTAAGCAAGTTTTGTACCCCGGCAATGCGAATTTGAGTGATTTCGGCGACACATTCATGCCACTGCGCCGCAGTAACCGAAATCCGCGCGGGTCGATAGAAAACCGTAAGGCGTTCGCCTGTTTGCGGGACGGGAGACCCCATAACTGATCCCCAATGCACGCGCGGGATGGATGTTTTAAGTAAACGCCGCTGCACAAATTTCGCGGTCCGGACGGTGGCTGCGAACCTTTTTGGCTTGCGATTCCGCTTGCTGGTCAGGGCGCTTCTAATCTAGTATGGCGCATTGTCAGCAGAGGAGAGTTGCGATTTGAAGCGCCGATCATTTGGCGCTCATCTCCCGCAAAGGAGGCGGCATGAAAAAAGCGATTCTGTTTTCATTCTTGTGGCTTTTGCTCGGCGCGGAACTTCACGCCCAGGCGCCGTTCTATCAGGGTAAAACAATTACGTTCATCGTCGGCTCTGGCGCGGGAACCGCCTATGATATGTACGGGCGCCTTTTCGCCAACTACATCGGCAAGCATTTGCCGGGAAATCCGACCGTGATCGTGCAGAATATGCCGGCGGCGGGCGGCTTGGCGGCGGCAAATTTCGTTTACGGAGTCGCGAAACCAGACGGGTTGACCGTCGCTTCGATCAATCCGGCGCACTACTTCAATCAGCTTCAGGGTAATCCGGAAGTAAAATTCGACTGGCCGAAGTTCACCTGGCTCGCCAGCTCGGATAAGTCTGAGCACATGCTCTATATGCGCGCCGACGCGCCGTACAAGACAATACAAGACATTCGCAATGCCAAGGAGCCGCCCAAATGCGGCGCGACGGGGACGGGAACGAGCGGCCACTATATTCCGAGAATGCTCGAAGAAACTCTCGGTACGAAGTTCACTATCGTGACCGGTTACGCGGGCGGCACCGAGATCGATCTGGCCACCGAGCGCAATGAAGTGGTTTGCCGTTCGTTTACGACGACGGCGTTCTTTGCCCGCGAGCCTTACCTCAGTTGGCGTAAAAAAGCGTTCGTCCGCGTCCTCTTTCAAACCGGCAGCAAACGGGATGCAAGATTGCCTGAAGCGCCTTTGCTAGGTGAGTTGATGGATGAGTTCAAGACCTCCGATTTGGGACGGCGGGTCGCCACCGTCATGTTGGGCTCCGGCGAGCTGGGCCGGCCCATCGTCACCCATCCAGCGCTGCCGCTGGATCGCGCCAAACTCCTGCGCGATGCGTTCACAAAGAGCTTGAGCGATCCCGCGCTGCTCGCGGAGGCAAGCAAAAACCGGCTGGAGATAAGGCCCGTCAGCGGCGAGGAATTGGCGAAAATTGCCAAGGAAGTGATCGAGCAGCCGCCGGAGGTTGTCGACAGGATCAAGAAAATTTTGGCCAAGTAGTCGACCCTTCGACTCGAGCCTCGGCATTGGCCGGGTCTCTTGCTCAGGATTCCGCCCCACGGCTTAGTGGAAAGTGCCGTGGGCTTGCCAGTGGGGCTCCACAGGCGCGAGGTTTGAAGCGACGGCCGAAAGGCGCGGTTGCGGCGTATGTTCTTAATCGGACGGCTTGGTGGAACCAGGCGTGGAACTAGGTTGAGGACCTGCGCGGTGGGCGCAACCGCTGGGGAACGACCCATAAGTATCATGCCCTACAGTTTTAGAAACGGCGCAAAGACATACTACGAAGTCGCCGGGGAAGGTTTCCCACTGGTGCTGGTTCACGCCAATCCTTTCGACCGGCGCATGTTTCTCTACCAGGTCGCGCACTTTCCCACTTACTTTAAAGTGATCAACATCGATCTGCGCGGCTACGGCTACTCCGACAAGCCCGCGACACCGGTGACTATGACGGATCTCTGTGAGGACGTGGTCGCACTTTGCCGTCAGGAGGGAGTGACGGAAGCGATATTTCTGGGCGTCAGTGTCGGCGGCGTCATGGGATTACAGCTCGGCCTCGATCATCCCGAAGTCTTCAAGGCGCTCGTTCTTGTCGGCTGCAGCAGCCAGCCAGGCGACCGTTATCAGGCACGCATCGACGGCTACATGAACGAGAGCGTGCCGAAGTATCATATCCAACACCTGACTTCCCTCGTGAGCAAAGATTTTCCACAAACCAAGACCGGCAAATACCTGCTAGGCATGCACATAGAGATGGACTCACGGCTGAGCGCTCCGGCAATTGCCCAAATTTTTCACGCGCTGCAGAGCCGCGACCTGACGGCGCGCCTGCCGGAATTAAAAATGCTGGTGCTGGTCATAAACGGGGAGTTCGATAATTCACTGAAACGTAGCAAAGAGATGAGCACGAAAATCGCCGGCGCCGAGCATCACGTCATTCCCGACACCGGTCACGCCTGCTGCCTCGAAGACCCCGCGAGGTTCGACGAGATTGTGCTGAGTTTCCTACGGAAGCACAAATTCTTTCAAGGCTGAAGAGCGGATTGTAGTGTGTCTAGCCAAAATAGGGGTCGGAACAGCAAATGCCCCTCCGTGGGATTTTGGAATTTTCTCCGTTTGCGGATAAAGAGAACTTGGAAATTATGCTTCTTTGAAGCCCAAGGGCACAAAAAGACGTGACTAATTTCCGGCCTCCCGTAGCAAGGATCTCTTTTGCAGTCTTCATAGGCTTTTGGTATCTTGCTTCAATATATGAGAGTCGCTGGCAAAGAGGGACTTTATCACAAGTTGGTCTTTGAAGTCCGATACCAGCACGGTATGGTTTACCTTGATAGGTGTGGTACTACGGCCAACCGAATCATGAGGACATATCCAGAATGGGTTCTCCAAGATGGTTCTGCAAATCCCCAGAATGCTCCTTTGATTCATACCTCGACTGGAATTCAGTTCAATTTTGGCGCGCTAAAGTACGACTTTTCCATGGATCAACCCACCAATCAGGCCGTTTTGCAAAGTGATATTGATACATTCGTTGATCAAGTCGCGGCACTCTCCGCAATCGTTCACGAGGAGTTGGAATTGAGTAGCTTTATACGAGAGGGTTTCCGTGTCTGGTACATTTTTGATATGGCATCTGAGGACGAGGCGAATCAGTGGATCAGGAATCTCCGCCCTTTCAATATTGAGTCTTCATTGGCTGACGCCTTTGGCGGAACCCTGGAAGCTGTAGGGTACACGTCGATCATCAATACGAGTGAGCGAAAGTACCGGATTTCCGTGAATACCGTGGAGAGGCTGGAACGCCTAGACGTCGGTAATCTATCGATTCTGCCCCGATCCTTACCACGGAAGCAGCGTGAAGCACTACTCGAACAGATGAGGGCGAAGAAGCGACTGCGTTTGAATCCGCATTATGCCGCGGCAATCGATGTCGACGCGTATATAGATGAACCGATTGACGTGGTTCCGCAGGATTTCATCACGCAGTCGCTGAGTGTGATCGAAGAAAAATTACCGAGCGCCATACAACGGAGATAGATTGAATGACATACGTAACAGGAGACGGCACTGGCTCTTTGGGAAACGGAGAAACAACAAGCGTAACACAGTCTTCCGAGCAGTTTAAAGGGGAAAGCCTTCGGATCATCACCGGGAGCGCCCCTATACCCGACTTACGGTATGCGGGTACAGAGGAATCCACGGACAAACCGATCAAACGCATTAATACGGACTCTAACCAGCCAGTCCGAAAGTCGCGTCCAGTCAATGTCGCTACACGTGAGCATGTTTCGCGATTGCTTCGTCAATGTCAGCAAATCAGCCGCGATCTTTTGCATTCTGAGGATCCAATCGAATCTGCTCTTCTTGGAGGGCAACTCACTAATTCACTCCACGAACTATGGGAATATAGAACCGCCAGAGAGTCCGATTGGATTGAGATCCTAAACGTTCTACAGATTGCTGTACCATCCGCGGAATTTGAATTTCTACCTAGAGAGAAACGGCTGGCACTCGTGAAAATTTTTGGAGAAAGTTTGCTTATCCGAACAGTTGGGCCGACCGAAGTGGATCGTTCTCTAAAAATATTAACCGAAGCCGGATTCGACATATGGTGTGCGTTTTCAGACGAAAACGAAAACAAGTAAGCGGACCATCTTGTAACTTTTTGTGGACATCTTCTTAGTTGTACTGTGTCACCTTAGAGGGAGTTTAGACGCCTTAATGTTTTGTCCGTCAGAGGGGGAAAACCGTTTTTATAACACAGTACAATTAGATACGTCTGTTCAAATTGCTAGGCTGCTACGACCCGCGCTCAGAAAACCGATAGAGACATCCCTGTCAAGGTATCAGCGCAAGAGTTCAGGGACGATAGCCTTGCAAGAATTCAAGCGACGAGTATTAAAAGATGCCGCTTATTTATTGACGAAGCTGAATCAGACCAAGAGCTACAAGTCTGCGCTAGAGTATGTAACCAGCGTCCTGCCTCCGAAACAGGAGAGAAAAAAGACGATCTGCCAACTTTTACTACACCAGATTCTCGACAATCGTTCAGATGAGGAGTTGACTGAAAGAGCCCGGCGCTATCTTCGAACCCTCATAATGCACGGTGAAAAACAGTTTATCGATTCGTTGGACGAAGTCGTGCCTGAATCAAATTGCTACTTGGCAAGATTGCCAGTTCGTGAAAAGAAGCGATATTTGTTCTATGAAATTGAGACGAGGTGTTCAAAAACCAAGGGCAAGTGTCAAATCGAACAGTTTCTTTTCGAAAGGCGGGACATATGCAAGGGCCTCTTGGAATTTCTGACGCAGCTACCCAACCAGAGAATGACGACCGAACTTGAGAAAGCGCGAGAGTTTCTTAGTAAGTTGGTCGCTAAAGATTTTGCTCAAATCGCCCACAGCGAAGAACCTTGCCTAAGATATGGAGATTTGGTCTTAGCGTTAGAGAGTCAAGGTTATGCCGTTTTCTACACAATGAATCATCGCGAAAGCCAGGCGTTTGCCGATTTCCTGGGCCAGGATCTTCGGGTTAGGCCGAACAATCCTGAGAATGAAGAACAAACTTACCTTCGGTCTGCGAAGCCGTGGCCTTTGCCACCTCCATAGATAAGAATAAACGTCGGGATGGAGCCGACGCTGTTGGTTCCCAGCGGGGACAGGCTTCGGCTTGACTAGATGAATGAAGCGCAAGAAGGCGACGGACTAGTTTTACAAACTCGCTCAGACGGCTGATCGCCAACGGCGCGGTGTGCTCTTCTCGCCGACAATTTCATTTACCCCGAGATCTTTACCTCTAGTAAACGCCTCACATGCTCCCTCCCATTTCCCTTGCTTGGAAGAGCACCCTGTACGAAGTGAGCATGTCATGTTTGCGCAATTGCGCAAATCCGCAATTGTCGCCGGGAGCAAACGGCAGATATTGCCGTGGCTCCTAAACTGTGTGTGCATGACTAAGGCTTGCGCTCGGTCAGCTCACGTGAAACAGCGGGTCAGTTCCCCAGCACCTTCTTCATCCTTTCGATCACCGCCGGCGGTTAAGCCATCACTTCCCTGGCGAGTTTCTCCAATTCCTCGCCGCCGACGGGTTCCATTTCGTAGCCTCGCTTGTCGGCTTCCGCTTTGAGCGCCGAATCTCTTAGCGCGCTTAAGTAAGCGCCGCGGAGAATTTTCAGGCGGTCTGCCGGTAGGCCGGGAGGACCGACCATGGGCCGGCCGAATACACCGCTGGCGAGAATCACCGTGGCGACGCGTCTTGACTGCTCCGACGTTTTGTATTGGTCCATCAACTCGTAGATCGTCGGCGTGTCCCCCAAGCGCGGAACGCGCTTGTGCGGTGTCTGAATAATGCTTTTGACGAAATTGGTTTTGCGCCAGCTGTGAAACGGCTCGCGCGACAAGTAGGATTCGATGGTCATCGCCCGGCAATGAATCTCGCCTCTCTCGACGGCAAGATCGATGGGGCCGCCGCCCTGGTATCCGGTGATGATATTGAACTTGAGGCCGAGGGTCTCCTCGAACAACCTGGGCAAGAAGAAACCCGTGCCGGTGGCGCCGCCAGAACCGCATTTCGGCGGCTCAGCGGCGCGCCGGATGTCTTCGATGGTTTTGTATGGGGCGTCCGTGCGCATGTACATGTGATGCTCGCTCTGCACCGGCGAGCCGATCCAACTGTACTTGGCCCACTCGAACTGGGCCTCGGCGCGCCCCACGAGCTGATCGAAGTAAAGCGATGGGAGAATCCACCCCAGCGTAAGCCCGTCCGGTTTCGCGACGCCGTAAACGTGGTTCGCTGCGATCATCGAGCCGGCGCCGGTCATGTTCTGGACGATGAAAGTCGGGTTGCCGGGAACATACTTGGTCATGTACTGGCCGATCAGCCGCGGCCAGAGATCGTTGACGTCGCCAGCGGGAAATCCAGTGACGATCCGGATGGTTTTTCCCTGGAAGTACGGCGTCTGGGCGGGGGAAAGGGTCACCCCAAGGAATAGCAGAGAGATAGCGAAGATCAGCTTTTTCATGTCAATCCTCCTAAGGACTCCGAGCGATTTCCGCGGCGGCGATTCGCCAACGAGTTACCGCCCTCATAGTACAAAGGACCGTTCCGGGTCAAATCCGACTTTAGGCCCTTGACGCCGTCGTGAAGTTTCGAATAGCTTGAACCGGCTGACATCCGTTCCATCGCTAAAGGAGGCGACTATGAAATTAAGAATCGGTACGGTTTTTCTCGTTTCTCTCATTCTAACTTGGGCGTTGCCCGCGCGCGCCCAGGAGATCGTCACGCTTTCGACGCGGCCGGGCGTGACGCAGTCCTATTTCCTTGCCAGCCTGCCAAAGAACCCGCAGGCGGTGGCCGTGCTCTTTCCCGGCGGCGGCGGCCTGCTCCGGCTCAGGGAAGAAAATGGCCAAATCCGATTCAGACCCAATAACTTTGTGGTGCGAGCTCGGAGCGAGTTTATCAATCGTGGCCTTATCGCCGCCATCGTGGATGTGCCGTCGGATCTCCAAAACGTGGGAATGACTGATGAGTTTCGCTTGGGCGACGGTCATTTCGCGGATATTTCGGCCGTGGGCGGCGATCTCGGCAAGCGTTTGCCGGCACTGCCGATATTTCTCGTTGGCACCAGCCGCGGCACCAGTTCGGCCGCGGCTCTAGGTGCTAGATTCGGATCGGGAATTGCCGGTGTCGTTCTGACATCGACAGTATTCCGCCAGACCAACCCGGGACGGGGTAACAAGCAGATTGCTCCCGGCTTAAGTCGTTTCGACTTCGGGACCATTAGGATCCCGTTGCTGTTTGTACATCACGTCAACGATCAATGCCCGGTTACCCCTTACGGCGACGCGGCGCGTCTCGCGGAGAAATATCCGGTCATATCCGTTTCGGGCGGGCGCCCGCCGGAATCTGGCCCTTGCGACCCGCTCAGCCCGCATGGATTTTTCGGCAAAGAGTCGGAGACCGTCGAACAGATCGTCAACTGGATGCTGAAGAAACCTTACCAGCAAGAGGTGAAGTAGGGAGGGTGCTATGCTTGTCGTCCCGCTGAAGCCAGTAGACAAAGTGGAAATACTCAGCGTCATGGACAACTCTATCGACGTATTGATGGGCAGTACGTCGGTTGCCAAGCGGCACCCGCGCGATCGTGACGCGCACACGCGGCCCCAACTGCGCGCCGAGCATGGCGTCTCCATGCTCGTGACGACGTACGAAGGCGGCAACAAGGAATCGTTTCTCTTCGACACCGGCGTGACTCTTGACGGTGTGTTGCACAACATGGACGTGCTTGAGATCAAGGGCAACGAGCTGCATGCGGTAGTCTTGAGCCATGGCCATACGGATCACACTCGCGGGCTGATGGGGTTTATCAAGCGGTACGGGCGGCCGAGGGTTCCGATCGTTCTCCACCCGGATGCCTATCTCAAGCGCAAAAACATTCAACCGGACGGACATGAGTCCGAGCATATCCCGCCGAGCAAGCGGGACCTCGAAGCGGAAGACGTACAAATAATCGAGGAGCGCGGGCCGACGATGCTGATCGGCAAGCACGCGCTGGTGACCGGGCAAATCCCGCGGACGACTCCCTATGAGAAAGGCAGCCCGCGCCAGGTGGCCCTTATCGACGGTAAGTGGCAGCCCGATCCGTGGATACACGACGACCAGGCGATCGTCATGAACGTAAAGGACAAAGGTTTAGTCGTGCTCACCGGCTGCGGTCACGCCGGCGTCATCAATACGCTCAACTGCGCACGGGAACTTACCGGCGTGAATCAGATTCACGCGGTCATCGGCGGATTTCACCTCACCGGCCCGATCTTCGAGCCGATCATCGAGCCGACGGTTCAAGCGCTGAGAGAATTCAATCCGAGCGTCATCGTGCCGCAGCACTGCACCGGGTGGAAGGCGACGCACTTGATCGCGCACGAGTTTCCCGAGGCTTTTGTGCCGAACAGCGTCGGCACGACGATGGTGATCGGCGCGTAACGCGCGGTTCAATCGGTCGAGAGTTCAACGTTCCAAGTTCAAAGTTCAATGTTTGATCCGAACAAGACCGGCCAGTAGTTCCAAACGGCCCGCCGATCAAATCGAGAAAGGCCTTCGAAAAGTTGTGTACGCCCGAAAAGTCGCGTTGCGCCATAGCGGAAGAATCGCCCAACATCATGGCCGTCTGGGGTGCGCCCGACGACTGCATTGGGAAGATAAAATTCCACGTCGATTCCATTCACCCAGAGCAGCTCGTGCTCAACATCGCGTCCGGCAGCTTGCCGCAGGACAAGGTGCTGAAGTCGATGCGGCTGTGCGCTGAACCGGTGATGCCGGCGGTGAGGGAATTGTGATCTGAGCGCTAACTTAAATGGACCGTCACGTTTTCATCTCTTACCGCCGAAGCGATCGCGACTTCGTGGACGATTTGATCGCCGAGTTGAGCGGATATAACTGCTGGCGCGATACGACGGGCATCGCCGGCGGCCAGGTGTGGCGAGAGGAGATCATACGCGCTATCGAGGCGGCTTATGTGATGATTTTAGTCGTCTCGGCTGATACCGAGCAAAGTAAAGAAGTCTACGCCGAGTATTTTTACGCCTTTGGCCACAAGGTGCCGATCATTCCACTGGTCATTAGCGACTGCAAGCTACCATTTGGATTGGAAAACATAAACGCTCGGCTGTGGTACGAAGATAAGCCGCGGGCGGTGGATGGGTTGCGCGGCGACCTCGATCGCTATCGCGCCCAAGCTGCCTCTTTAAAACCGGCGAGCGACGTGCGTACCTTTCTGGGCGCGATGCAACTCGGTTACTTGATGGCGGTTGGCAACTATACGCCTATGGCCGGGGAAGGGCGGTTCCGGCGTGAGCGCGCAGCGCGAACGCTACACGCGGTCGTCATGCGTCCCGAGTTTTCCCTGCGCCGAGCAGGCCCCCTGTTCGGCGAACGGCAAACAATCCAGGAAAAGCGAGAGTACGAGAATTTGTTGCCCGCGATGCGCGAGTCCAAGCGCGTGATGGTTATCGGCGAGCCGGGCATCGGCAAGACGACGACCCTGTTTAAATTTTCCGATGAGCTGCGCCAGCAGGCACTTGAGCGAGACGGCGCGCCCATTCCACTGATCGTGCCGCTACGGGAATGGCGCGGCGATCTCACTTGGGACGGGCTGATCGATCGGCATCTTGGCGCGCTTGCGCCGCGCTACGGAGAGCTGTTGACCAGCCGACGCCTATACTTTTTATTGGACGGTCTCAATGAGTTGCCGCGGGACGACCGGCGCGGGGCGAAGCTCGACGTCATACGGCGGCTGTTGGGCTCGGAAAATCCTGCGGTTGTCACCTGCCGCGAACTGGACTATCGCGACGAAGCGCTCAATCTCGATCTCGATACCATCTCCATCCATCCGCTCGACCCTGAGCGCGTCCGTGATTTTTTGCGCCGCTACCTGATCGACGCGCGGGGGGAATCGGACGGCCTGGTCGCGGCCGAAGAGCTGTTCTGGCAGATCGCCGGCGGCGCGGACGTGAAAGCCGTCTGGGAGAAATGGCGCCGGGCGGGAGTCACGCTCAATCGGTTCTTCAGCGCCGCGGAGGAGCCGCCGGCCGCATATGCCGCGACCACCTGGTCAGACGCTCAGCTCTGGCAAAGAGTTGTAAAGTCGCCGGGCAGTCTGATGCATCTGGCGGCCAATCCGTATCTGCTATGGATGCTTCTCAACATCTATCTCGAAGTGGGAACGATTCCGTCTAACCGCGGCGCGCTGTTCGATGAGTTTGTGTTTCAATTACTAAAACGCGAGGGACTTGCCGAGCGCGACAAGCTCAGCGCGCAGGGCCAGTCGCTTAGCGCCAGTTTGGAAGAGCTAGCCTGGGTCATGCAAAGCCGGGCCGTGAAGTCAGGAGCAACACGCGGCGGAGTAGAGCTAACGATACCTCGTGCTGAGGCCGCCGAAATTGTTGGCGGCGAACTGAGTCTCTATCGCGCCGCCAGCGCTACTCTCTTGGAAGACGCCGAGCCGGTGCGCTTCACCCACCAATTGATGCAAGAGTATTTTACCGCGCGGCGCATGGTCGGCGAGTTGGGCGCGGAACGGCTGGACGCGCAAGACCTCTGGCCCAAGGAGCGTTGGTGGCAGCCGTCGGGCTGGGAAGAGGCCGCCGCGCTGGCGGTAGGGCTGAGCGGAAAGAACGCGGAAAAAATCGTTAATTGGCTTCAGTCGGCAAATCCGGAAGTTGCCGCAATGGCAATGCAGCGAAGCGGCGCGGAAGTCAAGGACCGGTTTAAAGAGACATTTCGCGACGAGTGGCTAGCGCGGATGACTGACCTAAAGCGTTACCCGGAGGCATTGGCTCGTGCGGCCATTGGCCGTGCGCTCAGCAGTGTTGCGCTTTCGACCGGCGAGCCGCTGGATAATCGGCCCGGCGTTGGTCTGACCTCGGACGGCCTTCCCGATATCGACTGGGTTCCGATTAGCGGCGGGACCGTAAGACTGGAGGATGTGAAGGGTGAATTTGACGTCAAACTCTTTCGCATCGCCCGTTATCTCGTAACCAACCGGCAGTTTCAGGCCTTTGTCGACGCACCTGACGGTTACGGCAATAGGCAGTGGTGGAAGGACATCGCGCAAAGCGCCGCGCCGTCTTCGCCCCGGTGGACCGAAGCCAACCATCCACGTGAATCAGTTTCTTGGTACGAGGCGGTGGCGTTTTGCCGCTGGCTGACTGAGAAGTCTCGCGAGCGAGGTCTTTTGGGAAAAAATCAGGACATTCGCTTGCCCACCGAGTGGGAGTGGCAGCAAGCGGCGACGAACGGGAATCCTGATAACGTTTATCCCTGGGGTATGGAATGGGATGCGTCGTGCTGTAATGGCGACGAAACCGGTTTGCGTCGCACTAGCGCCGTGGGCGTTTACCCACACGGAACCTGGCAAGATGGTCCGCTCGACATGATGGGCAACTTGTGGGAGTGGTGCTTAAACAAATACGATAACCCGAAGGGTTTGAATGCAACGAGGGTTGATAGATCCGGCCAGCGTGTGTTCCGGGGCGGCTCCTGGGACAACGATCCGGTGTACCTGCGATCATCGACCCGGTACAGGGACTCCGCCGTCTACTGGGACTTCAGCATCGGTTTTCGTCTTGCCCAGGAC
>Ga0326597_10004352_pt1 | contig 19960 bp, 19 predicted proteins | sample RVTome_12_FD_203789 | JGI IMG/M metagenome (GOLD analysis project Ga0326597, IMG submission 203789) | Soil microbial communities from uranium-contaminated site in the Upper Colorado River Basin, Wyoming, United States - RVT100D185 | ecosystem: Environmental > Terrestrial > Soil > Contaminated >...
AGAAATGCGTGTCGATGGAAAAGGTCTGCTGCGAGAGCCGCGTGTAATGGCGCACTGCGTCCAGCTCCGAAACTTCCGGCAGCAGGGGCGGCGCGCGGCGGCGGAAATGCTGCGGGATGTCGGCGATGTCCGCAGACTGCGCCGGCGCCTGCGAGGGATTGGTGCGCCCGGAGCGCGATCGCTCGAAGATCAGCATGGTGCCGCCCCCTTGAGCGCGCGCGCCAGCGCCTCGGCAAATCGATCGAGATCCCCTTCGGTCTTGGTTTCGGTAGCGCACACAAGCAAAGCATTGCCGAGATCCGGATAATCCGGCGCGAGGTCGAATCCGCCGAGAATCCGCTCGCCGCGCAATCGCGCGAGCACCGGGGCGACGGGCCTTGGGAGGGTCAGCGCCACTTCGTGGAATACGGCGCCGGAGAACACGACTGCGACGCCGGGAATCGAACCCACACGGTTGCGCAGCGCGATGGTGTTGGCGTGGCACTGCGCGGCCGTGCGCTCCAGCCCCCGGGGCCCGAGCAGCGCGAGGTGGATCGTCGCCGCAATCGCCGCGAGGCTCTGGTTGGTGCAGATGTTGGAGGTGGCCTTGGCGCGGCGGATGTGCTGCTCGCGCGCTTGCAGGGTCATCACGTAGCCGGTCTTTCCCTCCACGTCCACGGTGCGGCCGGCGATGCGGCCCGGCATCTGGCGGATGTGCTCCTTGTGCGCGGCGAACATGCCCAGCAGCGGGCCGCCGAAGTTCTGGGCATGGCCCAGCGGCTGGCCCTCGCAGGCCACCACGTCGGCCCCGAAGGCGCCGGGCGGCTCCAGCAGCCCGAGCGCGAGCGGATTGGCGCTGACGATCAGGAACCCTGGGCCCAGTTTGCCCTTCAGCTCGGACAGGTCCTCGACGATGCCCAGGAAGTTCGGAGTCTGCAGCACCAGCCCAGCCCATGGCTCTTTGCTTGCCTTTGTCTCAAGCGCAGCGCGATCGAGCTGGCCCGTCTGCGGATCGAAGGGGATTTCGGCGAATTTCCAGCCGCGCGCCCAGCGGAAGGTGTCCAACACGCGCCGCTGCGCCGGGTTCAGCGATTTGGCCACGGCGAAGCGCTTGCGCTTGGTGACGCGCTCGGCCATCATCAGCCCTTCGGCAAGCGCGGAGGCGCCGTCGTACATCGAGCTGTTGGCCACGTCCAAGCCGGTGAGCTCGCAGACCATCGTCTGGAATTCGAACATCCAAGTCAGCGTGCCCTGGGACAGCTCGGCCTGGTACGGCGTATAGCACGTGAGAAACTCCTGGCGCAGGAGCAGGTGGTTGACGACGCTGGGCAAGTCGTGGTCGTAGATGCCGGCGCCCATGAACGAGACGGTGCGGGCCGGGTCCACGTTTTCCGCCGCGAGCGATTGCAGGTGCTGGCGCGTTTCAAGCTCGGTCAGCGCAGGCAGGTTCAAAGGTTTGAAGCGACGCTTGACCTCGGCCGGGATGTTTGAAAAAAACTCCTCAACGGTTTGCGCGCCGATCGCGGCCAGCATGGCGTTTCGATCGGCTGCAGTGGCGGGAATGTATTCGTGCATGGTTCATCACGACAGGCTTCCCACAAAGGCTTTGTATGCCTCGGCGTCGAGCAGGTTCTTCAATTGGGATGCGTCGCTGAGCTTGAGTGCCGCGATCCAGCCCTTGTCGTACGGGGACTCGTTCACCAGCTCGGGCTGGTCGCCGAGCGCCGCGTTGGCTTCGGTCACCTCGCCGTCCACGGGAGCATAGACGTCGGAGACGGCCTTCACGGATTCCACCACGGCAAAGGCCTCACCCTGCTTGACCTTTCTGCTTTTCTGAGGCAACTCCACGTAGACCACGTCGCCCAACTCGCTCTGGGCGTGATCGGTGATTCCCATCACCGCACGGTCGCCCTCGATGCGGATCCATTCGTGCTCTTTGGTGTATTTCAGGTTGGTTGGGTACTCCATGTTGCCTCCCTCATGTTGACTGTGCGTAGTGTAGCTTCGCCTTCCAGGCCCTGCAACGATAAGATGACGATCCAAAAGAAGCAAAACGGTGCGCGCCAACTTCGAAAAGAGCCATGCGGAGGTTGGAGCGGGCCTTGCAGAGAAGGAGATGCAATGCGGGCATTTGAAGTCACACAGCTGCTGACGGAGCGCGAGCAATCGAAAAAACCGTACCTGGAATTCCTGCGCGCGGCAGACCTGAGCATGGGGCTGTACGTGCTCAAGGCCGGCGACCAAGATGCGCAGCATCCGCACCAGCAGGACGAGGTGTACACCGTGCTGCGCGGCAAGGGAAAAATCCGTGTGGGAAGCCAGGATCGCGGCGTGCAGGCGGGCTCGATCGTGTACGTGCCCAAGGGAGTGGAGCACCGCTTCCACAACATCGTGGAGGACGTGCAGATCCCGGTGTTCTTCGCGCCCGCTGAAAACCTTCAGGCCACCTGACACAGCCGGCCATGCCCTATTGACTTCCTGCCAGGGTATCGCTGATAATGGAAAGCGGCCAAGCGAGGAGGGCGCCTTGATCAAGCCCAGGACTGCTGTTCCACCGTTGCATGTCAAGCTCGTCGGTGGCTCAGACTGGAAATTGGAAGAGCAGCGCCCTAAGCAGTTCACGATGATCGTTGCCTATCGCGGCTTTCACTGCCCTAAGTGCGAGATCTACTTGCGCGAGCTGGACCGTCTGATGGGGGAATTCCAACAGCGCGGCGTGAGCGTGCTTGCCGTCAGCTGCGACACATTGGAGCGGGGCCAACTTACCCAGGATGATTGGGGGCTGCAACGCGTTCCACTGGGCTACGGGATGACCATCCTCACTGCAAGAGCTTGGGGACTTTGCATCTCAATCGGCCGAGGCAAAACCTCCAAAGGCATTGAGGAGCCGGCGCAGTTTAGCGAGCCGGGGTTGTTCCTGATCCGGCCGGACGGCACGTTGTACGCAGCCATCATCAGCACCATGCCCTTTGCGCGCCCAAACTTCAAGGAGATTTTATCGGCTTTGGATTTTATCCTTGAGAAGAATTATCCAGCTCGCGGAGAAGCCTGATGCTTGACAAACCGCCGCAAGAGATATAGCGTAAGAGCGCTTAAAACGAACAGGTGAGGAAGTGCATCTAGCCGCATTTTTATGGCACTCATCGAAAACGTTTGGGGTAAAGGAGGTGGTCGAGGCCCCCCAGCTATCCAGTGGGTTGGATTTCCATTGATATTCCTCAAGGAGGTTCCTAGTGTTTAAGGCATTCACGCGACGAAGCTTCCTGAAAGCCCTGGGCGCAGGCGTGGCCCTTGGCGGTCTGTCTCCCATTCGAACCTTTGGACAGGGCCAATCGCTTAACATCCTGACGTGGAGCCATTTTGTCCCGTCCTACGATGTGTGGTTTGATGCGTATGCTCAGGCATGGGGGCAGGCGAACAACGTGTCTGTCACCGTCGACCACATCTCGTTTGCGGACCTAGTCCCGCGCGCCAACGCTGAGGTGGCTGCTCAAGAAGGGCATGACGTGTTCTTCTTCCTGGCGCCTCCGGCAGCGTTTGAGCCCGAGGTGCTCGATCTAAAAGACCTGGTTGACACGGTCGAGGCCAAGCACGGCCCGATGGTGCCGCTGGCGCGCAACAGCACATTTAACCCGGTGACGAACAAGTTCTTCGCGTTCTCGGACAACTTTGTCCCCGATCCAGGTGATTACCTCAAGAGCAAGTGGGAAGCCGTTGGATTCCCCAACGGGCCTTCCAACTGGGATGAGCTGCTGCAAGGCGGCATCGCCATCCGCGACAGGTTCCCCGAGGTGCAAATCCCCGTGGGTCTGGGCTTCTCACAGGATATTGACTCGAACATGGCCACGCGCGCTATGCTCTGGACCCATGGCGGCTCGATTCAGGACCAAAACGAAAACGTGGTGCTCAACTCGCCGGAGGCCCTGGCAGCGCTGGAGTATGGCGTCAGATTGTTTAAAGAGGCCATGAGCCCGGCCGTGCTCAGCTGGAACGCTGCCTCGAACAACCAGGCCCTCAACGCCGGGCAAACCAGCTACATCCTTAACTCGATCTCGGCCTACCGCAGCGCCCAGGCCAACCAGCTGCCCATAGCTGACGACATCTTCTTCGTTCCGCCAATGACCGGACCTACGGGGATTCAAGTTGCCAGCGAACACGTGATGGGCACGTGGGTGATATGGAAGTTCGCCAAAAACCCGGATTCAGCCAAGGCATTTTTCGCCTCACTGGTGGACAACTATTCGACAACCACGGGTTTTGCCACCCCCAGTGGCACACTTGAAGGCCAACGCGGAGCCGTCATGAACAGCCAGTTGTACAACTTCCCGTCCTATCCGGGCTCCCTGGCGGACGCCAGCGTCACGGACCCTGCGGCCCGGGCTCAGGCGGGTGCAGCAGTGATACCCACGCTGGTCGAGGAAGATCCGTTTGGTTCGAACCCGCCCAACAAATTGGCAGTTCTCAAGGACGCGCTGGCTTGGAGTACCAACGTGGGCCATCCCGGCCCAGCCAACCCGGCCATCGGGGAGATCTTCGATACGTTTGTGCTGCCCGACATGTTTGCCAAGTCTGCCACGGACCAACTCACCCCTGCGCAAGCGTTGGCAGAGGCGCACGCCAGGTGCAAGGAGATCTTCATCAAGTGGAGAGAGCGCGGCTTCGTGACCGGAGGCGAAGGCGACAAATAACTCCTCAAACGAAAACTTCTAGCAAACCACGCGCAAGGGAGACCGTCGCCCGCGGTCTCCCTTGCCTTGATTTAGGGGAAGAGCAAGACGCGCATGAGCAAGGTAGAAACGCGCCACCTCAAGAAATACTTCGGCCCCGTCAAAGCTGTCGATGACGTGGATCTTATTTTGGAGGAAGGGGAATTCCTAGTACTCCTGGGCCCTTCGGGCTCCGGCAAGACCACCCTGATGCGCCTCATCGCAGGGCTTGAAGCCCCCACCGCCGGGGAGATCCTGATCAACGAGCAAGTGGTTAATGAGCTGCCCCCCCGCGCGCGGGGGGTGGCCATGGTGTTCCAAAGCTACGCGCTGTATCCGCACAAGACGGTCTACGGCAACATCGCGTTTCCCCTGCGGGCCCAGCGCGTTCCCAAGCGCTTCATCGCCGAGAAGGTGGCTGAAGCCGCGCGCATGTTTGAGATCGGCGAGCTATTGAGCCGAAAGCCCAGACAGCTCTCTGGCGGACAGCGCCAGCGCGTAGCCCTGGCCCGCGCCATGGTGCGCCAACCCAACCTGTTCTTGTTCGACGAGCCGCTGTCGAATCTGGACGCAAAACTTCGCAGCTCCGCGCGCGCAGAGCTGCGACAATTCCAGCGAAAAGTGGGCACCACCACCCTCTACGTCACCCACGATCAAGTGGAGGCCATGGGTTTAGGCGACCGCATCGCCGTGATGGATAAAGGCAAGATTCTACAAATCGGATCTCCCCAGCAGATCTATCACGAGCCCGCCAACACGTTTGTAGCCACCTTCGTGGGCTCTCCCCCCATGAACCTACTGGAGCACGGTCCCATTTGGGTGGGCTTCCGCCCGGAAAGCTTTTGGCCTCGAGAATTGCACGCGATCTCAGGAAATTTGATCAACTTTTCGTTTCACATCCATCGCGTCGAGCAACTGGGCTCAGATCGCCTGGTTTACGGGGCACTGACCGGCGTGCAGCAGGACGCCAAACTGATCGTCATCTCCATGCTGCCTTTCAACATCACCCTGCCCCTGCAAGAGAACAAGCGCTATGATTTTGCCGTGCGCACCCAGGACTTGAAATTCTTCGACCGCCAGACCGGCCAGCGCCTAGGGCCGCAGTCGCTGCCCTGGCAAGGGGCATGACCATGCAAGCTGCCAAAGGCTCCACGCCCAGCCGTTTGCGCTACCTGGCGGACAATCCGCGCTTCTTGAGCGCCTCCATGCTGCTGCCCGCCGTAACCTTCATCGTGCTGCTGATCGGGGTGCCGTTTGTGCTGGCCTTGCTGCTCAGCTTCAGCGACGCGCGCACGGGGAGCCTTTCGTTTTCATTCGTCGGCTTCAAGAATTTCGTGAGCATTTGGAACAACTCCCTGTTTCAGACGGCGCTGCGGAACACGCTGATCTTCACCTTGGTTTCACAAGCGCTGGTGCTGACGCTGGCGGTGACCCTGGCCACCGTGCTCAGCAAGAGCTTCCGCGGTAAGTGGCTGGTGCGCTTTTTGATTTTGCTGCCCTGGGCAGCGCCGATTGCCCTGGGCACGCTAGGGTGGCTGTGGATCTTTGACTCCACCTTCAGCGTGCTCAACTGGACGCTCAAGAGCCTGGGCTTTTTCGGGCTGCGCGGCTGGCTGTATTGGCTGGGCGAGCCGGGCCTGGCTATGACGGCCATCATCATCGTCCATGTCTGGCGCATGATGCCGTTTTCGACCGTGATCCTGTTGGCCGGCATGACGGCCATCCCGCAGGACATCCAAGACGCGGCCTCGGTGGACGGCGCCGGCTTCTGGCGCCGCTTATTTGAGGTCACCTTGCCGATGCTCCTACCCATCGCCAGCGTGTCAGTCCTGTTCGGCACGGTATTCACTTTCACGGACATGAGCGTGGTCTACTTGCTGACCCGTGGTGGACCCTACAACAGCACCCACGTGCTGTCCAGCCTGGCCTTCCAGCAGGGTATCCTGGGTTCCGACTTGGGCCAGGGCTCGGCCATCGCCTTGTTCTTGTTCCCCGTGCTGGTGCTTGCGGCGGTGGTCATGCTGCGCACGGCGCGCCGTTCGGGAGGGGAGCTGTGACCCTGCTTAAGCTCAAGCGCCTTGGCGGCCGCGTGTCGTTGTATCTGACCGCTCTGGTGATCACCACCTTTGCCACTTTTCCCTTCGTGTGGATGGCCTTGACCGCCTTTAAGCGCAATTCTGATTTATACGTGGGCGCAACCAACCTCAAGCACAACCCGTTTTTGTTCAACGACCCTCCGACCCTGGACCACCTCAGCCTGCTGTTTACCGGCACCGCATTCCCCCAGTTGGCCTGGAATACAGCCTGGGTGGGGGCTTTGGTGGTGCTGATCACGCTGTTGGTGGCGGTTCCAGCGGCGTATAGCCTGGCGCGCTTGAGCGGGCGCTGGGGGGAAAGACTGGGCATGGGCATCTTCTTGACGTATTTAGTCCCGCCCACCTTGTTGTTCTTGCCGTTGTCACGGCTGATCGCCTGGCTGGACCTTTCCAACACACAATGGGCTTTGGTCTTGATTTACCCTACCTTTACCATCCCATTTTGCACCTGGCTGTTGATGGGCTTTTTCAAGACCGTTCCTCGCGACATCGAGGAGCAAGCCATGATCGACGGCCATAGTCGCTTTGGCGCCTTCATCAAAACCGTACTGCCCCTGTCACTGCCAGGGTTGCTGACGGTGGTCATCTTTGCCTTTACCTTGGTGCTACAGGAATTCGTTTACGCCTTAACTTTCGTCTCTTCGGTGGGCAACATGACGATCAGCGTGGGGCTGCCGGTTGCCTTGATTCGTGGGGATACCTTTTATTGGGGATCGCTGCTGGGGGCTTGCTTGGTGGTCAGCCTGCCCATCGCCATTCTGTACAACTTCTTCCTGGATCGATTTATCGCCGGCTTCATGGGCGGCGCGGTCAAGGGATGAGCGCATGATTGAGAGATTCTCTATATGCCAATAGGAAAATTCAGTATCGAGCCGTTTGAAGTCAAGACGGCGTCTGAAGATCACTGGCATCGGTACTTTGCGCTGGATGAGGCCATTTTCAGGGAAATCGCACCCGACCCCAACGACCCTCCCCAGGCGCGGGCGATGGCCCGTGCGTTCATGGTCGAGCCGGGCCCGTATCGACACGTCGAGCGCTGGATCGCTTTGCCCGCGCAAGGCGCCGCCAAAGGTGAGCATTTCATCGGCTTTGGCAGCGTATCCTTCTACACCCCGCAGGCGCCGGATTACGCGGAGAACAAGCACATCGCCTTCGCTGAGGTCAAAGTGGGCGAACCGTATCGCGGGCAAGGCGTGGCGCAGGCGTTGCTGCGCACCCTGCTTGAGGCTGCGGTCAAACAGGGGGCAACGACGATCCAAGGGCAGGCCGCGCACCCCGCCGGCCATGCCTTGTGCAAACACCTGGGGGGAACCATGGCCATCGAGGAAGCCGAGAACCGCCTGAAGCTGGCCGAGGTGGATTGGGGCATGATCCAATCTTGGAAGGCCGAAGGGCCCGCCCGCGCGCCCGAGGTCAGGATCCAATCTTTCACCGAAGCGCCCGAGGCCGACCTGGGCGCTTACACCCAAGTGTACACCGCCGTCATGAACCAGCAGCCCATGGGCAAGATCGAGAACCAGATGGTGATCACCCCGCACAGCCGCAGGGTGCAGGAGCAGGAGCTGAAGAAGAAGCGGATCGAATGGTACACCATGATCTCGCGCGAGCCGGACGGCGCGATCAGCGGGCTGACCGAGATGTACTACTCCCCCGACGAGCCGCACCGCATCTTTCAAGGATTGACCGGCGTGGCCGAGCGCTACCGCGGCCGCGGGCTGGGCAAGTGGCTGAAGGCCGAGATGCTGCTGGACGTGCGAAAGCGCTACCCCGACCTGAAGTTCGTCGCCACCGGCAACGCCGACGTCAACGCGCCGATGCTGTCGATCAACCGGCGCATGGGCTTCAAGCGCTACATCGGTTTTTCCATGTACAAGTTCAAGGTCAACGAGCTATGCCACAGGCTGGGGCTGCGGCCGTGAGCCAGGGCGCGACGCGCAGGGAAAGGGGAGGGTGGCAACGTTGGAACGGCCTCGTTCGCTCTGTTACGCTGTGGAGACACGCTCCACTATGGAGGGATGAACATGCCATCCTTTGACATCGTCAACCGCGTGGACTTGCAGGCGGTTGACAACGCCGTCAACAACGCAAGGCGCGAGATCTCCCAGCGCTTCGACTTTCGCAACACCCACAGCGAGGTGACCCTGGATCGCACCGAGAAGAAAATCCAGTGCCTCGCCCCGGACAAGATGAAGATGGAGGCCATCCGCGAGATCCTGATGGCCAACGCCGTGCGCCAGCAAATCAACCCCAAAGCGTTTCAGTTTGGAGAAGCCCAGCCCACCAGCGGGGGCGCGCTCAAGCGGGAGATCCGCATCCGCGAGGGCGTCGAAAAGGAGATCGCGCAAAGGATCGTCAAGTGGGTCAAGGACAGCCAGCTCAAGGTTCAGGCGTCCATCCAGGGGGAGGAGCTGCGCGTGTCGGGCAAGAAGATCGACGACCTGCAGGCCGTCATCGCCTTGGTCAAGCAGCAGGAGCTCGAGATCCCGATCCAGTTCGTCAACATGCGAAGTTAAATCGTTAATTAAACAGTTAACTATAGGCCCCCTCTCCCGCAAACCTCCTCATCAGAACAGAAACCCAAGCGCGATGAGCGTGTCGCTGATGCCGCCGGGGCTGAAGCTGAAATCGGCGCTGAAGTTGGCGATCCCGGCGTCGGCGCCCAACCTGAACGAGGTCTTGGCCCACGCGAAGCCCGAGCCGTCGGCGCGCGGCGCAAAGCGCGTGGTGGTGCTGAGCCCAAACAGGCCGCGGGTGTATCCCAAGGTCAGCGTAAACCCGCTGAACCCGCCAGCTGCGGCCTCGACGCGGGTCTCAAAATCGAGCGGGTTTTCGTTGGGGTTGAGGATGAAGCTGAACACGCCCACCGCGTAATCGATCTGCAGGTCCGCATCCACGTCCACCACCGTGACCGTGGCGTTGACGGCCTTGAGCTCCAGGATCACGCTCTGCAGGCCCGCCGACCCGGCCTCGACCGTCACGATCACGCTGGCCAACTCGGAGATGGTGTAGCTGAGATTGACGGCTCCCTCCACCGTGCGCTTCAGCGGCGACATGACGGTGTGAATGTCCATCAGGAAGTTCTCGGCGCTGATGTTCTTGATCCACAGACGCTGCTCCTCCAGCAGGAAGGGGCTCCCTCCCCCCTCCACCACGAAGCCCCAGCTTTGCACAGCGCAGCCTTTGTTGACCTCGAAGTCCCAGCTGCGCTTCTTGATGTGGTTCTTCAAGCCCGCGCAGATGGCGGTCTCGCTGATGATGCTGATGCCGCTCACGGTTTGGCCGCTGATGGTGATGACGTCGCCCACGCCGAAGGTGGGCGTCTGGTCGTCCTGATCGCCGTTGACGGCGTAGATGTTGTAGAGTGTGTCGCCGTTGAAGTGGTCGTGCTCGTGGTCGGCGGTTGCGCCGGTGATGGGGTTTTTGCCCTGGATGTCGGGGAAGTCCACGTCCTCGAACAGCAGCAGGTTGGTCAGCGTGATGCCGGCGATGTTGAGCTCCAATTGGCTGCGGCTTTTCACGAAGGCCACGGCGTTGGCGTCGAGTACGCCATCCCCATCCGCGTCCGGCAAGGGTACGACGTACTTGCCGGGGCATTGGCCCAACACCCCCTCGTCGGGGCCGTTGCCCGCCGGGAAGCCAAACAGCGTGCACCCGAAGGGCACGGCAAAGACGCTGTCCTGGCGCATGTCCAGGGCACCAAGGTTGATGGCCAACTTCATCACGGCGAACTCGATGCCCGTAATGCCAAAGCCCAGGTCCGCCCCGAAGGAGATGCCGCTGAAGGTGCTGAGGAACTGGAAGTTGGATTGGATGTCGAAGGCGTAGCGCACGGCCTCCGTTTGGGTGCCCTGCGGGCTCATGGTGATGTCCAGATTGAACGTGCCGGTGACGTCGGCGCGCACGGCGGTGGAGCAGATGGCGATCAGAACAGAGATTGAAATGGCCAGTCGAGATACGTCAGACATGCTATCCCCCCTCTTTGTGCCTTGCACCCTTCAATCCTAGCACAAAGTCCGCTTGGGGTGAACAGCCCCACCTACACTTGCGGTGTAGACTGGGGCAGATTACAGTCAGCAACAGGATGAAGTGTGCTTGTCGAGGGAGAGAGCGATGTTGCAATAGGCTCAAGAATGTCATCCCTGCGAAAGCAGGGATCCAGATCAGCTCTATTTTTCATCTGGATTCCTGCTGGAGCCTGCCCTCGACCTGATCGGGGGCGGGAATGACGTACAGGAGCTAATTTTGCTAAGCTGGCACCGCTGAAGAAGAGGAGCTTCGAACTTATGATCAGCGACCGACAGATTGAGCAAGCCTACAAGGAGTTGCGTTCCACGTGCGGGGGAACGCGCGACGATTACTTCGGCTTGCTCTATGTGGAGCAGGAGCACAAAGTCCCCCGCGAAAGAGCCATCAACCAGATCGCGTTCGGCGGAAACGACTTCGGCATTGACGGCTTCCACTTCAACGATCAACAGCGGAACCTCTACGTTTTCCAGTTCAAATACTCGGAGTCCTACGTCCAATTCAAGAAACCCATGCAGCAATTGATCTCCGATGGGATCGAGCGCGCGTTTGGAACGCCACGCAAGGAAGATTCAAAAAAACAGATCATCATGCAGCTGCGTAGCTGTCTTATCGAAAACCGCGCCCTGATCGACCAGGTGTGCTTCCGCTTCGTGTTCACCGGCGACCCCGAGAAGGCCGAACGCAGCGCCGTGCTCGATAAATTGCGCGAGGATTTGGAGAACAAGAAATACCTCATTGACCAGTTCTTCGGCGGCAGGCAGGTCGGATTGGTGGTCGAGTTTCGCTCCGCAAGCGGCCGGGTGGGCGCGGTCACCAACCCGCGACAAACATTGACCTTCGAGGTTCCTCTGGCCGATTCCATCCTGGCGTATGGGCCCGCCGGCGAGGAAATGCACATGGGCCTGATTCGCTTGGTGGACCTGAACCAGATGCACCGCGAGCTGGGCTCCCGCTTCTTCGACAGCAACATCCGCTACGGGCTCGGTGAGAACAAGGCGGTGAATCGCGCGATCTCGCGCGCGCTCAAGCAGGTGGTCATTGACCGTTCGGAGGAGCCGACGGCTTTTTCGTTCAACCACAACGGGATCACGCTCTTTGCCGAGCAGGTGGAGCGCCTGGACGGCAAAGTCCGCTTGACCGCGCCGCGCCTGCTGAACGGAGTGCAAACGGTGATGACCGTCTCCGGCTTCCTGGAGTCGAACGAGAACACGCCAAAATTCGCCGACGGCAAGAAGGTGCTGGACGCCCTCAGGGTGCCGTGCAAGATCATCACCAAGGCGGATCAGAAGTTCGTCACCCGGGTCACGGTCAACAACAACCGCCAGAACCCGGTCGAGCCCTGGAACCTCCACGCCAACGACCTCATCCAGCTCGAGCTGCAGGACAAACTGCGCACCGACCTTGGCATCTACTACGAGCGGCAGGAGAACGCCTTCGGCCAGTTGAGCGTGGACGACCTGGAGGATTTTGGGATCAAGGAGGAGGCAAAGGCCATTCAGCTGCTCAAGCTCACGCAAACGTTCCTGCTCACCGACGGCTTCATCAGCCGGCTGGCCGAGATGCGGCGCGTGTTTGAAGAAGACCGCATCTATGACCACGCCTTCAGGCAAGGCAGACTGAAAGCGGACTCGCGACAGATTTTGCTGTGCTACAAGGTGCAGTTCCGCCTGCGCAAGCTCGCGCGCGAGATCGAGCAGAAGGGGCAGAACAAGTACTTCTTCATCAACCGCGCGCGCTACCTGCTCTGGGCGCTCGTGTGCCAAGGGCTGTTGAACCACGAGAAGTTGGACGCACTGGCTCAGGACTACGGCGGTTCCATGGCGGTTTCCGCCGGTTACAGCGAGCTATTGGCTTGGTTGGCCACTGCGCGCGTGCGGCTGCTGCTGTCCGACCTGATGGAAAACAGCATGTATACCGAAAAGGTCCAGGAGGGCAACCTGAGCTTCCTGCGCACGGATCGCGCTTTCGATCAATGCATGGAGTCGGCAAAGCAGAAGTGGGGATGGGCTCACAAGAAGCTGGGATGAGCGACTGGGCCGGGCAATCAAGCCACCTGAACGAAACCCATGGTCGAGAAGTGTTTGTCAAAGGTGAGAACATCTCGGATGTCCAGTCGTTGCATGAGCGCGAACGAGGTGCAGTCCGTGAACGAGAAATCCTGATCCTCATACTGCTCGAAGATCTCAAGCGCCTGGTTCCAGTCTTCGTCCGTGATGTTGTGCCTCGTTGTGATGTTGCTCTTGCCGATGTTTCGACCGAAAGCCACTGCCTTTCTATGTGCATGCTGCTTGAGGCCGAAGCGCAAGTAGGTCATCATCTCGCCCAGCACGTAGTCTGATGTGCACAAAGGCCTTTTGTTTTGCTGAAACCAGGCTCTTGCGCGAACGTGGTATTCGTCCTCTTCGTTGATCAACGCGATCCAGCCGCTGGAATCCACGAACACTGAGTCTGCCATTAGGCCTTGGAAGGGGTTTGCTTTCCGTACAAGAGTTTGTCGTGATCGCGCGCGGCGTGTTTCCCGGCCTTGCCCATGCCCACGATCTCAAAGATGGGGTCTTGTAGGAACGTGAGTTTGGAGTGTTCTTCATGCGCTGCAATTGCTTCGCGCAAGACCGCCGAGAAGCTCTTTTTCTGGCGCTTGGCCACGGCCATGAGATATTCGTACTGTCTGCGGCTGATGTTCACGTTGGTCCGCTTCAGTTTTTCTTGCTTTGGCATAGGGGCGCTTCCTTGCTCTAGGTCGCATTCCTAGTGCAGGCTTAGTATACACCATACACATAGATTCATCAATGAAATGCGCATTGTTATAAGATCGTCTGGGAGGCTTGCGTAATCCTCACTGAAACAGCGCCTCGACGAATTCCTGCGCCACGAAGGGTTGAAGGTCCTCGGCTTTCTCCCCCACGCCGATGAACTTGACCGGCACCTTGAGCGTCTCGGTGACGGCCAGGATCGAGCCTCCGCGGGCGCTTGAGTCGAACTTGGTCATCACCAGCCCGGTCAGCGGCACGGCCTCGTGGAACTTGACCCCCTGCGAGAGCGCGTTCTGGCCGGTGTTGGCGTCCAGCGTGAGCAATCGCTCGTCGGCGGGACGGCCCAGGCGCTTTTCGATCACGCGGTGGATCTTCTTGAGTTCCTCCATCAGGTTGTACTTGGTCTGCAGGCGGCCTGCGGTGTCGATCAGGAGCACGCCGCCCTTCTTCTGCGCGTGGTCGATGGCGTCGAAGGCCACCGCGCTGGGGTCTGCTCCGTGCTGGTGGCGGATGAGGTCCGCGCCCACGCGCTTGGCCCAAATCTCGAGCTGTTCGATCGCGGCGGCGCGGAAGGTGTCCCCGGCGGCCAGGGTGATGGGTTCTACGCCTTGGCCTTTCAAGCGCTGGGCCAGCTTTGCGATGGTGGTCGTTTTTCCCGAGCCGTTGACGCCGAGCATCAGCAGGACGGTCAGCCCGCTCGGGTTCAGCGCGAGCGTTCCTTCCAGAGGTTTGAGCTTCTCGATCAGGAGGTTTTTGAACAGCGCCGTCAATTGAGAAGGGTCTTCCAGTCCCTGTTCCTTGACGCGCGCCTTGACCTCGTCGATGAGGGCCATGGTCGTGCTCATGCCCACGTCGCCGAGCACGAGCACCTCTTCAAGCTCGGTGAGCAGGTCTTCGTCGATGCGACGGTGCCGTCCGATGGCGCGCTCGAAGTTGCTGACCAACTGGTCGCGGGTCTTGGACAAACCGGATTTGAGGCGTTGCAACCAGCTCATGAAGGACCTTTCGATGCTATGGTTACCTCCCTCTCCCTACGATGGGAGAGGGTTGGGGTGAGGGTGATCCCCCTCATCCCGACCTTCTCCCGCCAGGGGAGAAGGGGTAAGGCTTTCGTAGGGCTCGCTGTGCGGGCCACGGTCAGGGTATTGATTGCTATTTGATCCGTCAAGTAGTTGAAGCGAGTGCTGATTAAGTATTATAATACGCTAACACTATAGGAGGGGTCAATGAAAATCATCAAGTTTGGATTGCTGAGCCTTCTCATTACTGCGGTGGGGTTCTCCTTTTCGGGAAATTCTCAAGAAGCACAAGAAGACGATGCTCAGAGTGCTTATGGCATTTGGATTGATGAGCTAGTCGCTTCGGGCAATCAAGCACTTCTTGTTCAAGGATGCGCGTTGTTGAGTACGATTCGTAGCGAAGAAGGGAACCAGCCCAAGGAATTTGGCGTTTCAAATGAGGTCATTGTAGTTCTTCGAGCTTTGCAAAAAGGTAAAGTTATCCAGTGGATGGGGAATCATTGGGGCCTTTCGAGTATTGCTGAAAGTGTATTCACCAGTTATTGCAAATCCGAGTGAAATTTCGTAGGACCCGCTCTGCGGGCGGCCAGCCTCACACGCAAGGCCGGCACAGCCGGCCCTACTTTGCCTTCTGAGAATCTGGCTACCTCCTCCCCTTTTCACTACAATACGTCGTACTTCGCGAGCCTGGAAAGGGTAATGACTATGGCGCTGTATGACCTCTTCCGCGACGAAGCCAACGTCCAGACGTACAAGCAAGGGGATTGGATCTTCGTGGAAGGCCAGCCGGGGGACATGATGTACGTGGTCAAAACCGGCAAGGTGGACATCGTCTACGAGGACAAGGTCATCGAGACCGTCGGCGCCGGCGGCATTTTTGGCGAGATGGCTCTGATCGGCGGCAACATCCGAAGCGCCAACGCCAAGGCCCGCAACGACTGCGAGCTGATCGCGGTGGACGGGCAGCGTTTCGACGATTTGATCCAGCAAACCCCGCGCGTTGCCACCGAAGTGATGAAGGTCATGGCCGATCGCCTGCGCCGCCGCACCTCATAAAGCGCGTGAATTGCCATTGTCGTTAAGGAGGCCCCATGCTGTCATTGTCTAACCGTGCGCAGAAACTCCCCACCTCGCCCATTCGAAGGCTGGCCCCCTTGGCCGTCGCCGCCAAGCAGGCAGGAAAAACCGTATACCACCTGAACATCGGCCAGCCCGACATCGAAACCCCGCGCGGCTTCTTCGTGGACGCAAAGCTCGCCCCGGGCGTGCTCGCCTACAGCCCCTCGCAGGGCATGCCCGAAGCGCGAGCGGCGCTGGTCTCCTACTACGCCCGGCACAAGATCGCGTTCAACGCGGACCAGATCATCGTCACCGCCGGGGGCAGCGAGGCCATCCTGTTCGCCATCCTGACCGTGTGCAATCCGGGCGATGAGCTGCTGATTCCGGAGCCCTTCTATGCCAACTACCGCAGCTACACCGTCATCGGCGACATCGCCTTGAAACCCATCACCACCTACGCCAAGGACGGCTTTCACTTCACCAGCAAGCAGCAGATCGAAGAGGCAGTCACACCGAAAACCAGGGCCATCCTGTTCTGCAGCCCCGGCAATCCTACGGGCGCGGTCTACACCCGCCGGGAGATGGAGTGGCTCAAGGAAGTGGCTCTGAAACACAACCTCTACCTGATCTCGGATGAGGTATACCGCGAGTTCGTGTATGACGGCCTGGAGCACGTGAGTGCCTTCCACCTCGACGGCGTGGACGAGTGCGCCATCCTGGTGGACAGCGTCTCCAAGCGCTTTTCCGCCTGCGGCGCGCGCATCGGGTGCGTCGCCAATCGCAACGCCAAGGTCATGGGCGCGATCCTGAAGTTCGCGCAATCCCGCCTGAGCCCGCCGGCGCTTGGCGAGCTTGGCATGATCCAGATGCTGAACGCGCCGGATTATCAGGCGCAGGTGCAGAAGATGATCGACCGTTTCCAGGCGCGGCGCGACGTGCTCTACGCCGGTTTGCAAGAGATCTCCGGCGTCGTGTGCCGCAAGCCCACCGGCGCCTTCTACGTGATCGCCAAGCTGCCCGTGGACAGTGGGGAAAAGTTCGCAAGCTGGATGCTGACCGATTTCGACCTGAACGGTCAAACCGTGATGCTGGCCCCGGCCGCCGACTTCTACGCCACGCCCGGCGCCGGCAAGGACGAGGTCCGCATCGCCTACGTGCTCAACCGCGAGGCGCTCAAGAAAGCGCTGCACGTGCTCAAGGCCGGGCTGGAAGCCTACGCCGGCTCCACCCTGCCCGCGCGTCAGGCGGCCTGACCGTCGTCGTGAGCAAGACGCGGCTGGATCAGTGGCTCGTCACCCAAGGGCTGTGTCCAAGCCGCACGCTGGCCCAGCGCTTCATCCAAGCGGGTCAAGTGTTCGTCAACGGACAAAGGGTGGACAAGCCCGCCGCTCCGGTTCCCGAAGGCGCCCAGGTGCAGGTCAAGGAGCTGCCGCGCTACGTCAGCAGAGGGGGAGAGAAGCTCGAGGCGGCGCTGCAGCAGTTCTCGATCTTGCCGCAAGACAAGATCTGTTTAGATGTAGGAGCGTCCACCGGCGGGTTCAGCGACTGTCTCTTGCAGCACGGCGCGACGAAGGTCTATTGCGTGGACGTGGGCAAGGGCCAGCTCCATCCCCGCCTGAGGGGCGACCCGCGGGTGGTGGTGTTGGAGGAAGTCAACGCCCGCAATCTCACCCCCGAGCACATTCCCGAGCCCATCGATTGGATCACCGTAGACGTCTCGTTCATCTCGCTCGAAAAGGTGCTGCCCGCGCTCGTTCCCCTGCTCAAGGCCGACGGGGAGCTCGTCGCCTTGGTCAAGCCGCAGTTTGAAGCAGGCCCTCAAGCCGTCGGCCGCGGCGGCGTGGTCAAGGACGCGCGCACCCACGTACACGTCATCGAGCGCGTGATCGTCTGCGCGCGGGCGCTGGATTTTTTCGCGGCCAACGTCACGTTCTCGCCCCTGCGCGGCCCTGCGGGAAACATCGAGTTCCTCCTGCACCTTCGCCGGTCTCAGGCCGCCGTCGAGCCGGACGTGGCCGCGGTGGTCGCTCAAGCCCACGAGCACTTCAAGCAGGGCGGTTCGAATACTTGATCCTTTCCCGCGCTCACGCTTATAATCGGCCAAACTATCGAGGCAGGTGAGCGGTTTTGCACGGACGCAACTTCTTTATTTACGCGCTGGGATTGATTTTAAGCTGGGCTTTGGTGGGGTGGGGTGGTTTCGCACAGTCGGCTCATGCGCTGCCGCTGGAGTTGGATCTGTCCATCGCGCAGCTGGAGGCTGCCGGCCACGCAGAGCTGGACTCCGCTGGGCGCGTCGGCGAGGAAGGCATCCCCACCCATGCTGCTCAAAGCCAATGGAGCGCGCGAGCCGGCGCCAAGCTGGACCCGCTGCTGCGCTTGTGGCTGCAGCGCGCCCTGCAAGGTCAGGGCTCGCCGCTTGCCCAAGCGCTGGGGGTATACAGTGCGCATGGTCCGATCCCGCATGCAGCAGCGCTTTCCGAACTGGGGGCCTTTCAACCGGCCGGCCGTACGCCCGCAGGCTTCACCCAGGGCATGGATCGCATCGGCGTGCTCATCAGCTTGAAGGGCTCCGCGATTTCCTTGCGTTCCATGGGGATCGAAGCGGGCGAGCGGCAGGGCGACGTGGTCACCGCGCGCTTGACGGCGCAACAACTGGAGGCCGTCAGCCGCATGCCCCAGGTGGCGTACGTCGAGGCCAGCCATCGGCTGGCGCTCAGCCTGGACGAGAGCGTGCCCAGCGTCAAGGGCGACGTGCTGCACGAACAGGACCCGATCGCCACTGGGCGAGGCGTGTTCCTGGGCAGCGTGGACACGGGCATTGACTGGACGCACCTGGACTTCCGCCTGGATCGGGATGGGAACGGGAGCGAGGAGGGATCGCGCATCGCCTTCCTCTGGGACCAGAACGAGCGGGACCCCGTGGGCCATCGCACCGGCGTGCCCTATGGGGCCGAGTACACTCGACAGGACATCGAGTACGATCTGGCCATCGGCGCGGGCTTTGACGAAGGTCGCGTGCAGGAGCGCGACGAAAACGGCCACGGCACCCACGTGATGGGCATCCAGGGCGGCGACGGCTCGGCTTCGGACGGCGGGTACGTGGGCATGGCTCCCCAAGCGACGCTCGGCATGGTCAACACCACCTTCTCCAGCGGCGACATCGTGGACGGGGTCGCCTACCTGTTCGATCGCGGATCGGAGCTGAGCATGCCCACGGTGGTCAATCTGAGCCTGGGCGGGCACTTCGGCCCGCACGATGGGACCAGCGCCTTCGAGCGCGCGCTGGAGTCCATGGTGGGCCCGGGCCGCATCATCGTCAACTCCGCCGGCAACGAGGGCAACGACGCCGTTCACGTGAGCGGCGACCTGCGCGACGACGCCTACACGGTGACCTTCACTGCCGCCGCCGAGGTGGCCGTGCTCAACTTCTGGTATGAAGGCTTGGCGCAGCTCACCCTGGAGCTGGACACCCCCGGCTCGGGCAGTGCATCGCAACGCCTGAGCGCAGCGCGGGGTGAGGTGGTGGAGTTCCAGCTCAACGACAGCGTCATCACCATCGACAACGCCAGTCAGGGCCTCTATCCCTTCAACGGCGACAACAACCTGCTGGTCGTGCTCGAGAACGTCGCAGTGGATTCCGAGTGGACGCTGACCTTGCGCCGCGCCTCCGGCCCAAGCCGCTTCGACGGCTGGGTGGGCCTGGGCAGCATGGGCGCGTTTTCCGACAGCGACCTTTCCACCACCATCAGCGAGCCGGGCAACGCCCCGCACCTCATCACCGTGGGCGCGTACACCAGCAAGGCCCGCTGGCCCAGCATCGTGGGCCGCAGCTATGGCTTTGCCGGGACGGGCCTGGTGGGCGACCTTGCCGGGTTCTCCTCGCGGGGGCCGACGCGAGACGGCAGGCAGAAGCCCGATCTGACCGCGCCCGGCACGGCGGTGGTCAGCGCGCTTGCAGCCGAATCGGAGCTGAGCACGGTCCTGCCCCTGGTGAGCGCCGACGGCGTCCACGCTGTGCTGCAAGGGACCTCGATGGCGGCCCCGCACGTCAGCGGCGTGATCGCCCTGATGCTGCAAGCCGACCCTTCCCTCGACGGCAAGCGGGCATTGGCGCGCCTGCGGGGAACGGCAAACAGCGACGAGTTCACCGGCATCTTGCCCAACGAGCGCTGGGGTTTCGGCAAGCTCAACAGTTTGGACGGCGTGGATACCTTGGGGTTGTCGATGCCGTTTGCGGGCGGGGGCGTCTCGCTCAAGGTGGGCTTGAACGTGGCCGGCGAGCGCGCGTATTTCTTCTACACCGTCCCGCAGGATGTCCA
>Ga0326597_10004353_pt1 | contig 19951 bp, 17 predicted proteins | sample RVTome_12_FD_203789 | JGI IMG/M metagenome (GOLD analysis project Ga0326597, IMG submission 203789) | Soil microbial communities from uranium-contaminated site in the Upper Colorado River Basin, Wyoming, United States - RVT100D185 | ecosystem: Environmental > Terrestrial > Soil > Contaminated >...
GCTCAGTGTGCGGCGCTCGTGCGGCTCGAGCCGCACCGCGAAGACGGCCGCGTCCTCGGTCAGGCGTGGCGCCGGCCCGGTGACGTTCACCCTAACGCCCTGGCGCACGCCGTCGCCCGCCCGGTGGGCGACCGTGACGGCGTCGTCCTCGACCTTGACCGTGACGGGATGGTGCCCTTCGTGCCACCCGCGCGCCTCGAACAGGTCGGCGAAGTCCACCGCGAAGCGCAGCGTGAGCGTGAGCGCCTGCGGCTCCAGGCTCGTGTTGGTCACCTCGAGCTCGTCGGCGAGCCTGGTGGCGCTGACGCGCAGCGACCGGTGCACGCTGAGGATCTGCGACGGCCCCTCGATGACGGCGTGGTGCGCCTCGAAGCTGTCCGGGCGCGCGCTGTGCGCCAGCAGCACCTGCGCCGCGCGGTCGAAGCCCCAGGCGTAGCGGCTCAGGAAGCGCGTGTCGCGGTTGTACAGGCCGTGCTCCCCGCCGCTCACCATGCCGTCGGCGTCCGCCACGACGAAGGTGAAGTTCTCCTTCAGGACCAGGTTCTTGGTGAAGTTCATGCTGTCGGCGCCCGGTGCGAGGCCGCACCCGTGTCCGTTACCCCTTCCCGCCCCCGTACGAGACGCCTTCCAGAAAGTACCGCTGGAACACGACGAAGAGCACGATAACCGGAACTGCGCTCATCACTGCGCCGGCGAGGATGAGGCCCCAATCGCCGGTGGTGCCGTAGGCGTTGCGGAACGTTAGCAGGCCGATCGGCAGGGTCTTGATGTCCTCCGGCGTGGTCAGCACCACAAGCGGCCAGAAGAAGTCGTTCCAGGCGCCCTGGAAGGTGAGGATCGTCAGCGCCCCGAGCGCCGGGCGGGCCATCGGCAACACCACGCGAGAGAAGCGCTGCCACTGGTTGGTGCCGTCGATCATCGCGGCCTCCTCCACCTCCCGCGGGATCGATTCGAAGAACTGCTTCATGATGAATACCGCCCCCGCGCCCACCATCCCCGACAGGACGACGCCGGCAAGGCTGTTCAGGAGCGTGGTCTGCCCCCACAGGCTGGCGAGGCCGAAGATGCCGTCGCGCAGCACCAGGTAGTTGCTGATGAAGATCACCTGGCCCGGGATCATCTGCGCAAACAGGATGAGCAGGAAGATCAGGGCGCGGCCGGGGAAGCGCAGGCGCGCCAGGGCGTAGCCCGCCATCGAAGCCAACAGCAGCGTGGTCAGGACCTTGGCGAGCGCAATGAGGAAGGAGTTGGCGGTCCAGCTCAGGAACAGGCTGCGGCCGGTCGTGACGCTGCGGGCTTCGGCGAAGACGCGGCGGTAGTTGGTGAACACGTACCCGAGCGCGCCCGGGGCGACGTCGTTGTACGAGGCCACCAACCCGAGCCTCTCCAGACGGGTGGGCGGAAGGGTGGAGCGCACGAACACCTGCGCGCGCGACGGCGCCACAGCGTCCAGCGGCAGGCGCTCTAGCTTCGGACCCTCGCCCTGGTAGCGCACGCGCACGGCGTAGGTCACGAAGGTCCCCGCCACGCTCCCGCCACGCACGGTCCAGCTGCCCGTCCGCCGCTCGACCTCCTCCGCTGGCGAGACGCTGGCGTGGTCGGCGGCGTACTCGATGGCCTGGACGGCGCCGAGGCCGCCTCCCGGGCGGCGCTTCGGCACGGTGACGCTGGGCGGGGCGGGTTCGGTGCCGTCGGGCGCGAAGTACGTCAACTGGAAGGCCACGTCGGCGCCGGGGGCGAACCCGCCCCACAGCGGGGCTCGCGCCCCGGCGCGGCCCAGGCGCGCGGCTGTCGCCCAGTTGGCCGGCGAAAGCTGTGGGACGGCGATCCTCGGCGGGTACTCCAGCGGGTCGGTCTTGAGGCTGGACAGGGTGGCGAACAGGAGCGGCCCGAGGAACACCAGGGAGAACAGCAGCATGAGCACGTAGACTATGCCGGCTCGCGCCCAGCGGCGGCGCGCCTCCCATCGTAAGGTCTCCCGCGCGCGGCGTGCGGCGGCGAGGGGCGTGGCCGCGCTCACAGGTTGCCCTCGGAGCGGATGAACAGGCGTTGCAGGAGCACGATGACGAGCGTCAGCAGCGCGAGGAACATCGCGGCGGCCGAGGCGAAGCCCACCTCGGGCAGCTGCGCGCCGGGGAACATGCGGTTGTAGATGAAGTACGCCAGCGTGATGACGCTCCGCAGCGGCACGGCGTTGCCGAAGATGGCCACCTGGTCGAACATCTGCAGTGTCCCGATGAGGCCCAGGGTGACCACCAGGAAGGTCACCGGTTGGACCGCCGGGATGGTGATGTAGAAGAACTGCTGGACCGGGGTCGCGCCGTCCAGCGAGGCGGCCTCGTAGTACGACGACGGCACGCCTTGCAGCGCAGCCAGGAACATCAGCATGAACGTGGGGACGGTCGTGAAGATGTTTTGCAGCATGATCGCGATGAGCGGCACCGGCGCGCGCAGGAACCCGGGGAAGGCCCCGGGCACCTCCTGCCGCGTCTGCAGCCACACGAAATCGACCGGGGCCACGGTGCGCGGCGCCACCAAGCCGAGGAGGACCAGCGCGGTCGTGCCGGTTGTGGCGACGACGAGCGACACCACCAGCAGGGCGGGGTCGCTCCACCGCACGCTGAGGCCGCGCGCGCGCTCGAGCAGCACCTGCACGACCTGCGCAGCGGCGAGCACCAGCACGAACATGCCGATCAGGGGGAGGTTGGCAAGGAGCTGCGTGAGCAGATAGTTGAACAGCCCGCGCCGCTGATACATCCACAGGAAGATGAGGGTGATCACCACGCTGCTGGTGATGCTCGGCATGTAGAAGGCCGCGCGGAAGAAGTTCAGCCCCCGGACGCGTTGGTTGAGGACGGAGGCCATGACTAGCGCTCCGAAGGTCTGCACCGAGGTCACTACGGCCGCGAACACCAGCGAGTTTCGCAGCGCGGTGAGGAACAGGTCGTCCCGGAAGAGGTTGGCGTAGTTGCGAAGGCCGATCCAGGTGGGGGCGTTGAAGAGGTCGTAATCGGTGAAGCTGAAGTACACCGCCCGCGCCGTCGCGTAGACGAAGAAGATCGCCAGCGTGACGAGGAAGGGGGCGAGGAACAGATAGGCCGCGATGACCTCGCGGCGCCTAACGTTCATGGTTGCACCCGCCGTCCTGGAGGGGGCCCGGGAGGCGGCATCTGCCGCCTCCCGGGAGCTCGGGAGACGTCAGCGCTGGCTGCGTTGCAGCAGCGCGGTGAGCTCCTGTTGCGCCTGCGCGAGTGCGGTCGCGCTGTCGGCCTGACCCGTCATAACGACGTTCATGGCGTTGTTGCTGGGGGTCATGTAGTCCGTGCCCACCGACCCGAACTGGAAGCCCAGCACGTTGCCGTGTGTGGCGCCCTCGAAGACGGTGAGGTTGCCCTGCGCCTCCGGCGTGTCCTGCTGGAAGTAGGGGTTGTCGACGAGCGCCTTGCGGCTGGGGATGGCGAGGCCCTGCTCCAGGATGAACTGCTGGGTGGTCGGGCTGGTGAGGGCCTCGAGCACCTTGGTCGCCGCGTCCTGCACCTTGCTGTCGGCGTTGATGCCCCACGCGACGGTGTATATGAAGTTGCCGCTCAGGCCCGTGGCGGGCGAGGTGGGCAGCAGCGTGGAGCCGTACTGCAGGTTGGGGGCGTTGTCGCGCAGGAAGCCTAGGATCCACGCCCCCTCGATGGCGACGGCCGCCTGCTCGCGCGCCAGGCAGTCGCCGGGCCAGCCGGCGCCCACGTCGGCCGGTTGCACGGCCGCGCCGGACGTGACCAGGCCGGTGTAGAAGTCGAAGGCCTGCACGAAGGCGGGGTCCTGCAGGTCGGCGCTGCCGTCGGCATTGAAGGGCGTCCAGCCGTTGGCGAAGGCGAACGCGCCCATGCGCGCGAAGTCGGCGGGCAGGCAGATGCCGTGGATGTCGGGGTCCATCATGGAGACGGCGGTCAGCTTGTCGGAGAACGCGGACCAGTCGTCATCCGCGCTGGGGTAGTCGACCCCCGCGGCGTCGAAGATGTCCTTGTTGTAGAAGACCGCCAGGGTGTTGAAATCCTTGGGGATGCCGTAGACGTTGCCGTCGATGGTGTAGACGGCCATCAGGCTGTCGATGAAGGCGCTGGTGTCCACCAGGCCGTTCAGCGGCAACACCTTGCCGGTGGCGATGATGCCGGGCGCGGTCTCGCCCGGGATGTAGAAGACGTCGGCCGCCGTCCCGGCGGACAGGGCGTTGGTGAGGACCGCGTTGTAGTCGGTCTCGATAGGCTCGTACTGGATGCTGATCCCTTGGGCCGCGAGGTCATTCCCGATGACCTCGTCGATCAGCCGCTGGACGATGGCGGGGTCCGAACCCCCGTAACCCTGTACCCGGACGACGGTCTGAGCCCATGCCGCGGGCACCACCAGCAACGCCACCAATGTGAGTAAACATGCGACTCGTTTCATAGTGCCTCCTCATGGATGTCGACGTGTCGACCTCGAGTTGTTGTGGACGGATCTCGCTGCTTCACTCCCTTCTGCGGGCCGTGGTGCCCTGCACCACGAGTTGGACCGGAACCGTGACGGTGCGTACCGGCGCGTCGCGCAGGCACTCGCGTAGCAGCGCGACGGCGGTGGACGTGATCCTGCCGATGTCCTGGCGCACGGTGGTGATGCGCTCGCCTATCTCGGGAAGGTCGTCGAAGCCCACCACCGACACGTCGAACGGCACGCGCAACCGCAGGTCCTCGAGCGCGGCGATAGCTCCCAGGGCCATCTCGTCGGACGCGGCGAAGATGGCCGTGGCGCCGAGCCCGCCCTCGAACGCGCGCCGCACGGCGCGGTAGGCGGACAGCGTATTGAAGTCGCCGTCGAGCAGCCACGAGCGCTCCGGGGTGAGGCCGGCGTGGTTCAGCGCGTCGAGGTACCCCTGGTAACGGTCCTGGCTGGCCTGCTGGCTCATCATGCCGCCCAGGTGGACGATCCGCCGGTGCCCGAGCTCGAGCAGGTGGCGCGTGGCCTCGCAGGCTCCGCCGCGGTCGTCGGGCATGACCCAGCGCGCCCCCTTGGCCCGCCCAACGAGCACGAACGGCACCCTCTCGCGGCGCAGGTACGCCACGCGCGGGTCGTCGTCGTGCACGCCGTGGAGGATTATGCCGTCGGCCAGGCGTTCGGGCAGGCCATCGGGACCCGCCGGAAGCCTCTCGAGGCTGTAGCCGTGACGTTGCAGCTCGGCGATGAGGTGCTCCAGGAACACCATGAAGAACGGCATCATGCGGCGGGTTCCAGTTGCCAGGCTGAGGCCGATCCGGAGCGGCTGGCGCGACAGCGCGCGCGCGGAGTGGTCGGGCTCGTACCCCAGCCCGGTGATGGTCTCAAGGACTCGTGTGCGCGTGTCGGGGCTGACGCCTGGCCGCTCGTTGAGCACGCGGCTGACGGTGCCGGTGGAGACGCCCGCCCGGCGGGCGACGTCCTGGATGGTGATGCGGCCGTTGCCTCGGGCGCCGCGCCCCGTGCCTCCGACGCTGCGGCCGCGCGTGTCCGGCCGACCCCCGGCGTGCGCGAGCCCGTTGCCCTCGTGTGGCCCCGGGTCGGTCCCGACCCCATGCCCACCCCTGACCGATCTCGTGCGCGAAGGCGTCTTGCCCACGAACCCTCCTCGGTGGCCGCGGACGCCACCCTGCCTGGCCGCTGCCGGCACGGGACCGGCCCGCGCCGTGCGGGCGCCCGATCCCTCAACCGGCTTCGTAACCGCTTACGAACTTCGTGAGATCAGTTTAGGCCTGGCGCCGCGGCATGTCAATGGTTTAGCGTTGACCGCGCGTTCTGAACGGGAAATCGGTGATCCGTCCGTGCGACGGTCCTGACCGTAAGCGATTACATTCGCCGCGTCGCGCAGCGGGCGGGCGGTGGTAGAGTCCGGCCCGGAGGGACCATGAAGCTCGAGCGCCATCCGGCGAGCCCGGTGCTCCGCCCCGACCCCGGCAGCGCGTGGCAGGCGCTGAACGTGTTCAACCCTGCCGTCGTGCGCCACAACGGCCTGTTCCACATGCACTACCGGGCGCAGGGGGTCGACTATGTGTCGCGCATCGGGTACGCAGTGTCGCGCGACGGCGTGAGTTGGAACCGGCTGGAGCACCCCGTGCTCGAGCCTGCCTCCGAGGCGGACGCGCGCGGCGTCGAGGACCCGCGCGTCACGCCCCTGAACGGCCGCTTTTACATGGCCTACACGGCGTACGCGCGCGCCGCCCCCCACCCCGCGACGGGCGTTGCCCCCATGGGGATCACGCCCATGTACGCCGTGAGCGAGAACCTCATCACCTGGGAGCGCCTCGGCGCCCTGCTGAAGGGCGAGGACAACAAGGACCACGCGCTCTTCCCCGCCAAGGTCGGCGGCCGCTACCTGAGCTTCCACCGCCGCCCCCCGAGCGTGTGGCTCGCTGCCAGCCCGGACCTGCGGGCGTGGGGCGAGCACCGCGAGGTGTTCGGCCCGCGGCCCGGCCTGTGGGACGGCAAGCGTGTTGGCGCCGGTGGCCCGCCGATCGAGACCGACGCGGGTTGGCTGACGATCTACCATGGCTACGACGAGGGCCACGTGTACCGGCTGGGGGTGGCGTTGCTCGACCGCCACCAGCCGTGGCGCGTTCTCAAGCGGCCCGCGGCGAGCATCCTCGACCCCGAGGAGCCGTGGGAGCTGAAGGGGGACGTCCCGAACGTGGTCTTCAGCTGCGCCAACCCCGTGGTGGACGGGATGGTGCACGTCTTCTACGGCGGCGCCGATCGCGTGATCGGGCTCGCCACGGCCCCTCTCGACGCCTTGCTGGAATGGACGCTGGCGACCGGCTGAGCGCCGGATCCGACCCCACCCCTGGTAAGCCCCAATCCGTGGCTGTTGGTTACGCATCAGGGCGCAGTCAGCGCGGGTCACTTGCAGGCTTACGCAGCCGAGTTCGTGTTCCGCTTCAACTGGTGCACGTCCAAGAGCCGTGGGATGCTGTTTTAGCGGCTACTGGGATTGGCCGTGGCGCATGAGCCGGTGCGCTACCGCGATCTCATCGTCCACCCTCAAGCAAAAACAGGTCGCAATGCAACAGATCGCGCAGCACCTACGCTGCTCGTACCCGCATGATGAGGGCATGCAGGCGAGCTATGAGACGATCTACAAGATTCTGTTGCTGCAGCCGCGCGGCTCGCTCCGCCAGGACCTCACCGCCTTCGTGAGGACCCGCAGGACGTCCTGCGAACTCTGCGACGGCCGGTCGACGGAGCCAGTCGTGCGGGCGTTGAGCGAGCGAATCCTCAAGCTGCCCGACGCCCTTCGGCGGACTTTGAGCTGGGATCAGGGCAAGGAGTCAGGTGTTGCTTTCACCGGCTAAGACACCCCACTCGCTCCCGCCCACGAAGGCCTGCAAGTCAGAAGTTCAGCAGCGCGTTCAGGCCGGAGGTGATGCCTAGGTTGAGCGTTTCGATGGTGGCGGTCACGTCGAGTTGGTTCGTGCCGGCGGGGGTGACGAGGGTACTGTCGAGCGTTAACTGAATGCCGAGGGTGGCGTTGCCGTCCTGCACGATTGCGTAGGCGGCTGCGTTCTCGTCGCTGGTCATGTCGACCGATAGGGTGATCGTGCCGCCTTCTCCTGCGGTGAGGGTGACGGTGTCGGTGGCGACCTGGGTGCCGGTGTCGACGTTGCTGCCGGCCTCGGCGATGAACAGGGTGACGGTCAGGTCGAGGGCGCCGCTAGCGCCGGGATCGGCGCTTTGCAGGGTGCTGGTGACGTCTAACTCCAGATCGAAGGAGAGGCCTTCGAGCGCGCTGGCGACGTCGGAGCTGAGGCCCAGATCGGCCAGCACGAAACCGCTCTGGTCGGGGAAGTACCGCTCGATCGGGCCGGGAAGGGTGACGGAGGTTGGGGGGGTTGGGACGGGGATGTCCTGGCTGGTGTCTGCCACGTCCAGGAACTGGGTCGCCTCGACCCGCAGGGTGAGCAGGGTGGTGGGACTGCAGGCGCTAACGGCGAATACCGCCAACGCCAGGGTGGCGAGGGTGCGTACGACGGTCGAGTGGGGGGTCATGGCGGGGGTCCTCCTCGAGGCTCGCTGGCCGGGGGTGGGTCGCGGGGTGTGCACGGTTGGGATTCGCATCGTCAGAATCCGAAACGCACGCCGGCGCTGAGGCCGTACGAGGGGTCGGAGGTGAGCACGCTGCCGCGGCCGAAGACGGCCAGGTCGAACCCGACGCCGAACGCGTCGAGCCCGGCACCGATGCCGAGGAGCAGGCCACCGTCGTAACCGCCGCCGGCCCGGGCGTAGATAATGCCGAGGTCTTCGATTCCGAACCCGGCTTCCGTGCCGAGGTGGCCGGTGAAGCCGCCGCCTACGTAGCCGAGGTCGCTGGCGACCAGTAGCGACGCCAGCTCGGTCACGCCGATGGTTGCTAGCGACAGGTCGATCGCGGCGGTGAGTTGCATGTCGGGTACGCCGAGGAACTCGGTGCGGCTGGTGGCGGTGGGGGCGGACAGGTCGGGGGGGACGGTCTCGGAGCCGGTGATGGTGTAGGCGTTGCCGGTGTACACGCCGAAGCCCAGCTCGCCGAGGCTGAAGCCGGCGGTGACGACCCCTTCAGGTATCCGGACGACGGTCACGACGCCCAGGTCGGTCTTGAGGCCGTAGCCGACGTTCCCGTCGCTCACCAGCGAAACGAGGGCGGTGCCGTCGATGTCGTACTCGACCGTGTCGACCGCGGCGGTCACGTCGACCGTGCCGGAGCCTTGCACCCGCGCGAAGCTGACGAACGGCGAGACCGTCCCACCGACGTACACGCTGCCGGGGTACGTGCCTGCTGGGATGGGAATCTCGAGGCTGTACCCGACGTCGACCTGCAGACCGGCCTCGGCTTCGGCGGAGAAGGTGGCGCTCCCGCCGGCGGTACCGCTACCGAACAGGGCGGCCAGGTCGGCGTCCGGTCGCCAACGCAGGTCGGTGGTGAGGAACGGCCGGATCCCCACGTTGACAGGCCCGGCGGGGAAGCGGATCGGCAGGTCGAAGTCGGGACCGACAGCGAACGCGCGGCCTTGCAGCACCCGGATGCTTGACCCTCCGACCGTGTCGATCGACAGTTCCGGTCCCGCGTCGCCTTCGCTGATGGTGATGATGATCTCGTCTGGCGCCGTCGCGGCGTTGAAAAGGAACGCGTCGAGGCGGGCGGCCTGATCGGCGGCGAACAGCAGGTCGACGGTGGGGCTGGTCGGGTCGAGCTTGTCGAGGTTGGCCAGCAGGTTGATCAGGCCTAGGGGGATCGGTACCGAGTTGAGCTCATTGGGCAGCGACGCGTAGGCGGGGTTGGTGCCGACCGCGCCGCCAGGCGCGATTACGCCCCCCATGCCGAGAGAACGAATGTTCTGCGCTCCCGCCGTGCCCGCCAGGGCCAGGGCGGCCAGCAAGGCCAGGATGGCCGGCAGTATGCCTGGCAGCGTGGCCGGGCCGGGTAAGGCGGGCCGGAGAAGCGTTCGAACGGTACGAGCGAGGGCCATGTGGGACTCCTTCCAACGATGAGCACGCGGGCCCGTCGGTCCAAGGGCTATGCATCCAGGGGCTGTTCGCCCAGATCGCGGACCAACGTGTCGTGGACTTGCGGCTCGCTCAGCATTTTGGCATGCGGTGTTGCGGAAAGCTGGGTCAGCGACCGAAGCGGCGTACGCGAGCTTGGAAAGTAGGCAGCGCCCACCGAGAGTCCAGCCGCCGAGAGTCCAGCCGCCGAAAGTCCGGCCAGAACGTGCCGCAGAGCTGGAACTCGGCGTAGCTGCGCGTGGTGGTTCCGTCCGTTCCAGTCTGGGTGTCGGCTCAGGTCGACGGGCTGCTTCGGGGGCTAATGTGATCCTGCAAAGGCTCTCGTCGATGGCCACGGAGGTGGTGACTGCCGATCAGAGCGCGCGCGTCCACGCCCCGTCGATTCGAGACGGGGCGGGTTGCTCGGCACGGGCGGTCGTCCTGGTGGTCCGGCCGGTTACGACTGTGCGGCCAGAGCCTCGGCAGAGGAGATGTCGCCGAGCATGTACGCGTAGTCGCCGGGATGCACTTTTCCGATCGATCCGCGTACCAGCACCAGTTGCGTCTCGTCGAACGGCGCGCGGAACTCCTCGACCACCTCGAAGGTCTGCGGATTGCGCGTGACGCCCAGCAGCGACCCTTTCTTCACGGCGGTTCCTAGCCGGTCCGCAGTTACGGCGGGGCTGAGGATGCCGCCGTGGCGAGGGCGGAGGATCTGCATCTTGGTCAGGAGAGTCTGCTGCGGCGCGGGCAGCACATCGCCCGACAGGACGCCCAACTTGCGTAGCGCGTTCATCACGCCGGTCACGCCGCGGTCCAGGTACGCATCGTCGTTGAAGCCGCCTCCGCCGATCTCGGCGACGACGACAGGCTTGCCGGTTTCCTCGATGACGTGCGTGCCGAGCGAACCTGCGTACGACGAGCCTTGGTACATGGTCGGGAACAGAAACGACCGAGACAGCTCGAGATCGTTCAGCGCGTACACATAGTCGACGGTGGGAAACGCCCCACCAGCGTGCAGGTCCAGGAGGGCGTCGATGCGGGGCACGAGGTGCTCGGTGACGGCGTGCGCGATCAGCTCCGTGAGCCAGCCGTCGGCGCTGCCGGGGAACATCCTGTTCAGGTTGTGCATGTCCGTTGGGGTGTGCCTTGTGAGGGCTTCGAACGCCAGCGGATTCGCGAGCGGGATCGCCACGATCCGGCCGCTCAACTCAGCCGGATCGAGGCGTTCGAGCACTCGACGCACGACTTCTATGGGAAGTAGCTCGTCGCCGTGAATTCCGGCGGTGAGCCCGACGGTCGGACCGTCGTTGACGCCTTCGACGGTGTAGCTGGCGATGTTGAGATCGAGGCCGGTCGCCATGGTGGCGACGTCGATCCAGGTGGGGGTCAGCTCGGTCATGCGTGTCTCCTTGTCTGCGGCTTTCGATCGGTGGAAAGAATCTTGCCTAGGCCATGCGCGAGAACGCCTCGCGCGTCGCCTCGATGAACGCTTCGAAGTGACGATCGCCGTGGGCGGCGCTGAACGCACCGTGTAGCAAGGCTTTGGGAACGACCATCAGCCCCTGCTCGGTGAGGGTGGTGCTCCAGACGTGGTAGCGCTCGGCGTTCGTGGTGGCGGCCGAGCGGTAATCGATAACGTCCGAGTCGGTGAAGTAGGGCTGGAAGTGCCCACCGCCGCTATGAAGCTTGGCGGGGACGCCGAACCCCTGCGCGAGGGATGCGAACGCGTCCGACAGCTCCGCGGAGCGCCGGTTCAGCCCGGCCACGATCGAGCCGTCCTGGAGTTTCTCGAGCGTTGCAAGGCATGCCGCTAACGCCGGCCGGTAGCCGTTGAAGGTACCCACGAACGGGGCGTTCTCAGGTCCGGGGCCGGTGCGCTCCATGAACGTCCGCATGCCGGCGAGGGCGGCGATCGGAACGCCGTTCGCGAGGCCTTTGCCCCACATCGAGAGGTCCGCGTTCACGCCGTACTTCGCTTGCGCCCCTCCCACGGCGATCCGAAAGCCGGTGAGCAGCTCGTCGAACACCAGAACGATGCCGAGGTCGTCGGTAATGGCGCGTAGCCCTTGGAGATAACCTGCCTGCGGCGGGATGAAGCCGACGTCGATCATGGTTGGCTCGACGAACAGCGCGGCGATCCTGTCACGGTGCTCGGTGAGTAGCGACCTCGCGGCCTCGAGGTCGTTGAACGGAATGACCACGGCCCTGCCGACCGCGTCCGGATCCAGGCCAGGTCCGCCCGCGAGGCTCGACGGGCGAAGCGGCTGACCGGCACGAGCGAGGTCCGGCCAGGTGCTCACGAACACTTCGTCCCACCAGCCGTGGTAGGCGCCCTCGATCTTGGCGATGGCCGGCCGGCCAGTCACCACACGTGCGACGTGCACGGCGTGCATGGCAGCCTCGGTACCGGTGTTGGTGAAGCGCACCTGTTCGGCGGCATCGACAAGCTCAAGGAACTTCTCGGCCGCGGCTATCGACAGCTCGCTCTCGACGCCCGCGCCTAGACCGTCGTCGAGTGCGGCCCTGACGGCGGCCGACACGTCCGGGTCGCCGTGCCCGAGCACGACAGCGGCGTTACCCATTACGAAGTCCAGCCAGCGGTTTCCATCGACGTCCCACAGCTCAGCGCCGGCTGCCCGCTGAAAGTAACGGGGGTGAGGTTGGGCTACACGCGAGTTCGAATGGGTGCCGGCAGGCACCATGTCGCGGCCTCGCTCGAAGATGGCGTGGGAACGGTCGCTGGTCATCAAGTCGGTCATGGTGTCTCCTTCACCGGCCAGTGCGCGGCCAGGGTCGTGGGTGAGTGCATACGGTCGTACAGGTAGGCGACGGCCTCGTCGAGGCGCGTGGCTGGAACGCGCGCGAGCCAATCCCCGACGACCGTGCCGCCCCACCAGTAGGCGTAGACGAACGGCGCGCGGAGGCGGTGCCGCACGAAGCGGACCTTAGCGTCGATCCAAGCGTCGGTTCCGTCGCAGGCGGTTCTCAGAAACGCTCGAACCTCCCCCTCGCTGCTGCGGCCGGTGTTGAGCGCGTGGGCGGCTTCGTTCGAGCAGATCCACTGGAGCCGGTTGTGCCACCAAGCCACCTGGTCTTCAGGCGTGTCCCGCCAGTTCAGCAGGTCCAGCCCACGCTCCGCGATTCCTTCGAACAGGACGCTCGACGCGCTGTCGGTTACCACCAGTGCGCCGTCTTCGAACATTCGACCGCTGGCGACCAGCGCGTCGCGGTGCCCCATGTGGGCGTAGTGGCCCGGGTACGCCTCGTGCCCGACTAAGTGCTTCAGCCCAGAGCGGGTGTGGGGCACGTCGGCGTTGATCCACATCTTCTTGCCGGGGTAGTCGCAATAGGCTGAATAGGCAGCTCCGCTGATCACCTCGATGCCGATGCGTTCGGTCGGCAGCTCCAGACGCGGCAAGCGTGCCCGCGTCCGCCGCTCGGCTTCCACGATTAGAGCGTCGATCGCCGTGGCAAGATCGGCGCTGGCAACCCCGTCCTGCTCGCGGTACGCTTCGAAGCTGTCGTAACCAGCCGTCAGCAAGGCCCGGTCACGGGCGTCCCGAATCCGCCGGATCGCGGCAGCGGAGGGGGGCGAGGGATCGACGCGGACCGCTCCCGCAACCACCTCTTGAAACGCAAGATCCTCGCCCGAGAGCCAGCGAGCGAGAGTGAGCACGGAGAGCGCGTACTCGGTCAGCCAGTCCCGTGCCCACGGCTGCGGCAGGCTCGACGCACGTACCGCTAGGTCGAGCAAAGCGTCCGTGGCGTCGTTCCACGCTTCGATCGGGGCGGGATCTAGCGTCGACCAGTGCACCGGCACGAGACCTTCGCGATCGAGATGCTCGGCCGAGTCCGCGCCCATCTGCCGGTAGAAGGCGTCCAGTCCGAGCACGGTGCGGGTCAGCTGCCGCGATACGTCGTGAGCGTCCATAGGTGCTGCTCCTTTGCCGAGACGAGGTCCTTGTGGGCGCGCCGGGGTGCTCGGTGTAGCTGCACCGATTCGGATCGAAGGACCGTTCACGTGGTGCCGCGCGGATCGAGGGCGTCGCGCAGACCGTCGCCGAGAAGGTTGAAGCCGAGGACGGTAATCATGATGGCGGCACCGGGAAATGTTGCCAGGTAGGGCGTCTGGCGCAGGAACTGCAAGCCGGTGTTCAGGATCGAACCCCATGACGGGGTCGGAGGCTGGACCCCCATGCCAAGGAACGAGAGCGCAGCCTCGGCCGTCACGGCGCTGCCCATGCCTACCGAGGCGACCACGATGATCGGTCCGATCGCATTGGGTAGCACGTGCCGAAAGAGGATGCGCGGCCAATTCGCACCCAGGGCGCGATTGGCCTCGACGAAGTCTTCTTCCTTTAGCGCCAGAATGCTCGAGCGGATCACGCGCGCGTACGCCGTCCAGTAGATCAGCCCCAACGCGACCGTGACGCTGAACACGCTCGAACCGATGGCCGCGACCAGCAGCAGCGCCAACAGGATGGGCGGGAAGGCCAGGAAGACATCGACGATCCTCATGATGACCTGGTCAAGGGTGCCGCCGAAATAGCCGGCGATCGAGCCTAGCAGCACTCCGATCGAGGCGGCGATGCCGACCGCCACCACTGCTACGCGCAGCGAAATGCGCGCGCCATAGAGGATTCGCGTGAGTGTGTCGCGACCGAAGTTGTCCGTTCCGAGCAGGTGGGCCGCTGTCGGAGGAGCGAAGCGCGCACGGATGTTCCTGACGTCAGCCTCGTACGGTGCTACCAGCGGCGCGAAGACGGCCGCGAATACGACAAGCAGCACGATGATGCCGCCTGCGACAGCTGGCGGGTGTCGAAGCAGCAGTTTCACGAGTAGCGGATCCGGGGGTTGATGAAGGCGTACGACAGGTCCACCAGCAGGTTCACGAAACTGACGGCCACCGCGATGAACACGACGGTTCCCTGAACGACGGGGAAGTCGCGCTGGCTGATAGCGTTCACGACCAGGCGGCCCAAGCCCGGCCAGGCGAAGATCGTTTCGGTGATCACCGCTCCCCCCATCAACGTTCCGAACTGCAGTCCGAGCACCGTGATGACGGGCAGGAGCGCGTTGCGGGCTGCGTGCTTGCGCACGACGATCGCCTCGGTGAGGCCTTTCGCGCGGGCGGTCCGGATGTAGTCGCGCCCCAACGTGTCGAGCATCGATGACCGTACGAGTCGCGCTACCAGCGCGACCGATGTGATCGACAGCGTGACGCTAGGAAGCAGCGCGTGCCGCGCCGCCTCCCAAATGAGCTGAGGATTCCCGCTGGCTAGAGCGGGAAACAAGCCCGGTCCCCGACCGAACGAAGGGAGCCAGCCAAGTTGCAGTGAAAACAGCAAGATAGCCAAGACTCCGAACCAGAAAATGGGCATCGAGACGCCCAGCAACGAAAGGAAAGTGGCGGAATAGTCGATGAGCGTGTTGGCACGGTACGCCGCGATCACGCCGAGCGGTAGGGCGATGACGATAGTAAACAGGAGCGCCAGGATCGCGAGCTCCAAGGTAGCGGGCAGAGCGTGCGCGACAAGCGCTCGAACGTCGGTCCGTAGAAAGATGCTCCGTCCGAAGTCTCCGTGCGCGGCTCTCCAGGCGTAGATGCCGAACTGGACCGGCAACGGCCGGTCCAGCCCGAGGCTCCGCGTGATCGCCTGCCTGTCCGCCTCGGTTCCCTCCGGGCCGATGAGGATTCGGGCCGGATCGCCGGGCACCAGCCGCACCGCGAGAAACACGATGAGCAGCACGCCGACGACGACCGGCACGAACAGGAGCAAGCGTCGAAGCGTATAGGCGACCATCAGGCGTCAGCCGGAGCCGGGCACCTGTCCCGGCTCCGATTCAGGGGTCGCGTCAGTTCCCAGAGAACGTGGCGGACTCGAGCGAGTCCCAGGAACCGCCGGGGTGCACTATGAACCCATCGAGGCCGGGATCGTGCATCACGACGTACCCCTGGTAGAGGAGGAAGATGTACGGCGCTTCCTCGGTCACGAGCTGGGCGATCTCGGTGTAGATCGCCTTGCGGGCTTCAGCATCGGTCTCGGCGCGGCCTTCGTCCAGCAAGCGGTCTACCACGGCGTTGCTGTAGCCACCGTAGTTGCTGCCGCCCTCAGAGTAGAACTGCAGGAATGTCGCCCGATCCGGATCGGTGAGCAGCAGCCAACCGATCAAGCCGATGTCGTAATCGCCAGCGATCACGTCGCCGATGAAGGACGGCCATTCGTACACGCGCACGGAGGCGTCGATCCCGACTTGGGACCACTCGCCCTGCAGGAACTCGAGTATCTGCTGACGGTTCGGATCGATGTTGGTGGTGAGCTCGATGGAGAGGTCGACACCGTCCTTGTCGCGGATGCCGTCGCCGTCGCTGTCGGTCCAGCCTGCTTCCTCGAGGAGTTCGACCGCGCGTTCGGGGTCGTACTCGTAGCTGCGGACGTCGTCGCTGTAGTAGTAGGTGTTCGGAAGCAGGAACGACATGCCAGGCGCGTCCATGCCGTAGAAGATGACCTCCGAAATGGTATCGCGGTCGGACAGGTGCGCCAACGCCTGACGTACGCGCACGTCCTGCAAAACCGGGTTGGCGAGGTTCAAGTTCAGGTAGGTGTAGCCGAGCGCGGTGGTGGTTGCGACCACGAGGTCCGGCGAGGATTCGAGCCGCGCGAGCTCCTGTGGCGGTACCGGCGAGTGAATCAAGTCCAGATCGCCTGACTCCAGGGCGATGAGGCGCACGTTGTTGTCCGGGATCACGCTGATCTCGATCCGGTCGATGGCCGGTCGGCCTTTGAAGTAGTCGTCGAACGCCTCGAGGACGATCCGGCTGCCCTTCTCCCAGCTCGCGAGCTGGAATGGGCCCGTCCCGACCGGATTGTCGCCGAAGTCTGCAGCCAGCTCTGCAGCGGTCTCGTGCGGCACTATCCCCATGTCCAGGTACTGGAGCACCGGCGCGTACGGGTGTGCGAGGTTGAAGCGAACGGTCGTGTCGCTCAGCACGTCGATGCTTTCTATCGGGGTGTACAGCGACCGCCTAGGCGCGCCGAAGTCTTCCCCGAGGAGGGATTCGAACGTGTACGCGACGTCTTCGGCGGTAAGCGGCTCGCCGTTGTGGAACGTTACGCCCGGGTTCAACTCGAACACGAGGGTGGTGGGGTCGGTGAATTCCCAGGACGTGGCCAGGTCGGGCTGCGGGACCAGGTTTTCGTCGAGGCGGACGAGTCCGCTGTACACGAGCTCCTGCATGCGGGCGGCGGACGTGTCACGCGCCAGACGCGGATCCATGGTTCCCGCGTCTACGTCCAGGCCGGCTCTGAGGACGCTCTGGCCTTGGACGGCGGTGACGAAGAGCATGGTGGCGAGCACGATCGTGGTGATGGCGGGCTTTCTCATCGTTCCTCCTACCGGGTTGGGACGTGTCCGACGTAGACGTGCGGCGTGTCCGTGCGTGACTGCATATCCCTCCTCTAGTCGACCCTCCTCTAGTCAAGAAGCGTGGGCGTGGTGACGGCAATCACGTGGACCGGCGTGTCCCCGCGGTTGATCAGCCGATGACGGCGGCTGGACAGGAAGTGCATGCTGTCTTCGCCGTTGAGCTTGTACTCCTCGCCATCTAGCACGATCACCAGTTGACCCCCGAGGATGTAATAGAACTCCTCCCCGGGGTGGGTGAGCTCCTCGCTCTCGTAGCCCGCGGGATACGTCACGTGCAACGGCTCCAGCGTTCGGCCGGGCATGTCACCGCCGAGGCGGGCGTAGACGACCTCCGCGTCGTCCATGCGAAAAGGCTGCCGTGCATAGCCGTGGACGAGCAGGCCGTTGCCTTGAGGCGGGGGAAAGAAGTAGGACGGGTTCACCTCGAGCGCCTTGGCGATGCTGGCTAGAGACGAGACCGAGGGCGAGCTGAGCTCGCGCTCGACTTGGGAAAGAAACGCAGCGGACAGTCCAGAACTGTCACTGACCTCCTGGAGCGTGAGGCTCTTGCGCTTCCGTAGGACGTTGATCTTCTTTCCAATCACTGGACCCCTCATTCAATCGTGGCGTACCAGCGATTATTAGATATATTGAAATGTATTGCAAGACTGGACATTCGGGCCCGACCGAAAAGTCGACCGGGAGGCGCACCACGCCTGTTGTGTGAATTAAGTATTGCGAATGGCATGCCGGGATCGAAGGCGCCCAAGCGCGGCTCATCAGCCGAGCGGACGCTCCGGCGAGGGCGCGTCCGGCGGCGACGTCCAGTGCGACGTGCGCCGCTCCGAGGCGCAACGGCTCGATTGCTTTGGCACCACCTTCGAATGGTATTAGCGGTTCCATCCGCAATCATCGATGCCGACACGAGTTGAAGCGCCGATCGACCTGGTCATGCGCGACGCGGTGAAGAACCGCTACGTCGCTGCCGCCATCGACCGCGAGCGGCGGCTCCTCTATGCGGCGTGACGTTGCCGACCACGCCGTGAGTCGGATTACGCGCCTCTCTGCCGCAGAGCGCGTATTGTTGACGTGGAGGAACGCGATATTCCGCTGGACGGTTTCTGAGGAACCAACCGTTGATGCGGCTCTACGTGTTGTCGGATCCATGTCACCAGCAAGGATGCAATACGACCAAGCGGCCGCAACCGCCGCCCTTGGCTACATCGCCACAAAGGTGCAGCCTCTGGATTTGCACAAGGCGTTTAAGCTGCTGTACCTTGCTGAGAAGGCTTGTCTTGAGCGTTTCGGCCGACAGTTTGCGCGAGACCAGTACATTGCGATGGACTATGGCCCGGTTCCATCAATGACGTACGACCTCGCCAAGGCAGCAAAGGGCGATCCGCTGAGCCATCGAGTGACGCCCGAGATGGTCTCGGAGTTCGCTCGATGGATCGAGGTTGACGGTTGGGACATACGCGCGAAGGCCGATCCTGATACTGGTGAGTTGAGCAGGGGTGCCATTAAGTGCCTGGACGATGCGATTAGCAAGTACGGCAATTGGACCTTTGATCAACTTACGAGAGAGACACACGATGCCGCTTGGGACGCGGCGCGTGAACGATATGTGCCCGGTCGTATTACAGCCGTCGACATTGCGCGGGCGCTTCCACATTCGGAGGCGTTGGTCGCCCATTTGACTGACGATCGGTAGTGCCGGCGGGGGACGTACCGAATAGGACTTGGATGGTGTATATGGTCCAGTTCCTCAATATCGCCCAATAGTGGCGCCGCGGCACCGACGTGCCTTGTTTGACGCTGTCTGTGCCTCAGAGACGATGAAACTCAAGGCGCAGTCGTTCATGATGTCGGCCCTTCGTACCTCGTGTGAGGACACTGTCTAGACGATTGGCGCACCGTAGGCACACGAAACGAGCGACCTTCGCTGGTGCTTCCACCGGAGATGACACGTAGCTCAAAGCGAGATTGCGCTGCGCGTCCTGGGTGGCCTGTCACTTCGGGTACGTGTCGAGCGACGCTTCGCCATAAGCGAACGCTGCTCGATCGTGGACGTTTGGGTCGAGCAGCGCCTCGTTTGGGCCCTGGGGGTTCAGTAGGGCCTCGGTAAACGCGAGGATGTCTACAGCCGTTCTTTCGTCGCTTCGTTGCCCGAGCCTGGATGAGCTCGGTCCCGTTCTCACGCAATGTTTCCGACGGCATGATACGTCCACCGGCGTGACTTTCGTTGCCGTCGGACCAGCCTTTCCGTGCGATCCGGCCCACCCGAGCGCCTGCTACTCTGCCCCCACACACGCACTCACGAGCAACGGGGGGAGGGAACGCATAGGCGAGGTGCAGGTCGAGCGCGAGATCCGCATCGCCGTGGTGATGTACGGCGGCAGCAGCCTGGCGATCTACATGAACGGCGTGGCGCAGGAGCTGCTGCAGCTGGTGCGCGCCACCAGCCCCAACACCCGTGGGAAGCAGGCGTTGACGGGTACCGCCCGCGTCTTCCGCAAGCTCGCCCACCTGCTGGCGGGAACCCCGCTGGACGCCCTCACCGACGCGGTGGTGGCCGAACCGCCACGGGTGCGGTTCGTCATCGACATCGTTTCGGGCACCAGCGCCGGCGGCATCAACGCGGTGATGCTCGCCAAGGCGCTGGCGCGCAACACCGACCTGACGCCGCTGGCGAGGCTGTGGCTGGAGAAAGGCGCGGTCGACGTGCTGCTGAACGACCGCCAGGGCGCCACGCGCCGCGCGCCCTACCGCCTGCCGGTGAGGGCGCTGTTCAACAGCGACAAGATGTACCTCGAGCTGCTGGGCGCGCTGGGCGCTCTCAACGCCGCGCCGGGCGCGGAGCGGCGGCCGCTGGTCGAGGACCTGGAGCTGGTGGTCACCGGCACGGACCTCGAGGGGCGCATCATCGACCTGCGGCTCGCCGACGGCGTCGCGCAGGAGCGCGACCACCGCCACGCCTTCACCTTCCGGCTGGCCTACACGGGCGGGGCGCACGGCCGCGGCGGCGGCG
>Ga0326597_10004354_pt1 | contig 19951 bp, 22 predicted proteins | sample RVTome_12_FD_203789 | JGI IMG/M metagenome (GOLD analysis project Ga0326597, IMG submission 203789) | Soil microbial communities from uranium-contaminated site in the Upper Colorado River Basin, Wyoming, United States - RVT100D185 | ecosystem: Environmental > Terrestrial > Soil > Contaminated >...
TGCGACCGGCGAGATCGCCGAGACGTTCCGCAAGTACCCGAACATTGGCGCGGTGCTGCCCGCGATGGGATATGGGCCGAATCAGACCAAGGATCTGGAGAATACGATCGCGGCGGTCGATTGCGATGTCGTCGTCATCGCCACGCCGATCGATTTGCGTCGAGTGGTGACCATCCGGCAGCCGAGCGTGCGCGTCAGCTACGAGACGCGCGAAATCGGGAAGCCGGATCTCGAGGAGGCCCTTCGCGGCTTCTTCGGTCGCGTTCCCGCGTCGAGCCGCTGAGCGGAGCACGGGAGGAAGGGAGGGGATCGGGTGAATCTCCACGAGTACCAGGCAAAGGATCTGTTCCGCAAGGCCGGGATCCCTGTGCCGGGCGGTGAGGTGGCTGCCACCCCCGCCGAGGCGCGCGCGATCGCGGCGAAGGTGGGGCGGCCCGTCATGGTGAAGGCGCAAGTCCACTCGGGCGGGCGCGGCAAGGCGGGCGGCATTCAGCGCGCCGCGACACCCGAGGAGGCCGAGGCGCACGCGTCGAACATCCTCGGCATGAAGATCAAGAACCTCCCGGTCCGCCGCGTGCTCGTCACCGCCGCCGAGGAGATCGGGCGTGAGTACTACGCGGGTCTCGTTCTGGACCGCCGCGTCGGGCGCGTCACGCTCATGGTGAGCCCGGCCGGTGGGATCGACATCGAAGAGGTCGCGCGCGAGACGCCGGAGAAGATCTTCAAGTTCCCGATCGATCCGATCGTCGGGCTGCCGGCCTACCAGGCGCGCGCCGTCGCCTTCCGGCTCGATGCGAATGCGCCCGTGGCGCTCCAGATCGCGCCGATCCTCCAGAAGCTCGGGACGCTGTACCACGATTCGGACGCATCGCTCGCGGAGATCAATCCGCTCGTCGTCACACCGGACGGCCGCGTGCTCGCGCTCGACGCGAAGGTCGTTCTCGACGACAACGGGCTCTATCGCCATCCCGAACTCGAGGCGCTGCGCGACCCGGAAGCGGAGGCGCCCGCCGAGGTCCTCGCGCGCGAGGCGGGGCTGTCGTTCGTCAAGCTCGAGGGGGACGTCGGGTGCGTCGTCAACGGCGCGGGTCTCGCGATGGCGACGATGGACATGATCCAGCACCACGGCGGAAAGCCGGCGAACTTCCTGGACATCGGAGGCTCGTCGAATCCGACGAAGGTCACCGCGGCGCTCCGGATCATCACCGGAGACCCGAACGTGAAGGGGATCCTCTTCAACATCTTCGGCGGCATCACGCGCTGCGACGACGTCGCGGCCGGGCTGCTCGAGTCGTTCCGCGAGCTGGAGATCCGCGTGCCCGTCGTGGTGCGCCTCACGGGAACGAACGAGGAGAAGGCGCGCGAGATGCTGCGCGGGCAGCAGGGCGTGACACCCGCGGCCACCATGGACGAGGCCGTGCGAGCCATCCTGGCGCACGTGGAGGGGAGGGGGGTCCGGTGAGCATTCTCATCGACGAAAAGTCGCGCGTGCTGGTCCAGGGCATCACCGGCCGCGACGGGTCGTTCCACACGCAGGGGATGCTCGAGTACGGCACGAAGGTCGTCGCGGGCACCACACCCGGGAAGGGCGGCGAGAAGGTGCACGGCGTTCCGGTGTTCAACACGGTCGCCGAGGCGCGCGAGGCCGTCGGCGTGAACGCCTCCGTCGTCTATGTGCCGTTCGCGTACGCGGCCGACGCCGTGCTCGAAGCGGCGGACGCCGGGATCGAGCTCGTCGTCTGCATCACCGAGGGCGTCCCCGTGCTCGATGCGGTGCGCCTCATGCGCATGCTCGAGGGGAGCGGCACCCGGCTCGTCGGGCCGAACTGCCCGGGCGTCATCTCGCCGGGCAAGGCGAAGCTCGGCATCATGCCGGGTCCGATCCACACGCGCGGACCGGTCGGTGTCGTGAGCCGCAGCGGAACGCTCACGTACGAGGTCGTGTACAACCTCACGCGCGCCGGGCTCGGGCAATCGACGTGCATCGGGATCGGCGGCGATCCGGTCATCGGGACGCGCTTCATCGACGTGCTCGAGCTGTTCGAAGACGATGACGAGACGGAAGCGATCGTCCTCATCGGCGAGATCGGCGGAACAGACGAGGAAGAGGCGGCCGAGTTCATCGCGCACCATGTGACGAAGCCGGTCGTCGGCTTCATCGCGGGCCGCACCGCGCCTCCGGGCAAGCGGATGGGGCACGCGGGCGCGATCGTCTCCGGCGGCAGCGGCACCGCCGCCGACAAGGTGAAGGCGCTCGAGCGCCACGGCGTCGGCGTCGCGAGCACGCCGGCGGAGATCGCCACGCTCGTCGCCGGGGTCGTCGGCAAGGCGGGATAACGGTTCGAAGGAGGCCGGAGGACGCATGCAGAAGACGCTCATGATGATCAAGCCGGACGCGGTCGCGCGCCAGTTGGCCGGCCCTATCCTCGCGCGGGTCGAGTCGTCGGGCTTGAGGGCGGTCCGCATCCGCATGGTCCAACTGCGTCCGGAAGAAGCGCGCACGTTCTACCGCGTCCACGAAGGAAAGCCGTTCCTGGACGCGCTCGTGGCGTACATGTCTTCGGGGCCGATCATCGCGCTCGTTCTCGAAGCGGAGAGCGCGATCACCCGACTTCGCGAGATCGTCGGCGCGACCGATCCGTCCAAGGCCGCGCCGGGCACCATCCGGCGCGATTTCGGAGTAGACATTCAGTCGAACGCGGTCCATGCTTCCGACTCGCCGGAGTCCGCCGAGGAGGAGATCCGTTTCTTCGGCTTGGCGCTCGCTCTCCGCGGCCAGGGGGCCGAATCGTCGCGATGAAGATCCCGGTCGCCTCCCTCGACGAGGGGGAGAATCAGGTCGAGGCCGACCTGACGGCCGAGGAACTCGGTTTCAGCGGTGAGATCATCCCCCGCGGACCGTTCCATGTCGATCTGTCGCTCTATCGTCAGGGCAAGGCGGTGGAGATCCGCGGCTCGGCACAAGGCACCATCGTCGATGAGTGCAGCCGCTGCCTCGGTCCGGCGGAGCTGCAGATCGACGCGAAGTTCATGATCCTCGCGGACGAGCGGGGCCGGAACGCCGGGGACGAACTCCCCGACGACGATCCGGAAATTTTCTTCGTCCACTATCAGCACGGCATGCTCGAGTTGGACGCGCCGATCCGGGAGGCGATCCTCCTGGACCGTCCGATCCAAACGCTGTGCATGCCCGACTGCCGCGGGTTGTGCCCGCGGTGCGGCGCAAACCTCAACACCGAACCGTGTCGTTGCGGTGATCCGCCCGCCCAGGGGGGCGAGCCGCCGGCGCAAGGATCCTGAAGGAGACGTGGCAAGCGATGGCTCTTCCGAAGAGACGGCATTCCTCGACACGCCGTGACAAGAGGCGCACGCACTGGAAGATGAAGAATCCGGCCGTGAGCCGCTGCCCGCACTGCAGCACCGTCAAGCTCCCGCACCGCGTGTGCCCGAACTGCGGCTATTACGGCGGCGAGGAAGTCGTCGCGGAGAAGTCGAAGGAGTAGCCCGGCCCATCGATGCGGAGCCCCGAACCACCGGCCCTCACGATCGCGGTCGACGCCATGGGGGGCGATCATGCTCCCGGAGTGGTCGTCGAGGGCGCTGTCGAAGCTCTCCGCGAGGAGAGCGGGCGGCGCTTCTCCATCGCCTTGGTGGGCGATGAAGGCGCGATCCGACGCGAGCTGAGGCGGCTGCCGGCCGGCGGTCTCGCGCTCACGATCGTCAACGCTCCCGAGCGCGTGGAGATGTCGGAGCCCGCGGTCTCGGCGGTCCGGCGCAAGCGGCACTCTTCGATCGCCACCGCGATGACGATGGTCTCCGAGGGAAGCGCCGACGCGTTCGTGAGCGCCGGCCACACCGGCGCCGTCGTCACCACGGCGCTCGTCAAGCTCGGCCGTCTGCGCGGTGTCGCGCGTCCGGCGATCGCGACCGTCGTACCCGGTACCGAGGGCTCGTGCGTGCTCCTCGACGTGGGCGCGAACGCCGAATGCAAGCCTCACCACCTGTATCAGTTCGCGGTGCTCGGTTCCGTCTACGCGCGGCGCATGCTCCGCGTGGATTCTCCGAGGATCGCGCTCCTCAACATCGGCGAGGAGCCGAACCGCGGTAATGACCTCGCGCAAGCGGGGCACGCCATGCTCGCCGGGTCTTCGCTCCGCTTCGTCGGGAACGTCGAGGGCCGGGACGTGTTCCGAGGCGCCGCAGACGTCGTCGTCTGCGACGGCTTCACGGGGAACGTCGTCCTCAAATTCGCCGAGAGCGTGCTCGGTACGGTCGCCGGCCACGTGCGCCGCGAGATCCTCCGCGACGTGCGCTCGCGGCTCGGCGCGTTTCTTCTCGCGCCCGCACTCGGCCGGCTGCGCGCGCGGCTCGATGCCGCCGAAGTCGGCGGCGCGCCGCTGCTGGGCGTCGACGGCGCGTGCATCATCGCCCACGGTTCTTCATCCGCCAAGGCGATCAAGAACGCTATCAAGGTGGCGGAGCGTTTCGTCCGCCTGGGTGTGAATGACGACATCCGCATCGATCTGGAGCGCCGACATGCCGAGTTCAGGGATATCCGGTAAGCTGGTCCGCCGCTCACGCATCGTGGGTACGGGTTCCTACGTTCCCGAGAAGATCCTGACCAACGCCGATCTCGAGCGGATGGTGGATACTTCCGACGCCTGGATCACCGACCGCACGGGAATCAAGGAGCGCCGGATCGCGGATCCGGGCGTGCCGTCCTCCGCGCTCGCCGAGAAGGCTGCCCGCGCCGCGATGGCCGACGCGCACGTCACTCCCGAGGAGATCGATGCGCTCGTCGTTGCGACCGTGACGCCGGACCGGTTCTTTCCCTCCACCTCCTGCACGCTCCAGGACAAGCTCGGCACGAAGAAGGCGTTCTGCTTCGACATCGCGGCGGCATGCTCGGGTTTCGTATACGGGCTCGAGGTCGCCCGCGGGTTCATCGGGAGCGGCACGACCGACACCGTTCTCCTCATCGGTGTCGAGAGCTTGACGAAGATCACCGACTGGACGGACCGGACGACCTGCGTCCTCTTCGGCGACGCCGCCGGCGCCGCGGTCATCCGGCCGAACGACGGGCCCGAGGACACCGGCATCCTCTCGGTGACCCTCGGCAGCGACGGCTCGATGGGCGACATGCTCGAGATGCCCGGCGGCGGCTCGCTCCGCCCCATCAGCCAGGAAGTCGTCGATCAGCGCCTCCAGTTCCTCAAGATGAAAGGCAACGAAGTGTTCAAGGTGGGCGTTCGCGGAATGGAGCAGGCATGCCTGGACGCGCTCCGGAAGGCCGGGCACACGATCGAGGACGTCGATCTCTTCGTGCCGCACCAGGCGAACCTGCGCATGATCGAGGCCACGCAGCGCCGTCTCCGCCTGCCGGACGAGAAGGTGTTCGTGAACATCCACAAGTACGGGAACACATCGTCCGCGTCCGTGCCGCTCGCTCTCGACGAGGCGCGGCGCGAAGGACGCGTGAAGGCCGGCTCGCTCGTGCTCCTCGTCGCCTTCGGCGGCGGGCTGACCTGGGGCGCGGCGGCGATCAGGTTCTGAACGGGGCGCCGATGAGGGCCTTCGTGTTCCCGGGACAGGGATCGCAGTTCGTCGGCATGGGGCGCGACCTCCGCGACGCGTTCCCTTCCGTGCGCGCCCTCTACGAGGAAGCCGACGAGATCCTGGGGGCGCCGCTCTCGCGCGTGTGCTTCGAGGGACCCGAGGACGAGCTCGTCAAGACGGTGAACACGCAGCCGGCGATCTACCTCCACTCGATCGCGGTGCTCCGGCTCCTCGAGGAGCGCGGGCACCGGCCCGAGGCGGTCGCGGGGCACTCGCTCGGCGAGTACTCGGCGTGCGTCGCGGCCGGCGCCATCGAACATCGCGATGCGCTGCGGCTCGTGCGGCGCCGCGGCGAGCTCATGTTCCAGGCGGGGCTCGAGCGGCCGGGCGCGATGGCCGCCGTGCTCGGGCTCAGCGAGGGCGCGCTCGAGGAGGCGCTCGCGGAGGCGCGCGCGGCCGGAACGGTCGTCGCCGCGAACCTGAATTCACCGGGTCAGGTCGTCATCTCCGGCGATCCTCCGGCCGTCGAGAAGGCGATGGAGACGGCGCGCGCGCGGGGAGCGAAGCGCGCGATGCGCCTACCGGTGAGCGGCGCCTTCCATTCGCCGCTCATGCGGCCGGCCGCCGAAGGGCTTCGCGCCGCGCTCGCCGAGGTGCCGATCCGCGACGCCGCGGTCCCCGTGTTCGGCAATGCGACGGCGGCGCCCGCGCGCGACGCGGCGCGCATCCGCGAAGCGCTCGAGGCGCAGCTCGTCTCGCCGGTGCGATGGGAAGAGTCGGTGCGCGCCATGCGCGCCGCCGGCGTCATGCAGTTCCTCGAAGTCGGCCCGGGCAAGGTGCTCCGCGGTCTCGTGCGGAACATCGACCGCGAGGTCGCGGTCGAGTCGATAGGCGATCCGGCGTCGCTCGAAGCTTTCGCAGCGGCGTCCTGAGAGGAGGCTCGGGCGATGGGACTCTCGGGAAGGGTAGCGGTCGTCACCGGAGGCGGCCAGTCGATCGGCCGCGAGGTCGCGCTCGCGCTCGCGCGCGACGGGGCGGACGTCGCGGTGCTCGATCTCAAGGAAGACGGCGCCCGCGAGACGGCCGCCGCGTGCGAGGCGCTCGGCCGGCGGGCCGTCGCGGTCGCGTGCGACGTGAGCAAGAGCGCCGACGTCGCCACGGCCGCCGAACGCGTGCATGCGGCGTTTCCTGCGGTGCACATCCTCGTCAACAACGCCGGCATCACGCGCGACCAGCTCCTGTTTCGAATGGAAGAATCCGACTGGGATCTGGTGTTGAACGTGAACCTGAAGGGCACGTACAATTGCACGAAAGCGTTTGTGCGATCGATGACGAAGGAGCGCTGGGGCCGCATCGTGAACGTCGCGTCGATCATCGGCGTGATCGGCAATGCGGGGCAGTCGAATTACGCCGCCAGCAAGGCGGGGATCATCGGCTTCACGAAGTCCGTCGCGAAGGAGTTCGCCTCGCGCCAGATCACCGCGAACGCGATCGCGCCGGGGTTCATCGACACGCCGATGACGCAGGTGCTGCCGGAGAAGGTCAGGACGGCATTGCTCGAGCGGATCCCGCTCGGGCGCTTGGGAACGGCGACCGACGTGGCCGGCATCGCGCGCTTCCTCTGCTCGGAAGAGGCGTCGTACGTGACCGGCCAGGTGCTTCACTGTGACGGCGGCATGGTGATGTAGACGCGCCCCGCACCGGGGCGACGGGAGGAGGCCAACGTGGCGATGGAATTCAGTGAGGACAAGCTGAAGCAGATCGTGGCGGAGAAGCTGAGCGTCAACGCGAATCAGGTCGTGCCCTCGGCGAAGTTCATCGACGACCTCGGCGCCGATTCGCTCGACACCGTCGAGCTGGTCATGGAGCTCGAGGACAAGTTCGGCATCGAGATCCCGGACGAGGATGCCGAGAAGCTCGTGACCGTCGGCGACGCCATCAACTACCTGAAAGAGCACGTCAAGTCCTGATGAAGCGCCGCGTGGTGGTGACCGGGATGGGGGCCGTTTCCCCCCTGGGTCTCTCGGTGGGTGATCTCTGGGAGGCGCTCCTGGCGGGCCGTTCGGGAGTGGGACCGATCACGCGGTTCGACGCGGCTCAGCTCACGACGCGGATCGCGGCCGAGCTGAAGGGGTTCAAGCCCGAAAACTACATGGACCCGAAGGAAATCCGCCGGAACGATCCCTTCGTCCACTACGCGCTGGCGGCGGCGTCCATGGCGATGGAGGATGCGGCCGCCGATATCGCGAAGCTCGACACCACGCGCTTGGGCGTGGTCGTCGGATCGGGCATCGGCGGGGTGACCACGTGGGAAGCGCAGCACCGTGTCCTTCTCGAGCGCGGACCGGACCGCGTGAGCCCGCTCTTCGTTCCGATGATGATCGCGAACATGGCGGCCGGGCAGGTCTCGATCCGCTTCAACGCACGTGGGCCGAACTTCGCGCCGGTCTCGGCATGCACCTCCGGCGCGCATGCGGTCGGTGAGGCCTTCAGGTTCATTCAGAACGATGAGGCCGACATGATGATCGCCGGCGGCGCCGAGGCGCCGATCACGATCCTCTCGATGTCCGGCTTCTGCTCCATGAAGGCGATGTCCACGCGCAACGACGAGCCGGCGAAGGCGAGCCGTCCGTTCGACGCCGAGCGCGACGGTTTCGTCATGGGTGAAGGAGCGGGCATCGTCATCCTCGAGGATCTCGGGTCCGCGAAGCGTCGCGGCGCGCGGATCCTCGCGGAAGTCGCGGGCTACGGCCTGACGGGCGACGCGCATCACATCACGGCGCCTTCCCCGGACGGCGAAGGCGCCGCGCGGGCGATGTCGCTCGCGATGAAGGACGGCGGGATCTCGCCCGAAGAGATCGGCTACATCAACGCGCATGGAACCTCGACGCCCTTGAACGACAAGTTCGAGACGATGGCGGTGAAGGCGGTCTTCCGCGAGCATGCCCGGAAGCTCGCGCTGGGCTCCACCAAGTCCATGACGGGCCACCTCTTGGGGGCGGCCGGTGGCATCGAGTTCATCATCACGATTCTGGCGGTCAGGAATGGCGTCCTTCCGCCGACCATTAACTACGAGCACCCCGATCCCGAGTGCGACGTCGACTGCGTTCCGAACAAGGCCCGGAAACAGGACCTCGACGTCGCCTTGACGAACTCGCTCGGTTTCGGGGGACACAACGCCACCTTGGCCGTGAGACGGTTCGTGGAGTAGCGCGCCTCGGACCAACCCCCAGAGATGGTTGGCTTCTGGAGGGCGATCTTCGGGAAGCGCCGCGGTGACGCGAAGGCGGATCCCGACCGCCTGCTGGAGGAGTTCCAGCAGACCGTCGGGATCCGGTTCAGCGACGTCGGGCTCCTGAAGCAAGCCCTGACACACCGGTCCCGCCTCGGCGGGGAGGGACTGAGCCTCTTCGAGTCGAATGAGAGAATGGAGTTCCTCGGGGACTCCGTTCTCGAACTCGTCGTGAACGAGTATCTCTATCATCACTTCCCCGGCAGCCGCGAAGGCGACCTCACCAAGCGCAAGTCGCTCATCGTTTCGAAGAACATCCTCTCGCGCGCCGCACGCCAGATGGGGCTCGGGAGGTTTCTCTACCTGAGCGACGCGGAGGAGGGCGCCGGAGGGCGCGACCGCTCGTCGATCCTCGCCGATGCCTTCGAGGCGGTCATCGGCGCGACGTACCTCGACCGCGGGCTTCCCGGATCGCGCCGCTTCATCGAGCGGTATCTCCTGAACGGCGTGGACCGCATCCTGACCGACGCGCAGCACACGAACTACAAGAGCCTGCTCCAGGAGTACGTGCAGGACGAGTTCAAGACGCACCCGAAGTACAAGATCACGGCCCAGGAAGGCCCCGACCACGAGAAGACCTTCACGGTGGAAGTCGCCGTGAAGGGGGCCGTGCTCGGTCGCGGGCGCGGACACAACAAGAAGGAAGCCGAGCAGGACGCCGCCCGCGAGGCGCTCACGCACCTCGACCGTGAGGCCGTGCCTCAAGACGGGACGATGACGTGAGCCGGTTCGCTGCGCTCGTGCTCGGAGGACTCGCCGTCGCGGCGATGGCCGCGGGCTGTGCCGGCACGTCGCTCCAGACACGCGCGAAGCCGACCCTCCGCGGCGATCGTCTTCTCATGGATCGGGCCGCCGTCTCCGAGTTCAAGGGGAGCGGCGAATGGTGGGCCGCCCGCTACTCGCTCCACGCCTCGGATCGCGCGCTCTTCACGCCGTGCACTGCGCCGAAGGACTCGCTCTACGCGGTCGCCATCACGTTCCCGAACTCCGTTCTATTCCTCGACCGGGATGGCGCGCAGCGAAACTTCCTCGTGACGCCGACGGTCGAGGAGAAGCTCATGTGGACGAGCGAGGACGGACGCGTTCTCTGTTCGTACGTGTCGCCCCGCAGTAAGGCCGCCACCGTCGATGCGAGGATCGGCACGTGGAAGGGGCGGCGCCTCCTCTCGCTGGACGGTTTCCCGGCGGGGGAGTTCTTCCTCGGCTCCTCGGGAGGGTTCGTCCACCTGACGTCGGGCATTCCGTCGCGCGACGCACCGCCGGATTCGCCGGTGCGCCTCGCGTTGACGTTCCGCGACTACGAGAAGAAGGTGCTCGGACGCGACTCGACCGGCGTGCTCGTGGTGCCACGGTCGTGGCGCGCATCGCATTCGCCCGACGCGCGCGTCTTCGCCTTCGCCGCGTCCTGGATCGTCGAGCGCGGCGCGAACGACTCGCTACTCGCCTTCGAGGCGCCGTCCGGACGCCGGCTCTGGTCGCGGCCGCTCGGGGGCGCGTCCGAACGCGTGCGCGTCGGACCGCGCGGCGATCGGATCGTCGTCGCCACGGCGCTCGACGACTCGACGAGGCGAATCTTGGTGATCGACCGGAAGGGGCAGGCTGTGAGCGAGACCGAGGTGCACGCGGGCGCTGCGGAAGACATCGTCTTTTCGTGCGACGGAAAGCTGGCGCTCATCGTGGGACGAGGATTCCGCGCGCTCGTCGAGACCGGCCCCGGCCGGTTCGTCTACGCAGTCGCCGATCCGTCGGCGCAGCTCCGGAAGGGGTCCCTCAGCAACACGGGCCAGGCGTTCACCGTGAACGCGCGCTCCGAAGATCCTGAGCACCCGGTCGAAGCGGTTCTCTACGGGCCGGACGGCGCGCTCAGCTGGCGCACGCCGTGCGATGCGTCCGTTCCGGCGACCGACGTCTGGATCGAGCCGGATGGCAAGCGCCTTCTGCTTCGCGTCTTCAATACGCTGGAAGTCTACGACTGAGCTTCGCCGGGGGTGCTTGCGGGCGGGCCGATGCGTTTCGCGGCACGCTTCGATGATGCGGTGCGGCGCCAGCGCGGCGCCGCACCGCGATGCAGCTAGAAGCGGAATGCGGTCGTCAGATAGACGCGGTGGAGATCCTGCTTCTCCGTCACCGTGATGTCCGGCCCGCCTGGCACCACCTCGACCGCGGATCGCTCGTACTTCCCGGTCACGTACGCCACGTCCACGGTCAGCACGTCCTCGAACAGCGCGCCCATCCCGAGCGTGAAGAAGCGGCGGTCGGGATCGTAATCGGCCACGCGGTTCACGCCGCCGAAGACGTCCGTGAGGACGAGATTGTACGCGACCGGCTCGGTGAAGAAGCCGGCCCGGAAACGGACCGGGTAGACGGGCAGCACGTACTCGGCTCCGAGGTGGATCTCGGTCGCGGCGCGGTACGCGTCCTCGCGCACGAGCGTCGTCTCGCCCGACTCGTCGGCCTGCTCGTACTCGACACGCACGGGCCCGGCGTACCGGATCTGCGTCCAGTCGGTGAAGCGCACGTCGGCGGCCAGCACGAAGTTCTTCGGGGTGAACGCAATGCCGCCGGCGAAGGAGAACGGAAGGTCGATGTCGTCGGTGAACGCGACTTCGAATTCGTCGGAGAAGTCGCTCTCCGGATCCTCGCGATCGGTGAACTCCTCCGAGACGAACTCCACGCCGTCGATGTCGATCGTCTGCGGGAACTGCACCTGGAATCCGAGCCGCGCGACCGGTCCGAGGCGGACGAGCGAACCGAACGAGCCGGTCCACCCGGAGATGTCGGCGCCGGTCTCGACGACCGAATCGAGATCGTATCGCGGATCGGCGTAGATGAACTCGTCGCGCCGGTCGGTGCTGCCGGAGAGGTAGCTCACCGCGCCGCCGATCGAGATGTTCGGCGACACGTCGAGCGCTGCGGCAGCCGTCCAGCTGTTGAGCGACCCCTCCTCCAGGATCGACTCCCTCTCGTTGGAGTCGTAAGGGGGGAGCGTGCCCTGCCGGAGGAAGTCGGAGTTCAGGTTGACGCGGCGGTTGTACGCGCCGCCGATGACGAGGCTCCCGCGGTACGTCGGGAACGGATACGCGAAGCCGACCGAGTTCAGGTGCGTGTTCCTCAGATCGACGTCGCTCACGGTGCCCGAGAGATCGACCGACTGGTCGCGCCGGTCGAATGCGAGCGTGCCGCCGACTTCGATGCGCCTGATCTGCGCGAGGCCGGCCGGGTTGTAGTAGATCGCGCTGAGGTCCTCGACGACGGCCGTGTGCGCGGCGCCCATTCCGAGAGCGCGCGCGCCGAAGCCCATCGTTGACGTGAACGGCACTTCGACCGGCGCGAGTTCCTGCGCGGCGGCGGGTGCGGCGATCGCCACGAGCGCCAGGAGAGAGAAGAGTATCCGCGTCATTTCCTGTCTCCTTTCGCGCTGCCCCGCGTCCACTGGTGCCGGCCTTCCTTCTCCTTCTCCTTCGGCTTGTCGCTTTCCGGCTGCTTCTCCGGCGGCGCGCTTCCCGTCGAAGGCACCGGCGGCACCGTCCCGACCGCGGGAGGCGCCTCGGGGTTGCGGCCGGTGGGCGTCGGGCGCGTCCATCCGTGACGGCCGCCCGTCTCGACGTCCCGCGTCTCACCCGGCGCGGAGTAGTACCAGAAGTCCGAGTACCACCACGGCCGCGCGTAGTACGGGTACCAGAGCGGTGAATAGTAGTCGTAGTAGTAGAGCGAGAACGGATCCTGGAAGTGATACGCGTCCGCCCCGTCATGGCAGTCGTAGCACTCGCGGCGCGTCCCTCTTTCCTCGTCGACGAGATCGGCGCTCGGCGGGTGCTTGAGCACCGTGTAGCAACCGGCCGTCAAGAGCGAGGTGAGAAGGGATGCCGCGAGGAGGGACGGTAGTGCTTTCGACGACATCGACGTCCTCCTGCGCCCTGTGGCGCGGATCGGGCAGGCGTGATCCTTCGAACCGAGTATATCGGCCATTCTCGTCCTGTGTCAAAGCTCGACGCCGGTTGAGGATGCGAAAGGTCGCGTGATACGATGGCGCCGATGCCTCCCTCCACACGCCTTCAGTCGAGATCGCTCGTGGTCTGGATCGTGGCCGCCGCCATCATCGCGGCGGCGCCGTCGGCCGCGGTGCAGACCGACGAACGTGATGACGCGCCACCGACCGCCGTCGAGGCGGACGCGGGAACGCGCCCCGATGCGCTCACCCACTTCAGCCTCGGCATCCAGGCCGAACTCGATTCCGACTTCGAGGGTGCGCTCGCCGAATTCCGGCAGGCGGCCGCGCTCGATCCATCCTCCTCGGAAATCGTCTATCACCTGAGCCTCTGCCTCTATCACCTCGGCCGGTACGACGAGTCGCTGGACGCGGCGCGGAAATCGATCGCGCTCGGGTCGACGGAGGGAGAGGTTCACTGGATCGCCGGGAATTGCCTCGTCGCGCTGCGCAAGTCGCTCGAGGCGGTCGACGAATTCCGTGAGGCGACGCGTCTGGCTCCGACGAGAAGCCGCTTCTATCTTTCGCTCGGGAACGCGCTCGAGGGGCTCGGCCGCATGCCGGAGGCCGCGGAGGCGTTCCGGAGCGCCATGCGGAATCCCGAGGACGCGACCTACGCGCGGTTCCGCCTCGCGACGGCACTCTTGCACGCGGGAGATGCGGCGGGGGCGATTGCCGTATTCGAGGCGCTCGAGAAGGAGCGCCCCGACCTCCCTGGAATCCTCGAGGGGCTCGGCGCGGCGTATCAAGCCGTCGGCCGGCACGCCGAAGCGGTCGGCATGTACGAGCGCGCGATGAAGCGGGCGCCCGCGAACGCGCCGCTCTCGATGCTCTACGCCGAGGCGCTCGCACAGTCGGGACGCGAAGAGGACGCCGCGTCGCAGCTCGCCACGATCCGGGCGCATGTCGAGCCGGTCGGCATCATGGGCCGGCGCATGGCGGCGCTCGCGCTCCGTCTCAACCGGCTCGATCAGGCGATCGAGATCCTCGAGCCGATGGTCGCAGCGGAGGCGGACGAGCCGGATCTTCGCGGACTGCTCGCGGAAGCGTATGCGCGCGTGGGTCGCCGGGCGGACGCGCGCCGCGAGCTGGAGACGATCCTCGCGGCGGATCCGGACCGGCTCGAGGCGCTCGTGAGCCTGGGCGCGCTCGACTCCGCCGAAGGGCGGTACGAAGAAGCGGTGAGTGTCCTGAAGCGCGCGGAGAAGCGGAACCGCGATCATCCGCGCGTCCTCTACCTGCTCGGTCTCGCCGAGCTGGAGAGGGGCGAGACGGGAAGCGCGACGAAACGGATCCGCCGGCTGATCGAGCTGGAAGGGGAGAGTCCCCCGGCGCTGTTCGCGCTCGGCCGCATTCTCGAGCGCGGAGGCGACATCGACGGCGCCGTCGAAGCGTTCCGTAGGCTTCTCGAGATCGATCCGAAGAACGCGGCCGCGATGAACTACATCGGCTACATGTACGCCGAGCACGGCGTCCATCTCGATCAGGCGGTCGTCGAGATCAAGAACGCGCTCGCGATCGAGCCGGACAACGGGTTCTTCATCGACAGCCTCGGATGGGCGTACTACCAGCTCGGGCGCTACGACGAGGCGCGCACGCACCTCGAGCGCGCCGCGGAACTGACCGGTGGGGACCCCGTCATCCTCGAACACCTGGGCGACGCCTGCCGGGCACTCGGACGCTCGAAGGATGCTCTGAGCCACTACCAGACGGCCCTTCAGAAGGACCCCGGCAACAAGAGCCTCGACGAGAAGATCCGGAAGATCGGCACAACCTTCGGTGAGAGCGGAAGATAACCCGGTGGGGTCTCCGACGGCGTGCGGGCCGGGCGCGTGCGAACCATCCGGCGACCGAACGCGGAACGGGGGAACCCGCCGCAACTTGGCGTGTTGATGACTACGGGTTCGGGAAACGATCCAGTGGCAGAGCGGCCACAATCGGCCTTGACGCACCTGAAGCTCCGTTCGGACGAGGAGCTGATGGCGGCGTGCGTGGCCGGCTCCCAGGACGCGTTCCGGGTTCTGGTGGAGCGGTACCAGTCGCGCATCATCAACCTGGTGTACCGCTACATCGGAGACCGGAGCCGCGCGGAGGACATCGCGCAAGAAGTCTTCCTGCGCGTCTTCGTCCATCGGCACCGCTATCGCCAGAGCGGGCGTTTCTCCACCTGGATCTTCACGATCGCGGCAAACCTGGCGAAGAACGAGATCAGACGGATCGTACGCTTGAGAGGCACCTTGGAAATCGACACCGTGGAAGGCACCGCCGGCGGCCCGGGTCACTATCTGCCCGACAAGACGCCCGGCCCTGACATCGACACATCGCGCGCGGAGATCTCGTCGATCGTCTCGCGCGCTATCCGGAAGCTTCCGCCGAAATACCGCGAGGCCTTGGTGCTCCGGGACATCGAGGGCCTGTCCTACGAGGAGATCGGAGAGATCCTCAAGATTCCCGGGGGCACCGTTCGTTCACGCATCAACCGGGCTCGACTCAGTCTCCGAGAGAAGCTCGGAGGCTACGCAAAGAGGGACCTGACATGATCTGCCGGGATGCTCGGGAGCTCCTCTCCGCATGGATCGACGACCAACTCACCGAGGCCGAAGAGCTGTCGGTGCGCGCGCATCTGGAAGGATGCGACACGTGCCGCTCGCTGGCCGGCGAGCTGGAGTCGGTCGTCTCGACCGTTCGCTCGCTTCCGCGCGTGGAGGCGACCGGAGATTTCACCGCGCGCGTCATGGGGCGCGTTCAGCGCCGCGAAGAGCGGCGGGGCTGGTGGCGCGATCTCCTTCGCTGGGAACCGGGCTCGCTCATGCCGGCCCCGGCGCTGCGTGTCGCCGCGGCGCTCGTGCTCGGGCTCTTCGCCGGATTCGGCGTCGCGCAGTGGACGCCATGGTCCACCGCACCGGCGACCGTCAGCGTCGATTCGCGCACGCTCCTAGGCGAGTCGCTCGGCGCAGTGCCTGCCTCCGCGCCGGCGGAGACGCCGCGCCTCGCCGGCGGCACGGAGATCGACTACGTGCTCGACCGATACACGGTCGTCCACGGCGCCGCCGGTGCGCCTGCGATGCGCCCGGTTCTCGCGAACCAGGACGTCCCCGTTCGCTTCTAGGGAGGGAGACGTGCGCGTGCGTTCGGTCTTGTTCGCGGCCGGGCTGATTGCCGTCCTGTCGGGCGTTCCTGCGTCCGGCGCGCTCGCCGCGGCGGACCCGCCCATCCCGACCGAAGCAGAGGTCGAGCGCGTCCTCGACGAGGTCCGTCCTTCGGTCGTCACGGTCGTCTCCCGCTGCGCTTCGCGAAGCGCGCATGGCCGCGGCGATGCGCCGTCCTCCCGCTCCGTGCGCGTGCACGTCGGCTCCGGCGTCGTGTACGACGACTTCGGCCACATCGTGACGACCGCGAGCGTGGCCGACGAGGACGACGAGATCTCCGTCGAGACGATGAACGGCCAGCGCTTCCCCGCGCGACTCATCGCACGCGATCCCACCGCCAACGTCTCCTTGCTCGAGATCGGCACGCGCGGGCTGCGCCCGCTGGCCCACGGCAGTTCCTCCGCGCTCGTACCGGGCTCGCAGGTCGTGCTCGTCGGCTACTCGGCGGGCTCCAGCACGCCGGCCTCCGCGCTCGGCTCGATCCGCGAGCCGTTCGCGGTGAGCGGTCTGCGCGAGGGCCAGAACGTTCTCACCGTCGATGCCGCCGTGCGCCGCGGCTGGAGCGGCGGCGCCGTCGTCAACACCGAAGGCAGGCTCGTCGGCCTCGTGGCCGGCCGGCTCGATCCGCGCGATGTCTTGACGCGCGCGCCGGCGGAGGCCAGAGTGGAGGGCCGGGAATCGGTACGGCGCCCCGAGCCGGGCGCGATCGTCGTCGTTACGGTGGAACAGCTCCAAGACGTGGTCGCGCAGGTCGTCGTCGATGACGCGAAGGACCGCGGATTCCTCGGCGTTCGGATCGTGGGGCTCACGCCGTACCTGAGAACGGTGCTCGGCGCGGGAACGGCAACGCGCGGCGTCGCGGTCGCGGAAGTCATCCCGGATGCTCCGGCCGAGCGCGCGGGACTCCGTTCCGGCGACGTCATCGTGCGCCTCGGCGGTTCCGAGGTCGGAAGCGTGGCAGAGCTGACGCGCCGTGTCGCACACGCGGTGCCGGGAACGAGCTTGGACCTCGGCGTGCTCCGCGAGGGGCAGCCGATCGCGCTCACGGCGGAAATCGGCCGCATGCCGGAGCCGATGCGACGCGCCGAGGCGATGTCCGACACGCAGTCGCTCCACACCGACCGTCGCAAGTTCCTGCAGGAGGAGATCCGGCGCCTCGAAGAAGAGCTCGAGCGCTACCACCGGGAACTCCAGATCGAAGGGCGCCGGTAGCCCGTCCCGCCTGCCCGGCGGTGCCGGGCGTCTCGCCGAAGCCCGCACGCGGAGGGAGGCGGAGGGACGATGCACACGATCACCGTGGAGCTGGGGCCGCGCTCGTATCCGGTGCTCGTCGGTGAAGCGCTCCTACCGTCCTTGCCCGTCTGGCTCCGCCGTCTCGATCTCACGCCTCCATTCCTCCTCGTCTCCGAGCCGCGCGTTCGCGCGCTCTTCGGAGCCGCGGCCGTGGAGTCGCTCGCCGCAGCCGGCATCGCCGCCACGCTCGCCGAGATGCCGGAAGGAGAGCCCGCGAAGTCGCTGGAGAATGTCACGGCGCTGCTCGACCAGATGATCGCGGCGGCGTTACCGCGGCACACGACACTCCTGGCGCTCGGCGGCGGCGCGCTCGGCGATGCGGCGGGGTTCGCCGCGGCGGTTTACCACCGCGGCATCGCGCACGTGCTCGTTCCGACGACCGTGCTGGCGCAGGCGGATGCGTCGATCGGAGGGAAGGTCGCGATCAACCGCGGCCCCGCGAAGAACGTCGTCGGCGCGTTCCATCAGCCGCGCTTGGTCCTCTCCGACACGCGGGTTCTCGCCACGCTCCCCGAGCCGGAGTTCCGATCGGGTCTCGCGGAGATCGTGAAGCACGGGGTCATCGCGGATCCCTCGCTCTTCGCGTTTCTCGAGAACGAAGCGGGCGCGCTCCTGGCGCGCGATCCGGCGGTGCTCGCGGAAGCGATCGCGGCGAGCGTGGCGGTGAAGGCGCGCGTCGTCGCCGAAGACGAGACCGATCGCGGCGCGCGCGCGGCGCTCAACTTCGGCCACACGATCGGCCACGCGTTGGAGTCCGCCGACGCGTTCCAAGGACGGCGCCACGGCGATGCGGTGAGCGTCGGGATGGCGGCGGCGTGCCGCCTCTCGGTGCGGCTCGGGCTGCTCGAACCGTCCGCTTGCGCGCGCGTGGAGGCGCTGCTGGCGCGTTTCGGCCTTCCGACGCGCGCGCCCGAGGTGAGCGCCGACGACGTTCTCGCGAGGCTCGCGTACGACAAGAAAGGCGAGGGCGGCGAACCGCGTTTCGTATTGACAGGTGGTATCGGCGATGTTAGGTTGGGCGCTCGAATTCCGCGACGGCTTCTCGAAGAGGTCGCGCGCGACACCTTCCGTCAGGCGGGCGCATGAAGCGCGTTCTGGTCATCCACGGACCGAACTTGAATCTCCTCGGCGAACGTTGTCCCGAAGTTTACGGGCGCGACTCGCTCGCCGACATCGACCGCGCGCTGTCCGAGAGGGCCGCCGGCTGGGGGCTCGAGGTCGAGTCCGTTCAGACGAACCACGAGGGCGAGATCGTCGAACATCTCCACCGGGCGCGCTCCGGATTCCACGGCGTGCTCCTCAATCCGGGTGGTTACACCCACACGAGCGTGGCGATTCGTGACGCGGTCGAGGCCTCGACGGTGCCGGTCATCGAGGTTCATCTGTCGAACCTCCACGCGCGCGAGCCGTTCCGGGCGCGGAGCATGACCGCCGCGCCGGCCGCGGGGGTGGTCATGGGGCTCGGAAGTGTCTCGTACCTGGCGGCGCTCTGCGCCCTGTCGTTGCTTCTCCAGGCGAAGACTCCGGCCGCCCGTCCCCGGGGTTACACTGTTCGGGATGTCCCGGCGAACGCCGCACGGCGCCGTTCCCGGGCGAAGCGAGCGGGGTGAGGGATGCGCGTCGAAGAGATCAAGAAGCTGATCAAGCTGGTCGAAGAGAGTCAGATAGGAGAGCTGGAGGTACGCCGGTGGTGGGGCGCCGTCCGGATCTCGAGAAACTCTCACTCGTACACCCCACCGACTGGTCAGGCCATCTACGTGCCTGCGCCTCCAGCATCCGATGCTCCAGCCGTGACCTCGGCGAGCGCGCCTGCCGGTAAGGAGGCGAAGGACGTCGATGCGGGGCTCCACGTCGTCCGCTCGCCCATGGTCGGGACGTTCTACCGGGCGCCCGCGCCCGATGCCGATCCCTACGTCGACGTAGGACGGCGCATCGAACCGGGGCAGACGGTTTGCATCATCGAGGCGATGAAGTTGATGAACGAGATCGAGTCCGAGGTCTCGGGCACGATCGCGAAAATCCTCGTGGAGAACGCTCAACCCGTCGAGTACGGGCAGCCTTTGTTCCACGTGCGCCTCGACTGAGCATCGCTCCGCTGGAGGGCTCGTCGTGAATCTCAAGCAGATCCTTGAAGAGATGATGCAGCGCCGCGCGTCGGATCTGCACCTGAAGGTCGGAACGCCGCCGACGATCCGCGTCGACGGCCATCTCTGCGCGCTCGAGCATCCGGCGCCGATGCAGAAGGACCTCGACGCGATCGCCGACCAGGTGCTGACACCGAAGCAGCGCAAGATCTACGACGAGCAGCGCGAAGTCGACTTCGCCTTCGGCGTCCCCGGGCTCGCCCGCTTCCGCGCGAACTTCTACCAGCAGCGCGGCACGATGGCGATGGCGATCCGGCAGGTGCCTCTCGGCGTGCCGTCGATCGAGGAGCTGAACCTCCCGCCGATCGCCGAGGAACTCGCGCACCGCCAGCGCGGCCTCGTGCTCGTCACGGGTACGGTCGGGAGCGGCAAGTCCACCACGCTCGCGTCGATGGTGGACGTCATCAACCGGGCCGAGGCGCGGAGCATCATCACGATCGAGGACCCCGTCGAGTTCCTCCATCGCGACGACAAGGCGATCATCAGCCAGCGCGAGGTCGGTCTCGACACGGGCTCCTTCCACGACGGC
>Ga0326597_10004355_pt1 | contig 19948 bp, 21 predicted proteins | sample RVTome_12_FD_203789 | JGI IMG/M metagenome (GOLD analysis project Ga0326597, IMG submission 203789) | Soil microbial communities from uranium-contaminated site in the Upper Colorado River Basin, Wyoming, United States - RVT100D185 | ecosystem: Environmental > Terrestrial > Soil > Contaminated >...
TGCCCGGGAGAAGTGGGTAGGTTGTAAGGAGGACGACATCGAGCGCGTCGCCGTCGTCCCAGAGGGTCTGCGGGACAAATCCATAATCGAAGGGGAAGTCCTGCGCGGTGTGCGCAACGCGATCAAGTGCGATGAGTCCGGTCTTCTTGTCGATCTCGTATTTATTCTTCGAGCCCTTGTTGATCTCGATGATGACATTCATCTCCTCTTTGGTCCCCGGGTCGATATCGTGAAGAAGATTCATAGATTGATTATACTACTACCAAGTGAGCGAGAAACAAATAGCTGTTTGCTGTTTGTTCGAGCGAACGTAGGGAGAAAGCCCGAATGGGCTTATTCGTCTTTTGCTTTGTCGCGGTTCTCTTCTTTATCCGCGGCCGTTTCATCGCTTGCCGGGTTCGCGCTCAATTCCTCCTCCGCAGGCAGTGTTGTTATCTGTGGCGTGTCGTCAGTGATGATCTCATTGCTCTCGGTGGGCATGACGCCCGCTTCTTCGCTTGGAGCCGCGGGCGACTCGATGTTTTCGCCGACAGCTTGCGCAGACGCAACTGCACTTGGATTTCCATCGTCGCTTCGCTCTTTGGAAATCTCGGCGCCTGCGGACACGATATCGATGTTCCAGCCTGTGAGTTTGGCCGCGAGCCGTACGTTCTGGCCGCCCCGGCCAATAGCAAGCGACTGTTCGTCCTCGGAGACAGTGACGGTGGCACGATGATCCCCTTCGTTCAGCTCTACTGAAAGTGGCGTCGCGGGAGAGAGTGCCTCCTTGACGAACTCTTTTGCGTCGTCGTTCCACTCAATGATGTCAATGCGCTCACCGCCAAGCTCGCTCATCACGGTGGAGACACGCACACCGCGCTGGCCGACCAAGGAGCCGACCGGGTCGACATGAGGATCAAGCGAAGCGAGCGCTATCTTAGTGCGGCCGCCCGGCTCTCGCGCGATCGCCTTCACCTCGATGGAACCGGCGGCAAGCTCGGGCGCCTCAAGCTCGAAGAGCTTGACCACAAATTTCGGGTGCGCGCGGGAGAGCCGCAAGTAGACGCCGCGGAAACCCTCGTCAACCGCATAGAGGTAGGCGCGGATACGCTCGCCCATGCGGTAACGCTCGCCCGGTATCTGCTCCTCGTAGGGGATGATGCCGGTGGTGCGTCCGAGGTCTACGAAAATAGCACCGCGCTCCATCCTCTGGACGATCCCGGAGACGATCTGGCCCTTTTTCTCGCCGAATTCCTCCATCATGGAGAGTTTCTCCGCCTCGCGCACCTTCTGGATAACTACCTGCTTGGCCGTTTGTGCCGCGATGCGGCCGAAGTCATCCTGCGGCTCAAGAGGGAAGACAATCTCCTCGCCTATGGCGGCACCGCGCTTCATGAGCTTGGCGTCGGCAAGGAGAATATGCTTCTCGCCATCAAAGCGCGGGAGCTCGCCTTCAGCCAAATGTTCTTCTTCGTTATGAAATGAGTGCTGGTGCGAGTGTAGATGCTCGTCACTCTCTTCATCTGGCGCAGGGAACCTCACTGTCGTTTCATCAACAACAGACTTCACTTGCTCAAAGGAAATGGTACCCGTATTCATATCGAGCTTGGCGCGTATCACCTGGCCGCGCTTGCCGTATTCGCGCTTGTACGCGGTCGCCATCGCGCTCTCGATCGCGTCGATCATCGTCGCGCGAGAGATGCCTCTGTCTTCGAACTCCCCGAGCACTGCCTGTATGGTCTTTAAGTCAATCATATGGAATGTGTATGTCGCCCGATTTATAAAGAAAGCCCCTTTGGGGCGTTTCAGGTACGTATAAGTATACCAAATCCGCTCTGCGCGTCAACAGCGCGTTTTTGTCCCCGTATTCTGTCGGCTAAAAGCTCTACGCTGTCAGCTACAAGCTATAATTGAAGGATGCACGTTTCAGAAGGGGAGTTGAAGGAGTTCATTATCGACTCGGGCCTCGTCGCCAAGAAGGACATTGACGCGGCTGATGAGGAGGCGAAGAAGCGGGGGCAGTCCTTGGGCGACATCCTCGTCTCGCGCGGCTCACTCACCGAAGACGCGCTCCGGCGCATCCAGGCCTACGTGCTCGGCATCCCCTTCGTGAACTTGAAGGAGCACCACGTCCCCGCCGACGTCCTCGCCCTTATCCCCGAGCCCATCGCGCGCACGCACAATATTATTGCGTATAAGAAGACCGACGACTCGCTTGAGGTAGCCATGCTTGACGTGGGCGACCTCGTCTCAATCGATTCGGTCAGGAAGAAGACGGGGCTCAAGATATTGCCGCGGCTCACCGACTCCGAAAGCATCAAATACAGCTTGCTGCAGTACCAGAAGTCGCTTAAAGACGAGTTCGGCGACATCATCTCAGAAGAAGCAAGCAAGATTAAGCTCGTCGAAGCGAGCGGGAAGGATCTCTCGGGCGACGAGCTGAAGAAGATGGCCGAGGATCTGCCCATCGTGCGTATCGTCGATACCCTTCTGCGCCATGCGATCGTGCAGGGCGCCTCGGATATCCACATTGAGCCGATGGAAGTCGAGGTCTTGGTCCGCTACCGCATCGACGGTATCCTCCACGACGCGATGACCTTGCCGAAAAACGCGGCCGCGGGCATCGTCGCGCGCATCAAGGTACTCTCGAACTTGAAGCTCGACGAGAAGCGTCTGCCCCAGGACGGCCGCTTCAAGATGGAGACCGAGGCCGACCGTGTCTCCTTCCGCGTCTCGATCCTGCCGACCTTCTATGGCGAAAAGACGGTGATGCGCCTCCTGCGGGAGACCGGGGAGGGCTTCACCCTTGAGACCCTCGGCTTCCACGGCGAGAACATGGAGCGCATCCACAAGGCCTTGACCCAGACGACTGGCATTATTCTCATCAGCGGGCCGACCGGAAGCGGCAAGACGACGACACTCTACACTATGCTCGATATTTTGAATAAACCGGATGTCAACATCTCCACCATCGAAGACCCGATCGAATACCAGATGAAGCGGGTGAACCAGACCCAGGTCAGTCCAACCATCGGCTTCACCTTCGCCAACGGGCTCCGCTCCCTCGTGCGCCAAGACCCGGACATCATCATGGTCGGCGAGATCCGCGACGGGGAGACCGCCTCGCTCGCGATTAACGCCGCTCTCACCGGCCACCTGGTGCTCTCGACTATTCACACAAACTCTGCCGCCGGCGCGATTCCGCGCTTGATAGATATGGGCGTCGAGCCCTTCCTTCTTGTCTCAACAGTCCGGGTCGTGATCGGCCAGCGCCTGGTCAGGAAGCTCTGCGACACCAAGGACACCTACACCCTCGACCGGGCGACACGTGCGAAGATCGCGAGCGAAGAAGAATTTGCCACCGCCTTCAAGGCGCTTCAGGAGGAGAAGCTCATCAAGGCCGGCACCTCGCTCGACGACATCTCCTTTTACCGACCGACTCCTTCAGACGAATGCCTCGACGGCTATAAGGGCCGTATCGGCATCCACGAGGTGCTCGCCTCCTCGCCCGCCGTCCGCGAAATAATGCTCCACTCAGGCACGACCGAAGCCATCGAGGAGCAGGCGAAGAAAGAGGGCATGCTCACCATGCTTGAGGACGGGCTCTACAAGGCCGCCCGCGGCATCACGACCCTGGAGGAAGTCCTCCGCACCGTGAGCGAATAGCCATGAAGTACCATATTACGGTACGGAAGGCGGGGGTGGCCGACGAGGAGCGTGTGCTAGAGGCGCCCTCGCGCTTCGCCGTATACGAGCAGATCCAGCGCGAGGGCGCCGTCGTGGTCGCGCTTCACGAGAAATCCTCCTCCTTTCTCACGAAGATTTCAAAGCTGAACATTTCGATTGGCACAGGGGTGAAGCGCATGGAGATCATCCGCATGGCGAAAAATCTCTCTGCCATGCTCACCGCCGGCCTCTCGATCGCGCGCGCCCTCTCGGTCATCGAACGGCAATCAAGTAACTCGCACCTCCAGAAGGTCGTGGTCGGCCTCTCTGACTCGGTCAAGGGAGGTTCCTCATTTCACGAGGCGCTCGCGCTCTATCCTCACGTCTTCCCGCCGGTCTTTATCGCGATGGCGCGCGCCGGCGAAGAGTCGGGTTCTTTGGCGAACGCGCTCCTTGTCGTCGCGCTTCAGATGGAGCGCTCCGAGGAGCTGGTGCGTAAGATCCGGGGCGCGATGATCTACCCGGCAATCGTGATCATAGCCGTCATCATCGTCACGGTCCTGATGCTTATCTATGTCGTGCCGACCTTGACGGCGACCTTCGAAGCGCTCGGGGTCGAACTGCCGCTTGCCACACGCGTCATCGTTGCGCTCTCCAACTTCATGCTGGCAAATGCCTCTCTCGTCTTCGCCGCGCTGGTGGTACTTGCCTTCGGCATCGTCTTCTTCGTTAGGTCAAAGATCGGGAGCCGGCTCATCCTCGCCGTCTCGCTCCGCCTGCCGGTTATTAAGGAGCTCGTGCAGGAGACGTATACCGCGCGCGCCTCGCGCACGCTCTCCTCGCTTCTCTCCGCCGGGGTGCCGGTCCTCGAGGCGCTCTCGATCACCCGCGAGGTCGTGCACGCTCCCGTGTATGCGAGCGTGATCGCGGAGGCCGAGGCGCACGTGAAGAAGGGCGAGCTTCTCTCGGCGGCCTTCAGCGAGCACACGAAACTCTATCCGATCCTCATGAGCGACATGCTCGCGGTGGGCGAAGAGACGGGGAAGGTGACCGACATGCTCCGTCAGATCGCCGAGTTTTATGAGGAGGATGTCTCGGAGAAGACGAAGAATCTCTCGACTATCATCGAGCCGGTCTTGATGCTCCTTATCGGTACGGTGGTCGGCATCTTCGCCGTCTCGATGATCGGCCCGATTTACTCGCTCTCGTCAGCGATCTGATATGACGCGACGTCACATCACGGGGCATGCCCAGCACCAAGACGGTCGCCGTTTTGGTGCTGGGTTCTCGCTTGTTGAGGTGACGGTCGCTATCGCGGTCGTCGCGCTCGTGGTTGTCGCCACGAGCGTGCTCCTACAGCGCCTGCCGGTAGGCGGGCGCGAAGTGCGCGACCAGGACCTCGCCCTTAAGATCGCAAGCGAGGAGGTCGAGATACTTCGTGCGGGCGGCTATGATGCCCTGCCCGTAAGTGGCTCCTTCTCGCATCCGCAGTTGGGCTCGCTTCGCGAGGGCGCTGCCTCGCTTGTAATCGACGACTCCAACGCGAAGACGAAGCAGGTGGCAGTGACTGTGTCGTGGCAGGGAGCCGTCGGGGCGCGCGCAGTGTCGCTCACGACCCTTGTCTCGCAGAACTCCGGACTACCATGACCCTAGAAACCAGAAATCAGAAACCAGAAACCAGAAGATTTTCATGTCTTTCTGACTCCTGGCCTCCGGCCTCTGATATCTGTGGTGGTACCACACTCGTAGAGACCATTGTGCTGATCGCGATAAGTACGATCGCGCTCCTCGCGCTTATAAATCTCTTTCTTATTTTTAATTCCATCTACGGGTACCAGCGGGCGTTTATCGCCACCGCCGGCTCAGCGGGGAGTGCTATAAGCGCGCTTGAAGCGGCGGTGCTCCCCGCCGAGCGCGTTCTCGCCTTGCGCTCGTTCTCTGGCACTACCTACACCTCGACGACAACCTCGCTCGTGCTAGAGCTCCCTGCCGTTGACGCTTCGGGTAACCTCATTCTCGGCGCAAAGGATTATATTGCGTTCTACGTATCGTCGACCACGCTCTACCACCTCATCGAGGCAGATGCGGGAAGCGTGCGTCTCTCGGGCGTGACGACACTAAGCACTACGCTCTCTTCGCTCTCGTTCAGCTACGACAACGCCGACTTCGCACAGGTGACCCGCGTGACCGCCGAGGTCGAGACTTCTATGCTCTTTAAAACCGAGCTTATCGGAGGCGCGCTACGCGGCCAGTGGTACTTACGTAACTATTCACCATGATCCACCCTCTCTCCATTCGTTCTCACCGAGGCCAGGTGATCCTCTTGGCGCTCGTCTTCGCCGGCATCTTTATGATGGTGGGTACGGCGCTTGTCGCCCTCACTACCACCTACGGCCGCGCCGAGCGCGTCGCGGTCGCCGCCGCCCAGGCGCTCGCCCTCGCCGAGGGAGCGCTTGAAAAATCGGTGTACGAACTAAATAACAACCCCTCATACACCGGCGAGACAGCAACACCCCTTGGCCCCGGGACGTTCACGGTCGTCGTGACGCCCATCGACACGGTGACAAAACAGGTGACTGCGACCGGCTACGTACCCGACAGTGTGACCCCGCTTGCGACAAAGACTATCCGCGCGGATGTCGGCATCGGCGACGACCGTATCTCCTTCCACTACGGCATCCAGGCGGGAGAGGGCGGCTTCTCGCTTGCGAATTCTTCATCGATCACCGGCAACGCGTATTCAAACGGGCCGGTCGTAGGGGCGGGCGGCAACTATATCCGCGGGAGCGTGGTCTCTGCCGGGCCAAGCGGCATTATCTACGGCGTACACGCGACCGGCACCGCCTATGCGCACACGATTGGCACAGGGCAAAATCTCGATACGGAGATCGATGGCGACGCCTACTACGTCACCAAAGTAAACACGACCGTGCACGGCACCCTGCATCCGGGTAGCGCCGACCTGCCACCGGCCGAGCTGCCCATAAGCGACGAGCAGATCGCCGAGTGGGAGGCGTATGCCGAGTCGGGCGGGACGATCACCTCCTGTAACGCGCAGGGAGACTACGAGATATCGTCAAATGTGTCCCTGGGGCCTAAGAAGATCGCGTGCAATCTCATCGTGAAGACAACCTCCGGCGTCTTGACGATGACCGGCCCTATCTGGGTCACTGGCAACATCACCTTCCAGACCGGTCCGACGATACGTATCGATCCCGCGCTCGGCAGCGAGAACGTCGCCCTGATCGCTGATAACCCGGCAAACCAGACGGGGAGCGGACGTATCATCGTCGGGCAAAGCACGGTATTTCAAAATTCCGGCGCAGAAAACTCCTTCGTCTTTCTCATCTCTCAAAACAAGAGTGCGGAGCAGGGCGGCTCGACCATTGCTATCGACCTCTCCCAGGGCGCCTCGGCGATGGTGGCGTACGCGCGCCATGGTCTCGTCGCGCTTTCGCAGAGCGTCTCCGTCAACGAAGCGACCGGATATAAGATCGCTCTCTCGCAGTCGGCAAACGTGGTGTACAGCACCGGCCTCCCGAGCACCGTCTTTGACTCGGGGCCGGGCGGCAGCTGGAGCTTCATCCCGGGCACCTACGCCATCACGAGGTAGTTTCTTGCTACTATTAAGGTATGCTCATTGTCGCGAATTGGAAGGCGTACGTTGACGACCCTGCGCGGGCCACGAAGCTCTTCGCGCTTAGCAAGCGACTCGCCTCGGTAGTCCGTGCCACTATCGTCCTTGCGCCGCCCGCGCCGATTCTCGGGATGCTCGCGCTGCGGAACAAGTCTAGGGTCTCGTTTGCCGCGCAGAATATCTCACTTGCTACCGGCGGAGCGCACACGGGCGAAGTGACCGCGCAGGCGTATGCGGGGGCGGGGGCAACGTACGCGATCGTCGGGCACTCCGAGCGCCGCCTGCCTGCGCAGGCAGGGGCGCGCGGCGAGAGCGACGCGGACGTCGCCCTTAAGCTCTCACACGCGCTTGCCCACGGGCTCACTCCCATCCTTTGTATCGGAGAGAAGGAGCGCGACGGCGAGGGCCGCTATCTGAACTTCGTCCGCGAACAGCTCACTGCGGCCGTACGCCCCGTAGAGCCCAAGAATCGCGCGAAGATAATCTACGCCTATGAGCCTCTATGGGCGATCGGGAGGTCTGCCGAGCATGCGATCGGCGCCTCCGACCTCGCCGAGATGGTGCTCTATATCCGGAAGGTGACGGCCGAGCTTCTACCGGGCAAAAGTGTGAGGCGGGTCACGGTGCTCTATGGCGGCGCGGTCGAGGTCTCGAATATTCGCGCGCTCGCCGGAGGATCAGGCGTGGATGGCTTTCTCGTCGGCCACGCCTCCGTCGACCCGCAGACCTTTCCCGCGCTGGTAAAACAGCTCGCCCAGCACCAAATCAGATTTGGTGCTGGGCGAGCCTAAAGATGCGGAGCGTACGCGACATACCCATACTCGAGAATATCCCGGTCCTTGTGCGAGCGGCGCTCAATGTGCCGGTGGAGGATGGCAAGGTGATAAACGACTACCGGCTGCGGCGCGCCCTGCCGACCATCGAATATTTAAATGAGCGCAACGCGCGTATCATCCTCATAAGCCAGCTGGGCGAGAAGGGGACTGAGACCTTGGAGCCGGTCGCGGGCGCGCTCAGGAAGCTTGTCCCCGGCGTCTCCTTCTGCTCTGAGACGGTGGGGCCGCGCGCGCGAAAGGCGATCCGCGACCTTCTCCCCGGCGGCATCCTCGTCCTTGAAAATCTGCGCCGCAACCGCGGCGAGAAGGAGAGCGATCGCGAGTTCTCCCGCGAGCTCGCCGCGCTCGCCGACGTGTTCGTGCAGGACTCCTTCGACACTAGCCACCGCATGCATGCCTCTATTGTCGGTGTTCCCGAGTTCCTCCCCTCATATGCCGGCCTCCTTGTCGAAGACGAGATACGCGAACTCTCGAAGGCGCGCTCACCAGCCACTCCCTCGCTTGCGGTCGTCGGCGGTGCGAAATTTAGTACGAAGAAGGCGGCGCTCGCCGCACTTCTTAAGACGTATGACCGGGTATTTGTCGGTGGCGCGCTCGCAAACGAGTTTCTCGCTACGGCCGGACACGAGGTGGGCAAGTCGCTTGTCTCCTCTGCCGAAGATACGGTGGCGCTCACCCACCTTCTCGCGAATCCAAAGATTGTTCTGCCGGTGGACTCGCTTGTCGTCCCCGCCGGGGTAGTCGGATCGTTAAATCCGCGCGAGGGCGCGCGTGTCGCAGGCGTAGGAGAAGTGGGGAAGGAGGAGGTAATCCTCGACCACGGTCCGGAGACGATACGACTTCTTGAAGACATCGCTGCGGGGGCTAAAACGATTCTCTGGAACGGCCCTCTGGGTAACTACGAACATGGGTTTGTCGACGCGACAAACGCCTTCGCGCGCGCGGTCGCCGCCTCACGCGCATATTCGGTCGTGGGCGGCGGCGATACCGTCGCCGCTATCGAAGAGCTCGGGCTCCTGCCGAAGTTCTCCTTCGTCTCGACCGGCGGGGGCGCCATGCTCGAGTTCCTCGCCCACGGCACCCTCCCCGGTCTCGATGCGCTTAAATAAGGGCCTGACGAAGCTTCTCGGCGTTACCTTTTAAATCATTTTTGTCCCCCTTGGCCTTGTCGGGAGCAGGGTAGAGCCAGACGTGGGCGTGCGGCACCTCCTCGCCGATGACCCGCGAGTGGATCTCATCGACCCCGCCAAAGGTCTTTTGCATCGCCTGGGCGATCTTTTTCACAACTTCAAAATACCCGCCGATGTTCGGGACATCCCACACCCACCGATAATGCTGTTTCGGAATGATAACTGTATGCCCGGCTGCCTGCGGGCGGATATCAAGAAACGCAAGAAACTCATCGTCTTCATACATCTTCTCTGACGGGGCTTCACCACGCACTATCTTGCAAAAGATGCAGCTTGTCCCGACAGGATTGGAGGGGTTTTCCATCCCGAGAGTATACAATAGATGAACATGTTCCCACTCCACGAGCCCCTGGCCGCTACGCTTCGCGAAGAACTCGCTCCGTATGACGACCTCACCGCGGCACTGCTTTCGCGCCGCGGCATACGGAACAAGGATGAAGCGGAAAAATTTTTAAATCCTTCCTACGATATGCATCTGCATGATCCGCTCTTGATGGTTGATATGCCGCTGGCCGCAAAGCGGCTCGGGACGGCAATTCTCTCCGGAGAGAGAATTGCCGTATGGAGCGACTATGACTGCGACGGGGTCCCGGGCGGGACGCTCCTCCACGACTTTTTGAAAAAGGCTGGGGCGAATTTTGAAAACTACATCCCGCACCGCCACGACGAAGGTTACGGCATGAACGAGGACGGCATCGAGAAGCTCGCGAGAGGTGGGGTGAAATTAATCGTGACGGTCGACTCGGGCATTACCGACGTCGGGCCCATCAAGCGCGCGAGCGAACTCGGCATGGAGGTGATCGTGACCGATCACCACTTACCCGGAGAGAAACTGCCCGAGGCATTCGCGATCGTGAATCCGAACGCGCGTGCCGACGAGACGTATCCCTTTAAGGGGCTCTGTGGCTCGGCGGTCGCGTGGAAGCTTATCGTGGCCACACTTGAATTAGAGCCCTCTCTGAGAGAGAAGGTGCCGGCAGGCTGGGAGAAATGGCTTCTCGATATGGTGGGACTCGCCACGGTCGCGGATATGGTGCCGCTTATCGGCGAGAACCGCGTCCTCGCGACCTACGGCCTCCTCGTGCTCCGGAAGTCGCCTCGCATAGGGCTCGAGAGGCTCTGTCGGGTGATGCGCATCGAGCAACGCTCGCTCACCGAAGACGATATAGGCTTCATGATCGCCCCGCGAGTGAACGCGGCGAGCCGGATGGGGGACGCGCGTGACGCGCTGCGCCTCTTCACCACCGAGGACGAGAACGAGGCGGACACGCTCGCGAAGAAACTCGAGAAGGCCAATCGCGCTAGGAAGGCGGAGGCGGGCGCGATCACGCGCGCGGTGCACACACGTATCAAAGAGCGCGGAGAGATGCGTTCCGTCATCGCGCTCGGGGACCCCGCGTGGCGCCCCGCGCTTCTGGGGCTGGTCGCCGGCAATCTTGCTGACGAATATGAGCGGCCGGTGTTCCTCTGGGGCCGCGAAGGGAATACGAAGTTAAAAGGGTCGGTGCGAAGCGGGGGCGCCACCCACATCCTCGAGCTCATGCGCGCGACCGAAGAGACGTTTGAAGAATTCGGCGGGCATGCGAAGGCGGGCGGTTTCACCGTGCGCGATACTGAAGTATTTTTTCTTGAAGACCGTCTTGTCGCCGCATACGCGCGAGTGGTGCCAGACGCCGTTGACGCTCTCGAACTACTCGCCGATGCTATCCTCTCTCCCGAAGAGATCACGCTCTCGCTCCTCGCGCGGCTCGAACAGCTCGCCCCCTTCGGGATGGACAACCCTAAACCAGTGTTCCTATTGCGCGACGCTTGTGTGCGAGAGATTTCACGTTTTGGAAAAGGCGAAGAGCATTTGAAAATAAAAATTGCCGCTCACGAGGGCGGGCGCACCGTCGACGCGGTCGCATTTTTTGCAAAAGGTCCTGTCGCGCGCGCGGCGAGCACGCTTGTGAGAGGCAGTCGGGCAAACATCCTCGCGCACATCGAACGCGACACCTTCAGCCGTCATAATCCCGTCCGCCTCCGCCTGTTGGATATCAGGGCTTCTTAAGCGAACCGACAAGAAAGAAAAAGCATGTGGTATTGGCCTAGCGGCCTGAGCGCTTTCTTTTCCTGGCCTGCGGCTGGAGGTGTATAGTACCCAAATGCGATACACGATTCAGGCGGATGGGGGAGCGCGGGGGAACCCGGGGCCTGCGGGTGCGGGGGCGGTGATTCGCGATGAGCACGGAAAGGTCGTGGGAGAAGTCTCCGAGTATCTCGGCGAGCGCACCAACAACTACGCCGAGTATGAGGCGGTCATCCTCGCCTTCGAGAAACTATTAAAAATCGTCCCTGCGATCGAGCACGACACGACCGATGTCGCCGTGAAGCTCGACAGCGAGCTTATCGTGAAGCAGGTGCGGGGCGAATATAAAGTGCGGAATCCCAACTTGAAGCTCCAGCAGGCGCGCCTCGCCCAGGTCGCCGCGGCGTTTGGCACCGTCACCTTCGCCCACATCCCCCGCGAAGAAAACGCCGATGCCGACGCCCTCGCCAATCTTGCCATGGACCGCGGTACCTGATATGGAAAATTTTGAAATGAAAGAAAATGCAGAAACTCTCAAAGGTTTGTCTTCTGAAAAACAAGAATTGCTCGTGATGGAGAAAGAAGAGCGTTATGTATTTCACGGAACTGCGGTGGACGTTGATCTCCTTAATCCTCAACAGGCTATCGACACCGAGAGAGGGCCTGATGGTGATCCTGCGGTGTTCGCATCGCCTTCAACAGACTTTGCTATTTTTCACGCTATTGTAAACGGTAAAAATTTCCCGGAGGGGATTGTCTCTTCATCTGGTGCCACCTCACATGACGACGGCTCATATGAATTGAAGTTTGCGCTTCCAAAAAATTCTCTTTCTCTCTTGTCGGATACTGCAACAGGATGGGTATACGTATTCGATAAAAAGAATTTTGTTCAAGTAGAAGGACGCTCAGCAGAATATGTCAGTCGTGTCGCAGTGCAACCGCTACAAAAAATAAGGGTTGCAAAGCGCGACCTTCCAGCTAATATCGGGGTTCTCGCGCCACGCACTGACGCACACGCCAACGCCGCCATGAATAAAGGTTCGAACCCCTGACATCCGGGGGTGAAGAAAGAAACGACTATCCAAAGTTGGGTCCTATAGGACCGAATCTTTGATAGTGCTGATGTCGTGTTCTGTCGCGCTATCATAGGCGCATGACCAGTCTCGTTGCAGTGGTGGGGGGATTCGCGGGAGGGGTGTTTGTAAGGTCGTTGACGGAGGGAAATGCGGCGGCGGTGTTTTTTGTCCTGGCGGCCGGGATTTTCGGAGCGTTCTATTTTTTTAAACGCCACCCCCAGCACCAAAAATCTTTTGGTGCTGGGCAAGTCTTCTATACGCTCGCTATCGCGGTGTGCTTATCTGCCTCGCTGGGGGCAACGCGCTCCGCGCTTTCAGAATCGCCCTTGCCGGAGCATTTTATCGCGGAGCTCGGGGAGCGCGTGCAGTATGGGGCGGTGGTCGTCGCCGACCCGGACGTGCGCGACAGCACCCAGCGCGTGCAGGTAGAAGTTACTGACGGAGGCGCAACGACACGGATGTTAGCGGTCGCGCCGCGGCATCCGAGTGTTGCCGCGGGCGACCGCGTCTTCGTCTCGGGGACACTCTCGCTCCCCGAGGCGTTTGCAGACGACAACGGACGCATCTTCCGCTACGACAAATATCTCGAGCGCGACGGGGTGCGCTTCATGCTCGATTTCGCATACTTCCGAGTGGAGGATGCGCCCGCGGCGCCTGTCCCGTTAGAGATCAGAATTCTAACGGGATTCGCGCGGGCCAAGCACGCCTTCACCGACGGAGTTGACGCGGCGCTCCCCGAGCCCTATAGCTCGCTTGGGAGCGGCATCGTCATCGGCGGGAAATCGGGCTTGGGGAGCGACTTGAAGGATGCCTTCACGCGCTCGGGGCTCGTCCACATCGTCGTCCTCTCGGGCCACAACGTGATGATCGTCGCCTCATGGGCGATCGCGATCTTCATCGCGCTCTTCGCCTGGGTCGAGAGAACGTTTAAAAGGCGCGTGTCGAAGTATATGAGCATCTCTCTGGGCGCGCTCGCGCTCATACTCTTCGTCGGTATCGCCGGGCTCTCGGCGACCGCGATACGCGCCGCGCTTATGGCGCTCATCGCGCTCTACGCGCGCGCGACCGGCCGGAGCTACGCGGCCGGTCGCGCGCTCCTCGTCGTCATCCTCCTCATGCTCATCTATAATCCGCTCTACCTCGTCTTTGACCCGGGCTTCGGGCTCTCGGTCGTCGCGACCGCCGGCCTTATTTGGCTCGCGCCCATCATTGAAACTTGGTTGATCCGTATTAAAAGCGAACTCATACGGAGCGTTACCGCCACTGCGCTCGCCGCGCAGATCGCCGTCTTGCCGCTCCTCCTCTACCAAACGGGTAATCTCTCGCTCGTCGCGATCCCCGCGAATGTCCTCGCCGCCCTCGTCGTCCCCTTCGCGATGGCGTTCGCTTATCTCGCCGGCTTCGGCGGGATGCTTTTTGCCACGGTTGCGCCACTTCTCACCCTCACTCTTGGCATCCCGGCATATCTCGCTGCAAGCGCGCTCATCTACCTCGCCGAGGCGAGCGCGGCGCTCCCTTTCTCTTCAGTAATTTTGCCCGCCTTCCCGTTCGCGCTCGTGGTCCTCGCCTACGCAGCGTTAATTTATTTTACAGCCGCTTGGTCGAAACGCCTCTCGACCACTCCCCAATTAAGGTTCGCGAAGAAGGCGTCAACATAATTTTTCTTATCGGCTGGCACATAGTCGACCATATAGGCGTGCTCCCAGAGGTCGAGCGCGAGCAAGACGGGAAGGCCGGCGAGCTGTCCGACCTCGTGATCGCCCACAAATGCCGTATGAATTGTCTTCGCGCGTAGATCATAGTACACGACAACCCATCCGATACCGCGCGTACTGGCAACTTCCTTAACGTGTGTGATGAGATTTTCTGCACTTCCGTATTTTTCTTCTGCAATTTTTGCAAGTGCACTACTTGTGGTGAGCGGGGTCGAACCGCCTTCAAACTGCTCAAAGTAATATTCGTGCATCCGCATCCCGTCGAATTCAAACGCGAAGCGGCGCCGCAGCTCTGCGATAAGATACTGGTCAAGTTCAAGTTTCCCGTGGCGAACATCCGCAAGTTTTTCCGCGATCAAGTTCACATGCTTCACATAGCCCTCGTAGAGGGCGAGATGCACCTTGACCTGCTTTTCTGAGAGCCCGTCGAGTACAGGCAGGTTAAATGTTTTGGGTGAGTAGGTCATAGGGAAACACTGTACCATATTGGGTATGTCAGGTATGCGCATCACCGCTCGCCTTAGCATCCTTCTCGGTATCGCCCTTCTCCTCCTCGCGGTAGGCATGTACTCAAAAGGACTTGCCTCGCCAACCCTTGACGTACGCGTGTTAGAACCCGGGAAGAATCCGACCATCTTGGTGCAGAGTCCCTCCGGCGAGCGATTCCTCGTGAACGGGGGCGCTGATGCAAGTATTTTGCGTGAACTCGGGGTGGCCCTCCCGTTCTGGCAACGAACGCTAAAGGAGATCTTCCTTACGAGCCCGGTCGCGGGCGCGACCGGCGGCCTAACCGATGTTATCAAGCGCTACCGCGTAGAGACCCTCGCGCGCCCGGACGCGCAAGGGTCGCGGGCGCAAGAGAGTTTAATAGAAAGTGCGTCAGAAAATATCTCCGTACACATCCTCAAGAAGGGGGATCGCGTCGAGCTTGGCGGCGGCGCCTATCTCGATGTCCTCTGGCCGCCGGAATACGCGGAGAGGATGAGGGCGGCCGACGCGCCGCTCGTGCTGCTGCTCTCCTACGGCGCCTCCTCCATCCTCATCGAACCGGCCCTCCAGCCGCACGTCGAGAAGTGGCTTCTCGACGCGAACCCAGACCTCCCTGTACCCGACCTCGTCATCTCTTCAAGCACGCCCGTTGGTACCGTCATTTTAGGCGGTCAGCACATTACTCAGAACCATTGACTTTATTTTCAAAGAGTGGAGTATGTTCTCTGGGTACGTTTCTTCACTTTTGGAAGGGGAAGGGGGTGGCACATGAGTAGTGAAGTCGACATAATCATTGCAGCTCTTAAGCAGGATATCGAGAAGTGGCGGGATGAGCAGATCCAACAAGTCCGAGATGAACACAGTGTCCAGATGCAAGCTATACTGGCACGCGCCAAGGCTGATATGCAGAAAGCGCTCGACGAGGCTCTGCGTTCATATCAGCAAGGACTGGAAGACGTCCGGCGCCAGCGGGAAGAGCTGCGCGCCCAAGACCCCCAGATCGTTCGCGAGATGGAGGAGGTCTTCACCGAAATGGAGAAGTCAGCAAGTAAAATGTTCTGGGTGCACGTCAAGTTCATCAAGGACATGTATCGGAAGGGGCTCGGTATCCAATGAATAGGGTACCGACGCCGAAGGCGGCTCTCGCCGCCTTTTTGTTTCCCGCGTTATTATATCCTGCCGGCTTTCTTGAGGGTGGCGTAGGCGCCGTTCTTCTTGATCGTTTTGAGGCCCTTGACCGAGACGTCGACGATGACGGTCTTCCCGAGTTCGCTGACATAGATACGACGACGCTGGAGATTAGCCTTCCGGCGGACCTTGCCGGTAGGGTTAAACTGTGTCGCGCGGGTGCGGTTAGAGTACCGCCCGCCGATCTGCGTTGACTTGCCGGTGATGTCACATCGTCTTGCCATAACGGGAGCATGGTACCATAAGCTTTCATTCACGCAAAATGGATTTACTCCTCGCGCTTGTGGTTCTAGTCTTCTCCGTTATCGTGCATGAAGTGGCGCACGGCTATGCCGCTGATTCGCTTGGCGATCCCACTGCGCGGCTCGCGGGCCGCCTGACCCTCAATCCGGCCCCGCATATTGATCTGGTCGGCTCTATCATCATCCCTGCTCTGCTTATCTTCACTCACTCCTCCATTCTCTTCGGGTGGGCAAAACCGGTTCCGTATAACCCGTACAACCTGCGCAACCACCGATGGGGAGAGGCTCTCGTCGCCGTGGCCGGGAGCGCGACAAATCTGTTTCTTGCCGTGGTTTTCGGCCTTTTAGTGCGCTACGGCGCAGGGTTCGGGCTTGACCAGACCGCGCTTTCCCTGGCCGCCACTATCGCCTTCATCAACTTGTTCCTCGGCCTCTTCAACCTGATCCCGTTCCCGCCCTTAGACGGCTTTACGACGCTTCGCGCGGCACTTCCCTGGCACCTCTCCGCGGGATTGCGTCGCCTTGAAGAGCGGGCGCATGCCATGGGTGCCTTCTCCCTCATTCTCTTCCTCGTTATCTTCGCCTTCATCTTCATCGCGCCATTCTTCAACCTTATTTTGTGGCTTTTTGCGCTTCTTACCGGCGCGGGCCCCTAAAAAGCTTGCTATAATTACAAGAATGGAGTACCAAGTGCCCCAGTTCATTGAAGTTGAGGACAAGATCATCGGTCCTCTGACGCTGAAACAGTTTATCTATCTTGCTGGCGCGGGCGGTCTCGCCGTCGTCTTCTTCGTCTATCTGCCCATCATTATTGCCATTCTTCTCTCCATACCGATCGTAGGGCTCGGGGCGGCACTTGCCTTCTACCGCATGAACGGAAAGCCGTTTATCGAGGTGCTTGAGGCGGGGTTCGTCTATTACACCGGCGCGAAACTCTTCTTGTGGCGGAAGAAGGTGCCGGATGCTAAGGAACGGAACGCCGCCGCCGCGGCTGCCGCGGCGGCGGTTGAAGCGACACGTCCCGTGCGCGGGACGCCCAAGCTCACCCGCAGCAAGCTCTCGGAGCTCGCGTGGTCGCTTGATATCAAGCGTTCCGACACCGGGGAATACCGACCATAGGTATGGCGACAACCACTTCAAGCCCCACACAGCAATTCGTCCCGGTAAAAGAGATCCGGAATGGAACCATCGTGCTTAAAGACGGCGGGTACCGCGGCGTCCTTATCTGCTCATCGGTCAACTTCGGCCTCAAAAGCGCCGAGGAGCAGCACGCGATCACGCTCGGCTTCCAAAATTTTCTTAATACGCTCGACTTCTCCATTCAGATCGTGATCAACTCGCGCCGCATGGATCTGCGCCCGTATCTCTCGCTCCTCGAGGAAAAGCTCCCGGAACAAAAAGGTGAGCTCATGCGGATCCAACTGCATGAGTATATGGAGTTCGTGCGATCATTCGCCGACCAGGCGAACATTATGACAAAATCGTTCTACGTGATCGTGCCGTATGCGCCGCATATCTCACCGACGGCGACCATCGGCTTTCTGCAGCGCACAGCAACCACGACAAAGACTCCGGCGGCAGAAGTATCTTTTGCAGAAGGACAGGCGCAGCTCGCCCAGCGGCTCGCGCTTATCGCCGAAGGGCTTGCGGGTACCGGCGTACGCGCCGTTCCACTCGATACCGAGGAGATTATCGAGCTTCTCTACCGCTCCTTTAACCCGGGCGAGCTCGAGAATCCGATCCGTCTCGACAACTAGTATGGCCCTCCTCGACTTCCTCAGCCGCAAGAAAAAACTCGCCGAAGAGCTCGGGCCGGTGCCGGTCTTGCCGCGGGATATATATAAAGAAGGCGCCCTCGATCTTGTCGACACGATCGCGCCGACGGCACTCTCGATCGGCCCGCGTGAGCTCGAGCTCGGCGAGAAGTTCGTTCGCGCTTTTTACACGATCTCCTACCCGCGCTTCCTTGTGGACGGGTGGTTCTCGCCGGTCATCAATCTCGACAAGGTGCTTGATGTCTCTATTTTCATCCATCCGATCGAGACGGCGCAGGCGCTCCGCGGTTTCCAGAAAAAGGTGGCTGAGGTGCAAAGCCAGATAGGCGAGCGCGAAGCGCGCGGGCTCGTGCGAGACCCTCTCTTGGATACGGCGTACCAAGACCTCGAGAGCCTGCGCGATAATCTCCAGCAGGCGCAGGAGAAGCTGTTTGATGTTGGCCTCTACCTTGCCCTCTACGGAGACTCCAAAGAAGAGATCGAGAAGACCGAGGGCGATATCCGGGGGATCCTCGACGCGAAGTTGGTGTACACCAAGCCGGCCCTCTTCCAGCAGGAGCAGGGGTTCCGCTCCTGTCTGCCGCTGGGGAGCGACGAGCTCCTGGTGAATTCGAAACTGAACTCTTCGCCGCTCTCCTCGCTCTTCCCGTTTGTCTCCTTCGACCTTACGAGCGACCGCGGCATCCTCTACGGCATCAACCGACACAACTCCTCACTCATCCTCTTTGATCGCTTCAGCCTCGAGAACTACAACTCGGTGATCTTCGCGAAGTCCGGCTCCGGCAAGAGCTATGCGACCAAGCTCGAGATACTGCGCTCCCTTATGTTCGGCACCGACGTTATCGTTATCGACCCGGAGCGCGAGTATGACCAGCTCGCCGAGGCCACCGGGGGACGCTCGTTCCACATCTCGCTCTCCTCCGAACACCACATCAATCCGTTCGACCTCCCCCCGGTCAAAGAAGACGAGGACCCGAAAGATATTTTGCGCTCCAATATCATTACCCTGGTCGGGCTTTTCCGTATCATGCTGGGCGGCCTTAGTCCTGAAGAAGACGCGATCGTCGATCGCGCGGTGAGCGAGACCTACGCGCTTAAGGACATCACCGGCGATGCCGACTTCACGGGTGCCGAGCCGCCTTTGCTCTCCGACTTTGAGCAGGTGCTCTCGGGGATGGAGGGGAGCGAGTCCCTGGTCGACCGGCTCTCTAAGTACACGCGTGGCACCTGGGCCGGCTTTATGAATCAGCCGACCAATATTGACATCAAACAGCAGTTCGCCGTCTTCTCGGTGCGCGATATGGAGGATGAGCTGAAGCCCGTCGCAATGTACATCATCACGCACTATATCTGGAACGCGATCCGCCACGAGCTGAAGAAGCGCCTCCTGGTCATTGACGAGGCGTGGTGGATGATGAAGAGCGAGGACACCGCCTCCTTCCTCTACTCGGTCGCCAAGCGCGGGCGCAAATATTACCTCGGCGTCTGTACTATCACCCAGGACGTCGAAGACTTCTTGAAGAGCCCCTACGGGCGGCCGATCTTGACCAACTCCTCCCTGCAGACGCTTCTAAAGCAGTCGCCCACGACCATCGACGTGCTCCAGCAGACGTTTAATCTTACCGACGAGGAGAAATATCTCCTCTTGGAAGCCGGAGTAGGCGAGGGACTCTTCTTTGCTGGGCTAAAACACGTCGCGATCAAGGTGGTCGCAAGCTACACCGAAGACCAGATCATCACCTCCGACCCGTCACAGCTCCTGGCGATCAAACAGGAGAAGGAGCGTCATGCCGCGCAACAGAAATAATCCGGCCCCGCCGGTAATGACGAAGGGCAAGGCGAGGCCTGTTGTCGTGGCTGCCGTCATATTCGACCTCTTCCAGATCTTCTTCGTCTTCTTCTGGTTCTTGGGGCCGGCCCTTGCTGGCCTCTACTGTGCCGCAAAGGTTAGTAGTTGGGTTGGGAACATGTGGGGCCTCGTGCCGGTGGCCTGTACCGCTGGCGCGGTAGTGGCCGGCTCTGCCGCAACTGCGGTTACGGTACCGATCGGTGTGGTTATGGCCTTTGCGGTCGGACTCTTTGGCTGG
>Ga0326597_10004356_pt1 | contig 19944 bp, 17 predicted proteins | sample RVTome_12_FD_203789 | JGI IMG/M metagenome (GOLD analysis project Ga0326597, IMG submission 203789) | Soil microbial communities from uranium-contaminated site in the Upper Colorado River Basin, Wyoming, United States - RVT100D185 | ecosystem: Environmental > Terrestrial > Soil > Contaminated >...
TCCATCGCCCCCGCGGCGTCGACGAACTCGTCGCCGAGGACGCGGCGCACGCCCGCGATCGCGGCGCCGCCGGCGCGCGTCAGCTCGTGCGCGATGGCGTCGGTGTCGACGACGGCGGCGCCGAGCCGCGCGAACTCCTCGGCAGCGGCGCTCTTGCCGCTGCCGATGCCGCCTGTAAGGCCCACCACAAACTTCACTAGAAGATGTTAAAGGCTGGAACGTACATGGCAATTCCCTTGCCCCAGAACATCACCAGTATGGCTGCCATTGCAATGTATGGACCAAAGTGAAACTTGAACATGCCATCCCAACCTCGGCGTACTGCGAGCATTTGAGCGATTCCGAAGATCGATCCTAGGATAGCCGACAAGAAGATCACTAGAAAAAGGGGCTTCCAGCCAAGGAATGCTCCTACCGCTGCAGTCATCTTGAAATCACCGAATCCCAAACCATCCACACCGCGAATCAACTTGAAACCCGCGTTGATTGTCCAGAGCGACATATATCCGGCGGCGGCACCTATAACAGCCTCTTTCAGCGGGGCAAACGTACCAGTCAAATTTACAAGGAGGCCGAGCCAGAGAAGGGGGAGAGTAAGGTCGTCAGGCAGAAGGCCGGTATCTTGATCGATCATCGCGAGCGCGATCGTTGCCCATACAAATAGCATGGCCGCAACCGCGTGGAGAGTAGGTCCAAACCGGGCAGCCGCATACCAAGCTGCGATTCCTGCTAGCAACTCTACGACTGGATAACGAAGTCCAATTCTGGCGTCGCATTTCGAACACTTGCCACGCAGAACCAAATAGCTGACCAGTGGAATATTCTCAAATGCAGTGATCTGATGCCCGCACTTTGGGCACTTGGAACGAGGCAAGGCGAGACCTAACGGTTCCTTGAAACTCCTGCTCACATGCTCGCCAAGCTCACCAGCAAGGCGCTTGGCTTCATTGTCATTCTTGAAGTGGAGAGACTCGCCAACGGCAGAGGATATGTCAGAAAACCATTCGCGCTCCATCATCTTCGGCAGGCGGTGGATGACCACGTTCAGAAACGAGCCGATGCACAGCCCCAAGGCCAGCGCCACCCAGGGCAGAACCGCAGGCTGGGCCAGCCAGCCGAATGCCGCCATCTAGACGACTTGGCCCATCTTGAAGATCGGCAGGTACATGGCGATCACCATGCCCCCGATCAGCGTGCCGAGGATCACCATGATCATGGGCTCCATGAGCGAGGAGAGCGCCTCGACGGCGTCGTCCACCTCGGCTTCATAGAAGTCCGCCACCTTGCCGAGCATGGCGTCGAGGGCGCCCGTCTCCTCGCCGATCGAGCACATCTGCAGCACCATGTTCGGAAACACCCCGGAATTCTGCATCGCCATGGTGAGCGAGGTGCCGGTCGAGACCTCGGTCTGGATCTTCTTGGTGGCGGTGAGGTAGACGTGGTTGCCGGAGGCGCCGCCCACCGAGTCCAGCGCCTCGACCAGCGGTACGCCCGCCGCGAACATGGTGGCGAGCGTGCGCGTCCAGCGCGCGATGGTCGACTTCAGCACGAGATCGCCGAATACCGGCAGCTTCAGCATCAGGCGGTCCATGAAGATCTGCACCGGCACCGAGCGCTTCCATGCCTCGAGGAAGCCGATCACGCCACCGATCACCGCCGGGAAAATGATGTACCAGTTGGCGACGAACCAGTCGGAGATCGCCATCACCATCAGTGTCGGCGCCGGCAGGTCGGCGCCGAAGTTGGTGAACACCTCCTTGAACGCCGGGATGACGAAAATCATGATCACGGCGGTGATGACGAAAGCGACGACGATGATGGCGATGGGATAGAACAGCGCCGACTTGATCTTCGACTTGATGGCGATGATCTTTTCCTTGTAGGTGGCGAGGCGGTCGAGCAGCGTCTCCAGAATCCCCGCCTGCTCGCCGGCCGCCACCAGGTTGCAGAACAGGGCGTCGAAGTGCAGCGGGTACTTGCGGAACGCCGCGGCGAGCGAGGAGCCGGTCTCGACCTCGGTCTTGACCTCCAGCAGCAGCCGCGCGACCGCCGGATTGGAGGCGCCCTTGCTGACGATGTCGAAGCACTGCAGCAGCGGCACGCCCGCCTTCATCATGGTGGCGAGCTGGCGCGTGAAGAGCGAGATGTCCTTTTCGGTCACCTTGCCGCCCCTGCCGTACTTCTGCTTCTTGACCTTCTGGACGATGATGCCCTGGCGGCGCAGCGTGGCGTTGACCGCCGCCTCGCTCACCGAGCGCAGCTCGCCGCGGATGACCTTGCCGCCCTTGTCGCGGCCTTCCCAGAGGAAGTTGAACTCCTTGGGACCGCCGGCCCTCGCCGCTGCCGTTGCCATCGCGTACTCCCCGATTTCGCCGTCGTCGCTGCAGAACTGACCGGCGATGATGCCCTGCAGCCGGTGTTTTGTAAAGCCTCAGGTTTCTCGCCTAAGCCGCTGAGCCGTCTTGATTTTGGGGCGTCTGGAACGTCGTGCTCATCGTCCTTCGGCGACCAGCTCCGCAGGCGCCGGCGGCCGGAAGATGCGTACCGTTTTCACGCTGCGCCCCTGCGCGTGCACGATCTCGAGCGGCACCTCGCCGATCTTGATCGACACGTCGGCCTCGGGGATGTCGCGCAGGTGCTCGAGGATGAGCCCGTTCAGCGTCTTCGGCCCCTCGGTGGGCAGCTCGAGGCCGAGGGCGCGGTTCACCTCGCGCACCGGCGTGGCGCCGTCGACCGTGGCGCTGCCGTCCGCTCCCCAAGCGAGGGCGTTCGCCGCCGCCGGCACCGAGGTGGTGAACTTGCCGATGATCTCCTCGATGATGTCCTCCAGCGTCACCAGCCCCATGAGCTCGCCATATTCGTCCACCACCAGAGCGATGCGCTCCTCGTTCTCCTGGAAATACTGCATCTGCGCGAACACCGGCGTGGTCGCCGGGACGAAGTACGGCGGCGCGAGCAACGCCTCGATCTGCGCCTTGTCGAGCGTGCCGGCCATCAGCGGAGAGAGCACCTTGCGCAGGTGCAGCACGCCCACAACGTCGCCGCGCGAGTCCCGGAACACGGGCAGCCGCATGTGATAGCTCGTAGCGAGGTGGCGCGCGAGGGTGGCCATGTCGTCATCCAGCTTGAGCGACTCGATGCGTGCCCGCGGCAGCATGATGTCCTGCACGGTAATGTCGGTCAGGTCGAAAAGGTTGAGCAGAATGGTGACGTGCTTTTTCGGCATGAAGGCCGAGGATTCGCGCACCAGAGTCCGGATCTCCTCCGGCGAGAGCCGCGGCGCCTCGCTCGCTTCCCCGGGCCGCACGCCGGCCAGCCGCAGCAGGGGCCGCGAGAACAGATTGACGAACCAGATCGCGGGCGTCAACAGCCGCTGGAGCGGCCCGAGTACGTACGCCAGCGGCAGGGCGATGCGCTCGGGATAGGTGGCGCCGATCACCTTGGGCGTGATCTCGGCGAACACGATGATGACGAAGGAAATGCCGAGCGTGCTGACGGCGTAGGCCATCCTGCCCTGGCCCACCAGCTCGACCGCAATGACGCTGGCGAGCGTTGCCGCGGCGGCGTTGACCACATTGTTCCCGATCAGGATAGCGCCGAGGAGGCGGTCGGTGTGCCGGAGCAGATCGGCCGCGCGCCTGGCCCCGCCGTGGCCTTGCGCCACCATGTGCCGAAGGCGGTAGCGGTTCAGCGCCATCATGCTGGTCTCGGCGATGGAGAAGAAGCCGGACATCACCAGCAGCAGAACCAGCGCTGCCAGTTCCCAGGCGAGCGGTATGTCGTCCAGGTCAGCCACGCCCGAGAACCACTTCCATCACGAAGCGGCTGCCGACGTAGGCGAGCAGCAGCATCACGAACCCGCTCAGCGTCCAGCGCAGCGCGATGCGCCCGCGCCAGCCGTACAGATACCGGCCGGCGAGCAGCAGCGCGAACGTCGCCCAGGAAAGTACGGCGAACAGCGTCTTGTGGTCGAAGCGCAGCGCCCGGCCGAACATCGACTCCGAGAACACGATGCCGCTCGCCAGCGTCAGCGTGAGCAGCACGAAAGCGGCGGCAATCATGCGGAACAGCAGCCGCTCCAGCGTGAGCAGCGGCGGCAGCGCGCCCAGGGGTCCGGAGAGCAGGCCAGCGCCCTCGGCGGGCAGCGCGGCACGCGCCGCCGCGCTGCCGTGCAGGCGCCGCTCGAGCAGCGCCATCAGCAACGCGTGCAGGATGGCGATGGTGAACAGGCTGTAGGCGAGCATCGCCATGACCAGATGCAGCCTGAACTCGAGCGACGCGGCGAGGGCGCTGGCGCGCCCCGGAAACAGCGCCGGCAGCGGCGCGGCGAGCGCCGCGAGCGCGAGCACCGGCGGCTGCATGCCCTCGAGGCTGAAGAACAGGCTCTCGAACCAGTAGATGAGAACGGCCAGCCACAGCATCGTGGAGAGCGCCTGCGCAAAGCCGAACCGCAGCGCCGGCGGCGCGAACAGCTCCGCGTAAAGCAGGTAGGCATGCAGCGCGAGCGGCGCGAGCAGCGCGGCACGCTCCCACTGACGGGTGCCGGAGAGCGCCGCCGTGCCCGCGGGCCGCGCGCGCCAGCGCGTGCGCCAGAAGTGCCACGCCAGCCCCGCATAGGCGGCCGCGGTAGCCGCGTGAATTACAATGTCGGGCACCTCTTCAGTTTATCACCCGTGCTCGAGAACCTGACCGGGCGCCTGGCGCGGATCGTGAAGACGATCCGCGGCGAGGCGCGCCTCACCGAAGCCAACGTCCAGGACGCGCTGCGCGAGGTGCGCGTGGCGCTGCTGGAGGCGGACGTCGCGCTGCCGGTGGTGCGCGATTTCGTCGCCGCGGTGAAGCAGAAGGCGCTCGGCGAGGAGGTCGTGGGCAGCCTGGCGCCCGGGCAGGCCCTCGTCGGCGTCGTGCATCGCGAGCTCGCGACCCTGATGGGCGGGGCGCATGCCGCGCTCGATCTCGCGGCGCAGCCGCCGGCGGTGATCCTGATGGCAGGCCTGCAGGGCTCGGGCAAGACCACCACGGCGGGCAAGCTCGCGCGCCTGCTGCTCGGGCAGAAGAAGAAGGTCCTGCTCGTCTCCTGCGACGTGTACCGGCCCGCGGCGATCGAGCAGCTCGCGAGCGTCGCGGCGCAGGCGGGCGTGGACGTGTTCCCGTCGGCCGCGGGCGAGGCGCCGCTGGACATCGCGCAGCGCGCGCTCGAGCATGCGAAGACGCGCTACTACGACGTGCTCATCGTCGATACGGCGGGGCGCCTCGCGATCGACGAAGCGATGATGCAGGAGATCGCCGCTCTGCACGTGGCGGTGAAGCCGGTCGAGACCCTGTTCGTGGTCGACGCGATGCAGGGCCAGGACGCGGTCAACGTGGCGCGCGCCTTCGGCGAGCGGCTGCCGCTCACCGGCGTCATCCTCACCAAGCTCGACGGCGACGCGCGCGGCGGCGCGGCGCTCTCGGTGCGCCAGGTCACCGGCAAGCCGATCAAGTTCGCGGGCGTGGGCGAAAAGCTCGACGCGCTGGAGCCGTTCCACCCCGAGCGCATGGCCTCGCGCGTGCTCGGCATGGGCGACATCCTGTCGCTGGTCGAGGAGGCGCACAAGCAGGTCGATCTCGAGCAGGCGCAGCGCGTCGCCGAGAAGCTGAAGAAGGGCAAGGGCTTCGACCTCGAGGACTTCAAGCAGCAGCTGCTGCAGATGCAGAAGATGGGCGGCATGGCCTCGATGCTGGACAAGCTGCCGGCGCAGCTTGCCGGGAGCATCGACCCGGCGCGGCTCCAGGACGACCGCCAGCTACGCCGCACCGCGGGCGTGATCAACGCGATGACGCCGCAGGAGCGCGCGCGTCCCGAGCTGATCAAGGCGTCGCGCAAGCGGCGCATCGCCGCGGGCGCGGGCGTGCCGGTCCAGGAAGTGAACCGCCTGCTCAGCCAGTTCGAGCAGATGCAGAAGATGATGAAGATGATGAAGGGCGGCAACATGGCGCGCATGATGCGCAACCTGAAGGGTGCGCTGCCCGGGATGCGCCAGCGCTAGAGCCAGCCGGCCTTGCGGAAGCGGTAGAACAGGTAGCCGTCGATCGCCGCCATCACGGCGATGGACAGCGGGTAGCCGAAGCCCCAGCTCAGCTCGGGCATGTTCGAGAAGTTCATGCCGTAGATGCCGGCGATCATCGTCGGCACGGCCACCAGGGCGGCGTACGCCGCGAGACGCTTGGTGACCTCGCTCTCGCCGATGGTGATCATCGCCAGGTTCACCTGGATCGCGGTGGTCACGGTGTCGCGCAGGGTGTCGAGCGACTGGTTGAGCCGCACCACGTGGTCGTAGACGTCGCGGAAGTACTCGCCCAGGCCGGCGCAGACGGGCGGCACGCGCCCGCCGAACAGGCGGCTCGAGGTCTCGAGCAGCGGCCCCGCGGCGTGCTTCAGCGTCATCAGCTTCTGCTTCACGTAATAGAGCGCCTCGATGTTCTCGCGCGGCGACTTGCCGGTGAAGATCTGCTCCTCGAGCGCTTCGAGCTCGGTCTCCACCGCGTCCAGCACCGGGAAATAGCGGTCCACCGCCGCGTCCATGAGCGCGTAGAGCACGTAGCCCGAACCGTGGCGCAGGAGCTCGGGCTCGCGCTCGCAGCGCGCGCGCACGTCCTGAAAGCCACGCTCGCTGCGCTGGCGAGCCGAAAGCACGTAGTTGCGCCCGACGAAGACGTCCATCTCGCCGACTTTCAGCTCGTCGCCCGCCACCTCCACGGTCTGCAGGACGGCGAACAGCGAATCACCGTACTCCTCGATCTTCGGGCGCTGCTCGCCGTGGCGCGCATCCTCGACGGCGAGCTCGTGCAGGTCGAATTCGTCCTGCATCTCGGCGAGCTCGGCGGCGTCGGGCTCCCTGAGCGCCACCCAGACGAAGCACTCGGGCCGCTGCAGGTAGGACTTGATCTCGCGCTTCTGGATGTCGGCGAGCTTCTTCCCGTCCTGATAGACGACGCAGTTGACGAGCATGATCGGGAATCGTAGCACTGTAAAATGCGCGCTTCAGGGGGAACGCATGCCCGACATCAGCCGCCGCGCCCGCAACCTCGGCACCGAGAACGCCTTCGTCGTGCTCGCCGAGGTGAATGCGCTCGCCCGCCAGGGCAAGGACATCATCAGCTTCTGCATCGGCCAGCCGGACTTCCCGGCCCCGGAGAACGTGCAGGAGGCCGCGATCCGCGCCATCAAGGGCGGCAAGCACGGCTATACGCCCTCGGCAGGGATCGACGAGCTGCGCGCCGCGGCGGCGAAGTACATGGCGGGCATGCGCAGCGGGCTGCCGATCCGCGCCGAGGACGTGGTGGTGGGCGCGGGCGCGAAGCCCTTCATCGCCTACGCCATCCTCTCCACCACCGACTACGGCGCCGGCGACGAGGTGATCTATCCCAACCCGGGATTCCCGATCTACGAGTCGCAGATCGTCGCCAACGGCGCCAAGCCGGTGCCGATCCACTTGCACGAGGCGCGCGACTTCGCCTTCGACCCGGCCGAGCTCGAGCGGCTGATCACGCCGAGGACCAAGCTCCTCATCCTCAACTATCCGCACAACCCGACCGGCGGCACCTTGTCGCGCCCGGTGCTGGAGGCAATCGCCGCGATCCTGCGCAACCATCCGCAGGTGTGGGTGTACGCCGACGAGATCTACTCGCGCCTGTGCTACGCGGGCGAGTTCTTCTCCATCGCCCAGCTGCCCGGCATGTACGAGCGCACGATCATCTCGGACGGCGCCTCCAAGACCTGGGCCATGACCGGCTGGCGCATCGGCTTCACCTCTAACCCCGCGCTCGCGCCCGTGTTCACGCGCTGGATCACCAACACCGAGTCCTGCGCCTCGCAGATCTCGCAATGGGCGGCGGTCGAAGCGATCACCGGTCCGCAGGACGCGGCGGAAAGGATGCGCGCGAGCTTCCTCGAGCGTCGCGACCTCATCGTCGGGCTGCTGAACAAGGTCCCGGGCGTCACCTGCCGCAACCCGGGCGGTGCGTTCTACGCCTGGCCGAACGTCACCGAGGCGTGCCAGCGCATCGGCGTCGCCGATTCGGAGGAATTCAGGAAGCGTCTGCTGAACGAGGCGGGCGTCGCAGTGCTGGCCGACATCCACTTCGGGGCGCGCGTGCCGGGAGAGGGACAGCATGTGCGCTTTTCCTATGCGGCGTCCAAGCCGGCGATCGAGCAGGGCGTGGCGCGCATGGCGGAGTTCATCAAGAAAAATACGCGCAAGGCCGCATGAGCCGCTGGCGGCCGAGCGTCACCGTCGCGGCGCTGATCGAGCGCGACGGGCGCTTTCTGTTCGTCGAGGAGGAGGCGAACGGGCGGCGCGTGCTGAACCAGCCTGCCGGACACCTCGATCCGGGCGAGTCGCTCGTCGAGGCCGTGGCGCGCGAGGTGCTGGAGGAGACGGCGCACCGGTTCGTGCCGACCGGTCTCGTCGGCATCTACCGCTGGCGCTACGACAAGGAGGTCGTGACGTTCCTGCGCTTCGCGTTCCACGGCCGGGTCGACGGTGTGGAGGAGGGCAGGCGGCTCGACAAGGAGATCATCGCGCTCGCCTGGCTGACGCCGGCCGAGCTTGCCGCGCGGCGCGCCGAGCACCGCTCGCCGCTGGTGCAGCAGTGCGTCGACGACTTTCTCGCCGGGCGGAGCTTTGCGCTCGAGGTCCTGTCCAAGCCCTATGCGTGAGAAAGTGGTCGTCGGCATGTCGGGCGGGGTCGACTCGTCGGTCGCGGCGCTGCTGCTGAAGCGCGCCGGCCACGAGGTCGTCGGCCTGTTCATGAAAAACTGGGAGGACGACGACGATGACGAGCACTGCTCGACGCGGGAGGACCTGATCGACGCCGCCGCGGCCGCCGACGTGATCGGCGTGCCGCTCGAGGCGGTGAATTTCGCCGCCGAGTATCGCGAGCGCGTCTTCGCCAGCTTCCTCGCCGAGTACGCCGCGGGGCGCACGCCGAATCCGGACGTGCTGTGCAACGCCGAGATCAAGTTCCGCGCGTTCCTCGACCATGCCCTGCAGCTCGGCGCGCAGAGCATCGCCACGGGGCACTACGCGCGGCTGCGCCGGCGCGACGGCAAGGCGCAGCTCCTGCGCGGCGCCGACGGCGCCAAGGACCAGAGCTATTTTCTGCACCGCCTGACGCAGGCGCAGCTCGCGCGCGTCATGTTCCCGGTCGGGGATCTCAAAAAGACCGAGGTGCGGCGGCTCGCCGCCGAGGCCGGCCTGCCCAACCACGCCAAGAAGGACTCCACCGGCATCTGCTTCATCGGCGAGCGGCCGTTTCGCGAGTTTCTCAATCGCTATCTACCGAAGACCCCGGGGCCGATGGTGACTGCGGAGGGCAGGCGCGTGGGCGAGCACATTGGGCTCGCGTTCTACACCATCGGCCAGAGAAAGGGCATCGGCCTGGGCGGTGCCGGGGAGCCGTGGTACGTGGCGGAAAAGCGCGTCGGCGCCAACGAGCTCGTCGTGGTGCAGGGGCACGACCACCCGCTGCTCATGAAGCGCACGCTCGAGGCGCAGGACTCAGGCTGGGTCGCCGGCACGCCGCCGCCGGAAAGCACCGAGCACTCGGCCAAGACGCGCTACCGCCAAGCCGACGCGCACTGCGTGCTCTCGCGCGTGCGGGATAGCACGATCCGGGTCGACTTCAGCGCGCCGCAGCGCGCCGTGACCCCCGGCCAGTCAGTCGTGCTCTACGACCGTGAGGTGTGCCTTGGCGGTGCGGTGATTGCCTAGAGAGCCCTCAGCACGCCCATCTATAATAAGCGCCATGCCTTCCCCGCTCGCCGCGCTGTCGCCGCTCGACGGGCGCTACGAAAGGTCCGCCGATCCGCTGCGGGCCTACTTCAGCGAGGCGGCGCTCATCCGCTACCGCGTCCTCGTCGAGCTCGAATGGCTGAAGGCGCTGGCCGCGGAGCGGCGCATCCGCGAGCTGAAGCCCTTCTCCCGCGCCACGCGCCTCGCGCTCGAGCGGCTGGTCGCGGGCTTCACCGAGAAGGACGCCACCCACATCAAGAACATCGAAGCCGAGACCAACCACGACGTCAAGGCGATCGAGTACTGGCTGAAGGGTCGCCTGGCGAAGAACGCCGAGGTGCAGCGCTCGCTGGAGTTCATTCACTTCGCCTGCACCTCCGAGGACATCAACAACCTGGCCTACGCGTTGATGCTGGCGCAGGCGCGCGATCGCGTGCTGCTGCCGCGCCTCGACCAGCTGATCGTCGCGCTGCGCGCCCTGGCGCGGCGCCATGCGGCGCGGCCGATGCTCTCGCGCACGCACGGCCAGCCGGCCTCGCCGTCGACGCTCGGCAAGGAGATGGCCAATTTCGCCCGCCGCCTGATGCGCGCGCGCGCGGCCATCGAGCGCGTGGCGCTCCTCGGCAAGATGAACGGGGCCGTGGGCAACTACAACGCGCACGCCGTCGCGTACCCCGGGTTCCCGTGGGAGGTCTTCTGCCGGCGCTTCGTCGAGCGCCTTGGCCTGCAGTTCAATCCGTTCACCACGCAGATCGAGCCGCACGATGCGACCGCGGAGCTGTTCGACGCGTATGCGCGCGCCAACACGGTGCTTCTGGATCTCGACCGCGACCTGTGGGGCTACGTGTCCCTCGGCTACTTCCGCCAGAAGCCGAAGAAGGGCGAGGTCGGGTCTTCGACCATGCCGCACAAGGTCAACCCGATCGACTTCGAGAACTCGGAAGGCAACATCGGCGTCGCCAACGCGCTGCTGCGGCACCTCGCCGACAAGCTGCCGGTTTCGCGCTGGCAGCGCGATCTCTCCGATTCCACGGCGCTGCGCAACGCCGGCGTGGCGCTCGGGCACACGCTGCTCGCCTACAGCGCGTGCCTGCGCGGCCTCGGCAAGCTCGAAGCGGACGCGGGCCGCATGGCGGAGGACCTGGAGGCGAACTGGGAAGTGCTCGCCGAGCCGGTGCAGCAGGTGATGCGCAAGCACGGCGTGGCGGACGCCTATGAGAAGCTGAAGGCGCTCACGCGCGGCAAGCGGCTCGACCGGCGCCAGCTCGCGGAGTTCGTGCGCGCGCTGCCGATCCCGGCGGCGGCGAAGAAGCGCCTGCTCGCTCTGACCCCGGCCGCCTACACCGGCCTCGCCGCCGAGCTCGCCAGGCGCGTCTAGCTACACGACGGCGCCGTCGTGCTCGTCGCGGCCGGCTTTCTTCAGCGGCTTGACGAACTGCGCCCGGTCCACGCCCAGCCACATGACCAGGGGGCTCGCGACGAGCACCGAGGAGTAGATGCCGAACAGAATGCCGATGGTGAGCGCGAGCGCGAAGTAGTGCAGCGCCGGGCCGCCGAAGATGAGCATCGTCGTCACCATCACCTGCGTGCTGCCGTGGGTGATGATGGTGCGCGAGATGGTGCCGGTGATGGCGGTGTCGATCACTTCGGGCACGCTCGCCTTGCGCAACTTGCGGAACATTTCGCGCACGCGGTCGAACACCACCACCGATTCGTTCACCGAGTAGCCCAGCACCGCGAGTACCGCGGCGAGCACCGGCAGGGAGAACTCCCACTGGAAGAACGAGAAGAAGCCGAGGATGATCACCACGTCGTGCAGGTTGGCGATGATCGCCGACAGGCCGAAGCGCCATTCGAAGCGCATCCACAGGTAGAGCACGATGCCCACCGCCGTGACCAGCAGCGCGAGCGCACCGTATTCGGCGAGCTCCTCGCCGACCTGCGGGCCGACGTATTCGACGCGCCGCAGCTCCACCGAGCCGTCGCCGGTGCGCAGCAGGCCGAGCACTTTCTCCGACAGGTCGGCGCTCGACTGGCTCTTGTCGACGTGCATGCGGATGAGCACCTCGCGCGAGGAGCCGAAGTTCTGCACCTCGGCCTTGTAGCCCGCGTCCTCCAGCTTCTGGCGCACCGCGTCCACGTCCGCCGACTGCTGGTAGCTCACCTCGAGCAGTGTGCCGCCGGTGAACTCGATGGAGAAATTGAGGCCGCGCGTGGCGAGGAAGAACACGGCGAGCAGGAACGTGACCACGGAGATGATGTTGAACACGAGCGCATGCCGCATGAACGGGATGGTGCGCCGGATCTTGAAGAACTCCATGCGCTAGCTCACTTCCATGCCGTGTCGCCGATCATCAGCCGCTGCACCTTGCGCCGGTGGCCGTAGAACAGGTTGACCATGGCGCGCGACACCACCACCGAGGAAAATACCGAGGTCAGGATGCCGAGGACGTGCACCACCGCGAAGCCGCGCACCGGTCCCGAGCCGAAGATGAGCAGCGACAGCCCGGCGATGAGCGTGGTGATGTTGGAGTCCAGGATCGTCCCCCAGGCGCGCTCGTAGCCGGCAGCGATCGCCGCCTGCGGCGTCGCGCCGCCGCGGATCTCCTCGCGGATCCTCTCGTTGATCAGCACGTTGGCGTCGATCGCCATGCCCAGCGTCAGCGCGATGGCGGCGATGCCCGGCAGGGTAAGCGTCGCCTGCAGCAGCGACAACAGGGCGACCAGGAAAAGCAGGTTCACGGCGAGGGCGACCGAGGAAATCATGCCGAACGCCACGTAGTACACCGACATGAAGACGACGATGGCGAGAAAGCCCCAGCGCGTGGCGTCGAAGCCCTTTTCGATGTTGTCGCGCCCGAGGCTCGGGCCGACGGTGCGCTCCTCGATGATTTCCATGGGCGCCGCGAGCGACCCGGCGCGCAGCAGAAGCGCGATGTCGTTCGCCTCCACCGTGCTCATGCGCCCCGAAATCTGCACCCGGCCGCCGCCGATCTCGGTGCGGATGACGGGCGCCGTCACGACCTCGCCCTTGCCGCGCTCGAAGAGCAGGATCGCCATGCGCTTGCCGACGCTCTCGCGCGTGACCTCCTTGAAGATGCGTGCGCCGGCGCCGTCCAGCGTCAGGTGCACCGCCGGCTCGTTGGTCTGCGCATCGAACCCGGGCTGCGCGTCGGTGAGCCGGTCGCCGGTGAGGACCACCTGCTTCTTCACCAGCAGCGGCGCGCCGTTCCTTTCCACGTAGTACTCGGTGCCGAAGGGCACGTCGCCGCGCGCCGCCGCCGCGAGGAGGTCCGGCGTCATCTTTTCCTCGTCGACCATGCGGATCTCGAGCGTGGCGGTGCGCCCGAGGATGTCCTTCGCCTTCGCCGTGTCCTGCACGCCGGGAAGCTGCACCACGATCCGGTCCGCGCCCTGCTGCTGGATGATGGGCTCGGCCACGCCGAGCTCGTTGATGCGGTTGTGCAGGGTGGTGATGTTCTGTTTCAGCGCGTACTCCTGCGTGCGCTTTGCGGCCTCGGGCTTGAGCGTGGCGACGAGCAGGAATTCACTCCCTTCGTCGCGTTCCGCGAGCGTCAAGTCGCCGGCACCGGCGGCGAGGACATCGCGCGCCTGATCGCGGGCCGCCGCCTCGCGGAAGCGCACGCGCAGCGTCTGGCCCTCGCGCGTCACGCCGCCGTGGCGGATCGATCTCTCGCGCAGCAGCGAGCGGATGTCGCCGGTCAGGCTCTCCAGGCGCTTGGTGAGCGCCGCCGGCATGTCCACCTGCAGGAGGAAGTGCACGCCGCCGCGCAGGTCGAGGCCGAGGTACATGGGCAGCGCGCCGAGCGCCGTCAGCCAGCGCGGCGAGGACGGCAGCAGGTTCAGCGCCACGACGTAGCCCGGATTCTGCGGATCGTCGTTGAGCGCCTTGTCGACGACGTCCTTCGCCTTCAGCTGCGTGTCGGTGTCGCCAAAGCGCACGCGCACGCTGCCCGCGTCGAGCAGCGCCCCGGTGTAGCCGATGCCCGCCTGCGCCAGGGCGCCCTCCACGCGCTGCAGCAGCGCCGGGTCCACCCTCACCGCGGACCTGAGGCTCGAGACCTGGACCGCGGGCGACTCGCCGAAGAAGTTCGGCAGCGTGTAGAAGAACGCCACGGCCACGCACAGCGCGACCAGCGCGTACTTCCAGACCGGGAAGCGGTTCACTCCGGGACTATTGGAGGGTCTTCATCGTGCCCTTGGGCAGCAGGGTCTGCACCGCCGTCCGTTGCACGCTGATCTCGGTGTTGGGCGCGATCTCCAGGGTGACGTAGGCTTCGCCCATCTTGCTGATGCGGCCCACCACGCCGCCGGCGGTGATCACCTCGTCGCCCTTCTGCAGCGCCTCGACCATCTGCTTGTGCTCCTTGGCGCGCTTCATCTGCGGGCGGATCATGAGGAAGTACAGCAGCACGAACATCAGGATGATGGGCAGGAGGCCCACGAACCCCGAATCGCCACCGCCGGGGAGCTGTGCGTACGCGTTGGAGATCATCGCTGCGGACTCGCTGGAAAAGGGCGCGAATTATAGCAGCAGCCTGCGCTCTTCCAGAAGGCGCGCGGCGGTCGGCGCGAGGCGCGCGCCCTCGATGGCCTCGCGCAGCTCGCGCATCAGCGCCTGGTAGTAGTGCAGGTTGTGCAGGGTGTTCAGGCGCGCGCCGAGAATCTCGTTCGCCTTCTGCAGGTGGTGCAGGTAGGCGCGCGTGAAGTGCCGGCAGGCGTAGCAGCCGCAGGTCTCGTCGAGCGCTCGCGCGTCGTCGCGCCAGCGCGCGTTGCGGATCTTGACGTCGCCGCGGCGCGTGTAGAGCCAGCCGTTGCGGGCGTTTCTCGTCGGCAGCACGCAGTCGAACAGATCGATGCCCGCGCGCACCGCGAGGATGATGTCCTCGGGCGTGCCCATGCCCATCAGGTAGCGCGGGCGCCCGGCGGGCAGCCGCGGCGCGGTGTGCGCGAGGATGCGCTCGCGCGCTTCGGCGGGCTCGCCGACCGCGAGGCCGCCGATCGCGTAGCCGTCGAAGCCGATGCGCGTCAGGCCCTCGAGGCTCGCGTCGCGCAGGCCCTCGTAGACCCCGCCCTGCACGATGCCGAACAGCGCGTTGCGCGAGTCGCGGAACGCTTCGCGCGAGCGCTCGGCCCAGCGCAGGCTGAGCTGCATCGATTTTTCGGCCTGCCGGTGCGTCGCCGGGTGCGGCGTGCAGTCGTCGAGCACCATGGCGATATCAGAATCGAGGGCTCGCTGCACGCGCATGGATTCCTCGGGCGTCAGCAGCAGCCGGTCGCCGTTGATGGGCGAGGCGAACCGCACCCCTTCCTCGCTGATCTTGCGCAGGGCGCCCAGGCTGAAGACCTGGAAACCGCCCGAATCGGTGAGCAGGGGGCCGTCCCAGCCCATGAAGCCATGCAGGCCGCCGTGCCGCCCGATCACCTCGATGCCGGGACGCAGCCACAGGTGGAACGTATTGCCGAGCACGATCTGCGCGCCGACCTCGCGCAGCTCGGCCGGCGACATCGCCTTTACCGTGCCGTAGGTGCCGACGGGCATGAAGGCCGGCGTATCGACGGCGCCGTGCGCGAGCTCGAGCCGGCCGCGCCGCGCGGCGCCGTCGCGATGGCTGACGGCGAACTTCACGCCGCCCTCTCGATCAGCATCGCGTCGCCGTAGGAGAAAAAGCGGTAGCGCTGCGCGACGGCGTGCGCGTAGCTGCGGCGCACGTTCTCCAGCCCCGCGAACGCCGCCACCAGCATGAGCAGGCTCGAGCGCGGCAGATGGAAGTTGGTGAGCAGGCGCTGCACCACGCGAAAGCGAAACCCGGGGCAGACGAAGAGCTCGGTCTCGCCCGAGGCCGCGCCGCTCAGCGCCGCGCTTTCCAGGGCGCGCAGCGTCGTCGTGCCCACCGCCAGCACGCGCCGCCCCGCGATCGCGTGCAGCGTTTCCGCCGGCACTTCGTAGTGCTCCTTGTGCATGCGGTGCGCCGACACCTCCTCGACGCGCACCGGCTGGAAGGTGCCCGCGCCCACGTGCAGGGTGATGTACGCGATGCGCGCGCCGCGCGCCGCGACGCGCTCGAGGAGCTTGCGGTCGAAATGCAGGCCCGCCGTGGGCGCGGCCACCGCGCCCGGGCGCTCGGCGTACACTGTCTGGTAGCGCTCCGCGTCCGCGGCGTCGGGCGCGTGGGCAATGTAGGGCGGCAGCGGCACCGCGCCGCAGCGCTCGAGCAGCGGCAGCACGTCCTCGGCGAAGCGCACGCGGTACAGGTCGGCCTCGCGCCCGAGCACCGTGACGCGCGCGCCGTCGCCGACCGTGAGCGCGGCGCCGGCGCGCGGCGCGTGGCTGGAGCGGATGAGCGCCAGCGCCTCGCGCGCGCCCGTCAGGCGCTCGACGAACAGCTCGATGCGGCCGCCGCTCGCCTTTCGGCCCGCGAGGCGCGCCCTGATGACGCGCGTGTCGTTCAGCACCAGCGCGTCGCGCGCGTCGAGCAGCCCCGGCAGGTCGGCGAAGGCGAGGTCCTGCAGCCGGCCGCTTGCCGCGTCGAGGTGCAGCAGGCGGCTCGCCGAGCGCTCGGGCGCGGGGCGCTGCGCGATCAGCTCGGCGGGCAGCGCATAGTCGAACTCCGAGACGCGCATGGCGCGGCATTATAGGATCCTATAATCCTGTCCTTTCGCGCCGGAATGGCGGAACCGGTAGACGCAGCGGACTCAAAATCCGCCGGTGGCGACACCATGAGAGTTCGAGTCTCTCTTCCGGCACCAGCGGCGCACCGGCGCCGCGGCACCGCATCACGTTTTCTTGCTTTCTTCTCAGCCGCTTAGCTGGACATCGGCCTGCCTGAGGGGTAGTCTTGCCGGCACCTTTTCGCAGAGGAAAAGCATGGCGAAGGCGCAGGTCCTCGTGATGCCCGCGGCCCGCAATACGGCAATGGTCGTCGACGACCAGACGACCGGCCGCGCCATCCTCGAGCAGGTGGTGCGCTCGCTCGACGAGCGTGTCTCGGTCGAGGGCTTCGGGCGCCCGGTGGACGCGGTGGTGTGGGCGACGCGGCACGTCGCTGACCTGGTGCTGATCGACTACATGATGCCGGACATGAACGGCATCGAGCTCGCCAAGCGCCTGCGGGCGCTGCCCGGCTACGAGCACGTGCCGATCATGATGGTGACGGCGCACGACGACCGCAAGGTGCGTTACGACGCCCTCGATGCCGGCGTCACCGATTTCCTCATCAAGCCGGTGGACGCGCGCGAGTGCATGGCGCGCTGCCGCAACCTTCTCACCTTGCGCCGCCAGCAGCTGGCGCTGGAGGACCGGCGGCGCCTGCTCGAGGGCATGGTGGACGAGGCCACGCGCGAAGTGCGCGATCGCGAGAAGGAGACGCTGATGCGCCTGGCGCGCGCCGGCGAGTTCCGCGACGAGGAGACCGGCTACCACCTGGTGCGCATGGCGCGCTACTCGCGCCTCATTGCCGACACCATCGGCCTGGAGCGCGACGAGGCGGAATCCATCGAGCTCGCCGCGCCGCTGCATGACATCGGCAAGATCGGCATCCCCGACCAGATCCTGCTCAAAGCGGGCCGGCTGGACGAGGCGGAGGGGAAGATCATGCGCCGCCATCCGCTCATCGGCCACGAGATCCTCAAGGGCAGCGCCTCCAAGTACGTGCGCATGGGCTCGCTCATCGCGCTCGGCCACCACGAGAAATACGACGGCTCGGGCTATCCCAACGGCCTGGTCGGCGATCACATCGCGCTGTGCGCGCGCGTCGTGGCGGTCGCCGACGTGTACGACGCGCTCACCTCGATCCGCCCCTACAAGCAGGCCTGGTCCGCAGATCAGGCTTTCGAGTTCCTCGATGCGCAGCGCGGCAAGCACTTCGATCCGCAGCTGGTGGACGCCTTCACCGGCGTGCGGGATTCGGTGGCGCGCATCCAGGACGAGCTGCGCGAGCCGGAGGCGGGGCGGTCGTGACGCTGCCGGGCATGGTCTGGTGGCGGTGGCTGCGCGCGCGCATGGCGGCGCGAACCGATACGGAGCACGAGCAGGCGATCATACGGGGAGGGGTCGGGTTGTTGGGCGGCCTGTACCTTCTGCCCGAGGCTCTCAATCGGCACGCAATGGGCTTGCCCGAGCCGCATATCCTGGTTTGGATTGGCTTTCTGGCTTTTTCGATAGCCATCTTCGGCGCGATTCTCGCGTTTCCGCGCGCATCGCCGGCGCGTCGCATCTTCGGCACGGTCGTGGATGCCGCCACCCTCAGCTGGTGCATCGGGCGTTTCGAAGAGCTGGGCATCCCGCTCTTCCTCGTCTATCTCTGGTTCACCTTCGGCAACGGCTTTCGCTACGGTGCGCGTTACCTCGGCGTGTCGCTGGTTCTGAGCATGCTCGGATTCGCGACGGCGCTGAACCTGAGCGAGTTCTGGCAGGCGCGTCTCAACATGGGCATCTGGATGATGGTCGGTTTCGTCGCCCTAAGCCTGTACATGCTGACGCTGGTGAGGCGCATGTTCGACGCCGTCGCACGCGCCGAGGCCGCCAACCAGGCCAAGCGCCGCTTCATCTCGGTGGTGAGCCACGAGATGCGGACGCCGCTCAACGCCATCATCGGCATGTCCGATCTGATGCGCGACACGACGCTCACGCGCGAGCAGGCGGACATGCTGCAGACGCTGCGCGGCTCCAGCCAAGTGATGCTGGGCCTCGTAGAGGACGTTCTCGACTTTTCCAAGATCGAGGCCGGCAAGCTGGTGCTCGAGCGCACCGACTTCGACCTGCACGCGCTCGTCAACAGCACCAGCCGCATCCTGCAGGCGCAGGCGCTAGCGAAGAGCGTCGAGTTCGTCGTCTCGATCATGCCGGAAGTGCCCCCGGCGCTGTGCGGCGACGCGCACCACCTGCGCCAGGTGCTGATCAACCTCGCCGGCAACGCCGTCAAGTTCACCGAGCGGGGCAGCGTCACCGTGCACGTATCGCTGCAGGAAGAGACCGATACGGCAGTGCGGCTCAAGTTCTCGGTGCGCGACACCGGGGTCGGCATTTCGCCGGAGGCGCAGCAGCGCATCTTCGACAGTTTCACGCAGGCCGACCAGACCACCACGCGGCGTTTTGGCGGCACGGGCCTGGGCACCACCATCGCCAAGCAGCTGGTCGAGCTCATGGGCGGCAGCATCGGCCTGGAGAGCGCGGTCGGGCTGGGAAGCACGTTCTGGTTCGAGATCGCGTTCGACAAGCAGCCGGAGCGCGCGAGCACCGGCGCGGGCGAGCTCGCGCTGGCGCGGGTGCTGCTGATCGGGTTTCCGCCCGAGCCCGCGCAGGCCATCGAGGAGGCGCTCGCCACCTGGGGCGCAGTGGCGGTGCGCGCTGCCGGCGTCGAGGAAGGCGCGGACCGGCTGGTTGCCGACATCGCTCTCGCCAAGCCCTATCACAGCGTGCTCCTGTACTCGGAGCGCGGCGACGTGCAGTTGGCGCGGCGCCTGCGCCGCGCCGCGCCCGAGCCGACACCGCCCGCGGTGCTGGCGGTGCCGCGCGAGGCCGACGTACAGCGCTTTGCCGCGCTCTCAGCGGGCTTTGGCGCGGTGCTCGAGCTGCCCGCGGACAAGCGCCAGCTGTTCAACGTGCTGCACTCGATCTCGTCGACGGGCGAGGTCGGCGAAGGCGTGGTGCGCCTGCAGGACTACGCCAAGCGCGGCCACGGCGCGAAGCGCTTGCAGGTGCTGGTGGCGGACGACAACCCGACCAACCGCGAGGTCGTCGGCAAGATCCTCGAGCGCGGCGGTCACAATGTGACCCTGGTTGCCGACGGTGATCTGGCGCTGGACGCGCTGGAAGGCGGCCGCTTCGACATCGTGCTGCTCGATCGCAACATGCCCGGTCTGAGCGGCCTGGAAACCCTGCAGGCGATCCGCCTGATAACGCGCGGCCGCGAGCGCCTGCCGGTGATCATCCTGTCCGCCGACGTGACCGTCGAAGCGAAGCGCGAGTGCCTCGAGGCCGGCGCCGACAGTTTTATTCCCAAGCCCGTGGAGGCATTACGGCTGCTCGACGAGCTGCGCGCTCTTACCAGCGGCACGCCGAGCGAGGCGCCGCGCGCCGTACCCGTCGCTGCGGCGCCTGCCGCCGCGGCCGAGGTCGTGAACGCCGAGACCCTCACGCACCTGG
>Ga0326597_10004357_pt1 | contig 19944 bp, 17 predicted proteins | sample RVTome_12_FD_203789 | JGI IMG/M metagenome (GOLD analysis project Ga0326597, IMG submission 203789) | Soil microbial communities from uranium-contaminated site in the Upper Colorado River Basin, Wyoming, United States - RVT100D185 | ecosystem: Environmental > Terrestrial > Soil > Contaminated >...
ATGACCAGCAAGGCTGGAGCATCGGCGAAGTCCGCCAAAGACATCGTCCTCCCGGACACGGTGTCCGGAAGTGAGAAGTCAGGAGCCTCGGTGCCCAGGGCGAGCATGGTCGAGGTGACAGCCATCGGTATTGGGTCCTTCCGCAGGAATCGGTGATCGAAGTCTAAGGCGAGGCGAACCTGGCGATCACATCGGCGAACGTCTCCAGACTCCCCTCCTGGGCGACGTCGGGGAGACTGACGATCGAATGGGTGGCACCGGCGAGGTGATAGGACTGGAACAGACTCACCACGTCGTCCACCGTGCCCGAGTTGTAGCGCTCCGAGTAGGACTCCGCAGATTGGTCGCGATCTCGGGCCCGGTCGACCCTCTCGGATAGGTCCTGACGATCATGGCCAACCATCACCGTGATGAGATGGGTGGCCTCGATCTCGGCCGGGTCGCGATCTGCGTCCGAGCAGTGACCGCGCAGGATCTCTAGCTTGCGGGACACGGTTGCGGGCTTGCCGAGCAGATTGCAGGCGTCGGCATGGCGGGCGACCAGGGAGAGAGTCTTGCGCTCCCCGGAACCTCCGATCGTGATCGGGATCTTCTCCTGGACCGGCCTCGGGTAGCAGATGAGCTCGGAGGCGGAGAAGACACGTCCCTGGTACGAAGGAGATCCCTTGCCCCAGAGCAGTGGCAGCATCTCCACTGTGTCCTCGAGCAGGGCATAACGGTCAGCGACTGACGGAAAGTCCCATCCGTATCCGGCGTGCTCGTCGGCGTACCACCCCAAACCGAGGCCACAGTTTGCCCGCCCTCCGGAGAGCACGTCCAGCGTGGCGATCATCCTCCCGAGCAGTGCAGGGTTGCGATAGGTGACTCCGGTGACCAGGGTTCCGAGTCGGATTCGGGACGTCATTGCCGCGAGGTACCCGAGGGTGGTGTAGGCCTCCGGGATGTCCTCCCAGGGACGGCCGACCTGAGGGATCTGCCGGAAATGGTCCATCAACCAGAGGTCGCGGAATCCGGCCAGTTCAGCCCGCCGGGCAATATCGGCAAGGGTCGAAGCCATAGCCTCCGGTCCGCCGTCCCAGGCGAAGCGAGAAACCGAAAGCCCGAAGCTGTGAGCGCTCGCCGCCCGGTCGGCTGGTTCGTTCGCAGCTGCTGAGACGAAGGTCGGGGGGACCACTGCCACCGGTTGTTCTTTGTGAATCCCGTCGAAGTCTTCACCCTCGAGCTCCTCGACCACATCGCGGAAACGCTTGATCTGCTTGCGGAGGACTGTCTTGGAGATCGGTTTGGATCTGAGGTCGTTCCTCTGCTCGCACACTTCACCAGGTGTGTCGAACACGATGGCGTGCACCGGGATCCCGGCAGCGTGGGCCAGGTCAATCCATCTGGCGCGACGTTTGGCGTCGAATCCGAGAGTGTCGATCACGGTCGTCAGGTGGCGTTCGAGCCGTTCCGCGACGATTCGCTCGAGGATCTCGAATGCGGCCGGACCGGCGCGTTGGTCGCCTTCACCTGTGCCGACCAGAGCTCGGAGCCGGTCCGAGGAAACGACTTCTTCCTCTCGGAAATGGCCCTGAGCCCAAGTCGTCTTGCCCGAACCCGACGGTCCGACCAGCACGAGGAGACTCGGGGCGGGGAGACGCAGCTCCATGGGACGGTTCTAGTCGGGCGATCGGTAACCTGTCGATGTGAGCCCCTCGCCTGCGGCCCCTTTTGGCCACGTCGCCACCGCCATGATCACTCCGTTCACCGATTCGGGCGCCGTCGACCACGAGAGGGCTTGGCGTCTGGCTCGACACCTATCGGATCATGGCTCGCAGGCGCTGGTCGTCACCGGCACCACGGGTGAGTCACCGACACTGAGCGGTGAAGAGAAGCTGGCGCTCTACAAGACCGTGGTCGATGCCGTCAAGGAGAAGGCCACCTTCGTCATCGCCGGGACCGGCAGCTACAACACCGCGGAGTCGATCGAGCTGACCGAGAAGGCCGGTGGGATCGGCTGTGACGGGGTCCTGGCGGTGACCCCGTATTACAACAAGCCGGGGCAGTCGGGGCTGATCGCACACTTCAACGCCATCGCCGATGTCGGCGTCCCGGTGATGCTCTACAACATCCCGAGCCGGACCGGCCGCCTGATCGAGGTCGACACCCTGGCCCGACTCAACGAGCACGACAACATCGTGGCGGTCAAAGACGCAGTGGAGAAAGTCGAGTTCACCAGCCAGACCGTGATTCGTGTCCCGGGCCTGCCCGTCTACTCGGGCCAGGATTCGCACACCTGGCCGATGATCGCGGTCGGCGCCATCGGGGTGGTGTCCGTGATCTCACATCTTGCGGGCCGAACCGTCGCCGCCATGGTGACGGCAGCTCTCGCCGGCGACATGTCCGAGGCGCGCCGGCTGCATTATGAGCTTTTGCCTCTCTGTGAGGCCTGTTTTCTCGAGACCAACCCCACCCCGGTGAAGGGGGCCATGAACCGGCTCTGGGAGCCGGTCGGTGATGTGCGGCTGCCGCTGGTGGCCGCATCGGAAGAAACGCTGATCGCAGTCGAGAAGGCGGTGGGAGCCATTCAAGGCCTATGAGCGTCTCCGTCACCTTCTTGGGGGGTCTGGGAGAGATAGGTCGTAACTGTGCCGCCGTCGAGATCGAGGGCAAGATCGCCCTCATCGACTGCGGCCTGATGTTCCCCGAGGAGGACATGCTCGGTGTCGACCTGGTCTTCCCCGATTGGTCCTGGCTGGTGGAGCGTTCGGGCGACGTGGAGTGCGTCATCGTCACCCATGGGCATGAGGATCACGTCGGGGCCCTTGCCTACTTCCTGAGGGTGATCAATGTTCCCGTCTACGGGACCCGTCTCAGCATGGAGCTGGCCCGGGGCCGCATCGACGAGCTCGGGGTCGAGGCCGATTTGAGAGTGGTAGGCGTCAAGAAATGGATCGACCACGGGCCGTTCAAGTTCCAGCTGATCCCGGTGAGCCATTCTGTGCCCGAGGCCACGGGAATCGCTCTCGACACCCCCGAAGGGATGATCGTCCATTCCGGTGACTTCAAGCTCGACCCGACTCCAATAGATGACGTGCCCACCGACCTGCCGGCGTTCGCTTCCCTTGGTCGTCGTGGGGTGCGTCTCCTATTGAGCGACTCCACCAATGCCGAGAAACCGGGCTTTGAACCTTCGGAGAGCTCGGTGGGGCGGCCGATCGCAGACATCGTCCGTGATGCCCCGGGCCGGGTGATCGCTGCCTGTTTCTCCTCACATATCCACCGTGTTCAACAGATCGCCGATGCCGGAGTCGCTGCCGGCCGCAAGATCGCTTTCTTCGGCCGGACGATGCATCGCAACACGAAATTGGCGACAGATCTCGGGATCCTCGCCGTGCCCCAGAAATCGGTGGTCGACATCAGCGAGTTGGGCCAGCTTCCACCGGATCGGCAGCTGCTGATAACCACCGGCAGCCAGGGCGAGCCTTTCGCCGCTCTTTCCCTCATGTCACAGGGCCGGCACCGGTTCGTCGAGTTGGGGGAGAAGGACACTGTGTTGATCTCGGCCAAGCCGATCCCGGGCAACGAGACCGCGGTCTCCAAGGTCATCTCCAACCTGATCCGGCGCGGCGCAACCGTGGTCCACGGCCAGAACGCCAATGTCCATGTGTCCGGTCATGCCAATCGTGAGGAGCTGCTCACCTTCCTCAACCTGCTCCGGCCCCGGGCTTTCGTCCCAGTCCACGGCGAGTATCGCCACCTCCATGCCCACGCCGAATTGGCGCGCCGGATGGGGATTCACGCAGTCGATGTGCTCGAAGACGGCGACAAGGTCATTCTCAGCGGGAAGAGGACGCTCGTGGAGCGACGGGCAGTGCCGGCAGGCTATGTCTACCTCGACGGGTTTTCGGTGGGTGATGTCCAGTCAGCGGTGCTCAGGGACCGTTCTCACCTCGCAGACGAGGGCGTGGTGGTGGTCACCGTCGGCATCGATCACGACACCGGGGAGATCCTCTACGGGCCGGACCTTGACAGTCATGGCGTCATGGACGATCCATCGGCTGTCCTGGAAAAGGCGGCCGACGCGGTCAGCGAGGCCATCAAGGAGCACGCCTCGGGGCGAAGCGACATCGGCGAGTTGCAAAAGACCGTCCGCTCGGCTGCGGGTCGGGTGATCAAGGCCGAGACCGCACGCAAACCGGTGATCGTGCCCGTTGTCTTCGAGCTGTAGATACTCCAGCTGACTTTGACCATTGCCGGCGGACTTTGCCCTTCGGTCAGGGACACCGATTACCACGGGTTAGCCCGACCAAGCGGAACACACCTCGGGCAAACAGACGCCGGTCCGCCGGGGCTACCGCCGCGTCACCAGCATGCCACCAACAATCTCAATCACCATGTAGTGTTTCGGTACACATGCCAGGTCGGACACCCACCCGAAAGGGCTCCACCGGGCGGAGACGGGTGTCACAACCGAAGAAGAAAAAGCCGCAAAGGGCCACGTTTCGTCAAAAGCTGGTGACGTCCCGTGACTATGTGCGGAACACCCTGGGTGGCCAGACCGATGACGTCTGGGGTCTCGCTCTCATCGTTCTCGCCGTTCTGGTGGTGCTGGCATTCCTCGACAAGGCCGGCCCCGTGGGGGAGGGAATCGAGACCGGGAGTCTTTTCCTGTTCGGAGTCTGGCGCTTCGCGGTGCCGGTGGCCCTGGCCGGGGTCGGGCTCGCCCTGATCGTCGGGAAACCGCGTGAAGGGGCGCGCCGTCTTGTGGTCGGGAGCATCGCCACTTTTGTCGGCTCGCTCGCCCTCTTTCATCTTCTCACCGGTGCCGTGGCGCTGATGCCCAATGTCGAGTTGGTGAAACAACGGGGCGGCGCTGTGGGTGCCCTGCTGGCGTTCCCGCTGCGTCGGGTCCTCGGGCACTGGGGCGCCTTCGTGGTGCTGGCATCGGTGATGGCGATGGGAGTCCTGGTCGCCACCCACACCAGTGTCCGCGAGCTCTTCCTCGGCGTCGCCGAGACCATCAAGTCCGCTCGCCGTCTGGCGGCCACCACCGCGATGGCTGGCCAGACCCCGCGTCTGGCCCATGTCTCGTCAGCCCCGGCCGTCGCAGCCACCCCGCCTCGGGGCAAGCACGAGCGACCGAAGCGATCTCGTCCCAAGCCGGAGAAGCCTGTCGAGAGGGCTCCTGCACCCCCGGCCAAGACTACGACCGCGGCTGTGGTCGACCTGACCTCGACCGGATACAGGTTGCCGCCGCTGCGTCTGTTGGACGCCGGAACCGGTGGCGAGGTCAACCGGCGCTCCCTCGAGGAGACCGCCCACCAGTTGGAGGAGACACTGATCCAGCACGGTGTCGATGCGACCCTGACCAAGATCGTCCCCGGGCCGACCGTCACCCGCTACGAGATCGAGCTGGCCCCGGGGGTCAAGGTGAATCGGGTGTCCAGCCTCTCCCACGACATTGCTTACGCCCTGGCCACCCCGGATGTGCGGATCCTGGTGCCGATCCCAGGGAAATCGGCGATCGGCGTCGAAGTCCCCAACAACAAGCGTCGTCTCGTCTCGCTGGGTGACATTCTCTCAAGCCCCGAGGCCGCCATCCCCGCCCACCCGTTGACGGTCGGCCTGGGAATGGACATATCCGGCGATTCCAAGATGCTGAATCTCTCCGAGTTGCCCCACGTCCTGATTGCGGGGGCCACCGGTGCCGGGAAGTCGTCGTGTATCAACTCGATCGTCACCTCGCTGCTGATGCGAACTCATCCCGACGACGTGAGGATGATCATGGTTGACCCCAAGCGTGTCGAGCTCGGCCAATACAACGGAGTGCCCCACCTTCTGACCAGGGTCATCACCAACCCCAAGAAGGCCAATGACGCCCTGAAATGGGCGGTCGCCGAGATGGATCGCCGCTACGACCTGCTCGCCGATGCCAAGGTCCGCGACATCGAGGGTTACCGGGAGAAATGGGAGGCGGGTGGTCTCGACCCCGAAGGATTCGATCGGTTCCCTTACATCGTGGTGCTCATCGACGAGCTCAACGACTTGATGATGGTTGCCGGACGAGAGGTGGAGGATTCGATCGTGCGGATCGCCCAGATGGCGCGCGCGGTCGGGATTCACCTCGTCATCGCCACCCAACGACCATCGGTCGACGTGATAACCGGTGTAATCAAGGCCAACGTGCCGAGCCGTCTCGCTTTCAGCGTTGCCTCCCAGACGGACAGCCGGGTCATCCTCGATGGCTCCGGGGCGGAGAAGCTGGTAGGGATGGGCGACATGCTGGTGGTGACCGCCAAGGAGCCACGTGCCCAGCGGATCCAGGGCGCTTGGGTTCGTGAGAGCGAGATCCAAGCCGTTGTCGACTGGGTCAGACTGCAAAAGGAAGCCGTCTATCAGGATCAGGAAGTCCTCGAGGTGGTCGCCGCCGCAGCCGCGGCTCAGGCCGAGGAAGTGGACGACGAGGACGCGGCTCTGGCTCGGGAGGCCATGGAGATGGTCATCCGCAGCCAACTCGGTTCGACCTCGATGCTGCAACGCAAGCTCCGGATCGGGTTCGCCAGGGCCGGCAGGGTGATGGACATGCTCGAGCGCAGAGGTGTCGTTGGGCCCTCGCAAGGAAGCAAGGCGCGCGAAGTCCTGATGACGATCGAGGAGCTCGAGGACGTCCTCGCCCGAGAGGCAGTCGAGGTCTGAGGCCTCGCTCTTCCGGTGTAGGGCGGAGCAAAGAGCCTGTGGTAGGTTTGGCCTCGGTCCAGTGATGAGCGACATTTGGAAGGGCCCATGAATCTGGTTTTCGCACTCGGTGTGGTCGTTGCCTTGGCCGCTGCCGCCCGATCCACGTGGTCCCCTTGCGGTCTCTCGATGCTCTCCACGATTACCCCGATCACCGAGAAGGGACGAGGCCGTCGTTACGCTGCCACCGTCCCCTGGTACCTGCTCGGGGCTCTCGCCGGGGGCGCCACTCTCGGCGGTGTGGCCGCCCTGGTCTCGATCCCGGTGGGTGCAGCCGACATTCCCGAAATTACGGTGTTTGCAATCATCGGCCTATTTGGTGTGGTCAGCATCTTCTCCGACTTCGGAGTGAGGGGATTCCGGCTTCCTCGCCACGGTCGCCAAGTGGATCGTCTCTGGCTCGACCATTACCGGTCCTGGGTCTACGGCACAGGTTTTGGATGGCAGATCGGAGTCGGGCTGGCCACCTACATCGTGACCACTGCGGTCTATCTGACCGTGCTGATCGCAATCCTCACCGGTTCTCCGATCCAGGCGCTCACGATTGGTCTCGTGTTCGGGGGGGTACGCGGGCTTGCCATTTTCCTCGGCGTGAGGACAACCACCCTCGAAAGGCTGCATGGGCTGCACCGGGGTCTCACCAGGTTCGAACCGCAGTCTCGGGCCGTCATGTTCGCGATTCAGGCGGCGGTGGCCACGTTGGCGATTGGCGAAGCATGGGGAACCGCAGCCGAATATGTTGCCGTCGCCGTGGTGCTCGTGGTGGGTGTCTATATGCTTCGGAGCGGGAAGATGCGGCCCATGGTGCCGGACCGGACTCCGACCCCGGTCTGACCGAAGCGATCTCCCTCTTCAGGTTCCCTGATCCCCCGAATAGGCTCGCCGCCGAATGTTCAGCTTGATCAATCCGGACGGGACGGTTCGGGATCGCCTTCCGGTCACCCTCGAGGAGATGCGTGCCCTCTATGCGGACATGGTCGAGGCACGCACCTATGACCAGAAGTGCATGGCCATGCAACGTCAGGGGCGATTGGCGACATATGCCCCGTTTGAGGGACAGGAGGCGGCACAAATCGGCGCCGCAGCCGCCATCCGTTCCGACGACTGGGTAGCCGGGACTTATCGCGATGCCGCCCTCATGTGGCGGGCCGGATATCCATGGGATCTCCTCATCGCCGGCCGCACCGGTGACGAACGAGGGGGCAAGGCTCCGGAAGGCGTCAACGTCCTGCCGCCGTCGATCACGGTGGGTGGGCACATGGTGCACGCCGTGGGTCTGGCCTGGGCTGAGCGACTCCAGGGTTCCGACCGGGTGGCCCTTACTTCCTTCGGTGACGGTGCCACCTCAGAAGGTGACTTCCACGAGGCGATGAACTTCGCCGCGGTCTTCAAGACACCGACCGTGTTCCTCTGCCAGAACAACCAGTTTGCGATCTCCTACCCGAGGTCGGAGCAGACCAAGGCTACGTCGATTGCGGAAAAAGCCGACGGCTACGGGATGCCTGGTGTCGAGGTGGACGGCAACGACGTCGCCGCGGTGCTGGTTGCGGTTCGTGAGGCGGCCGAATCTGCCCGTAACGGCGATGGGCCGGCGCTGATCGAGGCTGTGACCTATCGCTTGGGACCACACACCACATCCGACGACCCAGGCCGCTATCGGGACGAGGCCGAGGCGCAAGAGTGGCGGCAGAGGGACCCGCTGATCAGGATCCGGATCCTTCTCGAAAAGGCCGGTGGTTGGACACCGGAGTGGCAGGAGGAGTTGGAGACTCGAGCCGCGGCGGCGATCGAGGCGGCGGTCGCCACCGCCGAGGCTCTTCCGCTCCCCACCGTCGACGAGATGTTCGAGCGAATGTTCGCCGAGCCAACTTCGTCGCTGCGCCAACAACTCGACGAGGCGGGCACATGAGTGTCATGACCCTCGCCCAGGCTCTCAACGGAGCCCTCGACACCGCCCTCGATGCCGACGATCGGGTGGTCCTCCTCGGCGAGGACATCGGGCGCAGCGGCGGGGTGTTTCGAATCACCGACGGCCTTCTGGAGAAGTACGGGGAGAATCGGGTCTTCGATACCCCGGTGGCCGAGTCGGGGATCGTCGGATCGGCATTCGGGATGGCGATCGCCGGGCTGCGTCCGGTTGCAGAGATCCAGTTTCTCGGATTCTCCTACCCCGCCTATGACCAGGTGATCAACCACGTGGCGCGGATCCGGAACCGTTCCGCCCATCGATTCACGGCACCGATGGTCATCCGCATCCCCTATGGAGGGGGGATCGGGGCTGCGGAGCATCACTCTGAGTCAACGGAGGCCATCTACACCCACATTCCCGGGCTCAAGGTGGTGGTGCCGTCGACACCCCACGATGCCAAGGGTCTCCTCCTGGCGGCCATAGAGGACCCCGACCCGGTGATCTTCCTGGAGCCGATTCGCTCCTACCGGGCGGTCAAGGAGGACGTCCCTGACATCTACTACACCGAGGAGATCGGCCCGGCCCGCGTCGAGCGCCATGGCAAGGACATCACGCTGATCTCCTGGGGAGCGATGATGAAGGAGACCAGGGCTGCGGCCACTGCTCTCGAAGAGCAGGGGGTGTCGGTGGAGGTGCTCGACCTTCGCACCCTTTCTCCCCTCGACACCTACAGCATCATCTCGTCTGCAGAGAAGACCGGCCGGGTGGTGGTGATCCACGAGGCGCCGCGCACTGGTGGTCTCGGCGGCGAGATCGCAGCGGTGATCCAGGAGCAGGCGCTGTACTCCCTGCTCGGGCCGGTGCGCAGGGTCACGGGCTGGGACACGGTGTTTCCCCTGAAGCGATCAGAGGGTCACTACCTTCCAAGTGTGGCGAGGATCTTGCAGGCGGCAGAACAGACCTTGGAGGATTAGTGGCGAAGGAATTCAGGCTTCCCGACATCGGGGAGGGGCTCACCGAGGCGGAGATCGTCCGTTGGCTGGTGGCCGAAGGGGAAAGAGTGGAAGCCGACCAGCCGGTGGTCGAAGTGGAAACCGACAAGGCCGTGGTCGAGATCCCGTCGCCTTACGCGGGGATCGTCCTCCAACATGGTGGGGCTGAGGGTGAGACCTTGGCAGTGGGCTCGGTGCTGGTGGTGATCGGTGAGCCGGGGGAGAGCAGTGTGCCGGCGGTGCCGTTGGCACCGGCTGAGCAGCCAGCCGTCGCCTCGGCAGCTCCGATCGTGGGAACCATCAGTGAGGTAGCCGAAGATCTGAGCGCCCCACCCGTCGAGGCACTGGAGACAGGGCAGGTCAAGGCGCTTCCGATTGTGCGAAAGCTGGCAAGGGAAATGGGAGTGGACCTGAACCAGGTCGTCGGCTCCGGGCCGGGGGGCAGGATCACGAGGGAAGATGTCCTTGCCGCGGTCGGAGCTGCCGCGGGCGGGCCGTTGCCCGAGCCGGAACCGCAACCCGCGCCCGAACCCGAGCCCGAACCGGCGCCGGCACCCGGGCCCCAACCGGAGGGGGCTACCCAACCCGCGTCCACCGAAGATGTCCGACGCCCGATGAGCCGTCTCCGGAGGACGATCGCGGCCAACATGGCCCGCAGTTGGGCGGAGATTCCCCACGTCACAACCTTTGACGACATCGACGCCACCCGTCTTCTCGAAATCCGATCGGCCCTCGGCGCTCGCTACGAGCTCAAGCTCCCGCTGGAGGCTCTGGTGGTCAAGGCGGTGATCCCCGCCCTGGAGACCTTCCCGGAGTTCAACGCCACCCTCGACGGTGACGATCTGATCGTCCATGGCTCCCACCACATCGGGATCGCGGTCGACACCCCTGACGGCTTGCTGGTGGCGGTGATCCGCGACGCCGGGTCCAAGGGCGTCCTCGAACTGGCCTCTGAGGTCCGCCGGCTCGGCGAAGGAGCCAAGGCAAGATCGCTCTCTCCCGACGAGGTGTCGGGGCAGACCTTCACTGTTTCCAATATCGGCGCCCTCGGAGGCGGACATGGGACACCGATCGTCCCTCCCGGGACCACTGCCATCCTGTCGGTGGGCCGGGCCCAGGAGAAGGCGATCGTGATCGACGGGGAGCTGGCGATTGCCCCGGTGATGCCTCTCTCCCTGTCGTACGACCACAGGGTGATCGATGGCGGTCTGGGAAGGAGATTCATGGCGCTGGTGCGCGAGAACCTGGAGGAACCGGCCCTCTTCCTGGCCGGCTGACATGCCCCACGTCCACGTCACCCCCTTCGACGACGCCACCGGCATCACTAAGCGCGAGTACGACGCAGCCATTCGCCGTGCCGGGAGGGTGTGGAACATCGTCTCGATCCAGAGCCAGTTGCCGGAGGTGATGCGCGACTCCCTTCAGCTCTACCGGGCGATCATGTTCGGGGATTCACCGTTGACCCGGGCCCAGAGGGAGATGATTGCGGTCGTCACCTCGAGCGCCAACGACTGTTTCTACTGAATTACTTCGCATTTGCACGACCTCCGTGACGAGGTCGACGATCAACAGATGGTGGACCGGTTCGCAGTCGATTGGAGGACCGCCGGTCTCGACGAACCCACCTCCGCGCTTCTTGACTTTGCGGGGAAGCTGACCGATGAGTGTGCCGCCGTGGACAGGGAAGACGTCGAGGTTCTGCGGTCACACGGATTCGACGATCAAGGCATCTCAAGTTGTGTCCAAGTGGTTGCCTATTTCAACTACATCAACCGGATAGCAGAAGGTCTCGGGGTCGCCATGGAGGATTGGATCGAGGACAACGGTCGCGAGAAGTCGGTCTAGCTTTCAATCATGGCCGAGAGCGAACAGCCCGCGGGCGCCGAGGAGAAGCCCGAGCCGCCGCAGATCGAAGAGAAGTCGGTCACCAGGCAGTCCTCGGCGAATCTCGGTGGGAGGGACGTTTCGTACACGGCCACCGCAGCCACCGTGGCCGTTGGCTCTGCCGACGATCGACGTGCCGCTTTCTTCTTCGTCTCCTACACCGAGGACGAGGCGGATCCGGCTACTCGCCCCATCGTATTTGCCTTCAATGGCGGGCCCGGCTCATCGACGGTCTGGCTCCATCTCGGTTTGCTTGGCCCCAAGCGGGTCGAGTTGGATGACGAAGGCTTCTCGGTTCGGCTTCCAGGCCGTCTCATCGACAACGAGTATTCGATTCTCGACGTCGCCGATGTCGTCCTGATCGATGCCGTGGGCACCGGATTCAGCACGGCCGAGCCCAAGGACAAGGAAAAGGACTACCACCATTTCGCGAGGGACATCGAGGCCTTCACCGAATTCATCGTCACCTATCTCAACCGAAATGGGCGCTGGGCTTCACCCAAGTACCTGGCCGGTGAGAGTTACGGCACCACCCGGGGAGCGGCCATCGCCAAGGAGTTGTTCAACCCTCACGGCGTGGAGCTGAACGGGATCATCCTCATCTCGGTGGCTCTCAGCTTCCAGACCATCGCGTCGGAAGAGGAGACACGGGTCTTCCATCCCGGTAACGAGCTTCCGTTCCCGCTCCACCTCCCCACCTACGCCGCCACCGCCTGGTATCACGGACGGCTCGCCGAGGACCTTCAGAAGCGATCGCTGCGAGAGCTTCTCGACGAGGTGGAGGAGTTCGCCCTCGGTCGGTATTGGACCGCACTGGCCCATGGCGACCGGCTCGACTCCGGTGAGAGGACCGCCGTCCTGGCCAAGCTCAGTGAGTACACCGGTCTCTCCGAGACCTATATCGATCGTTATGACCTTCGGATCCACATCATGCGCTTCTGCAAGGAACTGTTGCGCGATCGGCGTCGGACGGTCGGTCGACTCGACTCCCGCTATACCGGGATCGACCGCTTCGCCGACGGCGACAACCTCGAGAACGACCCCAGTGGCGATCAGATGATGGGGTTGTTCACCTCGACCCTCAACCACTACCTGCGTGGGGAGTTGGGATATGTCAACGACTCGTTCTACAAGGCTCTTTCGATGAAGGTCCACGAGGCGTGGGACTACGAGGACTTCAAGGGGCATTACGTCAACACCTCCAACCAACTCCGCGACGTGATGGCGCGCTCGCCGAGGACCCAGGTCTTTGTCGCCAACGGCTACTACGACCTCGCCACGCCACATCTGGCGACGGAGTACACGTTCAGTCACATGGGTCTGGACGAATCGGTGCGGAAGAACATCCGCATGGAGTACTACGAAGCAGGGCACATGATGTATGTGCACAAGCCTTCGCTCGAGCGCCTCGCCGCAGACCTGCGGGAGTTCGTCACCGACACCCGATGACGGTCAGTCCTCGGAGTGGGCCTCGACCAGACCCAACACCTCAGGCATGTCCAACTCGGGATACGGGTCCGGGGCGAGCAGGCCCAGGATGCGGTGTTGGGATCGTGCAGAGACGATGACCTTGTTCGACCATTTCTCGGTCAGCTCGACTGATGGCGTACGGCAGCAAGCGGGATCGGGGCACGTCGAAGTCTCCCGGTTGGGAGTCTCCCTTCCCCGGAACCAGTGGGCGTCGGCGAACCTGACCCCGAGGGTGACGGCCAGCACCGGGTCTCGACCCGCCTCGACATGGGTCGTGCAGAAGAAGGTGCCATCGGGAGTGTCGGTGTACTGGTGATGGGTGCCGAAGCGCTCATGCGATTCGAAGGTTCTCCTCGGGCCCCAGCGCCGGCAAAGTCTCTGGGTCTCGATCCCACCCTGGTCGTCACGGGGCACCGGGACCCCGTCGTTGGAGTACCCCTTGATCACGTTTCCCATCCGGTCACTGACGATGAGATGGGTCGGGAAGCCGAGATGACGGGTGGCGAGGTTGGCCATTCGCCACGCGGCCATCTCGTAGGACACATAGAACAGCTCCTTTATGTCCTCGACATCCAGGTCGTGACGATCGCGGGCCTCGAGGAGTTTGGGGACCACCGCCGCTTCGGGGGCCAAAACGGCGGCTGCGAAGTAGGCGGTTTCCACCCTTTGCCGCAGGAAAGTGTCGAGGTCAGGGTCGGTCTCGTGCCCCAACAGAAAGCCAGCCAGAGTCTGGAGCACCGCCTTGCGTGCCTGCCGGGTCCGCAACTCGTCTCGCTGAGCGATGTAGACCCGACGGTGATCGAGGTCGATCACGGAACGTGCGAACAGGGGCATGTCGTCGATGGAATGGATCTCGAATCCGGCGCGAGCGGCCAGATCCAACAGGTTGCGTGGTGAGAACGGGCCCTCCCCGGTGTGACCACTCGAGTCCAGCGCCTCACGGGCCACCAGCTCGACCTCTTCGAGATAGCCGTTCTTGGCCATCAGCCACTGCTGGACGGCACCGTTGGCCCGCCGCACCTCCTCGGAGCCGGCCATTCCCAACCCGGAGCGCTGACGCAGGGCTTCATGAAGACCCACCAGATGGGCCAGAGTCTCGGTGTCCATCCGTGAGCTGGGTCTCAGCGGTGGCAGGTCGAGGGAGTCGAACAATGCGGACTCCTGGGACCTGAGCAGGGCGATCTCGAGAGCGTCGCGACGATTGGGCGGTGTCGGGTCCAAGAGCTCGGCCACATCGACGCCCAGAGCCGTAGCGAGTTCGAGGACGAGGTTCACCCGGGGCTCCTTCTTTCCATTCTCGAGCAGCGAGAGATAGGGCGCCGGCTTCCCCACCGTCTCTCCAAGCTGGTCGAGGGTCAACCCCCGCAGCTTGCGATGGTGGCGGAGACGTCTCCCCAGTACCAGGGGGTCGGGTTGTTGGCTATCACTCATATCTTGCGTCCTCCCGAAAGATCGGTGGTTCTTATCATCAGATTGCTTCGGATTCTAGCCACAGACACAAGACACTCCACTCTTATGGAGAAAGCGGTCACCGAGCGTCTGGAGCGAACGGTGCTCACACCCGAAGCCATCGCCTTCCTCAGTGACCTGGAGCGGGAGTTTCGGGCCCGGCGTGGTCAGATCCTCGACGCCCGCATCGGGATCCAGGAGGGGCTCGACCGGGGTCTCCGTCCCGACTTCCTCGATTCGACTCGAGACATTCGGGAATCGGACTGGACGATTGCGCCGGTCCCCTCCGATCTCGAGGACCGGCGGGTCGAGATCACCGGGCCCGTCGACGCCAGGATGATGATCAACGCCCTCAACTCCGGCGCCCGGGTGTTCATGGCCGACTTCGAGGATGCCACGTCACCGACGTGGACCAACCTGCTCGAGGGTCAGTCCAATCTGATCGAGGCCTACCGCCGAACGCTGCACCATCAGACCGAGCAGAAGTCATACGTTCTGGAGGACTCGGTTGCAGTCCTCTTTGTCCGCCCTCGGGGCTGGCACCTGGTCGAGAAGCACTTCCTCGTCGATGGCCTGCCGATGTCAGCCTCGCTCTTCGACTTCGGTCTCTACATCTTCCACGCAGGCCGCGCCGCCATCGAAGCGGGCACCGGCCCGTATCTCTATCTCCCCAAGCTCGAGTCGCACCATGAGGCCCGGCTTTGGAACGATGTCTTTGTCTGGGCCCAGGACCGCCTCGGCATTCCCCAGGGCACGATCCGGGTCACCGTCCTGATCGAGACCATCCTCGCCGCCTTCGAGATGGACGAGATCCTCTATGAGTTGCGGAATCATGTCACCGGGCTCAATGCCGGGCGCTGGGACTACATCTTCTCGGTCATCAAGAAGTTCCGGAATGATCCGGAATTCGTCCTCCCCGACCGCTCACAGGTGACGATGACCGTTCCCTTCATGCTCGCCTACACCGAGCTCATGGTGAAGACCTGTCACCGTCGCGGCGCCTATGCCATAGGCGGAATGGCTGCCTTCATTCCCAATCGCAGAGACCCGCAGGTCACCGAGAACGCAATCGCGGCGGTCACCGCTGACAAGGCCCGCGAAGCTGCGGCAGGATGTGACGGCACCTGGGTCGCCCATCCCGACCTGGTCCCGGTGGCGATGGGGGAGTTCGACGCCGTGCTTGGCACACGCCCCAATCAGGTGAGCAGGCTTCGCGACGACGTCGAGGTCACTGCCCAGGATCTGCTCAACCTGGAGTTCCCCGGTCGAGTCACCCTTGACGGGATACGGACCAACGTGTCGGTGGGCATCCGCTACCTCGCTTCATGGCTCTCGGGCGTCGGCGCCGCCGGCATCGACAACCTGATGGAGGACGTGGCCACCGCCGAGATATCGCGCTCCCAGATCTGGCAGTGGATCAGGCATCGGGTGCACACCGATGGTGGCACGCCGGTAACCGAGTCACTGGTGCGATCGATCGCCGAAGAGGTGGTCAGCCTCCTCGAAGCCGAAGGGCAAACCGGCGACAAGCTGCACCTGGCGCGCAAGATCTTTGAAGAGGTAGCGGTAGGCGAGGACTTCATCGAGTTCCTGACCCTCCCCGCCTACGAGCAAATCAGTTGAAGGAGAAAACCATGACCCGTAACACCAATGAAGCCAGCCGTCTCGCCGACGATTGGAGGAACAACCCCCGCTGGGAGGGGATCACCCGTGACTACACCGCCGATGAGGTGGTCCGGCTGCGGGGGAGTATCCGTGAGCAACACACCCTTGCCCACCGGATGTCTCAGCAACTCTGGAATCTGTTGACGACCGAGGACTACGTCAGCGCCCTCGGGGCGATCAGCGGTGGACAGGCAACCCAGATGGTCAAGGCAGGGCTCAAGGCTATCTACCTGTCGGGATGGCAGGTCGCCGGTGACGGGAATCTCGCCGGCGAGGTCTACCCGGATCAGTCGCTCTACCCGGCCAACTCGGCACCTGCACTGGTGAAGCGGATCAACAACGCGTTGCGCCGCGCCGACCAGATCCATTGGTCGGAGGGTGACACCAAGATCGACTGGTTCGTCCCGATGGTGGCCGACGGCGAGGCCGGTTTCGGAGGCGCCCTCAATGTGTTCGAGCTGACCAAGAGCTTCATCGAGGCCGGTGCCGCCGGTGTCCACTTCGAGGATCAGCTGGCTTCAGAGAAGAAGTGCGGCCACATGGGTGGCAAGGTGCTGGTGCCGACCAGCCAGCACATCCGGACCCTGCAGGCTGCTCGGCTTGCCGCCGACGTGCTCGATGTGCCGATGGTCCTCGTGGCCCGCACCGACGCCAACTCGGCGAACCTGATCATCTCAGACGTCGACGAGCGGGACCGTCGGTTCCTGACCGGGGAGCGGACACCGGAAGGCTTCTTCCGGGTTCGCGACGGTTTGGAGTCGGCGATTGCCCGCGGGCTGGCCTATGCGCCCTACTGCGACTTGATCTGGTGTGAGACTGCCCACCCCGACCTGGACGAGGCGCGGGCCTTCGCCGACGCGATCCATGACGAGTTCCCCGGGAAGATGCTGGCCTACAACTGCTCGCCGTCGTTCAACTGGTCGCACCATCTCGACGAGGGAACCATTGCCCGGTTTCAGAAGGAGCTCGGCACCATGGGCTACCGCTACCAGTTCATCACCCTGGCCGGGTTTCATGCGATGAACGCCTCGATGTTCGAGTTGGCCCGGGGGTACGTGGAGAACGGGATGACCGCCTACGTCGAGTTGCAGAACCGTGAGTTCTCCATGGAGGAGGAGGGCTACACCGCCACCAAGCACCAGCGTGAGGTCGGCGCCGGTTATTTCGACCTGGTGACCCAGGCGGTGTCTGGTGGCGCGACCTCGACTCTGGCCCTGATCGGATCAACGGAAGAGGAGCAGTTTTAGGAGGTCGCCCTTGCCTCTTCAGAAGGGCTATGGAGTCCCGGTGGTGACTACAACACCGCGATCCATGTTGTTTCGGGTTCGCTCCATATGGAGTCCGGACCCGGCGGTGCTGAAATCCTGGATGCGGTAGCCGGCGACTTCGTGTTCGTCCCCCAAGGAAGCGGTGTATCGCGAGTCGAACCCTGGAGACGTCGAGAGCCAACTGATCGACACCCGGTCCGGTGTCGGGCCTGCGGTCGTCAACGTGGATGGACCCGCGCCAGTCTGAGCCGACGAGCGCTGACAAACAAAACGGCCCCATCGAGCCCGAGTCATACACTCGCCAGCTTCATGGCCCTGATCCACATCGAAGGTCTCAGCATGCGGCGCCCCTCGTCGGGGTGATTCTGTTCGGGCTGATGTATTGGGTCTGGACCCGGGGCGTCAACTCCTACTCGGGCACCGGCTCGTAGACAGCTCGCGGCAATGGCACCGGACGTCTGGGCGCGAAGTATCTTCGCCGCATGACCACCGAAGGCCCCATCCCACCGGCCGACGGCCCCGAGTCGGAGCCGCCGGCCGACACGACGGCCGCGCCCCCTCCTCCTTCTGAGCCGACCCCGCCTCCGGTTGTGCCGGCTGCCCATGTGGAACCACCGCCGGCCACCCCGCCGGTGTTGGGGGAGCCGATCAATACCGGGATGAGCGGCTGCGCCAAGGCGGCCGTCATCGGCGGCGTGATCATCGTGGTGCTCGGTCTGGGGCTTGTTGCCATTGTGACGATCGGGGTCATGCGGTTCGGCGACAACATCGAGGAATCATTCAGCGAGGAGCCGTGTCAGTTCTTGACGAATGCGGAGGCTTCGGCCGCACTCGGCAGCGACGTCGAAGCGACGTCCGGTGAAAGCGGGTTCGCCGAGATCCTCGGTTTCATCCAGGACACCCGGCTTCTCAGCGATGCTCCTTCATGTTTCATCAGCGGTGAGGATTCGGCGGTCCAGGTGTGGATCTCCGTCTATGACGGCGGCGACGCTGCTGACGTATTCGATTCATGGGCCGCCGTGGCCGACGGAGAGGTCGTCCCGCAAGCCACCTACCGAATCCGGGACCTTGACCGTGGAAACCGACGCGTTCCGTGGGGAGGATGTTCCCGGGCTCGGTGAAGAGGCTTTCTGTGTCGACGTGGGCTTTGTTGCGTCAGGTGGCGTGTTCGCCCGTTCTGACAGTCGGGTCGTTTACGTCACCGTGCTGGCACTCGAGGAGGATCAGGGGGCGGAGGTGTTCGACGCGTCGACCTGTGAGCGGGCGGTCCCGGTCGCCGAGGCCCTACTTGGCTAGCGGGCCTGTTTGGATCGGGTTGACCAGGGTAATCTGGACTTCCGGAAGCAGCCCAGAGCTCCGCGGGAGGAACCCATGAAGATCGTCCACGTGGTGGGCACCGGCACCATCGGTGAGCCCCTCATCGGCCTCCTGGCCGACAACAAGGATCATTTCGGAATCGACGAAGTCACCTTTCACAAGCGCACACCTTTGCTCACCGAACGGGCCAAGGTGAACGACCTCGAGGGCCGGGGAGCCGTGCTGTCGGTCGACGAAGACCGCCGGTCGGCCTTCGAGGAGCTGGGTCATGCTCCCAAGTACGAGGCCCGTGAGGCCATCGAACGGGCCACCGTCGTCATCGATTGCACCCCTGTCGGCAATGAGATGAAAGATGAGTTCTACCAACACGCCGAAGGCCCTCTGGGTTTCATGGCCCAGGGCTCGGAGTTCGGGTTCGGCAAGATGTACGCCCGGGGCATCAACGACGACGCCCTGGTGAGAGGCGAGGACAAGTTTCTCCAGATCGTCTCCTGCAACACTCACAACATCGCGGTGCTGATTCGGTCATTGGCAATCGACGCCGACGGGACCAATCATCTCGAGGACGGTCGCTTCCTCTGCATGAGGAGGGCCAACGACATCAGCCAGGATGAGGGCTTTGTGGCGAGCCCCACAGTCGAGCCCCACAAGGACGAGCGATTCGGGACCCATCACGCCCGCGACGCTCACCGGCTCTTCGAGACCCTGGGTCATGACCTGAACCTCTACTCGTCGGCAGTGAAGCTGAACACCCAGTACATGCATTCGATCCAGTTCTCCCTCCAACTGGATGAGAAGATCACTGTGGATGAGGCGAGAGAGCGGCTGATGGCCAATACCCGGGTGGCGGTCACCTACAAGACGTCTGCCAACCAGGTGTTCTCCTTCGGTCGGGATCACGGCTACTACGGCCGGATCATGAGCCAAACCGTGGTTGCCCTCGACACCCTGGCCGTGCGCAACGGGAGCGAAGTAGTCGGCTTCTCTTTCACCCCTCAGGACGGAAACCCATTGCTGTCAACGGTGGCCGCCATGTTGTGGTACCTCGAGCCCGAGACCCTCGACCGCCGCATCGACATCCTTCGGCGCTACCTGTTCCGCGAGATCTGATGGACCCGAAGGCCGTGGCCTTCGTCGAAGAGGCAATCCGGGCCGTGGCGCGTGGGGATGTCGGTGGCGCCAGGACCGCCGTCGCCGAGGCCTACGAAGCCGATCATTCTCTGGGAGCGGTGGCTGACGCCATCAATTTCGCCTGCTGGCAGATCGAAGAGGG
>Ga0326597_10004358_pt1 | contig 19943 bp, 20 predicted proteins | sample RVTome_12_FD_203789 | JGI IMG/M metagenome (GOLD analysis project Ga0326597, IMG submission 203789) | Soil microbial communities from uranium-contaminated site in the Upper Colorado River Basin, Wyoming, United States - RVT100D185 | ecosystem: Environmental > Terrestrial > Soil > Contaminated >...
AATTCGTTCCATCGAAGTCGTACGCGCGCAAATCCTCATTTATACTATCAAAGAAGGCCACGCGCGTGGCCGACAGCGCGGCCAAGGCGGGCGCTCCCATTCCCACGATGTTCAGATCATTTCCCGCCTGGCCCCAGACGTGCAACTCGTTTTCCAGCGAGACGTGCGTGCCCAGTGTGGCGCCGCCGCCATAGCCGATTTCCCCGAACGCCCCCGGAATCTCCGCCGTGTCCTCGAAGATGCGTTTGACCAGCAGCGGCAGCCCCTGGTCCACGACCAGCCCGCCCGCCAGCGCCAGCGTGGCGGCGGTAGTCAGGTTCTTCAGGCTTGCCGCGAAGCTGAACGTCACTTCGTCCAGCAGCGTGGCGCCGGCCACCTCGGCGAGCTCGTTGCTGATGGCCGTGAGCGCGATCTCGCCTTCCTGCCGGATCGCCTCGCGCGCCAGGAAGTTCACCACCGGCGCCAGCTCGTGGGTCACCTCGATCACGGTGCCGGGCCGCAGCTCGACGTGCTGCGGCACTTCGAAGTCCAGCACCGTGCGCCGCAGTGAGTGGTAATCGAACTTGAATTGCAGCAGCGCCTGCGCGGTCGCCTCGTCCTGGATGTCGGGGCAGTCCACGGTCAGCGTGTTCGTCACGCGGTTTACGGCTTGGCTGTTCCCCGCGGCCACCTGGCGCAGCGTGTCGTCCGGGCTGCTTTCGCTCTCCGTGACGAACAGCCGCCGCGTGAAGCCGTCCCGGAACAGCGCCGGGCGCCAATTCACGTACACGCGGTTCCAGATTTCCTCGGGCCGCGTGTGCCCCACCCGGAAGCGGTCGCCGCTCTCGTCCACGATGTCGTCCTCCTGCGTCACGGACGCCGTGGCCACATCGTCCAGCCGGAATACGCCGATCTGGATACGGTTCGATCCGTCGCGCCAAAGGAAGGCGTTGGTCTGCCCCAGGATGCGCTCGATCAGCGCGGCGCTCCCTTCCTGCCGGGTCACCGCCACGTCCAGCTTCCAGTCGGCGAACAGTGCGATCGCGCTGGCGAAGCTCGCCCCGATGCGTGACTCGGACAGGCCGAGCGCGCGCGTGTGCAGGTCCTCGATGATCAGCACCGGGTTGCGGCTGGCGCCGTAGGCAGTGCCGCCGTAGGTAACCGCGGCGCCCGCGCAATCCACGAACACCTCGGGATAGCTGGGCGGCGCCACCTGCACGCGCAGGCCCAGGTGCGTCACGGTGTGGTCCGCGCTGGCGTGCGTGTTCTCCAGCTCTATCTCCAGGAAGCGGAAGTCGGTATCATCCCAGTTGCGCTGCGGCGTGATCTCCACGTCCGCGGCGGACATCGTCACCCACGCCCCCACTTCCGTGGCGTTGCCCGTATCACTGCCCGCGTAGCCCGCGATGTTGAGCTGGATCGTGGCATCGTCCACGCGTGTGATCGACTGGTAATCATACACGGTCGAGCCGAGCAGTACCTTGCCCGCCTCGTGCCAAGGCCCGTCGCCCACGCGCGCGTAGCCCGCGGCCACGCTGCTGATCGCGGTCTGTGCCCCGATCCAGCGCGCGCGCAGGTCGGCGTGCGCCCCGCCGATGGAGATCCAAACGCGGAACACCTGCGTGCCCTGGTCGATCGTGTCGGCGAGTGCCAGCACCAGCTTCTCGCCGTTCTCCACCAGCGAGCCGGCGCCCGTGCCGCGCCCCACGGCCTCCTCCGGCGTGCCGGCGGTGGTGGTGCGCTTGGTGCCCACGGTCGCGCCGGGCAGGAAGGCAAAGAGCTTGCTCGGGTTCGGGAGCGCCACGGTGGCGCAGGTGCGTCCCTCGCCATCGGTGTCCGCCAGGTTCAGCGTGGCGCCCTCGATGTAGCCCAGCGCCGTTTCCAGCCCGGGCACCTTCGCCCACACCGCGCAGGTGCCGCTCGCCGCGCCGCCGATCGAGGTCAGCGCGTGCCCGGCCACCACGTAGGTCAGCGTCTCCGGCTCGGCCAGCAGCGCCGGAACGGCGCCCACGCCATCGCCCAGCGCGGCCGCATCCAGCACGCTGCCCGGCGTGCCCCAGATTTCCGGGTAGGGCTGGCCCTGCTGCTCGAAGCGCGCCGTGGGCCAAGCCGCGTCCGTGATCACGTTCTCGGGCAGTGCGCGCTGCTCCTGGCGCTCCGTGCCGCTCAGCTGCAACACGAAGTGGTTGAGCGTTCCGCCCCAATCATCGATGTGCCCCGTGAAGAGCGGCCGCTGGTACAGCGTCTCCACGGATGAGATTACCTGGTCGCTCCAGGCGTAATCGTTGGTGCCGCCGTTCACCAGATCGGTCGCACCCGCGATCAGCGCCACGCGCGCCGGGCTGCCCGCCCTCGTGGCCAGCCGCGTCTCGAAGGCCGCCTGCGTGGTGACCGCCGCGAACACCTCCACGATCCGCACGGGCATGTGCGTCAGCCGGTGCATATCTTCCAGGTACGCGAGCCGCTGCCCTGCCAGGTCGGCATGCGCCGAGGCCCCCACGCCGTTGTCCAGCGTGAGCGTAAGCTGCGCCACCTTGTCCGTGGACAGCGCCAGCCCTCCCCAATTTTTCACCAGCGCCTCGCTATCCATCCCTCCCTCTTTCTTTGGCCTTGCCGTTCCCCTCTTCAGCCTGCTGGAGAGGGGTGGCGCGAAGCCCCGGGGTGAGGCGCGGTTGCAGTCACCCTATCCACCCGGAGAGTACCGCGGCGGCCGTTACACTTCCTGCCTCAGCTCCATTGTGCCGCTGTAGCGCCCGCCTTCGTCTTGGCCGAACGCGAATCCGCCCGTCCAGCGGAAGGACACCGTGCCGTCGCGGAAATGCGCCAGGCTGAACGGGTTCGCCGCCCCCGCCAGCGTATCCACGAAGTAGTCCTCCAGCGCGCGGACGAACTCGCGCGGCAGCCCGGCGTAGCGCGCGCTCAGCATGCGCTTCGCCGTGAAGCGGGCCGCGTCGCGGTGCAGCACCGCCCGCCCCAATTCCTTGAAGGCGGTGGCTATGTCGCGCCGCCCCAGCGGCGGGGCATAGGCCAGCGGGAAGTGCAGCACGGCCGCACCGCTCTTCTGGATGCTCATCTGCGACACGTCGCCGTTGCCGTAGGCCTCCAGCGCCGCGTCCGAGGCTACGCTGGCCAAGAATAGGCGCACCGTCACGCGGTGCCAGCCGGCGCCGCCGGCCGCGATATCCTCTTCCGCGCTCTCCAGGTCGTCCGGGTGCCGCGCGTTCCAAATCCGGCCCACGTCGTCGGTGAACTGGAACGCCGCGCCATCGAGGCCGTTCAGGAACGAGTGCAGCGCATCGCGCTCCGCCGTGGTGCGGATCAACCCGATCGTGCGCTCGCGCCGCGGCGCGTTCCCGCCGTCCGGCGCGCCGATCACCTCGCGCTGGCTGTTCTCTATCAGCTCGGTGAAGTCCACCGCCCGCATCTCATAGGAGGTGGGGAAAAACTCGATCGTCGTGATCCCGTCGTCGAAAAGCATCACTCACCGCGGAGATTGCGGAGATCGCGGCGCTTTGCTCCCAGCGCCCGCCGTGCCGCCCTTTGTGCCCAACCGTCGCGGCCGGCCTGTCCACCTCGATAGGGCCGCGCCAAAGGCGCGGGGTGAGGCCGCCGTTCACTGGCCGGTTCCGGCCAGTCACGCCAGCACGGTGCCCCTTCGCATGTGCCCCGATCTCTCGAGCGCGCTCAGGCCTTTTTTCAGCGCCGCCTGCTGCTGGGGCGTGGGCTCGCCATCGCTCAAGCCTCCCCCTGAATCCATGATCAGTACGGTCATGCCTCCCCCGCCCATCCCGCCCAAGGCCGATAGCGCGGGTTGCCAAAAGGCCATCGCATCGAAGCCCGGCGAACTCGGGTTGAATGGGCTCGGGAGCACCGCTTCGTTCGGATGGTACAGCGCCATCCCGGTTCCCAGCGTGAGGTTGGTGCCCGAGGCCCAAGACCTCGGATCCCAGTTGGGGACCTCGGCCCCAGTCATTTTTTTCATAAGCTTCCCGATCGCACCGACCACATCGCTGATCCTGTACCAGATCGACGATAACATGTTCCAGATCGACCCCAACGTGTTGAAGAGGCTGAAGAGGGTGCCCCAGATTCCTCGCCAGATCGCGGTGAGCGCGCCCAACGCGTCGCGGAAGAAGAGGTTGAAGAATCCCCAAATTTTCTCCAGGAAATTCTGGATTTTTTTGAGAAACGCGCCGATATTCGCCAGGTTCTGGAGCCAGGAGACTTCAACTTCCTCGCCGAATATGCTCTCCGGCTCATTCTGCGTCGTGGCCGCACGTTGCGCCGCCTCCGCCGCCGCGCGCGCGCTGAAGAAGCGCTGCCGCGCCGCCTCGCGCGCCACGGGATCCCCCGCCGCCAGCAGCGCGTCACGGGCACGGTTCAGTTCCTGCAGCGCCTCGCTCGCGTCCAGGCGCAGCTCCACCGTGGGCTCGTTCTTGATCGCCTCCAGAAGATCCAGGTCTCCCTTGTTGATTTTGATCCCGAACACCCCAAGCAGGAGTGACAACACCTTGGTCAGCGCCTGGAGTTGCGGCAGGATGTAACGCGCCCAAAGGTCGATGAAGGGCTTGATGAACATCACACCCAACTTGGCGACGCCCAGCAGCATCAGCGCGATTTGATCCAGCACCGGCTTGAGCGGCTCCAGCACCGTTTGCAGGAAGCGCAGGATGACTTGCAGCTTCTCCGTGAATTGCTTGAACGTCTCGCTCGTGGCCACGAACGCCACCAGCGCGGAGATCATCCCCGCCATCAGGGCTTTCATGCTGATCAACTGCCCGACCATCGCGCTGGTCTCGGTGGAAATCGCGCTGAGATCACTCGCCCCCGGCGCGGCGCCGCCCGCGGTCATGTCCTGGAAAAACTGATCTTCGAAGGAACCTTTGCCTGGCGCCGGTTTTTGGCCCGCGATGTCGCGCCGCGCATTCGCGGCGGCGTCCACGCTCTCGGCCATCCGGTTGTATGCCTGGGCCGCCGCGATTCGCGCGTCCTCCAGCGCCATGTCCTCGCGAGCCCGCTTCTCGATTTCGGCCGCCGTGAACCCGGCCAAGCTATCGAACTCTTCGCGCGCCTTGCGCGTGGCGGCGTTCAGATCAAGCGATTCCCCCGCCCACGTCTCAATCTGATCCGCCGTGAACCCGGCCAAGCTATCGAACTCTTCGCGCGCCTTGCGCGTTTCCTCGTTCAAGCCTTCGAACTGCGCGGCGGTGCCGTCCATCGCTGTAAATAGCGCCAGCAGCGCGTCACCCTCCTGCGCGATGCGCGCCGCCTCGATCTGCTGTTCGCGCGCATTGCCGGCGAAGCCGCCCCCACCCGCTCCCCCACGCCCACCCCCGCCGAATTGCGCGGCCTGCGCGGACGTCATGCCCGGAATCGCGGACTGCGCCGCGGCCTCGTGGAACTTGTTGAAGGCGCGCATGAGCGGCCCGAGAATGAACTCCGCATTCTCGCGCATCACCGCGCCGATGCTCCTCTGTGTTTCGCGGAAGCTGACCGCGGCCTTCTCGTTCGCGGTCAGCGCCAGGCCGTACTTGCGCGCCGCCTCGGCCGACTTGGTGAGGCCCGTGACCATGGCATCCGCCCAACTGACGATCGCCCGCACCCCGAACGCCAGGCCAAACAGCCCCGCCAGCCGGCTGAGCCACCACTCGATTCTCTTGAATTCGCCGTAGAGCCTGCGCATGTTCTTCGCGCTGCGCTCGGCTGCGCGCAGGCTGCGCTGCTCGAACTTGGTCATCGCGCGCACGGCTTCGTCCGTGCCGGCCACGACCCCGGACGGATCGGCCGCCAAACCGATCGTTGCGACGTCCATCTCAATCTCCCTTGCCAGTACCGCGCAACAGCCGGATTTCCTCCGCCGTGAAGACGCGCGCGATCGCCTCGTCCGCGATTTCACGGGCGTTCGCCATCGCCGGAGCGAGTATCGGCCGCACTGGGCCGCGCCCGGCATAGCGGATTTTCTTGAATCGCCGCTTCACGGGGCGGATGCGCCCCACCACCCAGCGCGGACCGGTGCCGTACTCAAGCAGGTTCGCCACGAACGCCGTCTTGCCCTTGCCGGGGAAGAATCCCGCGCGCGCGGGTTCGTCTATGCGGCTCGTCGTGCGGTACGACACGGCCTTGCGGGTCTGGCCCGTGCGCACGGGCGTGACGCGGCGCAGTTCCTCGGCCAGCCCAGCGGCGGTCAAGTTCGCCACGTCGATCGCGCCGTCCTGCACCTTTTGCGACCAGTTCCGGACGGCGGGCATGAATTTCCGGGTGTCAACCTTGATTTGCATGTCATCTCCGGCGCTGAGGCCGGGGCTTCGGAGGCGCTCCCTCCCGGCGGGGCGATTTTCCCACCCGTTCTGCTTTCGCCGTTTCCGCGTGCTGTTCGAGGAACTCTCCGTCGATGGCGCGGATGCGTTCCACGATGCCGGGCGCGAGCGGCCGGCCCAGCAGTTGCGCTCGAGCGAGCATTTCCGAGTAGGGGATCGCGCCCGGGCCGAATCCACCCGGCCGCGACAGGTGCAGATCCGTCCAGGCACGCCAGGCCAGCAGGTTCGCCGGGGACAGCTCCGCCTCCTCGATCGGGGCCAGCTCGGCGTCCATGCTCGCGAGCATGGCCTCCAGCGCCGTGCGGGCCTTGCCTTCGGCCCGCGCGAGCCGCTGCGCCAGGCCGTCCCGGGTTTCGATCAGCGTTCGCTTCGCGAAGCAGGCGCGGGCGAACGCGCGGAGTTTCCCAGGTCCGCCTCCTCGAACGCGGCCTGATCGTCGGCGCAGGCGGTCACCACCTTGCGGAAGCGCGGCTCGCGCAGCATCCGCAGCCGGTTCTCCGGCGTGCAGGGCAGCGCCGCGCCGTCTTCCTCGAAGCCTCGCCAGTCCCGCAGGATCACCTCGGCCAGCGCTCGCACCTGGGCCTCAATCGAGTCCTCGGCGTCCGGGAGCCGCATCGACTGCGGGTTGCGCCGCCCGTGCACCTGCGCCGCCTTCGCGTAGTGCTTCTTCAGCCATTGCTGCGCGGCGATCTGGTACTCATCCACATCCGATGAGGACACCAGGATCGCCGACCCGAGGCGCTCCGCGCCCTCCCATTCCTTGTCCGCCCGCAGCTCGGCTTCCGTCGCCGCGGACAGCGCGCCGGCCAGCAGCACCAGCTCGAACCACACGCCCTCCGCCGCGCTCGGCGGCAGGGTCAACCGTCCAACATCCATCCATTCCTCCAATCAGTGCCCCCTCTCCGCGAACGGAGAGGGGGGGCGCGCGCGCGCCGGGGTGAGGTCGCGGTTCGCCCTCACGTTGGGAGATAGCTTCCGCGCCGCAGTCGTAATGACGAGCGTGCCGTTGCCCTCTCCGTTCGCGGAGAGTGCCCGGCCAACGGCCAAGGGTGAGGTTTTACACCGCCGCCGTATCGGGAGTCATCGAGATTTCAATGGTCGTACCGCGCGTGCTGTCACGGTAGGCCTGGAAATTCGCGGCGAGGCTCACCACGTCGTCGCCCGCGGACGTGATCTCGCCGCTGGTGTACTTCAGGGCGGGAATCCGGATCGCCATCTGGTTGCCCGCCGGATCGTCGTTGGTGATAAGAAGGCTGGATGCGGTCTCGTCGAGGAACTTGTTCGCGAGCGCGGCGCTGGTGAAGAGCGCCGTGAGCGAGCCCGACAGCATGTGCCGTCCGGCGGAAATCTCCACCGGGTTTGGGTCGCCCAGCACGTTCAGCGGCGCGCGCCCATTGGCGTAGTTCAGCGTCAGCGCCGTGATGATCGCCGAAGCGCTCCCGCCCTCCTCGATCGCGCCTGAGTCCGAGCTGAAGGGTTCAGCTGTGTCCACATCGGCCGCGGACGAATCCGCCGGGGTGGCGTCGATGTCGTAGTCCTGGCCGATCACGTCGAACGAGCCCGTGACGAACGCGCCGATGGCCCAGTTGAGCGAAAAGCCGGAAACGCGCGCGCCCGTGATGTGCCCGTACAGCACGACGTCCGTGAATTCGCGGTCGATCCAGAGCGAGCTGTCGGTCACGCCGTCCTCGGCGTAGTCGCACTCGAAAATGCAGGTTCCGCTGATCTGGGATGCGTCGGCGATCACGTTCTCCGCGAACGTGAGCTTGGTCGCCGTGACCGCGATGAGGGTCAAGATCACATCCTGCTGCGCGGCGTTGCCGGAGGGATTGGTGACGCGCACGCGCATGCCCACCGCCGCGCCGTCGGTCACGAACGAGCCGCTGGCGCGCGTCACGGAATCGTCCGAGGCGGCCCAGGTCAGCGTGACCGAGGCCGAGTCGATCGAGCTGATGAACCGCCCGCCGGTGAGCGAGTAACGCAGCGCGTTGCGGAACATATCCTTGAAGGCCAGGTAGGACAGTTCGAAGTCGATGCTCCCGCCGACGCTGAAGTTACCGTGGCGCACGAACGGAATCTGGCCGTCGGAGCGGCGCTCCTCGCTGATCAGCGCGCCCTTCGCGGGGTTCAATCCGTTGGAGATCCCGCGCAGGAAGAATCCCGTCGAGCCGCCTGCCCCGTAGCTCGCTTCGATTCCGTAGACAAGGTCGAATTGACTTGCGTTCGCGATCGCCATCGATTGCCGCCTCCTTGTGGTTCCGCTCCCCTCCCCGTTCGCGGAAAAGGGCCGCGGGTTAGGTCAAGCGGTGAAGTAATAGAACGGGCAGCGCAGTCCGCGCGCCAGGAACCCATCGTCCGCCGTGGCCTGCACCGGTTGCGGCGTCTTGAAGATCACCGGCTGTCCTGCCGCGGTCACGGTTTGGTTGCGCGAAAACAGCGCCCGCACATCGTCCACCAGGCCTTCCAGCTCATCGGTGCCGGGTTGACCATTCCCCCCGGCGCGCGCCCAAGCGATGGCCTGCAGGTGCCCGTCGATGCGGTTCAGCGCCGTGCCCAGTGCGCGCGGGCGCTCGGCGTCGAAAATCACGTCCACCTCCAAGCCCAGGTTCGCGCCGGCCACCAGCGCCGGAACGCCCGGCCAGGAAATCGGAATGCCGGGCACGTTGTCGTTCACTCGCGTTAGCAGCGCCGCGCGGATGTTCGTGCGTTCGTCGGCCATGGCACGCCTCGCTCAAGCCACGTACACGCATTCGCAGATCGTCCGCTGCGGCCGCGGATCGACCGTCTCGATCAGGTAGTTCTTGGAGCGGCACACGATCAACTGCTGCACCGAGAGCGCGATGCCGGGGCTGAAGCTGAAGCGCACCCGCGCCGGGCTGCCCTCGGTGGCCAGCGCGCTCAGGCGCGTGGCTCCAATGCCCTCGATCTTCGCCCAGTACTGCGTGCTCCCGCTCCACGCCGCGCCGTCCTTCGTCACCGTGCGCGTCTGCAGCGTGATACGCTCGGTTTTCTCGCTGGCGCGCAGCGGCCGGTCGAGCGGATTGTCGTAGGCCACGGAACCTCACCCCGCCCGGCTTCGCCGGGCACCCCTCTCCCCAAGGGGAGTGTGAATGCGGCGCACCGTGCCTTTCTCGTCCACCTCGTACACTCGGGAGCCGATCCGCACGCGCTTGCCCATGTGGAAATTGAGCGAGCCGCGCGGGAAAGTCGGCTTCCGCGGCGGACGGATTTCCAGATTGGCCGCCGTCACCGTGACCGTTGCTGCTTTTGTGGTGTCCATTCAATCTTTCCGCGCGCCGCGGCTCTTCGGCGCGAAAGGTTCAGCCGCGCCCTTGCTGTCCGCGACGGAACGAACCTCGATCGCGGTGGGGCGCAATATCCCGCCGCCGCGGCCCAGGGCTAGCGCCTCGCCCGCCTGCATCAGCTTGTGCGCGACGGCAGGGAGCAGGTCGATTTCCGTGCCGCGCTCCAGCCGCGAGCGCTTCTCCGGCCGCGCCGGGTTGAGCGCGATCTCGGTGGCTTCCACCATGATTTTGACCCGCATCGCACAATCTCCAAGTGTTCCCCTCTCCGTTTGCGGAGAAGGGCCGGGGGTGAGTCCTAGCGGTAGCCGTGCACGCGGTATGGCAGCGCCAGGTCTTCGGCGGCGATCAGCGCGCGGGACGGCGAGCCGCCCAACACCGAGATTTCCCGCTGCCCGCTTAGTTCCGCGAACACGAGCGCCATGGCGTCTCGCAAGTTGGCTGGTACCTCGCCCAGGAAATTCGGCGTGGTGCCAGCAGCGGTGATATTGATCGCCGCGCCGCCCGCCGTGGCCGCGAGCTTGAGCGAGGCGGCCGCCACCACGTCCCGCGCGTAGTACGTTCCCGCGCTCAATCCGGTGGGAATCGTTCCGCCGCTGGTCCAGAGCGGCACCGCGTCGCCGTCCGCGAACCAGTGCCCCGTGGCCGTGAGCACGTCCGTGTCCGCATCCGCGCTGAAGGGCACCGCGTGCCCGGCCCGGTAACGCAGCCGCACGGCGTTACGCTGATCATAGGTGTTGGGCCAGGTGACGTTGCGCGCGGGCAGGATCAAGCCCGGCTCCTCGGCCTCGAATACGTCGTACTGATCGGCGGCCAGTGTCTGCAGGGTCCCCTCCGCATCCAGGTACGTGATCGAGACGACGGCGCGCAGCGGCGTGCGCAGCGCCTGGAAGAAGCGCGGGAAGCCGTCGAAGCGCTCCTCGATCGTTTGCAGCACCAGCGCGCGCCATGTGACGGATTCCGCCCATTCACGCGCGGTGGTGCAGCGCCGGGCGCTGCCGTTGTCGGTCACGTCGAGACGCGCGTGGTATTCCGCCTCGGTGACGGACAGCGGCTCCGCCGTGGGCGGAATGATGACCTGAAAGGACATGCCTCGACCTAACCCATACGGCTGCGGGGAAGTGCCCCTATTTGCGCTTGCCGAAGACCGAGCCCTTGTTGGCTTGCGCCTTCACGGGCTGCGCGGCCTTGGGCGCTTCGGGCGCGGGAGCACTGGCCGCCGCGGCCGGTTGGGGCTGCGCCGCCGGCGCGGGATCTGTGGCGGCAACCGTGCCCGGAACGGCGCGGGCCTTGGCCGCGAGCGCCTGGGCTTGTTTGCTTTCCTCGGACTTCATCCGCTCGAAGGCCGATATCTCGGCCTCGGGCAGAGGCTTGGCGGAATCTGAATCGAATAGCGTGTACTCCGCCGCCGTGGCTTCGCGCGCGAAGCCGGTGGCGGTCAGATTCTGGCCTTCGGTACCGGGAACCTGGCGCAGCTTCCCGGCCAAGTTCCCGCTCAGGATGCGAACCCACATGGTTTGCGCTCCGGGTTAAACGTCGTTCACCGAAGGCGTGCCGATCACGCCGCCAGACTCGGGCGCGACCTCGATGTATTCGCACTGGTAGAGCGCGCAGCCATCGGCCACGATCGCGGCGGCCACGGTGGCCAGGTCTCCGAAGACGAGGCCGGGGCCGAGGATGCCGGTCGTGCCCGTGAGCAGCTCGATGCCCGGCTCGGCGTCGGTCTGCAACCTGAAGTTCTCGATGTGAATGTTCGTGCTCAGCGTCGTGTCGCCGTTGATCGGGGCCACCAGCCCCGCGCCGGCCATCACAATGTCGATATTCCGCATCGTGACATCGTCGCTGGCGCCCGTGAGGCTGATTCCCGAGACCGTGCCAGCGGCGCCGGCGAGCTGGCGGTACTTGTAATTCTCGATCAGGCCGTGTCCGCTACCGGCCTTGATGTCGATGCCTTTGGCGAACTCGTCCACGTCCACGCCGTCTTCGCCGGGCAGGACTTCGATATCGCGCAGCACCCAGCCGGTGGAGCCCGCTTCCAGGTCGATGGCGACCAGCACGGCGGTCACCGACGGCCGGAGCTGGACGTTCTCGACCGAGCAGTTGTCCGCGCCGATGTCGATGGTGGCGTTGGCGTGGTCGTAATCGAAGATCGGGCGGTTGCCGCCCTCGCCGCAGCCGATGACGTGGAGCCCCGCGATGTCCAGGTCGAATATCTGCGCGTCGGCCGCGCCCTCGTTGTGTCCGGCCAGCACGATGATCACATCGTCCTGGCCCGCCGTTGGGCCGTTGTTGATCGCGTACTCTACCGTTGCATACGGCGCGCTGGGGTTGCGCCCGTACCCGGAGGCGTTGGTGCCCGTTCCTGAGTGCACGAAGTACTTGTTGCCCGAATGCTTGTTCGCGCGCGGGCAGAAATCCGACACGGCGAACATCCCGCCGGATTGCTCCTGCGCGAACAGCGTGCTCACTTGTGACAGCGCCATGGCCTGCGCCTCCGGTCAGATCGGTTGCCGATTCAATTTGCCTGGGAGAAAGCTGGGCGCGGATCGCCGCGCCCTATCATCCGTCAGCGCGGCGCTAGTCCGCGTTGATGTAGACTTTCGAGGCCGAGACCGCGGCTTCGCTGCGCTGCGGGTAGGCCTCTTCCATCTCGAAGACCCAATGACACGCGATCAGATCCACGCCGGTGTTCCCGGTCTCCGCGCCGTAGAACCGCACGTGGTTGAAGCCGTTCGCGATATCAAGGTCCGACGGCTTCACATCGAAGCGGATGCAGTCGCCATCCGCATCGATCGGCGTGTCCGTGTCGTAGTCCCCGGTCGCGCTGGAGGCGGTGAGATCCTTGATGCCGGCGCCAGCCGAGCTGGTGGCCTGCTGGATCTTGGCGGTGTCCAGGTCGTCCCCGGCGTCCCAGGCGGAGAGCCTCACAATGCACCAGGCGCGCTTGACGCCGATCATGCTTTGCCACTGGACGGTGTCGTCGCTCCCCGCCGTGTTCGTCCCGCCGATGTCCGTTTCCTTGAACTGCCGCACTTCTTTCAATCGTTCGCTTAGCAAGCTGCTCATGGCCTTCTCCAGATGGTATTCTTGTTCCGTCGATTCGGAGTTCCGGTGTTTACTCGTTACCGCCGCCGGGGCTACCCGGCGGCGCGGCTCCCATCGGGCGCGGCCTAGCGCGCGGCCAGGGTGATGTATGGCGACATCGTCGGGTTGCTGTTCGCCGGCGTGAACACCTTGCGGAAGCGCGGCTTCCCGTTGATGCGCCAGGTGAAGCGGAAGGTCATCTCATCGTAGATGAACCGCACGTGCATCGATTCCGCCGCGACGATCCCGCCTTTTTCCGCGACCAGGTAGCTGGCGAAGTCGATGTAATTGAAATCGCCGAGCGTGCCGAGCGCGGAACAATGCTCGGTCGGAATCACCGGGCGGCCGAAGAGCAGATCGAACGGCTCATCGCGCAGTCCGTTGGCGGGCATCCAAATCGCAATGCCGCCGACGCCGACGACCAGGCTCATTTGCATGAGTTGGACTTCGGCGGCGGGGCTGACCAGCCAGATCGCGCTCTTGCGCATGTTGACGGGCATGCGCGCGCGCATGTTCATCGCGTTTTTCCCCACGATCGTGGCGGCGGCCTGGCCGGATTCGGCGGATACCGAGATCAATGCCGGATTCGTTGCGCTGGAGAGAACGCCCTGCATCTGTCCGCCGCCCGCGCCGCGCAGGAATTCCGCGTCGAGCGTGAACCCGAATCCCGCGCCGATCGCCGGCATCAGGTACGATTGCAGGGCCGTCCAGTCCTGCATCAGTTCGTCGGTGGTGTAGACGAGTGCCATCAACTTCTGGAGCGTGATTTCCAGCGCTTCCTGCGCGGGCTTGACCGCCGTCACCGTGGCCGCCTCGGCCGCGCGGTAGGCACGCAGGCCACCCATCACCACCGCGCCGCTGTGATCTGAATCGTCGAAGTACGGCAATTTCACCGCGTTGAAGCCGTCGCCGATCGCGATCTTCCGGACATGGGGATAGATGATCGACTCGCCTTGCGCCGCTTGCATCAGGTCGTTGCGGATTTCCGTGTTCACGTTGAACCCGCCGTCGGCGCCGGTGCCCTCGCCCATGCCGGACGCGGCGGCTTCGGGAGCCAAGCGCGGATCGATGCGGAAATTCGGATTGTCGCGCGCGGCGAATGCCACGGCGGCGAAGAACTCTCCAGCGTTCGCCCAGGGCTTGTCGGCCCGCAGATCGCGCATGCCCGAGCTGCGCGCGCGGTTGTAGTCTTCCAGGCTCTGCGTGGCGCCGGGACCGCCGTCGTTCGCGGCCCCGCCGCGGCCGGCGCGAATCAGATCCTGCTGGCGGTCGTACTCGGCCAGCGCCGCGTTGACCTGCGCCATTTCGCAGGCCGTATCGCCGTTTTCCTTCCCGATGATCGCGGTGAGCCGCGCGGCCTGTTCGGGCGTGCGCGCGGACGGGTCGATGGCCAGCAGCGTGTCGGATTCGGCTTGCAGCGCCTGGAGCTTCTTCAGCAGCTCTTTGTACCGGGGGTGCATCGTGTTCCCTCGCATGGTGGTGACGCGGGCACAAAACGCAAAAGCGGATGCCCCGCGTCAAGCGTTATCGCTTGACCGGCACATCCGCTTCGATCTGCTCTGGACCGGAGGGACGGGCGTCACGCCCGGCGCGCCCTCAAGCCGCCTGCTCTGGGCGGCCGCCACGCGGGCATCTGGCTGATTTTCAATCTCTGAATACCAGAGAGAATTCTGGACGTCAACAACAAATGCACCTATCTGAGTCACCCCCTCCCGGCGTAGCGGGCGGTCAGTGCGCGCTGGCGCTCGCGTTCCATATCGGCGGCCGCTGGCGCCGTTGCTGGACCGCTGAGTGTTGAAGGCGACTGGCCGGATTCCGCCAGTTCCGCCGCCGGGAGATCGGCTGGCCAATCGGCCAGCAGTGCCTGGGCCGAGACGCCCTTACGCTTGCGGCCGGCGAGCAGGGCGATCACGGAGTCCAGCGTGCCCACGGCATCGGCCATGCCCGCGGCCACGGTCTCCTTCGCGAGCAGCACGTCGCCGCCGCCGAAATCGCCGCGCACCTTGGCGGCGCTGACGCCGCGCCCCTTCGCCACGGCCTGGACGAATTGTTCCGTAAAAGCATCAACGATTTGCTGCCAGCGCGCGGCGGTGTCCGCATCAAGTGGCTCGAACTGATTGCCGCGGTACTTGCCCTTCGGGCTGCGCACCACGGTGACCTTCACCCCCTCCGCCTCCAGCGCCTTGGAAAATTCGGTGTGCACCATCACCGTGCCGATCGAGCCGGTGAAGGAATCGGGCGCCGCGACCACCTTGCCCGCCTGCGAGCTCAGGTAATAGGCCGCGCTGGCGTTGAGCGGGTTGGAGATCGCGACGACCGGCTTCACGCCGCGCAGGGCGCGGATCAGCTCGGCCGTTTCCGCCAGCCCGGTGACTTCGCCGCCGGGCGAATCCACGTCCAGCACGACGGCGCTGACCGACTCGTCAGCCATCACCGTGCGGTAGCGCGCGCGGAAGGTGTCGAGCGCGGTCCATCCCAAATAGCGGGAGAAGATGTTCGCGCGCGGGATGACCGGGCCATGCAGCGCCAGCACGGCGATGCCGCCGGAGATCCCGCCCGAGCCCTCCCCCGGCCCATCCCCGTTCGCGGGGAGTGGAAGCGCGGCCTTGGCCGCGGCCCATTGTTCGATCACGTCCTGCCGGTTCTCGGGCAGCGCCCAGAGCGTGCCAGGCAGGAAGTGGAGACGGGGGATCTTAATCATCGTGGTTCTCCTCGATCAGTGCCAGCAGGGCGGGTTCGGCGCTTTGGGCGAACGTTTCCAGCGCCGCGGCTCCGGATTCGGCGGCGGCTCGCAGGTTCGCCTCACAATACATCGCCGCCGCCACGGGTCCGATGTGCAGCGCGGCGCAGAGGTGATCGGCGTGCTTCGCGTAGAAGCCGGCGGCGGCGGCGCGGAACCCGCCGTGATCGTTGCCGTGCGCGCGCAGTACCTTGGATATTCCTTCGATTTCCACGCGAACCGCCTTGCGCACCGCGCGCGCCGTGATGTGGTCCTTGCGCTCGGTGGAGCGCGCCGCGGCGCGGTTTTCGGGTTCCATCTCGTCGTTATCCTTCTCCCGGCCCCGCCGGCCGGGCGGCGGGAGCGGCCCACCTCGCGAGCTTGACGCGGCGGGCGCGGTCTTTTCGCCGGCGGGGCGCATGTTTTGCGGCTCGAGAAACGTATCGAGCCCATCCTCGCGGTTGAGGTTTTCGCGTTCCCGAGCTTCGTTGCGGCTGAGCCAGCCCGATTGAATCCCCTGCTGATAGGCCGAGAAGCGCGAGGCGGTGTCGCCGCGCAGCAGGGCATCGGGCAGGAATTCGGCGAACAGGTCTTCGTCGAGGATCAGGTCCCGCAGCACGGCCTGCTGGATGCGCACGAATAGAGGCATCAGGGTGAGCGTGACGAACTCGATGTGCTGCTGCTCGATGTTCGAGAACGTGGCGCGCTCGAGGTCGCCGATCAGGTGCGGCTGGATGCCGTAGACGCGTGCGATATCGCGCAGTTGGAAGCTGCGCAGATCCATCAGCTGCACGTCGCGGTTGCCGACCTTGAGCTGCTCGATTTTTTCCACCCCGCTGAGCACGAGCGGCTTGTGGCGGTTCGCGCCGCTCTGCTGGCGGATCAGCGCCTCGCGGAATTCGTCTTTCGCTTCCTTGGTTTTGTGGGCGTTGGAGTTTGTCAAAATCGCGATGGGCGAGCTGGCGTCGTTGTCGAAGTAGCGCTGGCCGTAATCTTCGGCGGTGATGGCCATCTGAATCGCGCGGGCCGCCGCGGCGAGCGGCGAGAGCGGATGCACGCCGTCCTCGGACATGTACGGAATCCAGAGCACCTCGTCCTGCGTGAAGCGGAGCTCCGCACCGGAACGTTCGCGGTACATGAAGGTCAGCGCACGGTTGTCCTCCTGGCGGATATTGACGCGATCGGGATGGAGCGGGATCAATTCGGCCACCTCGCCGCGCGCCGTGCCCGGGCGCTTCCAGGCGATGTGCGCACCCCGCGTGGCGAGATGTTGAATCGCCATTTCCCAATATTGAAACGCCGTCTGCCAGCGGTTGGGGCGGTCGTGCAGCAGCGAGTACAGCCAATGCTCGCTCGCGCGCGCGCGCCCGCCATCCGCGAGGCGCCGGTACGTGATCAACGGGGTCATCGCCACCGAGCTCGCCCAGACGCGCACGCAGGCGTAGACCGCCGAGTATTGCATCGCGCGCAGGGGCGCGACCGCGCCGCCCATGCCGACCGGGACGTACCAGAAATCTTCCGCCGGGCCGGGCGGCTTCGCTGGGTCGCTGGCGCGCGGCGCGGGCAGGAACACCGATTCGAACAGGCTCATTCGCTCCTCCGTGAGCGGAGCAGATCGGGCAGTTCGAAGGCGAAGATGGTCACGTACACCAGCGCCCCGACAACCCAGAACGAAGGGCGTCCACTTTCGACACCGTACCAGATCGAGGTCAAAGCCGCCAGCGCCGCGGCGGAGCGCGCATCGAGCAGGGTGCCGAGCGCGCGCGGCACGGCCATGATCCATCGTTTCATCAGGCGCGCCCTCCTTGGCGCGGACAATTGAACCTCACCCGGCTTCGAGCGCCACTCTCCGCCTATCAGTATTCGAGCACCGATGGCTCGGGTTCGGCTTGGGTAGTCATGGCAAGGCTGCGGGCCATGATGCTCATTACGGCCGCGTCTATTTTTTGTGGCGAGCCGCGCCGCTCCTTGCGCGGGAAGACATTCTCGTTGTGGTCCTCATTCGCGTGGACGTTCGCGTAGCTCCAGCGCACGAGGTGATTGCCCGGGTGGTGATACTTCCCGTCGAGCATGAGAGCCAGCAGCTCCTTCATGGGCGGCGATAGCTGCTTGGCGTTTTGCGGCACCGCGATCGCGGGGAATCCCTCGTCGCTCATGCGCTGCATGGTCTGCGGACTCCAGGGGTCGAACGCCATCCAATGGGGGTTGAAGCGTTTCGCCGCCGCACGAAGATCGTCTTCCAGGCGGGTAAAGTCGAGCGTGTCACCTTCCGTGAGCGTGAGCTCCTTCCGGCGTTCCCAATCCAGCATGTTGGCCTGAAACTGGCTCATGCGGCCCCCCGTGTCGATGAGGCCCTTGGGCAGGTAGAGCCGGTGAAAGTCGGCCACGTGGCCTCCGCCGAGATCGAATTGGAGATTGAATCCGGCGATGTCGAAGCGGGCGGCAAGATCCACGGCCATCCAGCAGGGCTTGCCCTCCATCGCGTCCAGCGTAAGCGCGGGGTCCGCGCCGGTGTCGAATTTTGCCATGTCGAAAAACGGGGTGCCCGCGCCGACCCAGAGGCAGAGGCGCTTTGTCTTGAAGTCGGCGAGCTTTTGCGCACTCGATCTGGCCAGCCTTGCGTCGTGCTCGATCGTGTCGATGGCGATAGAAACGCCGAGGTTCGGGTTGGCCTTCCGCCAGGTCGCGGGATCCTGCCAGTCGTCTTCCTCGTCGGCGCCGAAGACGATTCCAAAATAGCGCTCATCCGCGAAGAACTGCTCATCGTCGCGCCAGCCGTCGAGGATGCGCTGAACATACATGCGTTGCTCGAAGCAGACGCCGTCCACGTTCGAGCCCGCCGTGGTGATCGATCCCATGAGCGGCTGCGGCCGGGCGCCCATCGCGTCGGCGAACACGTTCCACATCTCCGGCGTGCGGTGCGTGTGCAGCTCGTCCATGCAGGCGAAGTTCGGGTCGAGGCCTTCCTGCGACAGCGCGTCGGAGTGCACCGGCCGGAAGATCGAGCCATCGGCCAGGGAAAGCGCGAGCGAGCGGTGTGGCCCGACGCGGCGGTTGAGCACGCGGCTGAGTGGTAGCATCTGCTTGGCGGCCTTCCAGACGAGCGATGCCTGTGTGTAGGTGCGCGCCGCGGAATAGCATTCCGCGCCCTCGACGCCATCGGTGAGGAAACAGTACAGCGCGATGCACGCCAGCAGGAACGACTTGCCGTTTTTGCGCGGCACCTCGAGATAGAAGATGCGGAAGCGCCGGGCATGGCTGCGCGAATCAGCCCAGCCGAACAGCGAGCAGACCACGAAGATTTGCCAAGGCTCCAGGCGCACGCGCTCGCCGCGGTGCGTGAGCAGGCCGGTCTTGACGTGCCGGCAGCAGGTCTGGATGAACTCGACCGCGTGCCGTGCCTTGGCCTGGTTGAAATACCAAGGGCCATGACCGGCCTTGGCGCGCGAATGCGGGGCGAACCGCCCATCGGCATGCTCGCCCCAGCGCTTAAGATCGCGCAGGTGCCGCTCGCAAGCGAGGCGGTGCCACTTGTTCGCGAGAATCTTCCCGTCACGCACCTGGCGCGCGTAGTCATGGCATACCTGGATCGGTTCCACACGTCAGGCGCGGCCTCCATTCAGGACTTCCGGGTGCCACGGCCGCGATGCTTCTTCTTCGTCGCGCTGGTCGGGGTCCTTGCCGTCCGCGATGATCTGCCCGCGCGAGCCCGGCGTGCAACCGAACAGCTGGAGCCAGAGCCGCAGCTCTTTGAGAATGGCCAAACGCGCGCGGAGCGCGGCGTTCACTTGCTCGGACGACTCGCCCGTCTGCGTGGGTGCTATCTCCTCGAAGCCCTCGAACCACCGCGAGGCGTAGCCTTCCTGTACCGCCATCAGCGTCAGCGCGAAGCTGTCGGTGGGCTTGAGCGCGCCCGTGGGGAAGATCTGCTCGACGCGCGCATCCCATGCACGCGATGCATGCTTTCCCAACTCCAGGACGGGGAGCGGGAAGCCCTCCGCGATCTTCGGCGCGCGGCGGTTCAGCTTGCGCTTCCCCGGATTCCCGGTCGCCCTCTTCTCTTCAAGCGACTTCGGCTTTCTTCCTCGTTTCACAATCTCCTCACGAGTTCAGATTTAACACCTCCGCGCGCGCTGGCCGGATTCCCATTCTATCCAGAATTTCCTAATTCGCGGGACCACTCACGTGCTTGGGGCAACGGTCACCGGGCGGTCGGCTTGGCTATTTCGCCCCCATATCCCCTCGCGCGTGCTTCGGCTGCGGTTTTGAAAGCATGGCATGCATCGCAGATCGGTTGCAGGTTCTCATCCATGTCGCTCCCGCCGTCCTCTTTAGCTCGTATGTGGTCCGTCTGAGTGGCTATCGTGATTCGCCCCGCCGCCCGGCACGGCCTACAGAGCGGCTCGCGTCGCGCCCCGTGCGGGGCGCGTGGATTGAAACCCCGACATCGCGGTGGACGGGCAGCTCGGCCCAGGTCGCGCCCCGTGCGGGGCGCGTGGATTGAAACATTGATAGTACAAATGGGGATTTGCGCGCGTACGA
>Ga0326597_10004359_pt1 | contig 19938 bp, 21 predicted proteins | sample RVTome_12_FD_203789 | JGI IMG/M metagenome (GOLD analysis project Ga0326597, IMG submission 203789) | Soil microbial communities from uranium-contaminated site in the Upper Colorado River Basin, Wyoming, United States - RVT100D185 | ecosystem: Environmental > Terrestrial > Soil > Contaminated >...
CGCGAAAGCCGAGTGCGGCGCGCATCCTGCCGCCCGCCCCGGGGTCGTGCGCACCGCTGAACGCGTCGGTATCCACGCCGTTGTAGATCACTTCGTTCCTTCGCGCGAACACGCCGCGCCGCCGCCAGTACCGGCTCTGGCTCGCGCAGACGAAGACCGCGCAGTCGGCGCCCCAGAACAAAGGCCGGTACGCCGCCATCTGCAGTTGCTCTTTCAGCCCGAGGAGGCGGGTTGAATGGAAAGTGACGACCAGGGGCACGCGCCGGCGCGACAGGCGCATGGCCAGCGCGGCATACATCAGCGCGTAAGAATTGGCCGCGACGATCGCCGATGGCTCGATGTGCGACAGATGGCGCGCGAACCGGCGCAGCGCCCCGAGGTCGAGGTAGCGCGCCGCGTCGAGGCACTGCACGGTGGCGCCGCCGCGCAGCCGCAAGCGTTCCAGCTGGCCGGCGCCGCTCTTGACGTAGACCGCGTGGCACTCGTGCCGGCGCTCGGACAGGCGGTTCATCAGCGCGATCGCATGGCGCTCGGCGCCGCCGTGGGCGAGCGAGCCGGTGACGAACATCGCGCGCGTCATGGCGCTCGCTCAGCCGCCCGGGCGCGGGCTGCGCACGGTGGCGAGCCAGATGCGGCCCAGCCCGGACCAGGCGGCGAGCGCAACATAGGCCGACGCCAGGGTCGCCGCGCCGGCCAGCAAGCGCGTCAGCAACCCGCCGTCGGGGAGGAACCGCGTTGCCATGCCCCAGGCGAGAAGGGCCGCGACGGCGGCGAACGCGAGGAGCATCGCGATCGTTCGCCAGTTCTGCAGTCGCCGGATCGGGACGCCCGTGCGCACCGAGATGCGCCGCAAGGTGACGATGCGGTCCAGGTAGATCACGATCACGCTGCCCATCGCGGCGCCCGTGAGGCCGATCTGCAGGGCCGCGTACCAGTTGATCGCGACGGAAAGGACCAGGGCGGCCGCGTTCACCGCCATCACGAAAACGGCCTGGCGCAGCAGCATCGTGATGTTCGACAGCTCGACGGCGAGCACCACGATGCCGACGATGTAGACGCGCATCACCGCGGCGGCATCCAGGTAGGCAGCGGTGTAGACCAGCGTCACCAGCTCTTCGGCAAAGACGAAGACGAAGGCGAACAGCGGAAAGGCGAGCGCGCCGACCATGAGGTTGCCGCGGCTGTTGAGCGCGAGCATGCCGGCGACGTCGCCCGTGGCCTCACGGTGGCTCATGGTCGGCAGGAAGGCGAAGTTGACCGACTGGCGGCACAGGTGCATCAGCGCCCCGAGCACCGCGGCGATCGAGAACGACGCGAACAGGCCCAGCGGAAAGAGCGCCGCCACCACCCATTGATCGGCCTGCATGCGCAATCCGAACAGCGCCCCCGCCGCGCCGAGCGGCGCGGCATAGCGCATCTGATCCATGAATGTGCGCCATCGCAGCACCGGAGCGCGCAGGCCGTGAAACCTGGCGACGTAGGCGAGCGCCAATGCCAGCTTGAACGCCACGAACACGAGCAGGACCACGAGCACCGGTCCCAGCTCGCGCGTCAGGACGGCGGCCGCCGACAGCGATACGGCACGCAGCGCGGCAAGACCGACCGTCGCCTTGGCCTGCCATCTCACCCGCTCCTCGGCCGCGGGCAGCAGATCGAGCAGCGAAGACACGACCCACAGCAGGATGAACGCGGGCACGACCAGCTCATGCCGCGCCAGCTGGCGCAGATTCGCGGGCAGCCAGGGATTCCAGGCGCTCACCGCCCACGCCGAGAGCAGGCCGGCAGCCCCGAGAAACACCAGCGTCTGGTTGATGTGCAGGCGTTTTGCCGCGGCGTCCGAGCGCGGCAGGAAGTAGTACAGGCTGTGCGGCATGGCCATGGCCGCGATGGCGAGGACCGTCCCGGCCATCAGCCACAGCAGCCGGTACTCGCCGAACGCCTCGGCGTCGAGGTAGCGCACCAGCACCACCGGCAGGAGGAACTGGAGGCCGAAATCGACGACGTTGGCGGCGCCCAGCGTCAGGGCGCGCCGGCCGAGCCGCGGCGCGGCCGGCGCGGCCGGCCCCGCTGCCGCGGGCGTCGCCAGCAGCGTCATTGCGCCTGCCGCTTGTTCAACTGTCCGTACATCATCCCGATCGCAAGCCACAGCAGCGCCTGCTCCGGCCGCGGGGTGAGACTGCCGTCAGTGATATTGGAGGCCAGCAGGGCGAGCAACCCGGCGGCGGCTCCCTGAAAGAGGCCCCGCAAGGTGGGACTCAGGTCCGCATCGAGGCGCAAGGTCCTGAATCCCCGCCAGACGTGGATGAAATAGGCGCACAGCAGCGCGAGCCCGAGCACCCCCATGTCGAGCAACGCCTGGAGGTATGCATTGTGGGGGTGCGTGACCTGCAGGACGTTCGCCCCCCCGCCCTCGCGCATGGGCGCGGACCACATGATCGAGCCGAGGCCGCTGCCATAGATCGGGCTGCGCATGACCTCGGGCAGGAGCGGCAGCCACAGGCCCTCGAGGCGTCCGGCGCTGATCGCGTTCAGCCCCTCGCCGGCGCCGCTCAGCGCGCGCTCGTAGAGCGCAGCGGGCAGCGCAAACAGCGCGATCGAGACGATCACCCCGAAAAGGACCAGCGTCCTCGCGCTGCGGCGCCAGGCGAGGAACAGCAGGTTGACCACGATGAAGCCGACGAAGGCGCCGCGCGAGAACGTCAGCACCAGCGCCGCGATCACCAGCCCGATCGAGGCCAGCAGCGCGAGCCTCGACCCGGCTTGCGGCGTTTCGCTCCAGCTGAAAAGCAGCAGCGCATAGGCGACCGCGAATACTCTCCCCAGATCGTTGGCGTGCAGGCCGAGCGCCGACAGGAACTCGCGCGATTCGCTGCTCGCGAGCCGGCCGAGCCCGATTCCGGACTGCAGGACGAACACGATCACGAGCAGGCCGATGGTCCAGATCGAGATCACCATCGGCACGAGAAAGCGCTCCGGCGCGCTCGAGCGCGACACGGCCGCGCCGACCAGCAGCGCGAACACCACCATCAGCATCGGCTTGATCACCATGTCGCGGGCGTAGCCGGCGGCATCGACAAAATCGACCATCTCGTGGGCGTAGAACGCGGGGCCGATCTCGGCGACATGCTGGGAGCCGAGCATCCCGGCGGCGACGATCGGCACGATATACAGCCACAGCAGCGGGCGCGGCAGGAACCGGCGCAGGCTCCCGCCGGACAGCCCGTGCAGCAGGCAGGAGCCGAGCGTGCCGGCGAGCAGCAGATTGAACGGGTTCAGGCCCGTGACGCCGAGCATCGCATGCGGAAACACGGCGCTCGTCGAAAGCGGCATCAGCACGATCAGCAGCACCACCCCGATGCGGAAATCGAACAGGATGAACGCGCACCCGATCAACGCGATGCACAGGTACAGGGCGTTCAGGCCGGCCACCGCGACGCCGCCTCCCGACAGCGCCGCAAGCAGCACGATGCCCGCCAGGGTGGCGGCCTTGTACTGGGGCAGCCCGGGAAAGTCGGAGCGCTCCAGAGCCCGGGGCATGGCGCTCAGCCCGGCTCACTCAGATGGCATTGATCACGGTGCCGACGACGCGGGTGCCCGTATCGGTCAAGGCCCGGATCGTGCTGGCAGTCGCGGCGACGCCGGTGTGGTCCTTTCGTGCCAGCACGATCGCGCTGCCGGCGCGAAAGGCGAGGCTCTGCGCGTCCGCGAAGCGTCCGGCCGGCGGCGTATCGAACAGGATGACGTCGAACGCGTTGCGCAGATCTTCCAGCAGAGCGGTCAGGGCCGGGCGCAGCAGCAGCTCCTGCGGATTGGGCGGGCACGCGCCGGCCGGCAGCAGCGACAGCGTGCCGAACTGCGCCAGCGGCACCACGGCGCCGCCGTCGGCGCGGCCCGAAAGCACCGCGGACAGGCCGACCCGGTCGGGCACGTTGAAGATCCGGTGCTGGCGCGGCTTGCGCAGGTCGGCGTCGATCAGCAGCGTGCGCTGACCCAGCTGCGAAAACACGACGGCCAGGTTGGCGGCGAGGTAGCTGCGGCCTTCGCCCGCCCCCGGGCTGACGACGGCCAGCATCCGGTGGCGCACCCGGGCATTGGCCCAGCGGATCAGCAATTGCGTGCGCAAGGCCCGCAGCTCTTCGGCGCGCGGGTGAAACGGCTCATAGGCACCGACGAGCTCGCTGCTGACGCCGCCGCTGCCGGGCGGCAGGTGCACGAGCCCGTACTGCTTGGCGATCGCGCCGCGCAGGTCGTCGATCGTGATCAGGCGCAGGCGCAGCGCCGCCTCGCCGAACCTGACGCCGCGTTCGCGCTGCACTTCGAGGATGCGCTCGATGTCGGCGGAGGCGATCTTGCCGCCGTCGGCTAGGATGTTGCCCAGCCGGCCGTCCTGACGCGCGACGAGGCGTCCGGAGACCTCCGTCGAGGGCACGTTCTCGAGGGCGCTCATCGGCGATCCTCAGCCGGGACTCGGCAAGGCATGCGGGTGCCTGCCTGCGCGGCCGAGCAGCCTGCGCGCCGGCTTCCACGGCTTCAACTCCCCCAGCAGCGGCACGTTCCACGCGTTCTCGAGGTCGTCCAGCGAGCGCACCCGCCGGTCGAACATCTCCAGCAGCATCACCATGCCGATGCCGAGCATGACGCCCACCACCACCGCCAGGGCGAAATTGAGCAGAAGTTTCGGGCTGGCGGGCACGCTCGGCGCCAGGGCCGGATTGAGCACCGTGACATTGGTCTGGTTCGCGCGGCTGTCCACCAGGCTGGCGACGGAGCGCTGCAGGGCGATGTCGTAGGCGCGCTCCGCCGATTCCACGTTGCGCTTGAGGATCGTGAACTCATTGCGATTCTGCTTGAGGCCCAGCATGCGCGAGCGCTGCGCCGCCAGCGCTTTCACGGCCTCCGCCTCGCGCTGGCGGCTCTGGCGCGCGGAGCTCTCGATGCCCGAGACCACTTTGCGCATTTCAATCGTGAGCTTCTGGCGCAGGCTGCGGTTCTCCGAGGCCTGCCGCTGGTATTGCGGATGATTGGGTCCGTACTGAGTCGAGAGCTCCTGCAGCTGGGCCTCCGCGAGCAGCAAGTCGCCTTTCAGCCTCTGAATGAACGCGTTGTCGAGCACGTCCGGCAGCGCCTCCGGCGAGCCGCCCCGCTCGAGGAACTTGTGCGCCTGCTGCTCCCGGCTCGCCCATTGGGACGTCTGCCCCTGCGCCCGCACCACTTCTTCCGACAGGGCCTGCAAACGGGCATTCTCGACGTCGAGGCGCTCGTCCGCCGAGACGATGTTTTCGCGCTGGTGCAGCCGGGTCAGCCCGGCCTGGGCCTGCTCGAGATTGGCGCGCAGGCCTTTCACCTGTTCGTCGAACCAGACGGCCGACTCCCGCGCCGGCGCCACGCGCAGCTCGAGCAGCGTGGCGATGTAGGCATGGGCGAAGGCGTTGGCGACCCGCGCCGAGAGCGCGGCGTCGCGCGACGAGTAGCTCGCCTCGATGACGTTGCTCTGCGAGGTCTCCACCTTGAGCTTGCGCAGCGTGGTTTCGACCACGCGATCCTCGAGCGAGGCGCCGCGCAGGCCTTCCTCCTCCAGCCGCGCGCGCGTTTCGGGATCCTGCGCGAGCTTGAGCTCCCGCACCACCTTGCGCGCCACATTCTTGCTGCCGAGGATGTCCTTCTGCGTCTGCATGTAGCTCAGCCGCTCCTGCGGCAGAATGAGCGGGCGCTGCGCATTGCTGAGCGACTGCTCGTCGCGCGCGTCCACCAGGAGCGAAACCGTCGCCTTGTAGGACCTGGGCAGGATCAGGCTGACCGTGGCCGCGGCCAGCACGGTGGCCGCCACGACCAGCAGAAACACGCCGAAGCGCGCGCGCAGCGCAAGGAGGAACTGTTGCAGGCTCATGGCTAGAACAGGCTCTCGCGGACGAACACGATGTCGTCGGCCCGGACCGCGTCGGTGAGCCTGGCCTCGAGCTTCCTGAACTGCCCGTCGGGCTCGCGCCGGTGGATGCCGATGCCGCGCTCGGTGCCGCGTGCGGTCAGTCCGCCGCCCAGCGAAAGCGCCTGCATCACGTTCATGTGCGGCTCCAGCCGGTAGGCGCCGGCGCGCTGCACCTCGCCGTAGATGTAGAACACGGGCGCGCGTTCCACGAAGATGGTGTCGCCGCTATCGATCTCGATGTTGGTGGCCGGGTCGCCGCCGTTGAAGATCGCCGGAACATTGACCTCGCGCCTTTCGGGCTTGCTGCCGCGGCGCTTCAATATCGTCACCGTGTCGGCGCCGGTGGGGCTGATGCCGCCCGCCAGCGTCAGAATGTCGGTGAGGCGCGAGCCGGTGTCCTCCAGCACATAGGTACCCGGCCTGAGGAGCTGTCCGAGCACGTGCACCTGGCGGCTGCGCACCTGGACGATCGCCACCGCCACCTGCGGGTTGACGATGTATCGTCCGCGCTTCAGCTGATCGGCGATCCGGCTTCCCGCCTGCGCCGGCGTGAGCCCGTCCAGGGTGACTTCGCCGATCAGCGGAAACACGATGCGGCCCTTGGGCGAGAGGCGGGTTTCGGTCGTCAGGTCCTGGTTCTGGAACACCGTGATGCGAATGCTGTCGCCCGCGCCAAGCGTTTCTTTCGACTGGCGCGTATCGGTGAGCTGCGGCTGGGCGCCGGCGGGCGCCGCGATCGCGATGGCGGCGAGCAGGAGCCACGCGAGAGTGCGCAATGCGTTGGTCGGCGTGCAGTGGCGCTTCGGCATGTGTTCCATGGCAAACCTCGTTTCCAGGATTCCGGTCGGGCGGGTGCGTTCCATTCGATCCGGGCATCGCGGCACGGACCGGGACGCAATGCAGGGTAGTCCCCTGCGACATCGTTGCGATGATTGCGTGGACGACGCCGAGCCTGATCCAATCGGACCATCCAGACGCCCGGCCTTCGCCCGTGGGCGCGAAGCCGCCCGGCGCCTCCTAGAATGCCAGGCGCGCGCTCAGGCTGACGACGTCGGCATCGTAGTCGGCGGCGGCTGCCGTCGAGGATCGGGTTTCGCGCCGCACGCCCAGACCCAGCCGCACGGCACGGATGGGCTGATAGGCGATGGCCAGGGCCGCCGTGCGCACCCGGTCGCTGCGCGGCGGTACCGTCCCCATGGCCAGGCCGGGATCGCCGAGGTACTCCCGGTCGCTGTAATCCAGCAGGCCCGACACGCTGACCTTCTCGGTCATGCGGTATGCCGGGCGCAGCGCGATGCCCTTCACGAGCACGAAGCCGATGTTGACGCCGGCATTGACCTCGTCGGGCGCGGCGATGTCCCTTTGCGCGGCGGCGACGAGCGTGAGCTTGCCGGTGGGGCGCCACTCGTAATCGGCATGGAAGATCCGGGTCGCGTGATTGCGCTGCGGCAGCTGCACGAAGCTGCGCTCGACCCGGCCGGCGCTCGCGCGCAGCCGCGAGCGGCCGGACAGGGTCCAGTCGAAGACGACGGCGACCCGGTCCTGCCGGTAGGAATTGTCGACCGGGCTGCCGTTCACCAGCTGCGCGTTGGGAAGCTCGCCGTCCTGCCTCTGCAGATCGAGGCCGATCCGGGTCTCGGCCGGCGTGACGTAGAACAGGGCGAGGCCGGCGCCGTCGTTGCGGATGTCGTTCGCCTGCCGCTCCGCAAGCTCGTTTTCCTGCTCGATGCGGCTCACTTCGCCTCGCAGATGCCAGCGCGGTGTCACCCGGTAGGTGGCGTCGAGGACGGTCTTCTGCGTCTCGAGCGGGTTGGGCGTGCCGCTCTGGACCCCGCCTTGAACGTTGGCGAGCGACGCCAGGGCGTGGTCGTTCGTGTACGCCAGCCGTCCGCTGAGATCGCTGCCCACCTGCCATTGCCAGCCGGCGCGCGCATGGCGCTCGGTGAAATCGAGGACGGTGAAGCGGTCGTACCGGTTCGTGCTGAACGACAGGCCGCCCAGGATGCGCTGCCGGCTGAGCGGCATGTCGAGATTCAGGCCGACCGAGGTGGTCTTGACCTTGTCGGCCTTCGAAGGCGCGCCCAGCACGCTCACCGGATCGCTGTCGCCGGAAATGCGGAACACGTTGTCGTCGCGCGTGACGCTGTGCGCAACGAACGCCTCGAGCTTGTCGTCCCAGAGGGCGCGCGCCTCCCTCGCCCAGGACGCGGCGCCGGCGGCGAGGATCAGCAGGACCAGCGCCGGCGGCCCGAATGCCGCGCCGCCGCCGCGCCCGCCGCTATGTTCGCTCGTGGACATGGACCCGTTCCCCCATCACTACACGTTCCGGCCGAAAAAGCAAACGTCAGGACGAGAAAATGCGCGGCCGCGCCACTGCGCAAATGCCGAGGAAACCCGCGAGCAGCAGGGCCCAGAGGCCCGGCTCGGGTATGGCGCCGCTCTCGGGCAGCCGCAGCCATTGTTCCTTGCGCCCGTCGTTTCCGGCCTGCGCCGCACCCGGCAAAGGACGCGGGCCGTCCTGGCGCAAGGCGACGCTTTCGAGACGCTTCGGCATGTCATCGCTATCTTGCATCGCCGCCACCGGCCCGCCGGCGAAGCCGCCGGGTGCGGCGCTGTCCGCAACCCGCAGCACCCGGTAATCCGCGTCGACGGCGGGGGTGCACCAGCCCAACGCGGCGCTGTGCGCGACCGGCGCGGCCAGCGCGGGCGCGCACCCGGTCGCGGCGGCGAGGATCATGCAGAGCAGCGCGGCCGTCGGCGGGTTCATGGCTTCAGGATGCGCAGTTCCATCGCCTTGCCGACCGCCTGCGCGCGATTGACCACGTCGAGCTTGCGCAGTATGCCCTGCACCTGGTTCTTCACCGTCAGCGGGCTTCTATCGAGGATGACGCCGATCTCGCAATTGCTCTTGCCGCGCGACACCCATCCCAGGATCTCCCGCTCGCGCGCCGTGATTATGGCCGGCTCCTCGGCAGGCGTGGCCTCCTTGCCATTCACGCGCCCGTTGACTTCCGCACGCATCCAGGCGGAGTGCAGGAACGGCGTCAGCAGCCGCGCAAGGTACTCGTGCTGCGGGCCGACCGTTCCCGGGGCGCAGGCGAATGCATACAAGTGGGTGGTCCGCCCCTGCGCATCGTGGGCTCCGTGCACGAGGATCTGCGTCGCCCCCACGCGCCCGAGCTCCACGGCGAACGGACCCTTGGCGCACGGCCCGTCGCGCGCATCGGCAATCACGGGGCGGAAGCCGCGTTCCTCCCAGGCCTTGACGAGGGTTCTCACGAACGTCGCGTCGCGCCGGAACATCTCGCCGAACACCGCCTGTTGCGCCACCGTCATCGAGAAGCTGTCGGCCCGCAGGACCGGCGGATCGCCGCTGCGCGAGGCGCAGATCAGGACTTCGTGCGCGAGCAGGCCCTGCAGCAGTCCCTGCGTCCAGCTGAAGAAATGCGCGCGCTGATGCACCCCGAGGGCGGCATCCAGGTTGAGCATCAGGGTTTCGACGTCGACATCGCTCAGGCAGTGCGCGCCCGCATCGGCGTTCGCCGTCTCCCGCGCAAGTTCCGGCGCGTGCTCCGCCTCGAGTCGCGGCAACGCCATCGCCCGGGGGGCGGGTCGTAGCAGTGATTTCACAGAGTCGAGTTGCATGGGAGCCTTGGCGACGCGCAGTGGTGTCGGGATCACGGAGCGTTCCGACGAGCACACAGGCTAGCGCGCGCCGCCGGCGGCGTATGTGCGCTATCGAACCGTGAGGATGCGCCCGTGCCGATAGTCCAATCGGGCTAGCGGAAATTCGCCGCTGCTGCGCCGTGCCTGAGCACGCCCGGGCTTAATGTCTGGGCGGATCGACTGCCGCTCATGCCCGAGCTCCTCGACACGCAACCCCGCCTGCTTCCGAGCCAGCCGCGCCCGGTGGACCTGCTGCGCGCCGCGGTCGACCCGGCGGTGGCCATCGGCTGCCTGGCGCTCTCGGCGCTATGGTTCGAGGGGCGATTCGGCGGCTCCCACCTGATCCTCGCCCTGCTCGTGTTCGCCATGACGTTCCCCGGCAATCTCGCGCGCGATACGGCGAGCGCGTCCACGCTGCTCCGGGACATCCTCACCGGATGGCTGGCGATGGTCGCGCTGCTGCTGCTGCTGGGCTGGGCCTCGGCGACCTTGGGGAGCTTCGATGCGCGCGCGATCCTCGCCTGGGCCATCGCGACGCCGCTCGCCCTGTTCGCCGCCCACCGGCTGGTGCCGCTCGTCCTGCCGCGGTTGCTGGCCGCCGAGGGCCTGCATCGCTCGGCCGTCATCGCCGGCGCGAACGAGCTGGGCCGCAAGCTCGCCGCGCGCCTGGGCGCAGGCACGCTGCAGGGAATCCGCTTCGCGGGCTATTTCGACGACCGCGAGACGCCGCGCGGCCGCGAGGTCGAGCCGCACGAAAATCTCGGCGACCTGGGCGCGCTCGCGGCGTACGTCAGGCAGCGGCACATCGACATGATCTTCATCACGCTGCCCATGACGTCGCAGCCGCGCATCCTCGGGTTGCTCGAGGCGCTGCACGATACGACCGCGTCCGTGTATTTCGCGCCGGACATTTTTCTGTACGAGCTGATCCAGGCGCGCGTCGAGACGATCGGCGGAATCCCGGTCCTCGCCGTGTGCGAATCGCCGTTCTACGGCGCCGACGGGCTGATCAAGCGCGCCAGCGACATCGTCCTCGCCGCGGCGATCCTGGTTCTGATCGCGCCGCTGCTGCTGGGCGTCGCCCTCGCGGTGAAGCTGAGCTCGCCCGGACCCGCGCTTTTCAAGCAGCGGCGCTACGGCCTGGACGGCAGGGAAATCACCGTCTACAAATTCCGCACCATGGCCGTGCTCGAGGACGGCGCCCTGGTCACGCAGGCGAGGCGGGGCGATCCCCGCGTGACCCCGCTGGGCGCCCTGCTGCGCCGGTCCTCGCTCGACGAGCTGCCGCAGTTCATCAATGTCCTGCAGGGACGCATGAGCGTGGTCGGGCCGCGGCCCCACGCCGTCGCCCACAACGAGATCTACCGCAAGCTCATCCGCAGCTACATGATCCGGCACAAGGTCCGGCCCGGCATCACCGGCCTGGCGCAGGTCAACGGCATGCGCGGCGAGACCGATACGCTGGACAAGATGCGCGCGCGCATCGAGTACGACCTCGCCTACCTGCGCAACTGGTCGCTTCTCCTGGACCTGAAGATCGTGCTCAAGACCATCGTCGTCGTGCTGAAGAAGCAGGACAGCGCCTACTGAGCCGCGGCGCGTCAGCCCGGCCCGGCGCGAAAGCGGTAGCCGAGACCGCGCACCGTCTCGATCAGCGAGTCGCGCCTGGCCGGCGCCAGCCCCTGGCGCAGCCGGCGGATGTGAACATCCACGTTGCGCTCGTCGACATAGGCATCGTGGCCCCAGATCTCGTCGAGCAGCCGGGCGCGGCTGAATATCAGGCCGGGATGCGTCATGAGGAAACGCAGCAACCGGAACTCGGTGGTCCAGAGCAGGACGTCGAGATCGCCGGCGCTGACGCGGTGCGCCGCGGGGTCCAGGTGCAGGCCGGCGATCTCGATCGCGCCTTCGGCGAGTTGCGGCGCGCGCCGCCGCATGACCGCCTTGATGCGGGCGAGCAGCTCCCGTCCGGAATACGGCTTGGTGACGTAGTCGTCCGCGCCGCCCTCGAGCGCGGCGACCTTGTTCTGCTCGTCCGCCCGATCGCTGATCAGCACGATCGAGATGTCGCGGGTGCGCCGGTCGCCGCGCACCCGGCGCGCGAACGACAGCCCGGGGACACCGGGCAGGATCCAGTTGAGCACCACCAGGTCGGGCCGGATCTCGCGCATCAGCGCCTCGGCTTGAGGGACATCGCCGGCGCAATGCACCTTGTACCCGGCATGCTGCAGATTGCCGGCCAGCAGTTGCCGCGCCGGCTCTTCGTTTTCCACGACGAGCACTGAGCCTTCCATGCCGCCATGGTCCCGCGTTCGCGCGCATCCGCTCTGTTCGCTGTCGCACAAACCGGCGCCGGCGCGCGCCTAGGTTCGCGCCGGCGGCAACGGCACGCGCAGGGTTACCGTGGTGCCCTCGCCGGGGACGCCGCGGATGCGCAATTCGCCGCCGAACTGCTGCGCCCGCTCCTGCATGCCCAGCAGCCCGAGCGACTCGCGCGCGCGCAGCGCGCTCTCGTCAATGCCGACGCCGTCGTCGCTCACCGTGAGCGTGAGATGCGCCGGCGACATCTCCAGCCGGACGCCGACGCTGCTCGCCCCGGCGTGGCGGGAAATGTTCGTCAGCACCTCCTGAAAGATGCGGAATACCGCGGTCGACAGCGCGCTTCCCGTGGCGGCCGGCGCGGCCGGCAACTCGACCCGGCAGCGCAGGCCCATGCGCTTCTGGAACTCCTTCGCCTGCCAGCCGATCGCCGCCACCAGGCCCATGTCGTCGAGGATCTCCGGGCGCATGCCGGTGGCGATCCTGCGCACCACCTGCACCGTGGAGTCGATGAGCTGGCGCATGGTCGCGGTCTTTTCCAGGAGCGCCTTCTGTTCCTTGCCCAGGTGCTTGCGCATCCACATGAGGTCCATCTTCAGGCCGGTCAGGACCTGCCCGAGCTCGTCGTGCACTTCGCGCGCGATGCGCGCGCGCTCCTCCTCGCGGATGGAAATCAGGCGCGCCGCCAGGGCGCGCAATTGCGCCTCCGAATTGCGCGCCCGCTCTTCGGCCGCCTTGCGCTCGGCGATCTCGCCGGCGAGCGCGGCGTTCTTCCGGTGCAGCTCGACGAACACGGCGACCTTGGCGCGCAGCGCCTGCGCCACCACGGGCTTCACCAGGTAGTCCACGGCGCCCAGCTCGTAGCCGCGAAACGCCGCATCCATCGGCGCCGACGTGCCGGTCAGGAAGATGATCGGCACGTGGCTCGAGCGCGGGCGCGTGCGGATCGTGCGCGCGGTCTCGAAGCCGTCCATGCCCGCCATGCGCACGTCGAGCACGATGACCGCGGGATCGTGATCGAGCACCAGGCGCAGGGCTTCCTCGCCGGAGCGCGCGCTGAGCAGGTTCTGTCCCAGGGGCTCGAGCACCGCGCGCAGCGCGAGCAGGCTCTTGGGCTCGTCGTCCACCAGGAGGACGTCCGCCTTCCAGTCAGTCATGTCGGGGCATGCTAGCGAATCGCCGGCCAAAAAAAAGGACCCGGGGGTCCGGGTCCTTTTCGACTTGCCGCGGGAAGAATCCCGCTTGTGCTGCTTGGCTGCCAAGCCTACGGCCGCGTCACCGTATTTGCATCAAGCGTGACGGCGCTGGTTGCAATCAGCCTGCCGTCCACTGTTGCGCCGTTCGCCATGGTGACCGACGAACCCGACAGCACGATTCCCTTCAGCTTGGCGGTCGTGTCAAGCGCCACCACGTCCCCGGTCCGCCAGAAGATGTTCTGGGGCAATGCGCCGCCTGCCAGTGTCACAGTCGCACCCGGGTTCATCGTGAGACCACCCGGGATCTTGAAGACCCAGACAGCCGTTGGGCCGCCGGTGAGGGTGACGCCTGCGGCATCTACTGTAACTCCAGTAGTCCACTCGTAGACGCCGGGGGCGAGGTCCAGCCCGGTAATATTCCCGGCAGCACCCAGATCGAGATTGCCTACGCCAACCGTCTTATTGTTGTCGACGTCATTGAACGCGGCTGTTGCGTCGGTTGCCGTAGCCGTCGTCAGTTCAGTAGGCGTAGGCGCCGCGTAATCGAATGCGAACAGCTTGCCGGTGACTTGTGGGGATGTCGAAAATGCGCCGGAAGCATCCAGAGTTTCTGAAAACCCCGTCGTGTTGCCGGAGCTGGAGGCCGATCCGACATGGCCGGTGATTGCGGAGGTTGGCACGTTGGTGACTCCAGACATGGCGAGAATCACATAATTGCCGGCCGTGCCGAGAGGCACGCAATCCGCGCCCGCGCACACAGCGCCGACCGGGTCCACGACCGGGGCCGGCGCCGCCGCGCCATCGCCGCCGCCGCCGCCGCCGCCGCATCCCGCCACGACAAAAGCGGCCAGAGCGAACGCGACGGGCCACGTTGCTTTCCTGCTGTAAGTCTCAATTCTGTTCATCTGTGTTCCTTTCGCTCCAGAGGAGTCGGGTTCGTTCCCTACAGCCGGCAGTTTTCGGCATCACGCGGATTTCATCTGTTCGCTAGCGCACTCTGCACGCCGCAATCGGTGCGCTTGCGGACTTATCGGCCGCGCTGCGCGACGCACAAAGAAAAGGCCCGGCAACGGCTGATCGGCCGTTGCCGGGCCCGGCACTTCAGGCGCCCATTAAGGGGGGAAGGGGAAGAAAGGGCGCCTGTGAACAGTCTCGCTCGCGAATCCGGATCGTTCTGTTCGCCAGCGCACAGAACGCGGCGCGGGGCGGTGGATCTACCGCTGCAGCTTCTGCCAGGCGGCAAGCTGCTTTTCCGCCTCGTCCTTCGACACGCCGTAGGTTTCCTGGATCTTGCCGGCGAGGCTGTCGCGCCTGCCCGCGATCACGTCGAGCTGGTCGTCGGTCAGCTTGCCCCACTGCTGCTTGACGTTGCCCTTGAGTTGCTTCCAGTTGCCTTCGATGCGATCCCAGTTCATTGCGATCTCCTCTTGATGGATTGACCAGCGGCACCGGCCGCGCGCATCGCGGCATGGCGTGCGGGCACTATGCCGCGCGCCGCGTGTTTTCTCGGTGCGCTGGCGCGCACGCGCCTGCGCCGCGCAACCCTACCTGCCGATCAGCTCGCCGACCGGCTTGAGCGACTCGACGCGGTCGCAGATCACCTTGGCGATCGCGATGAGAGGCGCGCACAGCAGCAGCCCGGCGATGCCCCACAGCCAGGCAAAGAACAGGAGCGCGATGAACAGCACCGAAGCATTCACGCGCGCGAAGCGGCTTTGCAGCCAGGTCATGCAGACCAGCCCGATCGCGCCCGCGATCAGCAGCGCCACGCCGGCAACGGCCAGCGCGTGCAGCAGCGTCCCGAACTGCAGGAATCCCGCCATGCCGGCGGCGATCGCCACCAGCACCGCACCGAGGTAGGGAACGAAATGCAGAACGCCGGCGGCGATGCCCCAGATGCCGGCCTGCTCCACGCCCATCGCCCTGAACGCGAGCCAGGTGCCGATGGCGATGAGCGCGTTCGCGGCCAGCGTCACGAACAGCTGGCGCTGCACCTGCGCGTCGATTTCCCCGAGGATGCGCAAGGTGTCCTTCCGGCGCGACAGCGAGGGGCCCATGAACTGCAGGAGCTTGCGCCGGAAGTGATCGCCCGAAGCGAGCAGAAAGTACGCGAGCAGGAGCACGATCGGCGTCTGCGCCGCCACCGATGCGAGCAGGGCCGACTGCGCGCCCGCATAGTCGCTCAGCCACGCGCTGGCTGGCGGCGCCGGCGCCGCGGGCGCGCGCGTGCCCGGCTTGCGCGCCGCATCGGCGGTCACGGCCTGCAATTCGCTCGCCGCTTCCTGCACGTTCTGCAGGGCCGTGGGCGCGCCGCCGGGCGTGGCGCCCAGGCTCTGGCGCAGCTTGCGCGCGGCCACGGGAAGCTTTTCGATCATTGCCGCGGCTTCGTTGCGCAGCGCGTACACGATCCACGAGCCCGCGCCGACCAGCAGCGCCAGGACCAGGGCCGCGGCGACGACCCGGGGCACGCGCCAGGCCTGCAGCCCGTCGACCACCGGGCGCAGGGCGTAGCTCGCGAGGATGCCGATCAAGAGCGGCACGAAGAACGCGCGCGCGAAATAGAGCGCGGCGACGAGGGCGATGACCGCCAGCACCATCACCGCCAGCGCCATGCGCGCCGATGCGGCCGCGGGCTGCGGCTGCGCATCGCCGTCCGGCACAGGCGCCGCGGCCTCGGCCGTCGCGGCCAGTTTCATCGGGTCCGTTTCCGCATTTGTGTCTCCCGCGAATCGACACGCGACAGCGTTGCATCGGGCGCGCGGCGCCGCTGTGCGCTGCCGCACGCAGTGCGCGCCTCGGTGCGTTGACGCACCGATTCGACGCCGCTCCTCCGGTAAGGTCGAGCCCTATCCACAATGATCGGGAGCAGCCCATGAGACGAACCCAGCGAGCCATCGTGTTCGCGGCGACTGCGGCGAGCCTGATGGTGGCTTCGGCGGTGACCCTCGCCGCCGGCAGCGCCGCCGGCGAGGCCGCCGTGAGCGCCGATGCCGCGCGCGAGGCGGCCATAGTCAGGGCGCTGGACCTGCAGGGCGGCGTGAAAGCGATGGACCTGATCTTGCCGCCTGCGGCCGAAGGCGCGGCGGGCAATGAGGTCCTCGACCAGGGCAAGCAGGGCGGCGGCCTTCCCGCAGACAGGATCCTGCCCGACGTCGTACGCGTGCCCGACAACCTGGCGAGCAACGCGCACCGGTAAGCGGCGCTCGCGCAAGTGCCGCGGCCGCAAGCCGCTACGCCGCGAGCGGCGTCACGTCTTCATCCTCCCGGAACTGACCGGCGGTGGATTCGCTCGCCGCGAACCGGCGCTCGGCTTCCCGCCAGTTCGCCACCTGCCACCAGCCTGCGAGGAACTCGGGCCGGCGGTTCTGGTGCTTCAGATAGTAGGCGTGTTCCCAGATATCGTTGACCAGGATCGGGGACATGTCCTGCTGCAGCGGATTGTCGTGGCCGGGCGTCGTCAGCACGACCAGCTTGCAGCCGTCGCGCCGCGTCCGCGCCAGCCAGACCCAGCCCGAGCCGAACAGCTTCGCGCCCGCGGCATCGAACTCGGCCTTGAATTTCTCCACACTGCCGAAATCGCGGCGCAACGCATCGGCCAGCGGCCCCGCGGGCGCGCCGCCACCCGCGGCCGACATCGCCCGCCAGTACATGCTGTGATTCACGTGCCCGCCCGCGTTGTTGCGCACGCTCGCGCGCGCCGCCGCCGGCACCTCTTCCAGATTGCGCAACAGCCAGATTGCCGGCCTCTCGCGCAGGCCTGGAAGCGATTCGAGCGCGGCATTCAGATTCGCCACGTAGCCGGCGTGGTGCTTGCCGTGGTGCAGTTCCATGGTGCGCGCGTCGATGTGGGGCTCGAGCGCGGCGTAGTCGTAGGGTAATGCCGGCAACAGGTGTTTCACGATTGCGCTCCCTCCCGCCGCTAGCGCGGCTTCGCCGCCGCGTATAGCGGCATAACCGTCGGCAGCAGCGACTGGATCGTCTGCACGCGGCTGGCGTCTGTCGGATGGCTGCTCAGGAACTCGGGCGGCTGCGCGCCGCTTTTCGCCTTGATCATCTTCTGCCACAGGCTCACCCCGGCGCGCGGGTCATAGCCGCCGCGCGCCATGAGCTCCAGGCCCATGCGGTCGGCCTCGTTCTCGTCCCCGCGGCTGAAGCGCGTGGCAACGAGGGCCTGGTAGCCCGCGGCGGCGACCTCGGCCGAGCCCTGGCCGAGGCCCAACAGCGCCGCGCCGATGCCGATCGTCGCCTGCGCGGCGATGGCCTGCGACACCTGCTCGCGCGAGTGCTCGCGCAGGGCATGCGACATTTCATGTCCGATGACGACCGCGAGCTCGTCGTCGCCCAGCTCGAGCCGCCTGGCGAGCCCCGTGTACACCATGATCCTGCCGCCGGGCATGACGAACGCGTTGATCTGCTCGCTGGTGATGACGTTGACCTCCCATTTCCAGCCGGGCGCGTCGGGACGGAAAATCTTCGTCTGCGGCGTGAGGCGCCCGGCAATCGCCTTCACCCGCTGCAGCAGGGCCTTGTCCTGGTTGAGCGCGCCCTTTGCAGCCGCGTCCGCCTTCAGCTTGGCGTAGCTCTGCGCCGCCATCTGGTCCAGCTCCTGCGACGACACGAGCAGCAATTGCTTGCGCTCGGGGCCGACCGCGCCGCCGGCGGTGGTGCTCGTGCAGCCGCCGAGCATTATTGCCGAGGCGGCAATGCCCAGCGTCAAGGCGGCGATTACGCGGCGCGCGGCCATGTCGTGCCTGCGCTATTTCTTGTCTTTGCCGACCTGGTTGCCGATGACGCCGCCGACCACCGCGCCACCGACCGTGCCCGCGGTGCTGCCCCCCGTGAGCACCGCGCCGCCGATCGCGCCGGCACCGGCACCGACCGCGGTGCTCTTGTCCCGCGACGACATGCCGCCGCAGGCGCCCAGGCCGAGCAGCAGCGCCGCGGCGAGCGAACCGATTGCGAGTCTTTGCATCGTTTTCATGGAGATGTCCCTCTACTTGAGACGCAGGTCGTTCTTGACGGAGGTGACGCCGCCGACGCCCTTGGCCACGGTCCCGGCCTGGGCGATATCGGCGCTCGAATCCACGAAGCCGCTCAATTGCACGCGGCCCTTGAAGGTTTCGACGCTGATGTCGTTGCTCTTGAGCGACGCGTCATTGAAGATCGCGGTCTTCACCTTGGTGGTGATGGCCGTATCGTCGATGTACTCCCCCGTGCTCTCGCGCGAGGACGTCGCGGCGCAGCCCATCGCCACCGTCATTGCGGCGGCGGCGAGGATGGCGCTGAAGCGGCTGATGGGTTTCATGTCTGTGTTCTCCAGTTGTGCTGTTGCGAAAGGTCAGCGCGAGCCCAGGACGATCCTGCTGCCCGTCATTTCGACGTCCACGCGCCGATCGGGCTGCAGGCAGGCGATGGTCGCCTTGGCGCCCTGCAGGTTGCGGCATTCGCCCAGCTCGGTGTTCGGCTCGGAGCTGCCCTTGCCTTGCGTATCGATGTTCCTGGCGGCGACGTTCCTGGCGACCAGGTAGTCCTTCACCACGGCCGCGCGGCGCTCGGAGAGCTGCTGGTTGTATTCGCTGCCGCCGATGCGGTCGGTGTGGCCGGTGACGCTGATTCTGTCGAAGCTCGCGCCCTGCACCTGGCTGACTATGTCATCCAGCATCGACTTGCCTTCGGGCTTCAGTTCGGACTTGTCGAACGCGAACAGCGCATCGCCGGAGAAGCTGATCAACTGCGGCGCAGGCGCAGGCACGACCTCGGCCACGACAGGTGCCGGTGCGGCCACGACAGGCTCGAGAGCCGGCGCGGGGGCAACTTCCGCCACGGGCGCCACGTAGGCGGCGAGCGGCTTGACGGTCGAGTCGCAGGGCTCCACGGCCATCGCCGGCGTCCAGCTGCCGGTATGCCAGCATAGGCCGCTGCCGCTCAGGACCACTTTGCCGCTGCCGTCGACCAGGTAACCGGGATGCGCGGCTTCCTGGGCGCCGGCGGTGACGGCGGCGCTCGCGGCAAACGCCGCTACGACGAGTTTCGAAATGAGTTTCATGGTGTGCGTTCCTTTTTCGATTGTGGTTTCGTGTGTATGCACGCAGCCTGGGCATGAGCGCGCGTCGCGTCTGTGCGTTGGCACGCCATGACCACGTTATGTGCGGCCGTGCACAGACCCGGGCGCCGTGGCGCGGACAATCGACGCCACACTCACACAGGAGGGCGCGCCACATGCACACCACGAAAAGTCCCGTGAACGCGGGCGGCAGGGATCTGCAGGAGGGCACGCAAAAGCTCGGCCGGGAAATCGGCGGCATCGTCAGCGACGCGGCCGGCCTGATGAAGGACTATGGCACGCAGCAGCTCGACAGTGCCAAGGCGACGCTCGCGCAGGCGCAGGCCGCCGTCGGCGACAGCGCGAAGCACTATGTCCGCGTCACCGACGGCTACGTGCACGAGAATCCCTGGATGGCGCTCGGCGTTGCCGCGGCGGCGGGGCTGCTGATCGGCGCGCTGCTGGCGCGGCGCTGAGCGCCGTCCTGCCTAGGAGCCGAACGCCGCCCCGAGCGGGCTGATCTCGAAATCGCCCGCGCCGCGCTCGACGGCGATCAGGCGCAGCAGCGGCGAGAGCTGGCCTTGGTGCTCCGCCGGCACGCGCGCAGTGGCGCGGAAATCCGGCGGGGCGCTTGCGGACCAGGTGCCCTTGCCCTCGAGCCGCAGCGGCCCCTCGAGCGTGCTCAGTACGGCATGCAGGGCGGGCCCGTCGGCCGTGAAGCGCACCTCATAGTCGCCGAGCGGCGCGACGGGCGTGAGCGCCGAGCCCGCGCCGCGCCACCGCAGCGT